>Ga0209102_1000702_pt1 | contig 20765 bp, 17 predicted proteins | sample ConPoolayeHmetaG_FD_185483 | JGI IMG/M metagenome (GOLD analysis project Ga0209102, IMG submission 185483) | Hot spring microbial mat communities from California, USA to study Microbial Dark Matter (Phase II) - Cone Pool mat layer H metaG... ...
TTCTGTTGCTTGACACCAACAAAACCTATGTTTTACCATTCCTATCGCTTGGATAAAGAGAGGGCCTTATTCAAAAAGCTATCTGTCCGGGCAAGAAAATCGCGCTTCTAACCGGCATGATAACCGCTCATAATTTTGGTAATTGCCCCGGCAAAGGAGAACAAAATGAAAAGATTTAAAACCGGATTCGAGGGAATTATCTTGGCAATTGTCTTGATTATACCTGTGGTTCTTCCGGGACTGCCTCAGGTCCCCGTCCAGAGAAAAATTCTGCCGCCGCGGACCGTTGATGTCGCTGACACTCCCCAGATCAAAGAGTTTAGGGTCACTCCAGCTACCATTGTTAAGGGAAATAATGTGGTGATCCGTTGGCGGGTGGAACCGGGAAGGGGAGGTTCGCCTATAAAGAGCCTGGCGATATCCAAACTTGATGGCTCGGGGCCGGCCGTCAATCTGGTCAGTTCTGACCTGACCGGAGAATTTAATCTTTCCATCCCGGCAGCTTCGCCCGAAGGCACTTTAATCTATGGCCTCACAGCCGTTAATGAATTGTACCAATCCAGCATGGCCATGGCGGCTATCCGGGTTACGGGCCCGCCGGATTTAATCGTTGAGGAAATCCAGTCCTCGGGACAATCGGTAGCCTTCAGGCTTAAGAACCAAGGCTCTGGCGATTTTCGCGGCCGGCTAACTTTAAGAGTCTCCGTAAATGATAATCCCGGGTCAATCCACATAGACCGATTTGGCGGCCTTACAAAAATAGCGGACGGTGTCTATGAAGCCCGTGATATGGCCATTGCCGCCGGGAATACCTGGAGCGTTAGCCTGCTGGACCCTGAAACGGGCCAACCAGGATGGTATACAGGCACTTACCGGATTTCTGTCAGAGCAGAATCGGACAATCCGGCCGAGCCGGCTGCGAATAACGAGAAGCGCGTTACCTTAAACCATACCGGTCTTCGCCGGGGGAGACCTGAACTGGACCTGTACTTCCTCGGGGATTTGAGTGTTTTGAATTATGATGCTTTAGCTTACGGTAACCTGCAAGGTATTCGGTTTACGGTTATGAACACGGGGCCAGCCACCGCGACCAATGTAGAATGGGAAGCCCGGATATTTGAGAGGGAACACCTTTTGCGCGGCGAGAGCGGCTGGCGTCTGAAGAGCGGGACGATTTCAAGTCTGGCGCCAGGAAGCACAGAAGTGACCTTTGATTTTCTAAAGCCTGACCTGGCGGGTAGAGCCTTATTATTAAAGGTTATAATAGACCCAAAGGACAAGATTTTGGAGTCCGATGAAGCCAACAACCAAAAGGAAATTGCCATCAGAATTCCAGACCGGATGTATTGATTCTAAGAAGAGTTAATTAAATTTCATATGATTTTCGTCTTAAATAGTGTACTAAAATTAATTTAATTATTCGCTTAGGGCTCCGATTATTTTGTCTTCGGCTTTATTTTTAGCCTGAATTTTAGCTGTTTCATTGCCTCTAAATTACCTCTGCTAACACTTATCAATGCCTATCGCCCGCTTCCTTTAACGCCATGGCCATATCTTGCTATTTCCCCCTCTTCCTGGGATATCGTGTCTTTACTGGAAAGAGGCGGCGATTTGTCTTTTGGGGTTTAATTTATTTATAATCAGACTAAAAATGAATAGCACCAGACGTTTGCGCCTATCCTTGCTCTTATTCCTTTCGGTTTTCCTTCTCGGGGTAATTGGTTTCAAGCTGCTCGGAGGCAAGGAGTGGTCAATTCTCGAAAGTATCTATATGACTATCATAACTATTTCCACGGTTGGGTATGGTGAGGTAGTCGACCTTAGCCATAACCCAGCCGCCCGTGTCTTTGGCGTCATTTATATCATTATTTGCTTAGGAACGATTGCCTTCGCCGTTTCCTCTATTACTGCTTTTGTCGTCGAGGGTGAGCTGAAAAATATTCTGGGGAGGAAGAGGATGGAAAAGGAGATTCAGAAGCTCTCGGGGCATTTTATTGTCTGCGGCAGCGACGAGACTGCTCAGACAGCTATCCAGGAGCTGCTTTTAACCCGACGGCCTTTTGTGGTCATCGAGTCAACCCCAGAAAAAGTCGAGAAGCTAAAATCTTTGGGGTCGGTTCTTTACATCCAGGGAGACCCAACAGATGAGCGTGTCCTGAACCAGGCGGGAATCGCCAGAGCCCAAGGAATTTTTCTTTCTCTTCCCACCGACGAGGCGAACCTGTTTGCGACTATAACCGTCCGCAGTTTAAACCCAACAATTCGCATCGTCGCTAAGGTCGTTGATATTCGTTCCCAGGCTAAAATGCTCAAAGCCGGGGCTGATAGTGCGGTTTCGCCCACTTATATTGGGGGGATGAGGATGGTCTCGGAGATGGTCCGGCCAGCCGCGGTGACTTTTCTAGATATGATGCTGCGGGACCGGGAAAAAGTCCTCCGCGTCGAGGAAGTAACTGTGAGGCCCGACTCGCCGCTCTGCGGGAAAACCCTCACTGAGGCGGCCATTGAAGAAAAGACCGGCGCTCTCTTAGTAGCAGTTAAAAAGGCAGGAACGGCTGATTACGAGTTTAACCCGGCCCATACCCGAAAAATCGAGGCGGGCGAGACTTTGATTCTTATCGCCACTCCCGAGATGAGGGAAAAAATCGACCACCTCACCGCTTCCTGACCTTAAATTTTAGGGCGCCTCGTCTTTTTACTAAAATCTCTGTTTAAAATCTCTGGGGAACCTGTTTTCATCTTAGTTGCTGAGCTCTCTTATCACCAAAGCCTCAGAATTTATTTTCACTCCTATCTCGTCCCGGATTCGACGCTTGGTCTAAAAGCTAAATATAATCCGACCTTGGATTTGTTAAGACCATTATTAATTTCTATGATTTAATGCCACCAAGTCTCGATGAACTAGGGAAAATTCCGATTCAGGAAAAGTAAGAAAATAAAAAATCGGGCTAAGATTTAAATAAAGGCCAACAACCAAGCGCGGAGGTTTGGGATTTATCAAAAATTCGAAGGAATAAAACAGAGAAGGAGTAAATTATGGGCTCCTTTTCTGGGCTGAAAAAACGAGGTCAGGTTTGGGAGGGAGGAAGCTCGGGTTCTTTTTCGCCCGAGGCGGCTAATTGCTCCAAGCGATTGGCCAGCCGGTCGAGCTTTTTTTCCGCTTCGTCGAACTTGCCCCTGGCGTTGGCTAAATGATTGCCCAGAACCTGAAAATCAGCCCGGAAACGGTTGAGGTCGCCCTCAAGCTGAGCTAAGGCTTGAAAGATAACCCTGGCTGATTTTTCAATCTGCAGTCCTTTCAGTCCGAGGACGATGACTTGGAGATAGGCAAAAAATGAATTAGGCGAGACAGGCATCACTCTTTTTTGCAGGGCATAGCTAAAGAGGCTCTTTTCTTCGGAGGGCGGCTCGTCTTTGATGATGGTTTCGTAATAGATGTTTTCGGCGGGGATGTACATTAGGGCAAAATCATATGTGTTTTCCTCTGGCCGGATGTATTTAGTCGCAATGTCATCGATATGCTTACGGACATCCTGGATAAAGCGACGGCGGCAGGCTTCCTTCTCCTTCTGATTCTCCTCCTGGAGGTAGCGCCGGAAATTCTCCAGGGGAAATTTAGCATCAATCGGCACCAGGTTATTGCCGATTTGAACCACGGCGTCAACTTTCTCGCCGTTTTTAAACCGATACTGGAGGGTATAGTGAGCCGGTGGCAGAATTTGAGCCAGAAGGTCGCCCAGAAAAAATTCGCCCAACCCGCCTCTAAATTTGGGCGCCCGGAGCAGATCTTCTAAGGTGGCAATGTTTTTAGCTTTTTCCAGGACCTCCCGCGTGGCCATTTCCACCTTGCCCAAATGCTCGCGAACAAACCCCAGACTCTGGCCAATATCCCCGGTGGCTTGTTGGAATTGGGAGTGAATTCCCTGAAGCTGCTGGTTGACGAGCTGGACTAAATGACTAACCTGTTGCTGAACTAAGGTGAAGGATTGGTGGAGGTGCTGGGAGAGCTCCTGGTAACGTTTATCCTCGACCCTTTTGGAGCTGATTTGAAGAAGAAAAACCATAAGGATAGCGAGGCCGGCAATGACCATAACCAGAAGAAATAACCAAGTTGTCGTTCCCATGCTCTTAATTATATCTTTTTAGCTTTGCCGGATAAAATGTTTTTTTAATGATAATTTTGCTAAAAGCGGCAGGTTTGACTAAAACGCAGGGTTTCATTAAACTTAGCTCCGTGGCCCGTTAGCTCAACTGGTAGAGCAGCGGACTCTTAATCCGCGGGTTGGAGGTTCGAGTCCTCCACGGGTCACTTTGTTGTTAGGCGGAGGGAAATGAGAGGTTTCCTGGTAATACTTTTTTTGGCGTTGCTCCTTATTCTGGCCCTCTGGTTATTTCGATTTCAGGGCAAAAGCCAGCTGGAACAGGACATGGCCGCTCGAGACCGGTCTTTGGTTCGATTGACTGAGGTAAACTTAAACACGCTGGAGCAGGCAATCACGATATTTATCGGTCAGGAAGGGCGAGTACCGACCAGCCTCAAAGAATTGCGCCAAACCCGGCTTTTAACGGCGGCCACGGTTGATGCCTGGGGTAGGGAAATTCGCTATGAGCCGATAGACGAGTCACGCTTTTGTCTCCGCTCAGCCGGCGCTGACGGCGTTTTTGACACGGCTGACGATATCGTCAGGGTGCGTTGAATCTCCGGAAAAGGGCGGCCGAAAACCTCCTGGGCTGCAGGCGAAGACGAAACAGGGTTGAGAACCCGAGTGGAAGCAAAGGCCATCTAAAGCCAATCATGGCGCCGGCCCCCGGAAGGGAAAAGAGCCAATAAAAGTAAACAGCCACGGGCACCGCTTTTTAGCTTTTAATAAAAATTCGAAGGAAAAAGGCAGAGGTGCGACAAATTATGGGCTTAGGTGCTGCGGGAAAAAGCGAGGCCAAATTCTCAGGCCATTGAAAAAAGGGCCTGTTTATGCTAAATTACTCATAATTAAATAAAAAGGAGTGATAACCGTTGAGCCAGAAGACTACCTCGAATCAACTGGAAAGCCGTTTTCAGTTTGTTATTTTGGCCGCCAAACGGGCCCGGCAATTGCTTAAAGGAGCCAGACCCAAGATTAAAACCAAGAGCCGTAATCCTATTCGAATTGCCCAGCAAGAAATAAAAATGGGACTGGTTGATTATGAACTCCTGGAATCTGTTCCCTCTAAGCTGGATTTGGAAGGGGAGGAGCAGGTGATCGTAGTGGAAGAAGCCGGTGAAGAGCTGGAAGGCATTCCACCCCTTGGCTCCTTAGAAGAAGAGGAAGAAGAGATGGAAGAAGAGGAAGGCGAAAAATTGGAAGACCTTCATGAGATAGAGGAGGAGGAAGAAGAGGAGTTTGAGTCCCCGGAGAAGGAATCAGAGGAAGAGTAGCTTAGAGTTTAGAGGGGAGCCTGTTCCTTAGGTTTGGGGATGAGAGATTGAGCTCTCCTTTAGCAGCTGATTTTAATAACTGAATATAATCCAGCTTAATAAAATCCTTATTCGCTATACCTAAATGTCTGGCTAAACGAACAATCTCTGGCCTTTCTCCTTCTAACTCGCAAAAATAACCGATGGGCGTTTCATCCAAGCAAATCTTGAGTTTGCCCTTCTGGAAAACCGTTCGATATTTAACATAGCTAAAAGCGGGGATAAGTCCCAGTTTTTTTAGGATGCGGCGCATTTGCTTGGCGTCCTTCACCTCGGTTTCGAATTCTTGGCGGATTTTAAAACGCCGTGATTTCTGCGGCGAGCCCTTAAAGGTGAGCCAGGCCTTTTTCCCGACTAAGCGCAGCCTCAGGGCCTGAGCTTGACGTTCGAGGTCATGCGAGCGGAAATCATAAAGGATATTTTCCTCCCGGTATCTTTCTTTCCTAAGAATGGCGCCGTTGGCCAGAATCTTTTCCCGGAAAGAATTCGGGTCGGTGACGACAAACTTAACTTCAATTTCTAGCATCTTAGTTATTTAATTTTAGATTCTAAGTTTCAGCGATCCCGATAGAGAATATAATCAGTCAGCTGAGCTAAGGTTTCGCGATGAGAAGAGGAGGGCAGTTGGGCCAGCAAATGATGACATTGTTGAGCGAATTCTTCCGCTTTTTGAAAACTGTACTTTAAAGAACCACTTCCTTCCAAGATGTCAAGAATGGCTTTTTTGCCGGCTACTTCGAGCGGCTTTTTCTGGGCTAAGGTGAGAATTTTTTCTTTGGCTAATTGGCCATCGCCGCTTAGGCTATGAATGAGGGGCAAAGTAACCCGTCCTTCGCTTAAGTCAGAAAATGTCGGTTTGCCCAGGACTGCCTCGTCGCCTTGATAATCGAGAAGGTCGTCGATAATTTGAAAGGCCATGCCCAAGGAACAGCCATAATCATGGATTAGGCTGAGGTGGGTCTCGGCGGCTTCGGCCAGGACGCCACCAATTTGACAAGCGGCGGCAAAAAGAAAGGCGGTTTTTTTTCTGATGATTTCAAGATATTCGGGCTCCGTCAGGCTGAAATTACCACTCATCAAAAACTCGGCGATCTCGCCCTCGATCATCTGGGTAGCCGTCTGGGAAAGAAGCCTGACAATCCCGTCGTAGCCACTCTGGAGCAGGAGGTTAATTGTCTGGATATAAAGATGGTCGCCGAGCAGAACAGAAAGGTTTGGGCCCCAGCGGGTGTGAATCGTCGATTTTCCTCGCCGCATTCGGGAATTATCGATGATATCGTCGTGGATGAGGCTGGCGGTATGAATACACTCCACCAGCGAGGCCATTAGAATGTGGTCTTGTCCGCGATAGCCAAAAAGCTTGGCGCTCAGAATAAGCAAGGCCGGACGAATCCTTTTGCCTTTTTGACTGAAAAGAAAACGCTTAATCTCGGACAAGAAAGGACTTGAAGAAGCGGTGATGGTCTGGAGATAATTCTCCACCTCCTCGAGGTCCGGAAGAATTTCCCGGTAGAGCTCGTCCAGGTTAATCGAGCTGGTTCTTCTAAAATTTGGTTCTGAAGTCATCTTTTCAATTTAGCTCGAGCTTATCTTAGCATGCCTCGTCTTGATTGCCAAATAAAAAGCTCAGGAGCGAAGTCGGTTCAACAGCGGCCGATTCTAAATTGAGGCTGAAACTGCAGCCCGGGGGCTCGGCTGGTCTCAGCAGATAAAAAGGAGGCAAGAACAATATGGCTCGGCAGGATAATAATCGTTCCATATCGATTTGAATAAAATTGAACTCCGGCCCACGGAGCCTGCGAACGAATAACTTCTTTCAGCCTTTGCCCGCTCAAATCCAGAACTATTTGCTATCTTGTCTCTTCTTTTAGAGCCTTTTCGCCCACCTGCCTCAAAAATGATTTAGCGGGCTTACTTCATTATCTTGGGTTTAAGGTGCCGGATGGGCAAGGCTCCATAACTTAGAAGCTGGTGCAAAAATTCCTTAGGCGAGAACGCCTCTCCTTTAAGCTTGCGATATTCCTTTTCTAAATCCATTATTTCTTGGTAACCGACATAAGCATAGATGGCTTCGCCAGGATTAAGGATAATCTGGTTCCATTTTCTTTCAGCTTCTACGGGTGATTGGAAACCACCCTTCGTCATCAAGTCAATCGCCTGTTCCTTAGTCATACCGCCTTGATGGATGTTAAGCTCGAGTTGAAAATCAATTACTACTTGCAAGAGATGCTTGAGTTCATTCATTCTCATCTTCAGGTCGTACTCGCCAAAACCGCTGGTAATCAACATTTCATTCAAATAAATCGGCCAGCCTTTGAGTAACGGCTGATTTGGATAGAGCTTGCGCAGGAGGGAAGGGTTGTTTCGAGTCATGGCCAGAGGAACAAAGGGACCGGGAAAGACGTTGCCATTGACCCAGAAATAAAGAAAATAATTATTGAAATCCTCTAAGAAGACGTTTATTTGTTCGGGGGTCCATTCTTCCGGCAAGGGCGAGATTTCAGCGTTGTAGGGTCCGGCAGTTTCATAGGCTCCAGGACCAATCAGGCGGACCAGGCTGATTCCCCGTCGAAAAGCGGGCATCGGGATGATGTTCAAAGGCTCAGCGGGCAGTTCGACAAGGTTATTCTTCGCTAAAAAGTCTTTAAGAGCTCCCGCCTCGTTCTTGATAACGTCGATAAAATTTTCTTTGGTTGGACGAGCTCCCTTTATTTTGTCTATTACGCCCCGGATGAACAGGTTGCGAAGCTGTTCTTCGGTGTACTGAGTCGAGAGCTGTTCCATGTTTATCTGCGGATACATAATTCGATAGAGAGGCATGGAGACAATTGCCATTTCCCGGCGCAGGTTGTTGTAGTCAGCGCGCGACCGGGCGATTAGTTCATCAAGCGGAATAGAATTTTGCAGAGTAATCCGGAGTAGCCGTGGATGAACCTCTCCCAGACGGAAATTACCCGTAGAACGGGGCAAAAGCTCGGCTTGAAGAAATTTCTGGTAATCTTCAAGCGCCGGGATTATTTTGGTGATTTCCGCCTGGAAACGGGTTTTCGCGTCAGCTGAAGCGGCTTCGATCAGTTTAGGGATTTCGTTACGGTAAAAATCGATAATAGCGGGAAATTGCTTAATGGCGGTCTCGGTGTATAGCTGCGGCGGTGTCTTGAGATTAGTCTTGGCCTGCTGGATTAACTTGGGCAGCAATTTGGCCCGCTCAATCGCACTCTTTAATCTGGCATCAAGAGGCCCAAATTCTTTGCCCAATAATCCTTGAAGCGAATAATAGAAAAGCTCGTTATAAAAAAGCGGGTTATATTCCCAGGGAAGGAGGTTTTCGTGTTTAAGAGTCTCGTAGTCTAAGGAATCGAGAGCAATCTCGTGGTCGATTTCAACCTCGGGCGAGAGTTTGCTGCGGTCAATCTTAGCCATAAATAACTGGCGGTAGTTATCAAGAGAATCGTGCCGGCGGTCGATATTAGCTTCGCTCATGTCTTCGAGCTTATCGTTGTACTTGTAATAGCCGAGCAAAGTGGCGGCTGTGGGATAAAATTTCCACATATCATCAAGGTAGGTCTCGAGAGTCTTGAAAAATTTGGCCTCCTCGGGATTTTGCTGGCCGGCCACCCAGTTAAACCCCGTCAACAGAAAGAAAATCAGAAAAGTGATAATGGTTCGTTTTTTCACTGCGTCCTCCTTATCTTTAGGCATGGGTTCATCCTGCCTTTTTCCGCCTCTCGATGTTCATCGGAACAAGGCCTAATGAATCCTAACATAAGCAAAATTTAGAGTGCAAGACTTTTTTACCAACGGATAACGGCTGAAGCCCAGGTGTAGCCAGAGCCAAAAGCCGTGAGCACAACCAGACTACCAGGCTTAATCCGGCCCTGCCGGCAAGCTTCATCAAGAGCAATAGGTATGGAGGCGGCGGTCGTGTTGCCATAGCGGTCGATATTACGGACCACCTTTTCGAGGGGGATATTCAGACTCTTGGCAACCATTTGGGATATGCGTTCGTTGGCCTGATGGGGGATGAGAACGTCGACGTCTTCTATGCGGAGATTATTATGAGATAGGGCAATTCGGACAGCCTCCGGCATCTTTTCGCAAGCATTCTTAAACACCGACCGTCCATCCATCCGAGGAAAATATCGTCCCTCGCTAAGAAAATTATCTCCGAAGGTAGGTTTATCCTTGGGGCTCGGTTTTTCCATCCAAAGGTCTGAAACAAAGCGGCCGTCAGCGAAGAGATGGGTTGAAAGAATTCCTCGCCCCTCGCCCTCGGAGGCTTCCACTACCACCGCTCCCGCGCCGTCGCCAAAAAGAACCGCCATGTCCCGACCGGCGTCGGAATAATCTAAATTGGAAGATTGGACTTCTGCCGCCACTACCAGAAGACGACGGTAAGTTCCAGCCCGGATATATTGGTCGGCCACCGAGAGGGCATAAATAAAACCAGAGCATTGATTGCGAATATCAAGAGCGCCGACCGGGTCCAAACCCAGTTTGGCCTGAACTGAAACCCCTATTCCAGGGAAATAATGGTCAGGGGAAAGCGTGGCCGCAATGATGAACTCGATGTCAGATAATTTCAACCCCGCTGCTTCGACCGCTTGTTTCGCCGCCTCTACCGCCAGGTCAGAGCTTCCTGTGCCGGGAGTAACATAACGCCTTTCAACAATACCGGAACGCTGTCTAATCCACTCGTCGGAGGTGTTCATTATTTTTTCTAAATCAAAATTGGTGACAACATTGGGCGGAACGTAATGTCCGGTGCCGGTTATAATCGACCTTACACTCATAATCTAAAAAGTATACATTAATTTATTTATTAAGAAAAACTTTTTTTGATTTAAAGCCGTCATGAGAGGCTTTTTAGGCGGCTGAGACAAGGTCGGTTTGACGGATTAAGGCAAGAAAGTTAAAATTGATTTATAAAACGCTATAAAAGAGAAGCAAGCCGCCATGAGACAAAGCGCGGGCTGTAATTTTTTCTGGCTGAAGACATTAGTGGTTGCAGCCTTTTGCTTCCTCTTCGTTCCTTTTAGCCTTTTGCCCCAGGAAACTCTGCTCAAAGTGGACGTGGCGATTGTTCCGAAGATACTTTCTCGGGGAGAGTCAGGGCAGGTTATCTTGAGGCTAACTGTCCCCGAAGGAGTAGTTGTTCTCTCTGAGCCCGAGTTTGTCATTGAATTTAAACCTTCGCCGCCAATTACCTTTCCCAAAAATTTTTTTACTGCTACCGACCTGGAGCTGGAGACGGTTAAACAGAATGGCCGAGAATGCCTGAAGCTGGATAAAATCATCAAAATTCCCTTTTCGGTTGCTCTTGACGCTCCCGCCAAAACCTATATCCTGGAAGGTAAACTGAAATATGTCCTGCAATCCCTTCAGCGAGGCTGGTGCCTTAAGACCGCTTCCAAGTTTTTCAGCTCTTTTTCCACCCGGGCTACGGTGATGAAAAAGAAGTCAAGCCTCCCCTCCGGTTCGAGTCCCACAGCTAAATGAATGTAAAGTTTAGAGCCAGCCCTTTTGCTGGTACCAATTAAGCGTTTCCACCAACCCTTGTTCTAAATCGTATTGAGGCTGGAAGCCCAAAACCTTTTGCGCTTTGGAGGCATCGGCAGTCCAGAAAGCGGCTTTCATTTCTCTATATTTATCCAAGTTAATGACTGAAGGCTTATTTGTCAGGCGAGAAAATCCCTGAGACACGGCGGCGATGAAGAAAACTAACCAGGAGGGAGTCTTAATTTTCACAGGTTTTTTTTCTAAAAGACGAGCCGCAGTCTGACCCACCTCCTCCCAGGTGTAAAAGTTGGGCGCAGCGAGATGAAAAATTTCTCCGGAGTTTAGGTCACTCCTGGCCGCGAGCTGAAGAAAATTAATTAAATCCTTAACATAGCAGAGGCTCATTCTCATGCGGCCAGAATCAAAAATGGGCAGGAGGCCGCGGTTGATAAAGCGAAAAAAGGTTAAAAAATCCCTATCACCTGGTCCATAAACTCCGCCCACCCTAATGATAACGACGTTGAATCGAGCCTGATAACCAAGGACTTCCTTTTCTCCCAGGAGCTTGCTCTGGCCATAGGGGTTGATGGGTTGAGGCGGGTCATTTTCCCGAGTGGTTCTCGCTTTGGTGGCTGGGCCGACGGCCGCCAAGCTGCTTAAATAAATAAATTTTATTTTTTTACTTTGTCCTTCTAAGGCCTTCAAAAGGCTTGCCGTGCCTTGTTGGTTTACATTATAATAATCCGTTGCTTTGGCGGCCTTGGTTAACCCGGCGAGATGGAAGACGACGTCAAGGCCAGCAGGTAAAGGCGGTGGCGTGACGAGGTCACCTTGGAGCACAGAAACGGCCGGGAGCAAGTGAGGCTCGAGCTTTTGCCGGTTCCGGACCAGAACAAAAAGTTCGGTGGCCGGCTGATTAATTAAAGAAGCAAGGAGATGGCGGCCGATAAAGCCGGTAGCACCCGTTATAAGAACTTTCATGGAGCGATTCTAAGCTATTGTCAAGGATAGAGTCAATTCGGCCTCCGTTCTTGTTTTCAAGCAACCCACAAAGGAGGGAAGGATGAATCTTTTTGACAAATGTTACAGCTTCACCCGAGCTGATGAAGCTATGGCCATGGATATGTATCCTTACTTTACCCCAATTCAAGCAGTAAATGGCAATCGCGTCTTGGTTGACGGCCGAGAAATGATTATGGTGGGGTCGAACAACTATTTAGGGCTGGTTGACGAGCCCAGGGTAAAGAAAGCGGCTCAAGAAGCTATTGAACGTTACGGTGTGGCCACCTGCGGTTCTCGCTTTCTCAACGGGACTCTGGATATCCATGTGGAGCTCGAGGAAAGGCTGGCTCGTTTTATGAAAAAGGAAGCAGCTCTCGCCTTTAGTACCGGCTTTCAGACCAACTTGGGAATTATCTCCACGCTGATTGATAAGGATGATTATATAGTGGCTGACCGCATGGTTCATGCTTCTATCATCGATGCCTGTCGCCTCTCCTACGGCACGGTTTGTAAGTATAAACACAACGACATGGCTGACCTGGAAAGAGTTTTAGCCTCACTCCCGGCCGCCAGCGGCAAACTCATCGTCGTTGACGGTGTTTTCAGCATGGAAGGTGATATGGCCAACCTGCCAGAAGTGGTTTCTCTGGCCAAAAAATATGGGGCGCGGTTAATGGTCGATGATGCGCACGGGATCGGTGTTTTGGGCCAAAATGGCCGGGGGACAGCGGAGCATTTTGGCGTTGAAGACGACGTTGACATTGTCATGGGCACTTTTAGCAAATCCTTTGCTTCGCTTGGTGGCTTCGTGGCCGGAGAAAAAAAAGTGATTCAATACATCAAACACCATGCCCGCTCCCTCATTTTCAGTGCCAGCATCACTCCGGCTTCAGTGGCCACGGTCTTGGCTACCTTGGATATTATTGAAAAGGAACCAGAGCGTCGTCATCGACTGTGGCAGATTACGGAAAAAATGAGACGAGGCTTCCACGAAATGGGTTTTGACACCGGCGAATCCCAGACCCAGATTATTCCTGTGATTATGGGCGAAGACGAGGCGGCTTTTATGTTCTGGAAGCTGCTGCGAGAAGATGGTATTTTCACCACACCCACCATTTATCCGGCTGTTCCCAAGGGCCGAGCTCTCATTCGCACCAGCTATTCGGCCACCCATCGCGAGGAAGACCTTGACCGTGTTTTGGCGAGCTTTAAAAAGTGCGGCCAGGTTTTGGGACTGATTCCCGCGGAAAAGTGATTACATAAATGAAAAAAATTCGGGCTCTTTTTTTGTTATTTTTCTTGATTCTTGAAGCCTTCTCCCTTTTGTCGGCCACGGTTACCATGCCTTTAAATCAAGTCAAGGCCGGCATGAAAGGCAAAGGGAAAAGCGTTTTTACCGGCACCCAAGTAGAAGAATTTGACGTCACCATCCTCGGCGTAATGGAGAATGTTCAACCCCAGAGGAACATAATCTTAGCTGAGCTTTCTGGCCAAGGCCTGGAATCAACCGGGGTTATAAGCGGCATGAGTGGCAGCCCAGTCTATATAGACGGCAAGCTGATTGGCGCTATTGCCTATAGCTTTCCCTATGCTCGTCGAGCCATTGCCGGAATCACTCCGATTGACGAGATGCTCCAGGTCGGGGGGAAAAAGGAAAGTTTCAGACCGCAGGGAAGCCAGCCGACGGGATTTAAGTCTTCTCTGAGCTTAGAAGAGCTCCTTACTCTCAACCCGCTTCTTTTCCCGAGTCTTCAGAATACCAACGGCAGCCCCGAATTCCAGAGGTTGCAGGTGCCGCTGCTTTTCAGCGGTTTTTCTCCCTCTTTTTTAGAAAAAAAACGGTCTCTTTTTTCCCGGATGGGCTTTATTCCCGTGGCCTCGGGCTCATCATCTCAGATAACTTCTTCTCTGAATTCCGTCCAACTAAAAGAAGGTGACCCTGTTGCCATCCAGTTAGTGAGCGGCGATTTGAACTTAGCGGCTGTTGGAACAGTCACTTATGTCGATGGCAATCGGGTCATAGCTTTCGGCCATCCCCTTTATAATTTGGGCCCGGTGGATTATGGCTTGGCTACAGCCGAGGTTATGACCGTTGTTCCCAGCCTTGAAACCTCCTTTAAACTGGCCAAAACAGGCCAAATCGTGGGCCGTTTTATTCAAGACCGAAACGCCGGAGCTATGGGTGAATTGGGCCGGCTTCCCCAGTTAATTCCCCTTAACCTTAATTTAATCGACGCTTCCGGCGCGGCCAAAAATTTCCGAATTCAGCTTATTAACGACAAAATTCTAACCCCGCTTCTGGTCAACCTGGCTCTTTATTCTGTCGTCCTCAGCGAGGCCAGGGCTTATGGCAACCTCTCTGTCGAGTTCAACGGCGACCTCTATCTTGACAACGGTCAGAACGTGCACCTCGAGGACCTCTTTTCCGGCAATCTCGACAACGCGGTAACCAATTTTTCGGGTCTTCTCACGGCCGTCGCTTATTATTTAATCAATAATGAATTTCAAGAGCTGAGAATAACCCGGGCTGACCTCCGTCTCCGCGTTACAGAAGAAGTTAAACTCGGTACCTTAGAGAGGGTCTGGTGTGATAAGTATGAAGTCTCTCCCGGAGAGAGAATCGGGGTTAAGGTTTTTTATCGCACCTTCCGCGATGAAAGCATCTTGGAAGAAGTCAACCTCGCCGCGCCTCAACTGCCTCCCAACACCGAGTTTCAATTGATCGTTGGGGACGCCGCTTCGATGCACCAGGTAGAGCTTGAGCTCTACCAGCGAGCCGAAATAACGCCCCGTAACCTTAATCAGCTTATCCGCCTTCTCAACAGCCTGCGCAAAAATAATCGGATTTATTTTAAACTTCTCGCCCCAAAACCAGGTCTCTTCTTGAGGGGAGAGGAGATGGGCAGTCTGCCCCTAACTCTCAGAGCCATGCTCACTTCCCCGCGGGCGGCTTCGGCTTCGCCGGTTACCATTAGCCGTTCCACCTTGGCTGAATATCAATTGCCCATCGCCTATACTTTTAAGGGTGTGGCAGTAATTCCGGTACGGATAAAACCGTAGCCTGAGGAGAAAAAATGAGAAAGCTCCAAGTCTGGCTCATGACGGTTTCAATTCTTGGCTTTGGACTCAGTGCTTCCGCAGTAACCACTCAGAAATGGGAATTGCTCCGTTTTGAAGATTTTAGCCGCGGCAAGCTCCAGTCGCTTCGTCTTTCTGCGGAAGGCCGCCTTTCTCTGGGTCCCAAGGTGGAAAGTATTTCTGGCCCCGCCGAGGATTTTTATCTTTCCTTTGTCGCCGCTCCTGACGGCTCTCTTTATCTCGGAACTGGTCATAACGGCCGGGTTTATCGGCTGAAGGGGGGCAAGGTTGAGCTTTATTTCCAGGCTCCGGAAATGGATGTGACCTGTTTGGCCTTGGATTCTAAAGGAATACTTTATGCTGGTACTTCACCCAACGGCAAAATTTACCGCATCACCGGCGTCGGTCAAGGCGATTCGTTTTTTAATCCGGAAGAAAAATATATCTGGGACCTCCTTTTTTCAGAAAAGGGGACGCTCTTGGCGGCAGTTGGGGAAAGAGGCGGTATCTACGAGATTTCGCTTCTTGGGGAAGGCAAACTTCTCTTTAAATCTGAGGAAACTCATATCCTTTGCCTCCATCGTTTGGCCTCGGGCGATACTTATGCTGGTAGCGGCGGTCCAGGCTCTTTGTATTTCATCAAGGCTGGTGGGAAGCCAGCCCTTCTTTACGAGAGTTCCTATGAAGAAATTAAGGCCATTACCACTGATTCCTCAGGAAATATTTATATCGCTACTTCGGGAACGCCCACCAAGCCGCGGCCAAAAGAGCCAGCCCAACCGGGGGCTAAGGTTATCTCGGCCGCCGACGTGTCGATTACGGTCATTGCGGCGGGTGCCGAGAAACCAGTAACCGCAGCCTCTGGCGCCGAGCCGCGGGAGCCAGGAGCAGTTTATCAAATAAAGCCAGATGGCCTGGCCAAGAAATTGTGGTCTTCGAATGAAGAGATGGCTTATTCGCTGGCCTTTCGGCCAGAGGAAAAAAAGCTTTATTTCGGGACAGGAGCGAAGGGTCGGGTTTATTCGGCTGATTCTGAAGACCGAGTGAGTCTTGTCTATCAAGGCCAGTTTGAACAAGTCTATGAGCTTTTCACCTTTGGCAATAAACTTTTCTTCCTCGGCAATAACCCTTCCGTTCTTGGCTCTCTGTTGACGGAACAATCTCTGGAAGGAGAGTATCTTAGCCCAGTTCTCGAATCCTCGACCCCGGCCTTGTGGGGGCGTTTAGAGTGGTTAGCCGAGGTTCCAGCCGGCTGTAGCCTTCTCTTTCAATCGCGGTCGGGAAATTCCTCCCGGCCCAATGAAACCTGGAGTGATTGGTCGCCGCCCTACCAAAAGATTGGAGAGCAAATTCTCAGTCCCAAAGCTCGCTATTTACAAATCAAAGCCCTTTTCCGCTCTCAGGCCGGCAATGCTTCGCCTGTCCTCCAGCGCCTGACACTTTTTTATTTGCCCGCTAACTTACCGCCTACCTTGACATCCCTCGAAGTTTTTGCGCCGAATGAAGTTTTTCTCAAGCCGCTTGACCAAGAAGAAGTTATTTGGGGTCTGAGCGCGGTCAAAAAAAGTGACCAAAGTGGCCGGGAGGAAGGACGGATTGTTTCCTTAGGGGCGCGCAAAGTTGTCCGTAAGGGGTATCAAACATTTCGCTGGGAAGCCAACGACGAGAACGGGGACGAACTTGTTTTCCAGGTTTACTTAAGAAAAGAAGGGGAGTCAGATTGGCGACTTCTGGCTGATAACTGGAGTGAAACTATTTATGTCTTAGATGCCACCACCTTTCCTGACGGTGTCTATGAACTGAAGGTGGTGGCTTCGGATTCTCCCTCCAACCCGCCTTCCCAGGAGCTAAAAGCCGAAAAAATTAGCCTTCCTTTTATCGTCGATAATACTCCGCCGATAATTAAAAATGTGCTGGCTTCTCTTAAGGGAAACGAGCTGGAACTGAGCTTTGAAGCCGAAGACAACGGCTCAGCCCTTAGCAAAGCCGAATTTTTGGTGCGGCCCGAACCTTGGCGAGCGCTTTTTCCTGTTGACGGCCTTTGCGACGGGCCGCGGGAGAGTTTTCGAGCCAAGGTCAGTTTAAGGCCCGGCGCCGATAAAATGGTGGTTATTCGAGTCCAGGATAAACATGGTAATAGCGCCGTCTTCTGGCAGAACTTTTAGGCGGTTTTAACTCTTTCCACGTATTTATCTTCGCGCGTATCAATCCGCACCACGTCCCCTTCTTTGATAAATTGAGGCACGACCACTGTCAGCCCAGTTTCCAGGGTTGCCGGTTTGCCGCTGGCGGATTGAGTGGCCCCTTTAAGATAAGGTTCGGTCTTCTTGACCTTCAGGTCCACCGTCAGGGGCGGTCGGACACCGACAGGTTTGCCTTCGTGGATTTCCACAGTAAAAACAACATTAGGCACTAGGTAATTGACCGCTTCGCCGATAAGCTCCTCAGAAAGCGAGAGCTGTTCGTAGGTTTCCAGGTTCATGAAAATATATTCATGGCCGTCCTGGTAGAGAAATTCCATCGCCACTTCTTCTAAATAAGCCTGTTCTACCCGGTCTTCAGAACGGAAGCGATAATCCAAGAGATTCTGGTTTTTTAAATGCCGGAGTTTAGTTTGGACGCAGGCTTTCCAGTTACCCGGAGCTACATGCACGGCTTCCAAGACTTTGTAGAGCTCACCTTCGAGTTTAAGAATCATACCTTTTCTGATTTGCGTCGCGTTAATCATTTCCTCGCCTCAAATTCACCGTAAGTAAAATTCATTCCCGGTGGTTTTTAGGGTCAGCCGGAGTCAATTTATTTTTTAGCTTAACCCCTTTTCCCTGTCAATAATCAGCGCTGAAAGTTGATTTTCTTTTTTTATTCTTTTATAAAGGCCTCTTCGATGCTGGAACTAATCGTCCTGGGGACAGGAGGAGCAACCGCTACTGCCGGCCGAGATAATACCAGTTTTTTAATTAAGACCGAAAAGGAGCGATTTCTTATTGATTGCCCAGGAGGTATAATCCATAAGCTAAAAAAGGTCGGCGAAGACCCCAAGGAAATTGCTTGTCTTTTTTTAACTCACATCCATCCAGACCACATTTATGGCTTGCCCTCCTTTGTCCACAGTTTGTTGCTCGAAGCGAAAGAGCTTTTTATCTACGGCTCCGAAGAAACCGTGGCCTTTGCCGCCAAGTTGCTTGACCTCTTCGAGCTTCGTCAGCCTCGGCTTAAATACCGAACCTCTCTCTTTCCCTTGGAGGCGGGAAAAGAGCAGGATTTGCCAGGAGGTGTAAAATTCAAGGCAATTCCCACTCCCCACCATTCATCTTCTCTTGCCTTCCGGTTTAGCTTCCCCGCGTCCCGAGAAACCTGGCTTTTTTCTGGTGATACACCGCCCCACCCGCCCCTCTGGGAGGAAGCTCGCTCCGCCGACGTCCTCATCCATGAAGCTTCCGCACCCAAGCGCTTCTTCGAACTTTATCCTGAGTTGAGGCAGGTGCATACCGACGCCTATGAGCTCGGCCGATTAGCCGCCCAGGCTAAAATTCCTTGCCTCATCCCCTGTCATTTTTTTGGGGAGGTTGACTTTTCTCTTCAAGAAATCGCCGCCGAGGTCAGAGCCAATTATGGCGGGAGGCTCATTATGCCTCACGACTTGGAACGCTGGACTGACTTGATGATAAAAAAATGGCCTGAAAAAGATAAAGATTAGATTATGAATTAAAAGAATTAAGGGAAGAAGGATAGATAAAAATGAAACTTAGAAAGCCAGAGACCCCACTTCTGCGGCTGATAGTTTTTTTCAGCTGGGCAATTTTTATTGTAGCTTCTTGTGGGAGAAAAACCATGGTCGATTTAGTGCTTCTTAATGGTCAAATATGGACAGGTAATGACGCTCGACCCTGGGTAGAAGCGGTGGCGGTTCGCGGGGATAAAATCTGGGCGGTGGGCTCAAACCGAGAGATAAAAAAATTGGCGGGGTCAGAGACGGCTCTGCTTGACCTGAAGAAGGCTCTTGTTCTCCCCGGTTTCATTGACAGCCACACCCATTTCCTCGATGGAGGTTTAGCCCTCCAGAAACTCCAGTTAAACGAGGTGACAAGTCGGCAAGAATTCGTAGCCCGCATCGCGGCTGAGGCCCGACGGCTTGGCCCCGGCCGCTGGATTACCCAAGGAAACTGGGACCACCAGCGATTAAGCCCGCCCGAGCTACCGCGGCGGGAATGGATCGACTCGGTAACGCCAGAGAACCCGGTTTTAATCAGCCGTCATGATGGCCATATGGCTTTGGCTAATAGCTTAGCCTTAAAAATAGCCCAAATAGACCGACATACTCCTTCTCCTGTTGGCGGCGAAATCCAGAAAGACCCGCAATCGAGCGAACCAACGGGAATTTTAACCGACGCCGCTATTGATTTAGTCGGCCGTCATATTCCCGCCCCTTCCTTGGCCGAGAAAGTCGAAGCGGCTCGGGCGGCCGTTCTTCATGCTCTGAAGAATGGCGTGACCTCGGTTCATGATATGGGAGAGACGGCTAATCTCGAGGTTTATCAGGAGTTACAGCGTGAGGCCGGGCTTAACTGTCGAGTCTCACTCTATATCCCAATAACAGAAATTGAAGTCTTGGAGCGGCTTCATTGGCGCCCCCCCTTTGGTAACGATTTTCTTCGACTCTGCGGTTTAAAAGGGTTTGTTGACGGGTCTCTTGGCGCCGGCACAGCCCTTTTCTTTGAGCCTTACCTTGACCAACCCGAAAGCCATGGCTTGCTCCATAGCCAGATGTTCCCCGAAGGAATTATGGAAGAGAGAATCCGTCGCGCTGACCACCTCGGAATACAAGTTGCGATTCACGCTATTGGCGACCAGGCGAACGCCCTAATTCTGGACATTATGGAAAAAGTGATGCGGGAGAGTGGGCCGAAGGAACGTCGCTGGCGCCTAGAGCATGCCCAGCATCTTCGACCCGAGGATATTGCCCGAATAGGACGCTTGGGTGTCATCGCTTCAGTTCAGCCTTACCATTTAGCCGACGATGGCTGCTGGGCGGAGAAGAGAATTGGCGCCGAAAGAGCCAAAACAACCTACGCCTTTCGTTCGCTTCTCGAAAAGGAGGTGAAATTGGCCGCAGGGTCTGATTGGACAGTCGCGCCGCTTAACCCGCTGACTGGCATCTGGGCGGCCGTGACCAGGCAGACGGTTGATGGCCAACACCCTCAAGGCTGGATTCCAGAGGAAAAAATCAGTGTGGAGGAAGCTGTCCGGGCTTATACTATTGGCGGCGCTTATGCTGAGTTTGCCGAAAACCTTAAAGGAACAATAGAGCCGGGAAAATGGGCTGACCTCGTTGTCCTGGATAAGAACATTTTTTCCTTAGAGCCAGAAAAAATCCTGGAAGTGAAGGTTCTTTTGACGATTGTCGGCGGCCGACGGGTTTATGAAGCTCAATTCTAAGCCTGGTAAATTGATGAGCCAGGCCAGGTTTATCAGCGGTCAAGGAGTCACTTTAAAATAAAAAGGCAATTTTACGAGGAGGTGGCAATAAGGTCTCTGACTTTGCGGGCGTCTTGACCGGGTCAGCGTCACGAAAGTCCCATAGCCGAGGCTGTAATCGCCACCTTTCCGAAATCGAGAAGCGGTCGCCGTGGTTTCTTATATTAGAGTCTGGTCAATTCCACGCCGCACCCTTCAGCTTCTTTATCTTTGGCTGCTTCCTTTTTGGAAAATTCTCAATCGGCAACTGTTAATA
>Ga0209102_1000704_pt1 | contig 20720 bp, 16 predicted proteins | sample ConPoolayeHmetaG_FD_185483 | JGI IMG/M metagenome (GOLD analysis project Ga0209102, IMG submission 185483) | Hot spring microbial mat communities from California, USA to study Microbial Dark Matter (Phase II) - Cone Pool mat layer H metaG... ...
TGTTTCAATCCTTGTTTTAATGGAAGGAGCTTCCGAACCAAAGCTAGTGACGTAGATTACGATACTGAATGGAGTTTCAATCCTTGTTTTAATGGAAGGAGCTTCCGAACGCCCTTTTTTATTTAGGGGTGAGGAAATGAAATTAAGTTTCAATCCTTGTTTTAATGGAAGGAGCTTCCGAACCAAGAAAATTGTTCCTTCTAGTGAATTGCCGAAAAGTTTCAATCCTTGTTTTAATGGAAGGAGCTTCCGAACTAGCAGCCAATTTCTCAAAAGCTATAATATAAATTGTTTCAATCCTTGTTTTAATGGAAGGAGCTTCCGAACCAGTTTCTTACATAACCAGGAATTCGATCCGAAAAGTTTCAATCCTTGTTTTAATGGAAGGAGCTTCCGAACTCAATGGATAGAAAAGAAAATATCGGGACGAATCGAGTTTCAATCCTTGTTTTAATGGAAGGAGCTTCCGAACTCTGGCTCTATTATATTATTATGTCCGCCTTTTGAAGTTTCAATCCTTGTTTTAATGGAAGGAGCTTCCGAACCCAAAAATCCATTTGTCTATCCAAAAAGGAAACCAGTTTCAATCCTTGTTTTAATGGAAGGAGCTTCCGAACCAGGCGAACCCGTTTTCCTTCTACTATAGATTTAGGTTTCAATCCTTGTTTTAATGGAAGGAGCTTCCGAACTTATGTTTTGTTATGTTATGTTCTGTTATGTTATGGGGTTTCAATCCTTGTTTTAATGGAAGGAGCTTCCGAACGGGACTTCTGTTGCCGATTTAATTGCAAACATTCTTCGTTTCAATCCTTGTTTTAATGGAAGGAGCTTCCGAACCAGAGATTAATTCTTTAAGTTTCATTTTTTACCCCTGTTTCAATCCTTGTTTTAATGGAAGGAGCTTCCGAACCGTCACACCTGTAACGGAAAGCGTTTCCCATAACAGTTTCAATCCTTGTTTTAATGGAAGGAGCTTCCGAACCATTATATGATTTTCCCCCATAATGCGTTTAACCCGGTTTCAATCCTTGTTTTAATGGAAGGAGCTTCCGAACTTCCTAAGCCTCAATAATAAGGAGGACTATATCAAAGGTTTCAATCCTTGTTTTAATGGAAGGAGCTTCCGAACCGCATTTTGGTCGAAAGCATATGAAAATGAATAAGTTAATAAAATTACAGAAGGCTGCATTTACGTCCTGTTACAGGCAAAATTGCCCTTGATTTGGGCTCTTTTCGGCTAATTTACATAAAAGACTTCCTTCTATCTTCTTTATAATCAATCAGTTTGTCGCCAAGATACCTCCTCTTGAAATAATTCTGCAGGAAAATAAAAATAATTCAATTTTCAAGGAACAACAGGATATCTTTCCCGAGACATCCGTATCCTTGAGCGCATATAATTATGCCATAGAGTATGTTTCTCTTTTTGCTCTGCGTTTAACCTCTCCTGTCCAGAGGGCAGAATTGCTGGCGGAAGAAAGCAATTATACTCTCGATGCACCTTTATGCGATAATATGCCATTGCCCGGGCCTATACGCAGATATTTCTGTAGCAGCAATCTATGCAGCGCACCGCAAACTTAGTCTTTTTGGGATAGAAACCCGTGCAGATAATGCTTACTACTTCGCGGATGATTTGAACCCCTTCGTCAAAGTCTTTTTCTGAGAACGGAATTTCTTTCAGTCTATAATTGCTTCTGGCGTAACATACAAAACCTCGTTTGACATCACACTCATACCAATCCCGGATTAGCAGCCCATAGAGAATAGATTGAATCCTATGCGTTCGGTAGACGAACTCAGAATACTCAGCAAACTTATAATCTAACGGCGAGCGTGTGCCGTCAGCAAAACAAAGAACCTCATCTACGATGCCTCGAAGATGGTACCTGCGTGAAATCATATGGACGTTGATATACTTTCCAATACAGGCAATTTTTTTTCTCAAATAAGCTCGGTTTGCTATTTTCTTTTTTTCGTGCAATTCACGACCCATCAAAACCTTGTATCTTTGTTCCTCATGCTGTGGAATATTCAGGCAATTGAGGAAATAAGTGAAGCGAGGACAATACAGATATTCAACGATCTCAGTCGGCATGAGAAGGATGCCGTCAGCTCCCGTTTCTCTAAGAGAGGCCTGCAGTTCTGGCCACTCAAATGAACTTAGCGATGATACCATCGGTTACGAGTCCTCGATCAAAAGCTTGACCTAATAGTTTAACCTTTTTGAAATCATCTTCGCAGAGAGGGAAAATATAAACAGAATCCTCATCTTTTTTTATCAAATCGCCCACCTCAAGAGCTAGCTCGTCAATCTGATTTCGGTTAAGTGTCCCAAGAAAAACACTTTTCTGAACGCGATAAAGACCGGCTGTGATACAAGCTCTTGCCACCCTGGCGCGAGTGCTAGTTTTAACGATATCATAGATAACCCACGTGATCATTGATCATGCTCCGACGCCCGGAGGTCCTCTATCATCTGGTTGGCAATTCTATGACATTCAAACTGAATCGTGTCCCGGTTTTTGATGTTTCTACCTCTGTAGCGGATGGATCTTTCAAGGGTAGCGTTGAGCGCCTTGATAAGGAAGGCTTTCCCTTCCTTGTTGAGCGTCATTCCTTTGGGGACCCTATCAAAATAATCTTTCTTTATTTGGCGCTGGCTAAATAGATAGAATACGGTCCTGTCTACGAGTATTCGAAACATTTCGATCAAATCAAAAACAAGGGATTTCTTGTTGTAGTTGTCTGTATGATGAAACCCTACATAGGGATCCAGACCGGCAATTATGCATGCCTTCTCAACCAGGGAATAAAGAACACCGTATCCGTAGTTGAGCAGGCAATTGAACTCATCTTCTGCGTACTGGCGGCTTCTGCCCTCAAACTTAAAGCGTTGTGGTATCAGATAGCTTAATGCTTCAAAATAAGCCCGTCCACCTGAACCCTCATAGCCCATGATTGACTTCCTTTTCTCATCAAGAGTTCCATCCAAGTTCTGCAATTTCCCGTTTATCTCCTGGAGAGACCTTATCCATTCGGTTATGCGATGGGCTTTCTCAGGTCTTGTGTTTCTTAGCTGTGAAAGAAATTCGATTTGATTCTCGAACTTCCGGACGATCCAATCCCTGGCGAGGGCCAAACCGCGATTGTCGTTGGCGTACTCAAGCTGTCGGCGTCGGATAAGAGTCGTGCTCCCGAGTTTGGACTGCCAAATGCGTCCGTAAGGATTGCCGTATTCATCCAGAAAAACGATGTCAATATTATTGTCCATGGCGAGTTTGATGGCGTCTGTCGAGAGAAATGCGGAAGTTGTTATCATTATCGATCGGACTTTCCTTGCCGAAACTTCAAAGACACGGTTCTCGTTCTTGACAAGAAAACACTTCTCTCTCTTTCGAAGATAACAACCGAAAGTATTAAGTACTAGCTGCATTCTAGTATTGCCGCGCCATAACTCTCATTTGAAATTTTTGAAGAGTAAGCCCAAGAGAACCCTCACCTTGCATTTTTTAACTCTTTTTCGTACAAGCGCTTAATCGTACCATAGCCTCTTGATACCGACTTCCCTATGCCCCAATAATCAGGAATTTCGAAGTTGACTGAAAAGGTGCCGAGAAAACCCAGCACGGGAGTCCCCTTAAAATAGGTCCTGATCTCCTTAGCGCTATTAATATCTGCCTTGACTTGAGCTGACACTGTATATCCGAGATTCTTTGACATTGAAATGAGATTTCCAATAATAATGCTCTCAAGTAATTTTTTTCTTTTCAGCCATGATCCGCTTTTCATATATTTTTCATAGTTCTTATGATTGAGGGCCAGCCAAGGAGTTAGAAAATAATAGGATTGCTGGTCTAATGATAGACCAAAAAAAGATTTATAACTCTCTAACGATTTGCTTAGAATGCAATGCCATCGGCCATCCAGATTTATATATTTTAAATCGTCAAAAATCTTTTTGACAATATCTAATCCTTCGTTAAAACCTATCAGCACACATGATCCATCGATGACCTTGTATTGAACACGGGGATAGCGATAAATTAAGCTGCCATTCTCTTTATGATGGTGAACATGTGGATTATCCCAAAATACACTGCCAAGGTAGCCCCTTATTTTTTCAGCATCGCTTTCGTTTATATCAGATTCAATATTAAGAGAAAGTTTTAATATGTTTATTTCCATTTATCACCATATAACCTCTGAGCTTGTATCCCTTATTATAAATCCAGTTTCACTATCATAATAATCTTTCAAAATAGCGTGTTCAACATAACCAATTTCTCCAAACATTTGTGGAATATTTTTTATATTGGAAGGAATTGAAATAACATATTGATAGAATTCAGCCTTGAGAGAATCAAATATATTTTTCTTTTCAACCAAATCTTTCACGTCTCTTAAAGCAAGATACTGTTGCCAGATCAGTTTCGCTTCTTCATCCAGTTCAATAAAGACATCCCTTTTGGGATAGTCTTCTTCTATGAGCTTAAAATCTGTTATTGATGCTCTATCGTCCTCGTTATCATATCTGAGTTTTGTTATTGCTTCTAAAATTCCTCTTGAGGTCTGCTGCGTCTTCTTCTTTTTAGTTTCAATATAATACCCATCAATAAGAGGTAATAACTCGCTCTCTTTTATTTCTTTCCTGTCGCGTAATATTTTTTGTGTAATATCTATCAAAACAGGGTCATAAATGTATGAGGAATAAGGTCGCCTGTTATGATCTTCCAGAAATATGATATAACCCTCTCCCTTCTTTTTCCCATTTCTGTTACACCTTCCGATTGCTTGAATGATAGAATCCAATGGGGCCATATCCCTTATTACAACATCAAAATCTATATCAACACCTGCTTCAACAAGTTGCGTGGCGACCACGATTCTGTATTTTTTCTCACTTATTCCTCTTATCCTTTCGAGTCGCTCTTTGGGTGTTATATGAGTTGAAAGGTAGGTAGTTGAAAATCCTTTTTTCTTGATTAAACTGTAGAGAGTCCTTGCGGATGCTATAGTGTTGAGAATAAATAGATATGTTCTTGAATCATCCAAATTAAAAAAATCACTGAGGTCGTTTATTTTCATCGGTTTATCTAATAAAGGCTTTATGGAAAACCTATTTAATATATTGAAGTAGTAGTTTCTGTTCAATAGGCCAATAATATTTTCTCTTTCAAATATCAGAGGTTCTGTCGCAGTTACAAATATGATGTAGCTATTCAACATTTTAGAAACAGCTGCAAGGATAGTCCTTAAGAGCAACCAATATTTGACAGGAATAGATTGAACTTCATCAAGCATGATAATAGAATTGGCGAGTCTATGAAATTTTCTAATGCTCCTCTTTTTATTAGAGATCAGAGTATGGAAAAGCTGAACAAAGGTAGTTACTATAATTTCAGAATTCCAACCTTCAATGAGAATCTTTGCTTCATCAGGTTCAAATTCATTGTCCTCCTTTTTATAAAAGATTTCAGAAAGATGATGATGCTTCAATAGAATGCTTGTGTTGGGCTCAATATGGTTTGCCTTTATAACCAACTCAAATATTTCTGAATTCTGGTCAATAATGCTCAAAAAAGGTAGAGCATAGATAATACGATTATTTAAGCCAATCTTTTCTCGCAGCTTTAAGGCAAAAGATAAAGATGTCAGGGTCTTGCCAAGCCCTGTGGGAAGATTTATAGAGTAAATCTTTTCACCGGGGTTTATGTTGCTATGTGCAATCTCTATATAAGCCTTTTCTCTTAAATAATTGATAGGAGAGTCTGCAAAAGTATTTTTTGCCTTATAGTTATCTACAAGATTGCCCGAGATAGACTCCCTTCTCTCGAACACGGAAATATCCTTTATAACCACATTGCTTTTGTCTGCGTCAAGAAGGAGCGAGTAAAGCAGGTTTAAAGTTATAAAATTAAAGACACCATTGTTTAATCCTCTTATATGCTTTTTTATAGATTTCAACTCTTTGCCGAAATTATCAACCCAGCTTTTAATAATATCTTTGCTCAAACGCATCGGAACATCAGCGTCGTGAAGCCGTTGAGCAAGAATTGAAAATTTGTTGCCATCTATGTTTTCAACTTGACTGTGTAAAATTCTTACATATTTAGTGTCCCATGTAACTTCATCAGATATATCTATAAGATTCCCATGATGTCGCCGCACAGTGAGAAAGGCAAAAAACGGTAAAAACTTATTTTCTGTTGTTAGCTCTCTGCACAAATAATAAGCGCATACCGCCGACAAGAGACTATGTTTTGTTTGTGGTAAATTTTTGAGCCTTACCTTCTCTTTTTCATCAGAGAAGAGGTATTTCTGAAAATAGTCTGTTGCCTTTCCAATATCGTGTGATAGAGCTATCAACTTGCACACATCGTTTAATTGTTTTTTTATTTCTATAGGTTTTTCAGAAAGAAAAAGCTCTGAGCATTTTGCAACCCCTATCAGATGATCTTCTAATAATCTCTCTGGGTGTGAATAAAGATTAGAAGAAGACAATATTTTCTCCATTTTCAAGTTTGAAGTAAGTTTTTACCCTTGTCTTTATAGTCTTTCCATCAGGCTCAAATATGACATCATCGTATCTTTCAACAACTCTATCCTGATTCATTACAATAGGCATTTTCTCTTTGAAATACTTTTTGCCCGTCTCAATCTCAAGCCCGTCCTCAATTAGATCATCCATCGTAACAGGAGTGGATAATTCTATAATTTCGCCGTCCGTTATCTTATTGCATCTATACAGTCCAACATATGTGAAGTCAGCAAGGAGTTCGCTCAAACCGAGAGAAACTGTGTAAATTGATTGGTGTTTTTCAATATTTTCTGCAAGCCTCTCAAAGACCATTTTATCTTCATGACTTATATAGATTCTGAAACGAGGATCTTTAAGAAATTCTGTCCTTATCTGTGTGCGAGGTGCAAGATTTTTATCACTCATAGGAAGTTTTAAATTTGTCCCTTTTGTCTCCGAAAGATTGATTCCGATCCTCACTTTTTTTACTGGACTTAATATTTGCAAGGCTAAGCTACACTTATCATGTCCGAATAACCTTAAATATTCGTTTGTATTTTTATCCGTCCCATACATAGCCCCAATGATTCCCGCGATTGCCGGTGGCGGAGGGAAAGAAAAAGTGAGGGGCGATGACGTGGTGTAGAACTTACGGAAATGCCCGAAGTCTCCCCATATGTCAAAGACCAAAACTTCCATAGAGATTCCCTAAATTAAAAGATAAGGTCTTCAACATTTAATTCGCTCAGAACATCTTTAATGGCAACATCCTTCCCGTCTTTTATAAAGGCAATCCTTTCGTCCGTTTTAATTCTTATTTTTTCAATTTTTTCCTTGTGGTCATTCAGTGCTTTAACAAGATTGGTAATGTCTATTTTGACTTCTGAAATATCGCGGATAGATTCACTATTTTTATCGGTCTGTAAAGATATATGTCTATCTAACTCACCGATATAAAAGTTTCCATCTTTATAGATTACATGCATAAGGAGCCTCGGCATCTGCCCGAATTTAGAGCCAGATATAAGGTTTTTTGTGCCATTCCACATACCCTCAAGCATTAATGAAATGTCTTCTTCGGTTAGTTGAATGCCCTGCTGTTGAGCAGCGTTTTCATTGACTACACCATAAAAGGCAATCAGCGAGTACGGAAGAATATATCTTTCAGTGAAGGTTCCTTGTTTTCGATCTGCGCCTGATGGCATTACAGTTGTACCTTTTATATAAGTAAGGTCAACTTTATGTAACGATCTGCCATATTTAAATTGAACAGGTCCAGTTAAAGTCATGGTTTTATCTTCAACAGCAGTGGTCGCTCCAAATAATCTTATGTCAATACATTTCTCCATAACTTCTATAGGATTATTTTTGAAATCTTTTAGCCTTTCTTCCTTTGTCTTCAAGTTGCCATTATTATCACGAATCTCTAAGACAAAAATATCTTTCTTCTTATAGTCATTGAGATAATCTCTTACCGTTCTCTTTAGCCTCACATCAGTAACAATATTCACCCCTGTTTCTTCATCAATCCTCGGCTTGTTTTCATCTACAGGGTCACCATTAGGATTGGCATCTGTTACATCATAAAGAAACAATATTTCTGAACGGTTCTTTACTAATTCTGACATGGTTTATTCCTCCTTTTTAATTTTTGAATATGCTATATCTGCAACATTATCTGATAAATTCATTCCACAGGCGAAATAAAAGTTTATCTCATCAACTGACATTTTCCAGTTGTCACCTGCCTCAAGAAGATATTTTGACGCCTCGGAGGCGATCAGCCTCTTACCTCTGTCAAAGGAATCATACTCTTCAAGTTTATTTTGCACTTCTGGCAAAAGTGCTTTGATATCTCTTTCATCCATCTTTAAGCCTTTAAGTTTTTTCATAAAGGGTTTGGCTTTCCTATCAGCCCACTGCTTATAGAGAAGCAACTGAGTTAATACTCCTAATAGAAAGATGCCCCGTTTGGCAGGATTGCTAAATGATTTTCCAAATCGGTCAAAAATACTACTAAACATATTTTCCTCCATATGTTCCGCCTCCCTAAAGGATATCAGATCAAGGTTTTCAAAAAATATTGTATCCATCATTGCGTCTTTCACTCTAAAGCTAAAATATCCATCGTTTATGAACTCTTTCCTGATGATTGCCATGTAAAACTTCATGAGAAACGATAAATCAAGTTTCCTCCCTTTAAAAACGCTATCAACTATCTGAAGGAAGTATTTATTTAGGTCGCTTGTTTTTTTATTTTCATCTGATTTGAAAAAAAATGTCCTTATCGAGCCAAAAGTAAACCCTCTATCAGAATCGTTGTCGAAAATTTTATCAACATAATCTTTAGCATCAAAGATTCTTCTAATCCTTGAAGGAAAGACGTCTTCTATTAACAATAAAATCCTTTCAGCGCTCTGCTGTCTCTGTAAAAATAAAAAATTAAGGGTAAGAATATCTTTCTCCTCTGAAAGATATTCAAGGATTTCATTTTCATCATCTGTAATCCTCTTTTTTCTTCTTTCTTTTAAGCTAATTTTTTTAGAAGTATCCGAAAGAATATTAATAATTTTTTCTAAGACATCCTTATTTCCTATAAGCAATCGCGGTATCAAATAGTAACTGAGTCCGTATACGAAATTAAATCGAAGATTGTTTTCAAGAAATTTTTTACCGTTCTCCAGCAATGTTTTGCATTCCAGACAAACAGGATAGTTTTTCCATGCATCAACCTCCCGAAAGCCACCTGTAATAAATCCGGGCTTATCAATGGTATAAAACCTGAAAACATCAGTCTTTCCAGACACTTCTTTATCTGGCAGACCACAGATAGAGCAGACTCCTGTGCCGGCAGATTTCTTTCTCTTCGTCTCGGCGAACCAGTCAGCCGCTTCCCTAAAGGCATTATACTCACCTAAATATTTTCCATCTAATTTTATGGTAAGGAATCTACGTGTCCTCTTCTGGAAACATTTAATCTCATTTGTAATATCAGCAATAATGGTGTCTTTGCTATCAACAAGGGCTTTGAAAGCTCCGTCTATTAACGGCGTATAAGCTTTTAAAGCATCATCTTTTATATCCTTACACTGTTTTATCCATCCATAAATTTTTTTATATGTTTTTTGTGGTTCAGTTAACGGACAGAAAGGAGATGGGGCATTTCCCTTTGAAGAGCCCTCTTTAAACAGATATTTTTTTATTTTTTCAGAACCAAAGTCTTCAATCTCTGTGCCTGAATATGTGTATTTGTCAGTCTTAGTATTAAGAAGAATCAGCAAAACCTTTTGGTCCATAGTTCTTTCGGCGCTCCCAGGCTTATGGAGAGTCAATCTACCAATGTCTTTAATTGCAGAAAGCATATTGTCTTCCTATACCTCCACCTCTCGTAGTTTAGTTTCTACACCTTCCCTGTTTCCATTCTTGGAGCGCCTCATCATAATGACTTCAAACCTCTCTCGCCTTCTTCGAAATGGTTGTAAAATAACCATCAAGACTCTCTTTTTTCCGGTCATCTCTTACGTATTCAACTGTCGCCCTCTCCAGGTCACAGACCACAGTAACGTAGTCGTGTTCCCGGCCAGCCGTCTTCTCATCCACCCCAATCTGTTTCGGTGGCTGCTTCTTCTTCGCCTTCAGCCCTCGCTCCACCGCTCGCTCCATGATGGGCCAAGCCTCATCCCAGCTAATCCGCAGAATACCCGAGGCACTCAGGATATCACAAGCCCTCATGACATCAATCGCTAGACGTTCAAAAAGCGCTGTAAACCGCGACCTCTCCTCCGCCCAAGCCACTCGCACTTGCTTTACCCCGTGCACCGGACATCTGACCCGAGGAACTCTCGCGTGGAGAAACGTCTTAAACTGGCATGTGTCCGAATCTCTCCACACCCGCTCAAGAGGATTATCGTAGATAGACAGCATCTCATCACACTCAGGGCAAGGCCATCGCACACCCTCTATGAACCGCCCAGACGTCGATTCGTTGATGAAGAACATCGAGTTTCCCTCTTTCCACATCCCAAGGTTCCTCAAGACCTAAAACATACCGATAAAGCTCTGTATCTTGGTTGAATCATTCGTCTTTCCTATCATCTCCTACATTAGAACATCGTTTAATATCACCCGCTGGCTTATCCTGCACTATTGATAGTCTATTTATAAATATTGCACATCCTCCTAATTTCTTTTTTAATCTCGGTCCTCAACTCCTTGGGCGCCAGGACCTCGACGGAAGCTCCGTGCTTCAGGATTTCTCTTTTGATTTCGCGGAGGTCCGCTACCGGAAATTGCAGGAAAATGCTGCCGTCTTCATTCGTTCGTACTTCCTGGCCGCTGAACCAAACCTGTTCCGAAATCCAGTCCGATACCTCGGGCATGAACCTTAGATTGACTTCAACTGATTTCTTGCCCGTCATTACTCCAAAATTCCTTCTAATATAATCTCTTATTGGTGGCAACGCTCCCGGCAGGTCAATGGGCTCCGACAGGATCTCAATGCTCCGGATGCGGGAAAGGGCAAAGTCCCTGAGATCGTTTTTCAGGGCGCAGAAAGCGATTAAATGCCAGCTCCCCATATAGCACAAAAGATGAAGCGGCTGAACCATCCTTTCGGTTATCTCATGCTTATGAGGCGTATAGTACGAAATCTTGAGAGAAGCATTTCGGAGAAGAGCTCCAACGACTTCGCGAAATGTCATCTCTTCCACTCGATAGTATTCGACGTTTTTCACTGAGACCTTTTCTCGGATATCTTCGAGTGTCAGTGCTGAATTCAGGAACCGGAACGTTAGGAATTTCTCAAGAAGCTCATAGAGCGATTTTTTTAGCTTCAGGTCGGGCAGCGTAGAGGCAAGTCTTAAAGCCAGACACAGGGCCATGAGTTCATCTTCTTTAAACCAAACGGGAGGAAGCTCGTACCCGACATCTTCCAACTCGTAGCCTTTCTTCTCGGGGATATAGGCGAGAGGCATCCCTAATCTATCGCGCATGAATTCGATGTCCCGCTGGGCCTGTTTCACGGAGATTTCAAATCTCTCCGCCAGCTTTCTGGCATTGGGAGAGCGGGCGGCCTTCACCTGGCCGTGAAACCAGTAATATCTTTCGTAAGCAAGTTTTTTACCCATCTCAACAAGACATTGGGTACTATATCCCCTTAAATTTTAACCCCGGCTGCCAGCGGGTTGGCTATGGATTCACCGATCACCATCCCTTTTTCTCGACAGGAGAAATTCATTATATATCTTCGCAGCGTTCGCTTGTCAAGAAAAAAAATACTCCTTTGTGCTCGGTTTACCGAGGCTGCTGCTGTTCCAGGACCACATCTATGCTAGTTTGGTCGAGGCTGTACCATGCGCCTGTAGCGGCGTCGACAATGACGGGAACGAGGCCTGCTAAAACGTCAAGAATTATCCATCCGGCTCCGACGTGATTGGAGATGGTGTACGTTTTTGGTTTGTAGCCTTCGGCCCGAAATTCAATTGTGTAAGTTTTTTTGGATTCTAGCTTGAGCGTAAGCGGAGTTTCTCCCATATCGACGTTATTTACGATGACACGGGCCCTCTGAGGATCACTGTTAAAATGGACTTCCTGGGTTGTGCCCTTGAATAGTGTCGCGCATCCCACGAAATGAAGAGAAACCGCGAGCGTAACAAAAGCCTTCCATCTCATCTTTTCCTCACTTTAATTAACCTCTCACTCGGCGGGCTTTCAGAAGCCCCATTTACGATTGTACGACTAGCACTCCCCCAAAAGATGTCCTATATTAAGCCTACGAGGTTAACCCTCTCCTTTGTTCTCAGCGCGGCGGCAGGATGAAGATCATCGTCTTCCTTATCGACTCTGCCGTGGTGGACAGGATCATCAATTACCTCAAGCTGACATTCGTCGCAGAGAAACCACCCCCACCACACCTCGCTTATCAGGAGGTTTTAATGACCACCGAGACCGGCGCTAAATATTTTTTATGACCGCTACTTTTCTTGGGAGGAAAAGCCTGGGCGATTTCAGACGCTTTTGAACGTTGCTGTGGCTTTTCGGCGTGCCATTGAAATTTTCAACTGCACTTGACATATCTTAGATCCCAGATTTATAAATTACTTCTATGATGCAAGATGGGGAGATGGAAACGGGTTTTCTCATCTGAGAGCATCCCTTCTCGGGCCCTCCCTGACTGTGCCTTTTCAAAACGGAGAACTCAAATTGGGAGCCTGGCAGCAGATTGTTCTCGTCGATTTTGATAATCGCCCTCGCTCGAGACAAATTCTTCTCCAGTTTATGGGGGAGTGAGCAAAGAGAAGAAATTGAGGAAGTTGATTTAAGCCAAAGAATTCAATTTTTGTCTTAAATATATGCTACATAGCCGGGGGAGGACTCTGCATCAAGAACATCTTTTCCTTACTCTAGATTGGGTTTGATATAAAGATTTTTTATGATTATACTTAGCAAGAAGAGTTAGGAGAAGGCTTAGATGTCAGAACTTAAAGAGAAGCTTAAGCTCCTAAAAAAAGAAAGGGAAGCGCGCTCGAAATCTCGTCTGATAAAGGATGCTTGGGAGGAGATAGGAAAAGAAGAAACTCTTTCCACGAGGGAGAAGCTTGAACGTCTCATCCATCTCACGCGAGAGGAGAAACCTGAGAAACCAAGGGTTCCCCTCTTTGAGAGGCTAAAAAGAGAGCCGCTTCAGCTCTTCGAAAACTCCTATCCTCTGAGCCTCCGCTATGGAAGAATTCTTCTCTCTTCGGGTCTTGAAGTAGATGGAGAGACTCTTTATTACCTGAGTAAAGAAGAGGCCTTTAAACAGCTTGACCTCTCAACCTCTCTCTTCCTCGACCTTGAAACAACCGGGCTTTCAGGGGGAACAGGAGTGGTTGCCTTTCTAATTGGCCTCGGTTATTACAGGGAAGATCGCTTCTGGATTGTTCAATATTTCTTGGGAGATCTGGCTGAGGAAGAAAGAATGATTGGCGAGCTTGCTCGGTTTCTGGGTGAGATGGATTTCAAGTCTGTGGTGAGCTTCAACGGCAAAGGCTTTGACATGCCTCTTCTCGAGACTCGATTCATCCTCCACCATAAACCTTTTCCCCTGGCTGGGATTCCACATCTGGACTTTCTTTATCCTGCCCGTTGCCTCTGGAGCCACAAGCATGAAAGCTGCAGGCTCTACCATCTTGCCCGCGAAGTGGTTCATGCAGACCGCTCAGAGGATATTTCTTCTGCAGAAGTTCCCTGGAGATATTTTCAGTACCTTGAGAGCGGAAATTTTGAGTACATAGAACCCGTGCTCTACCATAATAAGGAAGACATCTTTTCCCTTCTGGGTGCGGTAGTGGTAGGGGCAACGATAATCTCCAGGGGAAGAGGAGGGGAGATTGCCGACTCGATGGACCTTTTTGGGGCGGCGAGGCTTCTCGAAAAGATGGGAAATTTTGAGAAGAGCGCGCGCTTTTTCCAGGAGGCAATTGATGGAAAACTCTCTTCTGATGCCGCTCTTTGTGCCAAGAGGAAGCTTTCTTATTACTTCAAAAAATCTCAGGAGTGGGAGAGGGCGGTAAGCCTCTGGAAGGAGATAGCTTCTTCGGAAAAAGTCTCGATGAATCATCTCTATTCACTCCGCGAAATCGCCATGTACCTGGAGCATAGGCTAAAGGAATATGAGAAGGCGAGGGAAGTGGCAGAAGAGGGTTTTCTGATTTCGAGAGGGTTGTCAGTGTTTTATGAGAAAGATTTCTCCCATCGTCTCGAGCGGCTGAACCATAAGATAAAAAAGTTGAAAGAAAAGAGAACTTAACTTTGCCCTCTTCTTAAAAGAAGAGTCTTATCGCTAGTAAGATTATCGCCACAAAGAAGAGGTTACGAATCCAGACATCTCCCTTTGAAAGGGCGATTTTAGCCCCAGAATAGGCTCCCAGAGACACGCTGAGAGCCATCGGCCACCCCACCCTAAAATCTATCAAATTTTGAAGTAAGAAGAGCACACAGGCACTGAGAGAAGAAAAAACATTCAGTGTTTTGGTGAGGAAGGCAGCTTGAAGAAAATTAAAGTTAGCAATGAGGATTAAGATATAGGTTAGAACAGTTACATAGCCACCACTGAAAAAACCTCCATACGCCCCTAAGGCGAAAACGAGGAGAGAGGTGAGTGTAATTTTTTCGAAGGTGAGACCTTTTTCCTGGCTCTCGACCCCCATTCTTCTCTTAATGAAAAGAGAAAAGGACATTAAGACTACCGTAGTGGCAATCACAATCTTGAGGACATCCTTGTTGATTGAGATTATGAAATAGGCACCAATAACGGAGCCAGCAATTGTCAAAATAGAAAAAAAGAAAAGAAGTTTGAGAGAGATTTCTTTTCTCATTCTCCAGAAACCACCTGCACCACCTGCGCTGAGGAAGATCAGGGCAAACATGTTGGTTGCTACAGCCTCTTTGGGACTCATGCCAAGGGAAATGAGGAGAGGCACGGTGATAAGAGATGTTCCCCCTACAGAAGTGCTAAAGATACTCACCAGGAAGGAGACGATACAGGCAACAAAAATTTCTAGTGAACTAATCACAGTTTCTCTAAAAAACTTTAAAAAGATTATATGATATCAAAGAATAAAAATTTTTGATAAGTTCAAGGTTGGTAGAATCCTTTCCTCTTAGCCATTCCGAAGGTTTAAAGACTTTGCTCTGGTTCTGGGATGAACTCTTCTTGAGAAAGGAAGATTTAAATTAAGCTAAACTGTTATTTATAGGTTTAATTGGTTCCTCAAATTTTATGGAGAAGGGTAAGCATCCTTATTTCCATGACGACTCTAATATTAAACCTTTGAGATAAATTTAATTAAAGGAATAAATTTTTTATTTTTGGCGTGTGGATAATAAGATTTACTTGATAAATACGTCAAGGAATGATTAAGCGCTTCTTAAAATTAGTTGTAAAACTCATAGAGGAAAGAAGGAAAAGAAATAAATATCTTCTTTTAATTTTTTTTAATTTTGAGGCTAAGTATAAGAGGAGGACAAAGGAATCTGTCTTTCATTCCTCAGCTGTTTATATCGTAGCTCTTACTCCCAGGGTTTCCTCAAGGATATCTTTCAATAACTCGTGGGATCCTCAACATTTTTATCACCTCCTCCGGAGATAAACCAAAGATATAATTTTTTTGTGGATTTATTCGAAAAAAGGCTCAAGTCGCTCATTTCTTACTTCCTTGCGAGTTTGCAGTGGGTCGAGCTAAGTGGTGTCCCTTGTGGAGACATCTGGAGCAAACAAAGGACATTTAGGAGGGAAAGATTATTTGAATTTCTCTCTTGATATTTGGCATAAAGATTGCTATAAATAATCATAGGGAGAAAGAAAATGAAAAAGATTGTTTATCTTGTGCTTCTCGTTTTTCTCTTCATGAGTTGCACCACCATAGACGAAAGATTCACAGGGAAAAGAATAAGAACCGAGCCCGAAGGATATTATGAAGAAGAAAGTGATTATTATGATTATGAGGATTATAGATATCATCTTCCCTACCATTACTCGCCATTTTACTGGATAGGGTTTTACTTTTGGGACCCATTTTTCTTTTACGACCCTTACTATTCCTATCGATTATATAGCTTTTATTATGGGTATTGGCCTTATTACTGGGCTCCCTATTACTGGAGTCGTTATTGGGGATATCGTTATGGAAGACCCGTCATTACCAAGGAGATGCTTAAAAAGAGAGAGCATGCCTCAATCTCAGGGAGAAATATAAGAAGGACTACGGGAAGCTCGGCAACCTCAACTAAGATTAAGAATAAAAGTGGCTCCTCTCGTTCAATACCCAAATCGATATTTTCCTCACCTTCCAAGGGTTCATCTTCGAGAAGTGGAAGCTCAACTGGAACAATCAAGAAGAGAAAATAAATTCCTCAAAACCAAGTAACAATTTATTTTACTCTTACTGGAAAAGGAGGTCTTCCTGGCTTTCGAGGGGGATTTTCTTCGAGTTCTTCAAGGATATGGGAGATTGCCTTTTCGAGTTGGGGGTCCTTTCCAGCAATAACTTCAGCTGGCGACTGCTCGACCTCTATATCAGGAGGAACTCCTTCATTTTCAACCACCCAGCCCTCTTCTGTCCAGATGGCTAAGTTGGGAGCAGTTACGTACCCTCCGTCCATGAGCACAGGGAATCCGAGGGTTCCCACAAGTCCTCCCCAAGTCCTTTTTCCGATAAGTTTTCCCAGTCCGAGTTTGCGAAACATCCAGGGCAGGAGGTCCCCTCCAGAGCCAGCTAGCTCATTGATGAGCATCACCTTTGGTCCCTGGATTGAGGCTGCGGGTGTCTTAAGTTCTGCTCCGTAACGCATGTGCCAGTAGCAGATGAGGGGGCGCCTGAGGATATCGATATAATAATCAGCCACCTGACCCCCACCATTGAAACGCTCATCGACGATGATGGCTTCTTTGTCCACCTGGGGGAAAAAGTAGCGCTTGAAGTAGGTATGTCCAAGGGTTGTGGTGTTAGGAACATAGACATAGGCAACGCGCCCGTTGGTAGCTTGATGAACTTTCCTCAGGTTACTCTCCACCCAGTCGCGATTACGGAGTGAGTTTTCATCTTTAAGGGGGACAACTGTGACAGTTCGTGAACCACTTCCATCTGGGTTTGGGCCTACGGTGATTTCAATCATTTTTTCAGCCGTGTTCTCAAAGAGACTGAAAAGGTTAGTGGGTGGGCGGAGTTCCTTGCCGCGCACGGCAAGCAGATACTCTCCCTCTCTGACATTCACGCCAGGCTCCGTGAGAGGAGAACGGAGCTCGGGATTCCAGTTTAGACCTCCGTAGACCTTTTTAAACCTGTAGCGTCCTTTTTCGATGACGTAGTCAGCACCAAGCAATCCTCCTGGAATCCACTTCTCAGGTTCCATGAGGGTATCGCCTCCTCCGACTCGATGATGCCCAACTGCAAGCTCAGAACACATCCACATTATCACCCGGTTAAGGTCACTTCGGCAGGCAAGATGAGGAAGGAAGACGCTGTATTTCTCACGCATTTTCTTCCAGTCTGCACCATGCATGTTGGGGGCATAGAAATAATCTCGGTTTATTCTCCAGGCTTCGCGAAACATCTGCTCCCATTCAGAGAGGGGATCGATACGCACTTCCAGGGAATCGACGGCGATTTTTCCATCTCCAGGCTTGGCTTTTTCTGAAGCTGCAACAATACCCCAGGTCTCTCCTGAAACATACAATATCTTCTTTTTATCTTCAGAGAGGATAAAGCCGTTCACTCCTTCCAACAACACCTCGTCCTTGCGCTTTTCCAGGTTAAACTTGTGGAGCTTGGTTTCCTTTGCCCTTGTATCTCGGCTTCCTGGAGGAGCTTCTAGGTAGAAGATTTCACCCTCATTTCCAGCTTGAAGGCTATGATAGTTGCCTTCGGGAAGGGGAAGGCATAGAATCCTGAGATTTATATCTTCAAAGTCGATGGAGACGCGCAGGGGTGTTATGGGCTTTTCCTTTTCTGGTTTTTCCTTTTCCTTTGTTTCCTTTTTTTCTTCTGCTTTTTCCTCATCGCTTTCCTTCGCCAGAGGAGAAGGGATGTCCTTGCGCAGCACTGCCAGCCAGATGGAACGGGTCATCTCCATATCTGCATTGGACATGTCAAACCATTGCTTGACGGGACCAGCATTTGTGGAGGAGAAAAAGTAAAGGTATTTTCCGCTCTCATCAAAGACAGGCTCAGCCACATCGCTCATCCCATCGGTGAGTGGATAGGATTTATCCTCATCCAGAGAATAGAGATAGACTTTTTGAATATAAGCGGCTGTATTCAGGGTGTAAGCAATCCAGCGTGAATCAGGTGACCAGACACTGTGAATCGTTTTGATGCGCAGAGGACCGTAGAGATATTCTGAGGCTATTTTTTTCACTTTACCGCTTTTAAGGTCTATCCAGTAGAGACTCCAGGAATTATCGGCAAAGGAGATTTTCTGGCTATCAGGAGACCACACTGGTGTATCGTAGAATCCAGCGCCTGCGATCTTGAATTTCCTCACCTCACCCTTGCCATCTTGCGGGGCTACATGGAGCTCGTATTCTCCCGACTCATCCGAAAAGTAGGCAATTGAGCTTCCATCTGGAGACCAGATAGGAGAACGCTCATGAACCCCTACTGTCTGGGTTATGTTGCGAGGGTCGCCTTTCTTTTCCGGCAAAGTTATAATTTCCCCGCGAAATTCAAACACAGCCCTTGCTCCCGAAGGGGAGAGGGAGGCGTTTCTTATATATTTGGTTCCTTTCACATAGCGTGGCCTTAGGTCCTGAAGGTCAGCCGCCACTCCGATAATCACTCTTTCGCTCTGTGCTTTCTCAAGGTCGTAGAGGTGAATATAACCGGCCTGTTCATAGACTATCTTTCCTCCTCCACCTGAGGCATTCACCACTGGAAAATCTTGATGAAAGGTGAGCTGCTCTATTTCTTTTGACCCTGGATCAAAGCTGAACAGGTTGAATTCACCGTTTCGATCTGAGCGGAAATAAATCTTATCCCCTATCCACATGGGGTCTGTGTCATTGCATCTACCTTCAGGCTGGGGAATTTTTTCTACAGAATGGTCCGAGAAGTTATAAACCCAAAGAGTGGAGACTGTTCCTCCGCGGTAATTTTTCCACTGGTGAAAGGCTTCCCCAAGTGGGGTGTAGACCAGTCTCCTTCCATCTGGAGAATAACAACCCTTAAAAGCCTGGGGCAGGGGCAATGCTTCAGGAAATCCTCCTTCTACAGGCACTGTGAAAAGCTGGAATATCCCCCTGGCATAGGCGAAGCGCGGGGAGGCAAAAAACACCGCTTTCCCATCCGGAGTAAACCCGCGGACAATATCCGCCTCTGGATGCCAGGTCAGCCTTCTTGGGATACCTCCTTCTACAGGAACCACATAAACATCTGTGTTTCCTTCATACTGGGCACTGAAAGCAATGAGCTTCCCGTCTGGAGAAAAGGCAGGGTCTGACTCAATACCTTCATCAGAAGTTAGACGCCTGACACCGCTTCCGTCGAGATTGGCTACCCAGAGGTCACCAGCGTAGACAAAGGCGATGTGAGTGCGACTTGCGGCTGGCTGAGCGAGAAGCCTTGTCTCTTTAATATCTACTCCAGCAAGGAAACTTGAAGCGATCAGAATAAAGATAAAAAAGATCGCAGTGAAAAAATGAGTCTTTTTCATTTATTCCTCCTTCAAAAAATTGTATTTTTAATTTTTTTCTCACCCTCATGAATTATTATCATATTTAATTACCAATATAAATGACAATTAATAAAAACTTCTTTTAAGCTAAGGGAAACAAATTAAGAAAATTTGACAAAAATGATTTGTAGAAGCTGCAGGGAAGAGTAAGTTTATTGAGTAGGAGTTATTTTCTTTGAAAGGTTAAAGGCTTAATAATTTAATCGCGGCTTTGAGATTATTTAAAATTTTTAACCTATAGATAACTAATTGATATACCTATTATAGCTTCTTTTGGCGGGTTAAAATTTTTAATTTTTTATTTCCTCTCTATTTTACCAATTCCCTTTGGGAATAGAGGTAAATTTTTATTCAGGAGAAAAAATGAGTCTCTTGGCTTCCTCTGCTCCAACACCAAACTGCTGGTATAACTTAAGTCTCTCCTATAAAGTCCCCTTTAACTGGACGCACCCTCTTAACCTAAAATAATTCTGGAGCTTGAGCGATTGAGTTTTATTTTCATCCAATTGGAAAAAAGCAATGAAGAGGAAAAAAATGAGGAAGTTTTCTAATATTCTAGTCACAGGTTTATTCATTTTACCCTTGATGACGCAAGGAGCCTGGATAACTAAACGCTTGACCTAGACTCTAGTGACTCAGGTTTTCCCGATATAGCCGTAAACTCCAATTACCTCCACGCGGTCTGGTGTGATGCGACTCCTTGAAACAGCAAGATCTACTCCTCAAAGAGCACAGATTGAGGTTCATGCTGGAAAAAAGAGTCTGATCGGAACCTCTGGCTCTTAAAAGAAACTAGCTACAGTCTTAGATTACATTAACCTTTTCATTTGGTCTAATGTGATATGACTCCTGGAAGCGAGATCTACCATGCTCAAGAAGTGTTAAGGAAGAGTTATCTCTCAGTTAAAAAAAGATGAGGATAGAATTTGGTCGAAGGGGGGATTTTTTTACCTTACATTAATCCGGGATTCTATTAAAAGATAAAAAA
>Ga0209102_1000705_pt1 | contig 20711 bp, 17 predicted proteins | sample ConPoolayeHmetaG_FD_185483 | JGI IMG/M metagenome (GOLD analysis project Ga0209102, IMG submission 185483) | Hot spring microbial mat communities from California, USA to study Microbial Dark Matter (Phase II) - Cone Pool mat layer H metaG... ...
GACCGAGATATTCGTGAAGCGGCCCCTTCTGACGCTACCCTTCTGAGTGTGCAGGAACTCAATTATCTACTGGGGAAATTGAAAGTCTCATCCTTTATGACCCCAAAAGAAAAATTGATTACCATCACTCCAGATACCTTAATCGAAGAAGCCGTTAAATTAATGCGAGACCACAAGATTGGGTGTCTTCCTGTCGTCGAAGGGGATAAACTTTATGGAATCTTTACAGAAACGGATGCCCTCGACCATTTAGTGGATATCTTTGGATTGAACCAAAAGGGCACCCGACTCACCATCACCCTTGAAGATAAACCTGGTTCCTTGGCAGGGGCTCTGGATATCATCAAAAAGCATAATATCAATATCATCAGCGTCGTTACGCCCTCTTTTTTGGTTGAAGGAAAGCGAATCGCAGCTATGAGACTTCAGACCGAAGAGGTCCAGGAAGTGGTCAAGGAATTAGAAAAGGCCGGCTACGATGTCCTCTCCATTGGGAGATGGCCTTCTGTTTAATCAGGGATAAATGAATGGAAATTGATGGATTAAGATACTATCAGATTGGAGAGCTTGCCAATCTTGTCAATCTCAGCCCCCGAACGATTCGCTATTATGAAGAAATCGGGCTCCTTAACTCGGTCAAGCGAATTGAAGGGGGAAAAAGAGTTTACACGGATAAGGATCTCCAGCGCCTCAAATTTATTCAGCGACTCAAACACCTTGGCCTTACCCTTTCCGAAATGCATGAACTCGAAGCGATCTATCAAATTCATCGGACCAACCGAAAGGTTCTCCCAAGACTCCTTGAATTACTGGACAACCATGCTTCAAAGATTGATGAACGGATCAATAACCTTATTAAATTGAAAAAAGAAATTCTATCCTACCAAGAGAAGATCCGTCAGAAGCTCAATCTCGAAATGGAATCTCACGAAGGAGAAAAGAAGGATGAGAGAGGTGGTCATCACAAGCGCCGTTCGAACACCCATCGGTAACTTTCTGGGATCTTTAAGTTCATGGAGCGCGACTGAATTGGGAGGAATGGTCATCAAGGAGGCGGTCAAGCGGTCTAACCTTCAAAAGGAAGAGGTGGATGAAGTGATCATGGGAAATGTCCTTCCTTTTGGATTGGGTCAGAACCCTGCTCGCCAAGCTATGATCAAAGCAGGACTACCCATGGAGGTGGGCGCTTTAACGATCAATAAAGTCTGTGGCTCGGGACTCAAAGCGGTGATGCTGGCTGCTCAAGTCATTATCTCAGGAGAGGCGGAGGTCATCGTTGCAGGCGGAATGGAGAGTATGAGTCGCGCTCCCTACTATCTTGAGAATGCAAGGACAGGCTATCGCCTCTGGGATGGAAAGTTAGTAGACGGAATGGTCCATGATGGACTTTGGGATGTCGTCAATGACTATCACATGGGATATACGGCTGAGATCCAATCAAAAAAATTTAATATTACTCGAGAGGAACAGGACCAATTTGCTTACGAGTCAAATTTTAAAGCCATGAAGGCCATCCGGGATGGAAAATTTAAAGAAGAGATTCTTCCCATCCCCCTTCCGTCAAAAAAAGGGGACCAAACCCTTTTTGACACCGATGAGGGTCCCCGAGATCCAGACCTTCAGGCTCTGGCGAAACTCAAACCGGTCTTTAAAGAGGGGGGAGTGGTGACCGCGGGCAACTCCTCTAAGATCAGTGATGGAGCCAGTGCCCTGGTGGTCATGTCAAAAGAGAAGGCAGAGGCCCTCGGATTAAAACCTATGGCAAAAGTGGTGGCTCAGGCTACTGCTGGCGTGGAACTCGAAGATGTATTGATTGCCCCTATTTACTGCATTCCAAAAGTTCTTAAAAAAGCAGGGCTCACGATTCAAGAGATTGATCTCTTTGAAATTAACGAGGCCTTTTCTGCTACCACCGTAGCCATCATTAAAACGTTGGGCATCGATAGAGAAAAGGTCAACGTTCATGGAGGAGCAGTCGCTTTGGGGCATCCCATAGGGGCAAGTGGAGCAAGGGTTCTTACGACCTTGCTTTATGCGATGAAAAATCGAGGAGCTCGGAGAGGATTAGCCTCTCTTTGTTTGGGAGGAGCAGAGGCGGTCAGTTTGATTGTAGAACGAATGGATTAACCTTCACGCATAAATAATGGTTCATACCTGATTCTTATCAAAGAGGAACACTTTATGGAAATTAAAACGATTGGTGTGGTTGGCGCAGGACAGATGGGAAGTGGGATTGCTCAGGTTGCCTCTCAATCCGGGTTTCAAGTCGTGATGAGTGACATCGCGGAGTCGTTTATCCAGAAGGGCCTGAGTTCGATTTCGAAAAATTTAGACCGAATGATTGAAAAAGGGAAAATCACTTTAAAAATAAAGGAAGAAATCCTTGGAAGAATCAGGACGACACTCCAGCTTAAGGATATGGCAGGGGTGGATTTTGTGGTCGAGGCAGCCACAGAAAATGAATCCCTTAAATTAAATATCTTCAAAGAGCTGGATCAAATCTGTCGCAAAGGGATCGTCCTTTCGAGCAACACCTCTTCTATCTCTATCACCAAAATTGCCTCAGCCACTCAGAGACCCTCTCAGGTCATTGGAATGCATTTTATGAATCCGGTTCCGGTCATGCAATTGGTGGAGATCATTCGTGGACTTCAAACCTCCCAAGACACTTTCGATACGGTTAAATCTCTTGCTGAGAAGATGGGAAAGACTCCGGTGGAGGCCAATGACTTTCCAGGATTCATCTCTAATCGAATTCTTATGCCCATGATCAATGAGGCCATCTACGCCCTTTTTGAGGGAGTAGGCACGCCGGAAGCGATTGATACCGTGATGAGGCTGGGAATGAATCATCCCATGGGGCCACTGGCATTGGCAGATCTTATTGGACTGGATACCTGTCTGTCCATCATGGAAGTCCTTTATAAAGGGTTTGGAGATCCCAAATACCGCCCCTGCCCTCTTCTTAAGAAATATGTGGATGCCGGCTATCTTGGCCGAAAAACAGGAAGAGGGTTCTATACATATTAACTCAGAATACTCCCTTTCCCTCATCTTGTACCCAACGGGGTAGGAGTGAGGGGAAACCCAAAATCAAAAGGCCCATGGATTTCAAACTCACACCCGAACAAGAGATGATCCGAGATATGGTAAGGGAATTTACGGAAAACTATATCAAACCCGTAGCCCCGCTATACGATGAAGAAAAGAGATTTCCCTATGAGAATTTGAAACGGATGGCAGAGTTGGGACTGATGGGGATGAATATCCCTGTAGAGTATGGCGGTTCTGAAGTGGGCGTCATTGCCTATAGCTTAGCCATCACAGAAATCGCAAAAGGATGTGCCTCCCATGCTGTGACTACGTCTGTCACGAATATGGTGGCAGAAGTCATTTATGAGTTCGGAGAAGAAGAAATAAAAAGGAAACATGTTAAAAAGTTATGCAGTGGAGAATACCCTGCAGGTTCTTTTGCCCTCACAGAACCCCATACAGGGTCTGACGCGGCAAATATTCGAACCTCTGCTGTACGTAAAGGAGATTATTATATTCTGAACGGTTCCAAGACCCTGATTACCAGTGGAGACGCCTCTGGGGTGACGGTCACCTGGGCTGTGACAGATCGAAATGCTAAAAAGGGAAAAGGCATTAGTGCCTTTGTCGTCGAAAAAGGAACGCCAGGCTTTATTATTGGAAAAGCCGAAGAAAAGATGGGACACCGAGCCTCTTCCACAAACGAACTCATCTTTGACAATTGCGCCATTCCACTCAACTGCCTCTTAGGAAAAGAAGGAGAAGGATTTAAGATTGCTATGATGGAACTCGATGGGGGAAGGATTGGGATTGGTTCGTTAGCCATAGGAGTTGGATTTGCCGCAATCGACTTTGCCACAGAGTATGTAAAAGAACGGGAAGCCTTCGGAAAACCTCTCTCCTCCTTCGAAGCGATTCAATGGATGATTGCCGACTCTTATACAGAATTAGAAGCAGCTCAGCTCCTGGTTCTTCGAGCCGCCTATCTGAAGGAAAACAAACAGCCCTTTACCAAAGAAGCTTCCATGGCCAAACTCTTTGCCACAGAGACAGCAAGAAATGTGGCTATTCGAGCGGTTCAGATGTTAGGAGGCTATGGTTATACAAAAGATTACCCGGTCGAGCGTTATCTAAGAGATATCATCGGAACAACCCTTTACGAAGGAACTTCAGAAGTCCAGCGAATAGTCATCTCGAGAGAAATATTGAAAGGGTAATGGGAATTTGTTATGAAAGGGATTGTGAAGAAAGTTGCAATCTATGAGAAGGAGTCTAAACTGAATGGAACTAAATGAACTCACTTTGGCTCGTCAGTATGATCTTTATGGGTGTTATCAGTGTGGGAAGTGTACGGGGGGTTGTCCTGTTTCATTGAAGTCGAGGTTAAATATTCGGCGTTTAATGATCGAGGGGATTTTGGGCAGGGTATTGGATCGGCTCACTGAGAGGGAGGAGCTTTGGGATTGTACGACCTGTAAGACGTGTACGCTTCGGTGTCCTCGGGGGTTGAAGCCGATGGATTTAGTGATTGGGTTAAGGGGAGCATTAGTGGAGGAGGGGCATATTCCCAAGACGATCATTGAGGCCATGGAGAATGCTTACAAGCATCGAAATCCCTGGGGGAAGCCGAAGATCAAGAGGACGGAGTGGTTGAGGGAGCTTCCTGAGGATTTGAGGGTGAAGGATTTTTCTCGGGGGGAGAGGGCTCGTTATCTTTATTTTGTGGGTTGTACGGCTTCTTCGGATCCTCGGATTCAGGAGATTGCTCGTTCGATGGTTTATCTGTTGACTCTTGGGGGAGTGGATTTTGGGATTTTAGGGAGTGAGGAGCAGTGCTGTGGGAGTGAGATCCGTAGGATGGGGGAAGTGGGCCTTTTTGAGGAGCTTCGGGATGGGAATCTTGAGTGTTTTGAGGGTTATGGGATTGAGCATCTTTTTACGTCCTGTCCTCACGGGTTTAATGTTTTTAAGAATGAGTATCCTGAGGGGAAGTTTGAGGTTCTTCACAGCACTCAGATTCTTCTTCGGGCTTTGGAGGAGGGGCGATTGCGTTTAGCTCGGGAGGTAAAGAAGGTGGTGACCTATCATGATCCCTGTTTTTTAGGCAAGCAGAATAATCTTTTTGATCCTCCGCGGATCCTTCTTTCTTCTATTCCTGGTCTTACTTTTCGGGAGATGGATCGTTCGAGGGAGAGGAGTCTTTGTTGTGAGGGAGGGGGAGGAAGGATGTGGGTGGAGTCCTCTTCGGATACGGGGAGGCGGTTAGCGGAGATTCGGGTAGAGGATGCGGTGGCCTTGGGGGCAGAGATTTTAGTGACGGCTTGTCCTCTTTGTGTCCTTACCCTGGAGGATGCGGTTAAGACCTCGGGCTATGAGGATAGGCTTCGAGTGATGGATGTGGTGGAGCTTTTGGCAGAGGCCGCAGTGGGGTAAGTTTAATCCCTTTTGGAATGGGAAGAGAGAAGCGATGAGGTGGGTTGAGACGATCAGCAAGGAGGAGTGGGAGAGGATCGAGGGGGTGATTTCTCGCTATAGGGGGAGGCATGGGGCTTTGATTCCTGTGCTCAAGGAGGTTCAGGACATTTGTGGTTATCTTCCGAGGAAGGTTCAGCATCGGGTGGCTGAGGGGCTCCATCTTTCTCCTTCTCAGGTTTATGGGGTAGTCTCTTTTTATGCTTTTTTTACGACCCTTCCGAGGGGGAAGCATGTGATTCGGGTCTGTATGGGGACGGCCTGTTATGTGAAGGGGGCCAGGGAGATTCTGGATCATCTTCAGAGGGAGTTAGGGGTGGAGGTGGGTGGAATGACTCGGGACAGGAAGTTTAGTCTTGAGGCGGTTCGTTGTCTTGGGGCCTGTGGGTTGGCTCCTGTGATGGCCATTGGGCAGGAGACCTTTGGGATTCTGGATCCAAAGAAGGCTATCGAGGTGGTGAGAAACTATCCTTAAATTAGTTTTGGTTCGTGATGGTTCGGCTTACGATTGAGAATCTTCCGGAGGTAAGAAAAAAGTTTGTGCCTTCCTCTGTATTGGGGGAGGGTCAGTATGGGTGTATGGTTTGTGCGGGGACGGGTTGTGTGGCCTGCAATTCTCTTCAGGTTCGCAGGAGGCTTGAGGAGGAGATCGAGGCTCGTGGGCTTAAGGAGAGGGTGAAGGTATTTATTTCTGGATGTAATGGGTTTTGTGCGGAAGGCCCTATTCTGGTGGTTTATCCTGAGGGGGTTTTTTATAAAAAGCTGACTCCGGAGGACGTTCCTCGTCTGGTGGAGGAGCATTTTATCAAGGGTCAACCTGTGGAGGGATTTCTCTATAGGGATCCTCGATCTAAAGAGAAGATTCCTTTGATGAGGGATATTCCCTTCTTTCGGCATCAGGTTTTGAGGGCACTGAGGAATCGGAGTCTGATCAATCCCGAAAACATTGAGGACTATATAGCGAGGGAGGGATATGCGGCCTTGGCGAAGGTGCTTTCTTCGATGAGGCCTGAAGAGGTGATCGAGGAGGTGAAGGTATCGGGACTGAGGGGCAGAGGAGGGGCTGGATTCCCGACCGGAAAAAAATGGGAGGAAGGACGGCGTTACAACTCTTTTCCCAAATATGTGATTTGTAATGGGGATGAGGGAGATCCAGGAGCCTTTATGGATCGTTCCATTCTGGAGGCAGATCCTCATGCGGTGTTAGAGGGGATGGTGATCTGTGGCTATGCGATTGATGCCCATCAGGGATATATCTATGTTCGGGCCGAGTATCCTCTGGCGATTCATCGCTTAACGATAGCGATTGAGCAGGCAAGAAGGTATGGTCTTTTAGGGAAGAACATCTTGGGCAGTGGGTTTGATTTTGATATCGAGATCTATCCTGGGGCAGGGGCTTTTGTCTGTGGGGAGTCGACGGCCCTGATGTATTCCCTTGAGGGCAAGCGTGGGATGCCGAGGATTAAGCCTCCTCGGTCGACGGAGGCAGGTCTCTGGGGACAGCCTACGGTGCTCAACAATGTGGAGACCTTTGCCAATGTGCCCAGTATTCTTCTTCATGGGGGGAGATGGTTTGCCGAGCTTGGGACGAAGGGTTCGAAGGGGACGAAGGTCTTTGCTCTGACAGGGGCGGTGCATAATGTGGGGCTCATTGAGGTTCCCATGGGGACCACGCTTCGAACCATTGTCTATGAGATTGGAGGAGGGATCCCTGAGGGGAGGGAGTTCAAGGCGATTCAGATCGGGGGGCCTTCCGGAGCCTGTCTTCCGGAGTCCCTTTTAGACACGGAGGTGGATTTTGATTCTCTGGATGAGGCAGGGGCCATGATGGGTTCTGGAGGATTGGTGGTGATGGATGATCGGACCTGTATGGTGGACACGGCCCGTTTCTTTACGGAGTTCTCCGTGGATGAGTCTTGTGGCAAATGTGTTCCTTGTCGGGTTGGGATGAAGGTGATGCTCAATCTCTTGAATCGGATTGTTCAGGGGGAAGGAAGGCTCGAGGATATCGAGCTTCTGGAGCTCCTTGGAACGCATATCAAGGAGACCTCTCACTGTGGGTTAGGAAAGACCGCACCCAATCCTGCTCTCTCCACGATTCGCTATTTTAGGAAGGAATACGAGGCTCATATCAAGGAGAAGCGATGTCCTGCCCTGGTCTGTGTGAATCTGATTCAGTTCCGGGTGGATCCGGATAGGTGTAAGAGGTGTGGGCTTTGCAAGAAGGCCTGCCCCGTTGAGGCTATCTATTGGGAGAAGAAGGAACCTGCAAGGATTGATCGGGATCGCTGTATCCGGTGTCGCTCCTGTATCCAAGCCTGTAAATTTGGAGCCATCGAATAAAATAACCCGTTCATGTCCATGGAGGGTAGGACCATCTAAAAAGTTTGTCACCCTGAACTCGTTTCAGGGTCTATTATCTGAGAAGGGATTATGGGAGGAAAGAGACAATATTATGTTTACATACTTACAAACAAAAACAATAGGGTACTCTATATTGGAATTACCAATGATCTCCCCCGACGAATTTATGAACATAAAAATAAACTCATAAACGGTTTTACGAAGAAATACAATCTAAACAAATTAATATATTATGAAACTACGGAAGATATATTTAGTGCCTTAGAGAGAGAAAAACAGCTTAAAAACTGGCACAGGGAATGGAAATTAAATTTGATAAATAATTTTAATCCAAAGTGGATTGATCTAAGTGATTATATCTAACTCCGATTGCTAATACGAAGAGATTCTGAAACAAGTTCAGAATGACATCCTCTTAGTGAAAAATGATATTTTCTGGATTCAGAAGAATACTAAACTCAGAGTATGGGTGAAATGAAAAACCTAATTCGGTTAACGATAGATGGGGTGGAGGTGGAGGTTGAGCGGGGTCAGACTATTCTTGAGGCGGCTCGCTCGGTAGGGATTAAGATTCCTTCTCTCTGCTATGATCCAAGGGTGGCTCCTTTTGGTGCCTGTCGGCTCTGTGTGGTGGAGGAGAAGGGAAGTGCTGAGCTGATCTGATCCCCTCCTGTTTTACTCCTGCAAGAAGTGGGATGGAGATTTTTACTCACTCTCCCAGGGTGATGGAGTCTCGCCGGCTTCAGCTCCAGCTCATTCTTCTCAATCATCCTATGATTTGTCCTCGCTGTGAGAAGGAAGGGGAGTGTGAGCTTCAGAGGCTGGTCTATGAGTATGGTCTTGGGGAGGTTCAGTATCCCTGGGAGCCTATGGCCTATCCTGTTGATGAGGCTTCTCCTCTGCTTCGGAGGGATGGCAATAAGTGTATTCTTTGTGGTCGATGTGTGAGGATCTGTGATGAGGTTCAGGGTGTGGGGGAGCTCTCTTTTACCCGGAGGGGCATTCGGTGTGTGATCGATACGGATTTTCATCGACCCCTTCAGTGTGAGTTTTGCGGTCAGTGTATGGATACCTGCCCTGTGGGGGCGATTACATCCGAGTGTTTCGATTATAAGGCGAAGCTCTGGGAGTGTCTGGAGACAACCACTCCCTGTCCTTATTGTGGTTGTGGCTGTTTGCTTACGATCCTTTCAAAGGAGGGATCGATCAAGAGGGTTTTCTCGGATCCTGAGAGAGGTTTCAGTGATGGAAACCTCTGTGTCAAGGGTCGGTTTGGTTGGGATTTCGTAGATTCCAAGGAGAGAATATCTTCCCCTCTTCTTCGGCTCAATGGGACGCTCAAGGAGGTTTCCTGGGAGGAGGCTCTTCGGACTGTGGCTGATCGTTTAGAGTCGATAAAAAGTCGATATGGATCCAAAAGCCTTGGTGTTCTTCTTTCTGCTCGACTGACCAATGAGGAATATTTTCTCTTCAAGAAGCTTTTTCTGGAGACCTTAGGGACTCGGGAGATTGTTTTAGACGGAGGGGCTTCGGATCTGGGTCTTTCGGATGGCCTTTCGGAGGTTCTGGGTGTTGGGGCTTCGACAAACTCGATTCGGGAGATCCGTGAAGCAGATGCCCTTTTAGCCGTAGGGGTGGATCCTTCCCAGACCCATCCGATTGTCAAGAATGAGATTCATCTTGCCCTCCGGAGGAATCGGGCCCATCTGATCGTTGTGGGAAGCTATGATACACCCTTGAGTGAGAGGACAAAGGTTTCCCCTCTTCAGCCTCCATCGATTCCTCTTCTTTGTCGACCCGGGGAGGAGGTCTTCCTCCTTCATGGAATGATAGGGTTGATTCTTGAGCAGGGGCTTCAGGATGAAGTCTTTGTCAAAACTCATACGGAGGGATTTGAGGGGCTCTTTGAGAGAAAGGGTGAGTATCTGGAGGCTTTGAATCGCCTCCCATCTGAGGTCAGAGAAAACATTGAAAGGGCTGCGAGAAGTTTTTCTGGGGCAAAGAGGGGGATGATTCTGATAGGGCCTGGTCCATGGTCTTATGACTATTGTCGAGAAATCGCTCTCTCCTGTGGGACTCTTGCCCTTCTTACGGGTCATCTTGGAAGAAAGGCTTCGGGGATTCTTCTTCTCAGGGAGAAGTGTAATACCCAAGGGATGATCGATCAGAGGATTCCCTTCCTTCGAGGTGGTCTTAGGGAGATGGAGAGAAAGATTGAGGAGGGAAGGATCAAAGGACTCTATGTGGTGGGAGGAAGTCTTCCTTCTTCTTGGCAGAGGTTGAATCAATTAGAGTTTGTTGTGCTTCAGGATCTCTTTCTGGATGGTCTTTCAGAGAAGGTGGAGGTGGTTCTTCCGGTCTCTTCTTTTATTGAGAAGGAAGGGACCTATACGAGTCTTGAGCGAAGGGTTCAGAGGCTTCATCCTCTTCGTTCTCCACTGGGTCAGTGTCGATCCGATTTTGAGATCTTTCGGGATCTTTTGAGGTACATGGAGGTTTCCCACTCTGAGGAGACCTCGGAGGAGGTATTTAGGAGTCTTTCAAAGGAAGTTCTCTCTTATCAGGGGGTTGAGGAGGGAAAGCAGTGGCCGAAGGGAGAAGAGTTTCTTTCTGAGAGTGAACTTTTTCAAAAAAGGGTGAGACTTACGCCTCTCTCTTTCTGTCTCCCGAAGTCACCTCCTGAGGGATATCCTTTTTCTTTGGTCTCAAGGGCTTCTCTCTTTCAATCCGGGAGACTTAGTCTCAGGAGTGAGCACCTGAAGAAGGTGATGGAGAAGCCCGTTTTAGAGATGAACCAGGAGGAGGCTAAGAGTCTAAAGATTGAGGAAGGGGACTGGGTGGAGCTTCAAACTTCAGATGGAAAGAAGATGAGATTTTCGATCCATCTCTCGCCATATCCTGCGAGAGGCGTTCTTTTGGCTTACTCCCCTTCCCCTGCAGAACTTCCGAAAGAACCCTTGTGGGTGAGAATCCAACCCATGAAGAAAACATAAATATATAGAGTTTCATAAAAATAAAATTTTGAAATTTATCCTCTCCCCTCTTGGGGAGATCTGAAATTTCCCCTCTACCCTTTTGGGGAGAGGGAAAGGGTGAGGGGACAAGAAAAAGGAGGTTAGAATTAGACGAGGAAATATTGAAAAATGCCGAAAACTTCGAAAAGGAGGCACAGAGGCTGAAAAGAGGCTTTGGGCAATATTGCGTAATCGTCAAATCGGAGGGGCAAAATTCAGAAGGCAATTTTCTATTGGGAAATTTATCTTAGATTTTTATTGTCCACGATATAGAATCGGGATTGAAGCTGATGGTGGGCAGCATTATGAAGATGAAGGAAGACAAAGAGATGAATTAAGAGCTGCTGAGTTGTCAAGAATTGGTATCGAAATATTAAGATTTAGTGACTCCGAGATTCTAACCAATATCGAGGGGGTTTATGATGTAATTCAGGGAGCTATAGAAAAGAAGAAGGCTAATTCCCCCTCACCTTAATCCTCTCCCCCACGGAGGAGAGGAAGTAAAAAATATGAGGAGAGGAAGTAAAAAAACTATACATTTAAGGAGGTTTAGGAATGAATATTATTGTGTGTATCAAGAGGGTTCCGGATACGGCGGATGTGGATATTGTGGTGGACAAATCGGGCAAGGATATTGAGAAGTCGGGGCTTGTTTTTGATCTCAATGAGTGGGACAGTTATGCCATTGAGGAGGCGATTCGTCTCAAGGAGAAGTTAGGGGGGACGGTGACGGTGATCTCGATGGGTGGGGAGGATACGAATGAGTCTTTGAGGAAGTGTTTGGCCATGGGGGCGGATGAAGCGATTCGGCTCACGGATTCGGCCTTTTCCGGTTCGGATGGTTATGCGACGGCCAAGGTTTTGGCTCAGGCGATCCGTAGGCTTCCTTATGATTTGATTCTTACGGGCACGCAGGCTGAGGATGATGGGTTTGGGGAGGTTGGGGTGATGGTGGCCAAGCTTTTGGGTCTTCCTCATGTCTCGATCGTGACTCGGTTGGAGCTGGAGGATCGAAAGATTAGGGCTCATCGGGAGCTTGAGGGAGGGTTGGAGGAGGTGGTGGAGGTGGATCTTCCTGCCCTTCTTACGATTCAGACAGGGATTAATGAGCCTCGTTATGTCTCCATCATGGGGATTCGGAAGGTGGCCAAGAAGGAGATTAGGGTTTTGGGTCTCAGTGAGCTTGGTCTTCAGGCTGAGGAGGTAGGTCTTAGGGGTTCGGATATTGAACTCGAGAGGGTCTTTCTTCCTCCTGTTGGAGAAGGGGCTCAGATGCTTGAGGGGAAACCCGAGGAGATTGCCGAGAGGGTTTTTGAGATTCTGAAGGACAAAGGAGGGCTTGTCTGATGAAGGAGATCATGGTCATTGCGGAGCATCGGCAGGGAGAGCTGAGGGATATTACCTATGAGATGCTCTCCAAGGGGAGAGAGCTTGCGGAGTCTTTTGGAGGGACTCTTTCTGTGGTTCTTCTGGGTAAAGGGATAAGAGCTCTGGCTGAGAGGCTTATTCCCAGGGCCCATCGGGTCTATCTGATAGAGGATGAGCGTCTGGAGTTTTATAATTCGGAGACCTATGAGAGGGTTCTTCTTCAGTTTCTTACGGAGAGGAGGCCTCATCTTACTCTGATTGGTCATACAGCCCAGGGGATGGATTTTGCTCCTGCCCTTGCGGTGAGATTGGGTTGGCCTCTTGCGACCGACTGTATCGGGATAGAGCCGAAGGATGAGAACTTTACCCTTACCCGTCAGATTTATGGAGGAAAGATCAATTCAGAGGTGACTTTCCTGAGAAAGGGGCCCTATCTGGTGACTCTTCGTTCTGGTGCTTTTGAAGGGAAGGAGAAGGAGCCTCTTTCAGGAGAGATCGTCTCTCTTCCATCTCCTTTAACGGATGAGGCCTTGGCAAGGCGTTTTCTTCAGTTTGTGGAGGCAGCGGTTGGGGAGGTGGATATTACGCAGGCCGATATTCTTGTGTCTGTAGGAAGGGGGATCAAGGATGGAGAAAACATCCCTCTGGTCAAGGAGCTTGCCGATTCGATTGGAGGGGTTTTGGCTTGTTCTCGGCCCGTGGTGGATAAGAAGTGGCTTCCCAAGGCCTGTCAAGTGGGTACATCTGGAAAGACCGTGAAGCCGAAGGTCTATATTGCCATCGGGATTAGCGGGGCTTTCCAGCATGTGGCAGGGATGAAGGGTTCGGGGACGATCATCGCGATCAATAAGGATCCAAAGGCGCCCATCTTTAGCGTGGCCCATTATGGAATCGTAGGGGATCTCTTCAAGATCGTCCCGGTCATCAAGGACAAGATCAAAGAACTGAAACAAAAATAAGGAAGGATGGAATATTGGAATATTGGAATATTGGAATGGTGAGTTTTAGGCATTCTTTATTCCAAATACATCACTAAGGAGAGTGGAGATGGATTTTGAGCTTACGGAGGAGCAGAGGGATATCCAGAAGGCGGCTCGGGAGTTTATAGCGGGGGAGTATGACAAGGAGAAGATTCTCGAGTGGGAGCAGAATCACACCTTTCCTTTCGAGATCTGGAAGAAGGCGGCCAAATTGGGTTTTATAGGGATTCATTTCCCAGAGGAGTATGGGGGTCAGGGATATGGGATTATGGAGAATATCCTCATTGTTGAGGAGTTTTGTCGGAAGGACTCTGGGGTTGGGATTGCCGTGACCCTTGCGGATTTCTCCTCAGAGGTGATTCTCCGCTTCGGCACCCACGAGCAGAAGAAGAAGTATCTCATTCCTGTGGCTCGGGGGGAAGCGATCTCTGGAGGGGCCTACACCGAGCCCAATCATGGAAGTGACATTACGCTGATGTCCACCACGGCGGTCAAACAGGGAGATTCTTTTATCATTAATGGGACCAAGACGTTTATTACCAATGGGACGCTGGCTGATTTTTTTGTAGTTTTATGTCAGACCGATCCTCAGGCCAAGCCGACCTATCGGGGTCAATGCACGATTCTGGTTGAGAAGGGGACCAAGGGGCTTGAGGCCACAGAGATCTTTCCTAAGATGGGGATTCGGATGACTTCCACAGCGGAGCTCTCTTTGAGTGACGTGAGGGTTCCTGTGGGCAATCTCATTGGGGAGGAGAATAAGGGGTTTTATCAGGTTCTTGAGTTTTTTGATGAGAGTCGGATTGAGATTGCGGCTCAGGCCCTTGGGATTGCCCAGGGGGCCTTTGATCGGGCTTTGGAGTATGCACGCCAGAGGGAGCAGTTTGGAAGGAAGCTTGTGGAGTTTCAGGTCACTCAGCATAAGCTTGCCGATATGGCCACCAAGGTAGAGGTGGCAAGGCTTCTCACCTATAAAGCGGCCTGGAATTTCGATCAGAAGCGGATCGACCCCAAGCTTACCTCGATGGCGAAGATGTTTGCAGGGAGAGTGGCAGTCGAGGTGGCTGATGAGGCCATCCAGATCTTCGGAGGCTACGGCTATATCACAGAGTATGAGGTCGAGCGTTTCTATCGAGATGCCAAAATCACCGAGATCTACGAGGGGACAAAAGAGATTCAGAAGAACACGATTGCCTCTGCCCTGATCGGAAAACTGAAATGAAAGGCAGGAATTTTGGAAGGTTGGAATAAAGGAATATTGGGTTGATAAAAAAGATTCATTATTCCATCATTCCATTATTCCATCATTCCATTAATTAAGAATTGGGGATGGGAGAGAAGGAAGTGATTCCTGAGGCTCTGGTCATTGGTGGAGGGATTGCCGGGATGCAGGCAGCCCTGGATATTGCGGACAAGGGGTTTCGGGTACACCTTGTTGAAAAGGACCCCTCTATTGGGGGTCACATGGCCCAGCTCGACAAAACCTTCCCGACCCTTGACTGTTCTGCCTGTATTATCACTCCAAAGATGGTCGATACGGCGAATCATCCAAACATTGATCTTCTTACCTACTCTGAGGTCATCCATATCGAGGGGAAGGTTGGGGATTTTAAGGTCTTGATTCGTAAGAAGCCTCGTTATGTGGATGTGACCAAATGTACGGCCTGTGCAGACTGTGTAGCTCAGTGTCCAGTGACCCTCCCCAATGAGTTTGATATGGGACTCGGGATGCGCAAGGCCATCTATATTCCCTTCCCTCAAGCCGTCCCTCTGAAGTATACGATTGATCGAAGAGGAACGCCTCCTTGTACAGCCACCTGTCCTCTTCATTGTAATGCCCAGGGATATGTCGCTCTCATCTCCCAGGGGAAGCTGAAAGAGGCCCTGGCTCTGGTTCGAAAGACCCTTCCCTTTCCTGGGATCTTGGCCTATGTCTGCTCCCATCCCTGTGAGAGGGAATGTAAGCGGATTGAGGTGGATCGACCCGTGAGGATCTGTGACCTCAAAAGGGTTTTGGTGGATCATGTGGAGGAGCCTGAACTTACGATCGATCTTCCAGAGGAGAAGCCTAAGAAGGTGGCGATTATTGGTGGAGGACCAGCAGGACTTGTTTCAGCCTTTGATCTTCGAAGAAAAGGCTATCAGGTAACGATCTTTGACTCCCATGGGGAACTTGGAGGACTTCTGACCCATGGATTTCCTTCCTATCGTCTTCCAAGAGAGGTGATTCATCGAGATCTTTCTGTGATCGAGAGGATGGGTATCGAGGTTCGGCTTCAAACAGAGGTTGGAAAGGATCTTTCTTCAGAAGAGATTCGAAACAATTATGGGGCAATCTTTTTGGGTGTGGGATCAAGTGGGGTTGAGCGGATCGGAGAGGTCTTTAAGGGTCTTAAGAGGAATCGGATGGGGATGATTCAGGTGGATCCTCTCACTTTGGAGACGAATCTTCAGGGGATCTTTGCCGGTGGGGATGCGGTGATGGGTCCTTCGAGTATTGTGGAGGCGATGGCTCAGGGAAGGAAGGCGGCTCTCTTTATAGATCGTTACCTTTCGGGCGAGGATCTTCGTTCGGGTAGGGAGTTTGAAGGAAGGCTTCCTTCTCCCATGAGAAGCGATCTTCCGGAAAGAAAGAGGGACGAGAGAGAAATCCTTCCTCATCTGATTAAGCCCATTGGAGAAGGCCTTAGGGTTGAGGAGGCCATTGAGGAGGCTAAGCGATGTTTGAGCTGTGGAGGTTGTTCGGACTGTGGGGAGTGTGCCAAGTACTGTCAGCCCAGGGCCATTAACTACGACATGAAGGAAGAGATCGTTGAACTTCATGTAGGAGCCATCATTGTGGCAACAGGTTTTGATCCCTTTGATCCTAAGAGGAAGCCTGAGTTTGGTTACGGTCGCTATCCCAATGTGATCCATGGCCTTGAGATGGAGAGGCTCTGCTCAGCTTCAGGGCCAACCAAGGGAGAGATCCTGATTCAGGGAAAGAAACCTAAGGAAGTGGTTTTTATTCACTGTGTAGGCTCAAGGGATAAGACCGTGGGTAACGAATACTGTTCGAGGGTCTGCTGTATGTATACGGCCAAGCAGGCCCATCTTCTGAGGGATAAGATCCCGGAGGCTCATATTACGGTTCTCTACATGGATGTAAGGGCCTTTGGGAAGGGGTTTGAAGAATTCTATGAGAGGGTCCAGAAGGAGCATATCATCTATCGCAGGGCCAATCCTTCGGAGATCTATCAGAGGAATGGGAGGCTTGTGGTTCGTGGGGAGGATACCCTGCTTGGAGAGTCCTTTGAGATTGAGGCAGATCTGGTGGTTCTGGCCTCAGGACTTTTGCCCAGAAAGGAGAGTCAGTGGTTAGGAAAAATCCTCCACCTCGAGAACTCTCCTGATGGTTTTTACGCAGAGTCTCCAGGTCATGATCCCATTCGAACTTCGGTCGAAGGGGTCTTTCTTGCCGGCTGCTGCGAGGGGCCTAAGGATATCCCGGATACGGTGGCTCAAGCCAGTGGAGCGGCCTCGCTGGCTTGCACCCTATTGGCAAAGGGAAGAAATAAAGGTGCTAATGAAAGAGCTTAGTAGATGAAGATCGGGGTTTATATCTGTCATTGTGGGATTAATATTGCGGCCACAGTGGATGTGGCAAGGGTCGTGGAGTTTGCCAAGGGGCTTCCCCATGTAGAGATCGCTCGACATTATCAATACATGTGTTCAGATCCAGGACAGGATCTGATCAAGAATGATATAAAAACCCTGAGGCTTGATCGGATTGTAGTAGCTGCCTGCTCTCCGAGGATGCATGAACCTACTTATCGAAATGCGATTCGCTCCGTTGGGCTCAATCCCTACTTCTTCGAGATGGCCAACATTCGGGAGCAGTGCTCCTGGGTTCATCAGGATCGTGAGGAGGCGACCCGAAAGGCCATGGAGCTTGTGGCCTCGGCTGTGGCCAAGGTTTCTCTTCATGAACCTCTGGAGGAGAAGGAGGCTCCGGTCACTCCATCGGTTCTGGTGATCGGGGCTGGGATTTCAGGGATTGTTGCCTCTCTGGATATTGCCCGCTCAGGGTTCGAAGTCTATCTGGTGGAGAAGTCCCCTACCCTCGGAGGCCACCTTACCCGGATTTATCGAACCTTCCCAAATCTTGAGGAGACCTCTGAGATCCTTAATCCCAGGCTCAAGGAACTCGGCCAGTACCCTTCCCTTCATCTCCTTACGCTCAGTGAGGTGATAGGGGTTGAGGGGTTCATAGGAAATTTTAAGGTTAAACTCAGAACGCATCCTCGTTTCGTCGACCCCTCGAAGTGCAGCCGCTGTCGAGAGTGCGAGAAGGTCTGTCCTGTCGAGGTTCCAAACGAATGGAATATGGGACTGGATCAGAGAAGAGCCATCTATCTCCCCTCCCCTTATGCCTATCCTCAAAGCTACCTCATTGATCCCGAGCACTGTCTCTATCTTCAGAAGGGAGAATGTGGAAGATGCAGGGAGGTCTGTCCCGAAGGGGCAGTCCGATTCGAAGAGGTAGGGATGGAGATCGAGATTCCCATCGGAACCATCATTGTCGCCACAGGCTACGACCCCTTCGATCCCAAAAAGAAACCCGAATTGGGCTACACTCTCTACCCCAATGTCCTTTCAGCCCTTGAGTTCGAGAGGCTTCTCTCTCCTGATGGACCCACTCAGGGAAGACTCCTGATCGACGGGAAGCAACCCAAGAGTCTCTTCTTCATCCAATGCGTGGGTTCAAGGGATAAGACCGTGGGTAACGAATACTGTTCAAGGGTCTGCTGTATGTATACCGCCAAGCAGGCCTTTCTCGCAAAAGAGCTTCTTCCTGATGCGCGAATCACGATCTGTTATATCGATGTTCGAGCCTTCGGGAAGGGATACGAACAGTTCTATGAGGAGGTTCAGAAAAAGGGTATCTTTTATCGAAAGGGAATCCCTTCGGAGATTTATCAAAAGAACGGGAAGCTCATCGTTCGGGCAGATGACGAACTCTTAGGAGAGCCCTACGAAGAGGAGGCTGATCTGGTCGTCCTGGCTACAGGGCTTACCCAAAGAAAGGATGCGGATCAGTTAAGAACGCTTCTTAAGCTCTCCCAGGGACCTGATCGGTTCTATCTCGAGGCCCATCCAAAGCTTAGACCTCTGGATACCGCAACCGATGGGATCTTTCTGGCTGGAACCTGTCAGGGGCCTAAAGATATCTCAGATACGATCTCCCAGGCCCATGGGGCAGCCTCCCGAGCCACTATTCCTCTTTTTGCCGGAAAGGTGAGGATTGAACCGATCACCGCCTATGTGGATGAGCTCATATGTGCAGGCTGCGGCCTCTGTGAGCAGATCTGCGAATACCGGGCGTTGAGACTGGACCCCTATCGAAAGGTGATGAAGGTCAACGAAGCCCTATGCAAAGGCTGTGGAGCCTGCAACGCCACCTGTCCCTCAAGCGCCATCAGCCTGAGACACTTCAAAACCGAACAGATCATCGCTCAGGTCCGGGAGCTGAGTTAAATCCTTATGAAGAGAGGTCTCATCCAGGTCTATACAGGGAATGGAAAGGGAAAGACGACAGCAGCCTTAGGTCTTGCCCTTCGAGCAGCGGGCCACGGCCTTCGAGTCCTGATGATCCAATTCATGAAAGGAAACATCCAATACGGAGAACTGGAGGCCTCAAAGAGGCTCTCCCCTTATCTGACGATCAAACAGATGGGCCGGGAGACCTTTGTCTCCAGAACGAATCCCGATCCAGTGGATGTGGAATTGGCCAAGAAGGGGCTTTCTCTTGCCAGAGAAGCCATCCAGAGCCAATCCTACGATATCGTGATCCTCGACGAGATCAATGTGGCAGTAGACTATGGACTGATTCCCCTCTCCGAGGTGCTCGACCTTATGGACTCCAAACCCGCCTCCGTCGAACTTATCCTTACAGGAAGATACGCAAAACCAGAGATCCTCGAAAAGGCAGACCTGGTCACCGAGATGGTCGAAAGAAAACACTATTATCAAAAAGGCATCCAATCCCGGGAAGGAATTGAAATTTAAGGGGGGTTCGATATGTTCAAGGAAGAGCAAATCCAAAGGCTAAGAGAGGAGAAGGAGAAATGGAGCGAGGAACTCTCCAAAATCCTCTGCGAGAAACCTGAACGACTTCCCCGATTCACCACAGTCTCCGACCTCGAGATCAAGAGCCTCTACACCCCTGAAGATATCAAAGATCTGGATTACTCGAGAGATATCGGTTTCCCAGGACTCTATCCTTTTACCAGGGGGGTCCAGCCCTCCATGTATCGAGGAAGACTCTGGACGATGCGAATGTTTTCTGGACTGGGAGGACCTGAGGAGACTAACAAACGCTTCCACTACCTCCTCGATCACGGAGAGACAGGCCTCTCCATCGCCTTCCACTACCCTACCCTTATGGGCTACGACAGTGACTCCCCTATGGCCCGCGGGGAGGTCGGAAAGTGCGGAGTCGCCGTCGATACCCTAAAAGATATGGAGATCCTCTTCGAAGGAATCCCTCTGGACCGAGTCACCACCTCCATGACCATCAACCCCCCAGCCTCCATCCTTCTCGCGATGTACATCGTGGTGGCCGAAAAACAAGGGGTAAGTAAAAAGGAGATCGGAGGGACCATCCAAAACGACATGCTCAAAGAGTTTATCGCCCAGAAGACCTTCATGCTCCCTCCCAGACCTTCGCTGCGAATCATCGTCGATACGATCGAATACTGCACCCGAGAGGTCCCTCGCTGGAATACGATCAGTATCAGCGGCTACCACATCCGGGAGGCTGGAGCCACGGCCGTCCAAGAACTGGCCTTCACCCTGGCCGATGGGATCGCCTATGTGGAAGCCGCCATGGAGAGAGGCCTCGATGTCGATGAGTTCGCCCCAAGACTCTCCTTCTTCTTCGACTCCCACATCGACTTCTTCGAAGAGATCGCTAAGTTTCGAGCCGCCAGAAGGATGTGGGCAAAGATCATGAGAGAACGCTTCATGGCCAAAAACCCCAGATCCTGGATGCTCCGCTTCCATACCCAGACCGCAGGATGCTCCCTCACCGCCCAACAACCCTACAATAACATCATCCGAACAGCCTACGAGGCCCTGGCCGCTGTCCTGGGAGGAACCCAGTCCCTTCACACCAACTCCCTCGACGAAACCTACGCCATCCCCACTGAAGAGGCCGTCACCATCGCCCTCCGAACCCAACAGATCCTCGCCGAAGAGACCGGAGTCACCAATACCATCGACCCCCTCGCCGGCTCCTACTTTGTCGAAGCCCTCACCAACGAGATCGAAGAGAAGGCCTGGCAGTACATCCGAAAGATCGATGAGATGGGCGGGATGATCAAGGCCATCGAAAAAGGCTACCCCCAAATGGAGATCGCAGAGGCGGCCTACCGATTCCAGAAACAGGTCGACTCCGGAGAGAAGGTCATCGTAGGAGTCAATAAATACGTCACCGACC
>Ga0209102_1000706_pt1 | contig 20705 bp, 23 predicted proteins | sample ConPoolayeHmetaG_FD_185483 | JGI IMG/M metagenome (GOLD analysis project Ga0209102, IMG submission 185483) | Hot spring microbial mat communities from California, USA to study Microbial Dark Matter (Phase II) - Cone Pool mat layer H metaG... ...
AAGTAAGGGGTAGGGTAAGGCATCCAGGGAACGATACCCTAAAAGAAAGGAAAAATCCGATAAGTTCTGTAAAATCAAAAACTTAAAGGCAAAATGACCTGATAAAAAGGTTTCCCCACAGGAAACTTTATCCATTAGAATCACTGGATATTAACCTTTACTACGATGAGGATGAAACCAATAATAGGATTCTGAATAGGGCTCTTTATAGGAAAGAGAATAGCATCCCCAATAGCATCCCGAATAGGGCGGAGAATAGAACCCCCAATAGGTAAGGGAATAGACCTCTCAATAGGATAGAGAATAGAATTACCGATAGGCAAGAGAATAGAATACCGAATAGATTAGAGATTAGAGCCGAGAATAGGTAGAATAATAGGGCATTTAATACCATACCCAATAGCACCCCCTGTAGCACTCCCCCCTTCAAAAAGAAAAATTCCCTCTTATGCTGGGTGGATTGGTCAGAATAAAAGCGGTTAGGTCTTTTTAATTAGTTATTATCTTCTCTCATTTTTACCTCCCCAGTATAAAATATAAGTTATTGATTTAACTATACTTAATAAAATTAGCCTTTTTTCTCATATCTAAATATAGAGTAAAAATTGGCTCAAAGTGTTTTCACAGAATTTTAATTTCTAAAAAGGAAAAACAGGGTAAGAAACCAATTATTTTCCGGTATATGAAGGAATGAGTTGGTTAAAGAGATTGACCTGATTAACTTCACCCGACAGTAATCAAGGTGCTGGACGATATCAAAAGGATTTGGCGGGTGACTTTACCCTCTCCCAGGCAATGAGCAGTTATCCTAAGGGCTTTATGAAAACAAAAAGTTGTTTGGCGTCCTATTCAAAACTAACTTTCCGCCTTAATATTGACTTTGATTGGGAAACTGATAAAATAATAAAAAGATATTCTTCGGAGGGATTATGAAAAGATTATTGACTAAAAGAAAGAGAGTGATGAAAAATGAGTATATCGCCTTAATCATCTTTTTTCTGGCTTCTATCACTTTTGCCCAATCAACTAAGAAGTCAATTCTCTTCTTGGTGGCACCGAATGATTTCCGGGATGAAGAGTTTAAGATTCCCTATGATTATCTAAAAAAAGCCGGGTATAAGATAACGGTCGCTTCTTATGAGACAACGAAAGTCAGGGGGATGCTCGGGATGGAAATAAAGCCCGATATCAAAATAAAGGATGTCGACATGACCCTCTTCCATTGCCTGGTGATTATCGGAGGAAGCGGTGCCAGTATCTTCTGGGACGACACATTGGTTCATAAACTGGTTCGGTATTTTGCCCGCCCCAAGAAGGTGCTGGCCGCGATATGCCTATCACCAATTACCTTAGCCCGGGCGGGAATCTTAAAGGAGAAGAAGGCAACGGTCTGGAAAGACGCCGGAACGATAAAAGAATTCAAAAAGCGAGGCGTTCAATATATTGATAAGGATGTGGTGCGCGCGGGCAATATCTTAACCGCTTCCGGTCCTTCGGCTTCAAAGAAATTCGCCACCGAACTGGCCAAGATGCTAAAAGAGTAAATTACAGGCACTCTGGCCACCAATAATTTAGCGGTTCGTTTCTCTTATAGACGATTAGCCCCTTAATCTCTCCTCTTTCTAATAAAGCCTCATAACTCTTGGCCAGTTCACTAAAACTCCATAAATCAACCTCAATCTGTTTTAATCCTTCTTTTTGGGATGATAAGAAATGGCCGTGGATAAAATTCTCAATATTTGACCAGTCAATCTCGGGTAAGATAGATAAAAACCCATAAGGATTATGCTCATCAAGTAAGATGCCTTTCAGTTTCGTCTGCTTTTTTTCGTCAACTAAAAGGTCTCCGAGATGAGAAAGAAGAGAAGGGGAGGTTAAAAGACCGACGAGCAGGTCTTTCTCTTCGGTTGAGAGAGATAATTTAAGGGGAAAGGAATGAGAGGATAGGGGGTAAAGATTGAAGCATTCAAAATGATTGACCTTAGACAACCGCTCCTTTATCTCTTTTATATCTCGGGTATAGAAAAAGAAGGCGGTATTATGTCCAACCGAAGAGGGGAGCGTCCAATTATAGACCAATTCGTAGATATAAGGAACGGCATTAATTATTTCTTTCCGCCACGCCGGATTTTCAACCTTAGTTTCACCCAAAGGGATTCGGCCAACCGCGCAGCCGATTTGCCAGTCTCCGCCTAAAAACTTTGGTAGAAAGGGAACCGGGATAATATTTTTTAAGACCCCGGCGTAAGAAAACTCCCTTAACTTTTCTAATCCCCTAGAAGTAAGATAAAAACCCTGGTTGCCTTCTTCTAACTTTCGGAGAAAAATAATCTCTTCCTTTGAAATAACCATCTATAATTATAGGGTTTTTAAGGAGGAAGTCAATAAAAGCGCAGTTAAAGGGTTGACAATAAATTTTTTATCTTGTATAATTGCCTTATGAAACAGAGGAAATTATCAGTGATTATTCCAGCCGCGGGTGAAGGGCGAAGGCTTAAGCCCCATACCCACACCACACCAAAGGCATTACTGACCGTCGCCGGGAAACCAATCATCGGCCATATTATGGAGCGAATAAGCAGTCTCTCTTGTGAAAGGGTAATAGTTATCACCGGCGGAAATCAGGGGTCAATGATTGAAAGGTATCTCCAAGATAATTTCCCCCTGCCTTTTAAGTTCGTCACCCAAGAGAACCCGCAAGGATTGGGTGACGCTGTCTACCGGGCAAAAGACCTTGTCCCAGATGAGAGCGCCTCCCTCATCATCCTCGGCGACACAATCTTAGATATGAACTTCTCCGAATTCATTCAAGGCGAAAATCTTATCGGCGTAAAAAGAGTTGAAGACCCAGAGAGATTTGGTGTCGTTGAACTACGGGATGGGGCGATAAGCCGAATTGTTGAGAAGCCCCAGGAACCAAAAAGCAATCTGGCAATCGTCGGTGTCTACTACTTTTCTTGCTCCGGGCCACTTTTTAAGGCCATCCAGACGATAATGAATAATAATATAAAGACCAAAGGAGAATACCAACTCTCCGATGCCTTAGAGTTATTGATTGAGGAGGGGGTAAAGATAAAGGCTTACCCGGTTGAATATTGGCTTGATTGTGGAACACCGGCGGCATTGATTGAAACCAATCGCTACCTCTTGCAGGGAAATAACTATTTTAAGGAAAGACCGGGAAATGTCATCCTCCCGCCGGTCTATATTGCTGACTCAGCGATAATTGAAGAATCAATCATCGGACCTTTTGTCTCCATCGCCGATGAGGTGGAAGTGAGGCGGTCAATAATTAAGGATTCAATTATTAACCATCTTTCGGTCATTGAAAATTCTCTTTTGGAAGGTTCAATCTTAGGGGAGAATGCCCTAATCAAAGAGAAGGCATTGCGGTTAAATCTCGGAAGTTATTCGGTGATGGAATTCCATTGACTTCCGACGGTTGCCGCTAATCACTTTCCGCTTGTGCGATAATGTTTAAGATTGAGAAGCGTCTCAACCGCGCCCGTCTTGGAAGATTGTCTCTTCCTTCTGGTGAGGTTATGACCCCGGTCTTTATGCCTGTGGCAACAGGAGGAACCGTAAAGACATTAACCCAAAGAGAACTGGACGAGATTGGTGTTCAGATGATTGTCTGTAATACTTATCACCTCTATCTCCGACCAGGGGTTGAGGTGATAAAAGAAGGGGGTGGACTTAATAAATTCATCGGCTTTACAAAACCAATCCTCACTGATTCCGGTGGTTTCCAGATAACCTCCCTTGCCGAATTAGTAAAGATTACCGAAGAAGGGGTATATTTCCAATCCCATATTGATGGCTCTAAGCATTTTTTAACTCCGGAGAAGGTCGCCCAAATCCAAAAAGACTTATTATCGGATATTGGGATGTGCCTTGATTGTTGTCTCGGTTTCCCCTTAGAATATAAAAAGGCAAGGGAGGCAATGGTTCTAACCACCCAGTGGGCTAGGCGAACACTTTCCGCTCTCCACCAATCACCGTCCGGCCAACGATTTTTCGCTATCGTTCAAGGTGGAACTTACTTAGATTTGAGAAGGGAAAGTGCCGTTGCCCTTATTGATTTAGATTTTCCTGGTTATGCGATTGGTGGGCTTTTTTGTGGTGAACCATCTTCGGTATCTTATGAGATAATAAATCTCCTTGATGAAATCCTTCCCGGAGAGCGACCCCGTTATGCGATGGGCGCTGGTTATCCTGAGGATATAATTGAATGTGTCCGGGCCGGGGTTGATATCTTTGATTGTGTCCTACCGACCCGTAATGGTCGGACCGGCACCGCCTTCACTTCTCAGGGGAGGGTCTTAATCCGAAATGCCCAGTATGCAAAAGATTTCTCACCCCTGGAAGAAGGTTGTGAGTGTTATACCTGCACCCATTTTTCCCGTGCCTACCTCCGACACCTCTTCTTGTCCGAAGAGATATTAGGGCAGAGGCTTCTAACCTATCATAATCTCTTCTTTTATATGCGTTTAATGCGTTTGATAAGAGAGGCGATTTTAGAAGAGCGATTAGATACTTTTGCCCAGGAATTTTTAGCCGGATACAGTAGACAGGATACAGAATACAGGAGACAGGATGCCGGATACCGGATACAGTAGACCGGATACAGAAGACAGGGTAAAGTTTTCCCTGTTATTTTCCATTCTCTATTCTACTTTAATCTTTGGTTGGCTCTTCGCCCAAGAGGGTTTTCTAACGGTAAAAACCCGCCCGACCGGGATGGAGATTTTTTTAGACGGCAAGGAGATTGGCCGGTCAACAATTGAAATGATGAGGTTAAAACCGGGTAATTATACGGTCGCCCTCTTCCCGTCCGATTCCTTAGAAGATGCCTACTGGCGGGCACGAGAGAGAGGGATTGTGGAGATAATTAGAAGAATCCCGGATTTTGCCCGCTATCATGCGGCAAGCGTCCGGGTGACGATTATTGAAAACCAAGAGACCGAGGTCTTTTTAAGTTATGATGATGTCTTAAAAGCAAAACGGAATGCCCTCTTCGCCCTTTGGGGTGGTAGTTCCTGCCTTTTTCTCACTGGTGCAATATTAGGGGTAATCCTATGCTCACTATTCCATTAGGGCTCTTTGCTCTTTGCTTTCTGCTCTCTCCTCTCTCTTCCTTGCTTCCTCCGGATGACATCCGGGCAAGAGATAATCCGAATGATGGGGGAGGTAAGATACTGGTTGAGTGGGAACTTTCGCCCTCCGATTCTTCTCTCTTTGGTTATGAAATCCTTCGGCAAAAAGAAGGTGAGACGACTTATTGTAAAATAGGATTTGTTGGTCCGGGGCGAAATTCTTATTTGGATGAAACGACCCGGGATGGTTTGAGGTATGCCTATAAGGTTGTGGCGGTGAGGGATTCTTTAAGGAGCGAATCTGAGCCATCATCTTTTGCCCAAAGTTCACCCCAATGGTTTCACACCGGAAAACTCGCGGTTATCCTCTTTGCCACGCTCTTTGGGGTGTTAATCTTTTATTTTACTCAGAAGGCAAAGAGTCAGAGGGATTTATTCATTAGAAAAATCGCTGGGCTTTCGGCGGTGGAAGAGGCGGTCGGGCGGGCAACCGAGATGGGTCGGCCGGTCCTCTTTGTTCCGGGTCTGAGCGGGATGTCAGATATCGCCACGATTGCTGCGGTAAATCTTCTCTCCGAGGTAGCGAAAAAGATTGCCCAGTATGATTCAAAGTTAGTCGTTCCTAATACCGACCCAATCGTTTATACGGTGGCGAGGGAAATTGTGAAAGAGGCTTATGTCTCAGCGGGAAGACCCGATGCCTTTAACCCTGATTCGGTATTTTATATAACCGATTCCCAGTTTGCCTTTGCCGCGGCCGTTGACGGCATAATGGTCAGAGAGAAACCAGCAACCAATTTCTTCTGTGGCTATTTCTATGCCGAGTCTTTAATTTTAGCCGAAACCGGGGCGCAAACCGGTGCGATTCAGATTGCCGCTACCGATGCGGTAATGCAACTGCCATTCTTCATCACCGCCTGCGATTATACTTTAATGGGTGAAGAACTCTATGCCGCCTCAGCCTACCTCTCCCGCGAACCATTACTCTTAGGGGCATTAAAAGGGCAGGATTATGGGAAATTACTGATAATAGCGCTCCTCATCAGTATCTCTTTAATCGCCCTTTTTACCAACTTACCGGTCTTAAAGATATTTTGATGACCGAGCGATAAATGAGAAACCGGCTCCCCTTAGCGATTGTCTTCCTTTTTGGCGTCTTTGGTATCTTACCCTTTTTCATTCCTCATCCAATTGTCCAAAACTTAGACAACGAATTCCGGAATTATCACCTTCGGATAATCTATGCCTTCTCCTTAGTCTTAGGTGTCGGGAGTATAATCCGGCACCACTGGGAAAAAATAAGGCGAAAAAAGGAACACTGGGAATATAGTTATGTCCTCTTAGCAAGCCTCGCCGTGACCGCGGTGATTGGTCTCCTCGGCGGGATTGAAGGGAAAGGACCTCTACCAACGAGCATCGGACGACTCCGTTTTGATATCCAGACAATCTACATAAGTATCGCAGTTCCTTTGGGGGCGACGATGTTCTCTCTATTAGCCTTCTTTATGGCTTCCGCTTCTTACCGGGCATTTAAGGCCAGAAATTTTGAGGCGACATTATTATTGATTGCCGCTTTTATTGTGATGCTTGGTTCAATGCCGCCCGTGGCCCGGCTCCTGCCGAAACTACCCTTTATCTCGGAATGGATTTTGACCGTTCCTAATACCGCCGCGAAGCGGGGGATTGGTTTTGGTATAACCTTAGGGGTTTTGGCCACCTCCTTAAAGATTATCTTAGGGATTGAACGCAGTTGGCTCGGAGGGACAAAATGAACTTCTGGGAAAAGTTGCAGAAGATTGACCGGCGGATAATTTATTTCCTCTTATTATTGGTGATTATTATCCCCCAATTTCGACCAATTAAGTTCAAACCGAAGGCGATGCCGCCGGTGGAGAGGTTATTCCGCTATATTGATAACATCCCAGAAGATAAGGCACTATTAATATCGGTTGATTATTCTCCGGATACCGAACCCGAACTCCATCCGATGACTTATTCACTCCTCCGTCATGCCTTTGCCCGCAGGGTTAAGGTTGGTGTTTTGACATTAGGGATTTTAGGCTTGGGTTTAGCCGAAGACGCCCTGAAGACAGTGGTTAAGGAATTTCAGGGAAAGGCAAAGACTTCTCTTGATAGTATAATCTATGGTCGGGATTATGTATTCTTAGGCTGGCAGACACCACCCCTGGTTGTCCTTTTGGGGATGGGGGAAAGTATTACCAAGGTATTTCCGGTTGACTATTATGGGAATAAGACCGATACCATCCCTTTCCTTCAGAAGATAAGAAATTATCGGGATGTCTCAATTGTCGTCTCAATTGCTGGTTCGGCGGTTCCTTTCTGGTATGTGACCTATGCCCAGACAACATTTGGTGTGCGGGTCGGCGCCGGTTCAACCGCGGTGCAGGCGGCTGACTTCTACCCCTATCTCAACTCCGGTCAGGTTACCGGTCTTATTGCCGGGATGAAAGGGGCAGCAGAATATGAGGAGTTGGTAGAAAGAGAACTTAATGTAAAGGAGAGGAGAAAGGCGACCGAGGCGATGACCTCCCAGACATTCGCCCACATTGTAATAATTCTATTCATTATCATCGGCAATATAAGTTTCTTTTTCTTGCGGAAAAAGAAGAGATGAATACTGATTTCTGGGTTTTAGTCTCAGCCGCTTTAACCCTTGGGATTTTTTCCTTTCTCTATAAGGATAATCCCTTCTATCGCTTCTGTGAGCATCTCTTTGTCGGCGTCACTAATGGCTATGCGATAACCTTTTACTGGCATCGGATATTAGTTCCCAGTTTGATAAATCCGGTCTCTAAGGGAGAGCGATTATGGCTCATTGCGGTTGCCTTTATTGGTGCCTTATATTTTACCCGGTTCATCCCGAGAATTTCCTTTTTGGTGCGAATCCCGATTGCCGTGGTTATGGGATATGGTGCGGGCGCGGCTATCCCCCGGGTGATTGAGGCGCAAATTGTTGAACAGATGAAGGCGACAATTCTCCTCCGTTCCCAATTCATTAATCCTTGGACCGGGTTCTCTTTCGTCTTAATCTTGATTGGTGTCGTGGCCACGATAACCTATTTCTTCTTTTCCACCGAGAGGAAGGGTTTTCTTAAACCAATCTCTTATTTAGGGATAATCTTCATAATGTTGGGGTTTGGCGCTTCTTTTGGCTATACAGTTATGGCAAGGGTCTCCCTTTTAATCGGTCGGCTCACATTTTTGCTAAGGGATTTCTTAGGGGTAATTCATTAGAATACAGGTGAGGACTTGCGTCCCGGTTTGCATTAGGACTTAATCTCTTTAATCTTCTCTTTTAAGGCCGGAAGAATCTTTAATAAATCCCCAACGACACCATAGTGGGCACAAGAGAAGATTGGCGCCTCGGCATCCTTATTCACCGCGATTATCATCTCGGCATCCTTTACTCCGGAGAGATGCTGGAAGGCACCAGAAATCCCTAAGGCGAGATAAATCTTGGGCTTGATTGTCTTTCCCGAAGAACCGACCAACCTATCCTTAGGAAGCCAGCCGTAGTCAACTATCGGTCGGGAGCAGGCAATAACACCCCCAATCTCTTTGGCAAACTCTTCCACTAAGGAAAGATTTGCTTTATCCTTTATCCCCCGACCGATGCCGACAACAATATCCGCCTTTGTGATATCAACATCACCGGTTGGTTGCTCCTTATAGCCTAAAACCCGCGTCTTAGGGTGAAAGCCTTCTCTTTTTAATTGGGTCACTTTGCCGCTAACGGTTTTTATCTCCTTTGGCTTAAAGGCGCCACTTCTTAATGTAAGGAGGATTCTTTCCTTTGGGGAAGAAAGAAGAGCGATAATCTTTCCCCCATAGAATTCGTGCCGAAAGTATAGGTTAGAGTCAACAATTTCATAACCGATGATGTCCGGGATAAAGCCATAAGAGAGTTTTGCTGCTAAGTAAGGAGCAATCTCAACACCGAAACTATTGTGACCAATAAGGATAAAATTTGGTTTTCGTTCTTTAAGAGCCCATAAAAGATAATCGACAAAAGACTCGGAGTTAAAATCAGAAAAAAGTGGGTCAGCGATAAACAAGGTCTCATCAAAAAGCGAAGAGACTTCCGAAAGGAGTCGCTCATCAGGAGCAAAGAGGCCGGCGGTAACCGAGAGGGAGAATTTTTCCGCCAGTTGTGCTTCGCACCTGCTTTGCAGTTGTGCTTCGCACCTGCTTTGCAGTTCTCGGGCTAATGATAGTGCTTCAAGGGTTATATCTTTTATCTTCCCTTCCTCGTGTTCAACCAGGCAGAAAATTTCTTTCATAAAAGACCCCGCTCTTTAATCAACTTCGCGACCTTTTCGGAAATCTCATCGGCACTGCCGGTTATGAAGAGAGCCTTTGCCTCTCTAATTGGTTTGGAAAGGTAGGCGAGCGATAAAGAACTCATCTCCTCAATCTCTTTCTCGTTTGTCCCCAAAGAGTTTAAGGTAAGGACCTTAATTTCTCTTGCCTGGGAGCGCTTTATCCCCAAAAGAGAGGCATAGCGCGGGGTATTTATTCCGGTTGAGATAGTTAAGAGGCAGGGGAGGGGAAGAGTTTTCTCTTCAATTTTCCCTCCCTCCAGTTCTCGCTCAATTACAAGGAGAGGGGGTGAGAAGTTGATTCTATTAACATAGCAGGCAAATGGCAGTTTAAGGAAACTCGCAAGACTTGGGCCTAAGGCGGCATAGCCATCATCCGAGGCAAAGGAGCCGCACAAGATTAAGTCAAAAGAGAACTCGGAAATTGCTCGGGAGAGCAAAAAACCGAGAATGACCGGGTCGCGGTAATCGCCCTCAATCCGCACAGCAAACTCCGCCCCTTTGGCCATCGCCAGCCGTAAGACCTCATCCGCCGACTTTTCGCCAACAGTGAGAACGGTTATCTCACCGCCATATTTTTCCTTCAAAAGCAATGCCTCTTCTAAGGCATAGTTGTCCGCTTCGTTAATCGTGAAGGGCAGGTTATCTTTCCTTATATCCTTTCCGGTTTCATCAATCTTCAAGTCAACCTCGGCAAACTCCGGAACCCTTTTTAAGGCGACAATGATTTTCATCGAACCTCCTCTTCAATCCACCCTAAGAAACCTTTCTCACCTTTATTAATTACCCAAGAGAGGATACAAGGTAGTTGATAGGGGTGGATTTTCTTTAACTCCCTTTCAATATCCCTATATTTTTTCGCTCGGGTCTTTAAGAAGATACCAAATTCCTTCGCCCTTGTCTTTTTACCCTGCCACCAATAGAGAGAAGTTATTGGGAAGATATTGGCGCAGGCGATGTGTCTCTTTTTTAATAGAATCTGGGCTATTTTTTGGGCTTGGCCTTTGCTTCTAACCGTTGTATAGACAAAAATAAACTTATCTTTCATTACCCCACTTATCAATAATCTCTCTAATTCTTTCGGGAAGAAATGTCGGCTTGACACAGGCACGCAGGGCTGAGGCGATAATCTTTATCTTAAATTCATTGGGCAGTCGGCGGTTCAAAATTATATAAGGCTTACCCTTCAATTCACAAAAGCCGCCCTCGCCCTCAATATCATCATAAATCACCCGAAAGTTGAGTCCGCGCAAATACCCTTCCAATTCCAATAAGATTTCCTTCTTCGTCATAATAAGTTCATAACATCCTTTCCAATCGGCGTAGAGATTCTAAGGCGCTCTCCTTTGGTCGCACCTCAACAATCAAATAACTCTCAGTGTTTCTTAACATCTCTAAATAAGAGCGAATATCAATCTTTCCTTCACCGACGATATTGTGCTCATCCCATTCTCCGGAATTATCGTGGATATGACAGTTTTTGATGTGATTGAGATGTGTCTTGAAGAACTCAATTTCTATTTTCTGCTTCTCCTGCGGTAGACGATTTATATGACCAATATCTAATGTCAGACCTAAATTACCTCCTAAATACCGGGAGAGAATTTCCAAGACAAAAGGATAACGAAACCCGCCAACATTCTCCACACAGAGGATAGTATGAGAAAAGGGGAAATTGACCATCTCCTTGATTACCCTTTCCATCTGGGTGATATAGAAATCAGGATAGATCTGATGAGGGAGGAGTTTCCTACCGGTGATGCCAAAGGTAAAATCGTTTCCGAGATGAAGGGTTAAACACTCTGCACCAACCTCATTAAGATAACCAAGAGTCCTTTTTAAGAGGGAGAGAGACAAATCAACTAACTCACTTTCCGGGATAAAAAAAGAAATACCCTCAATATAATGAAACAGGATTTTTAACCCTTTGGAGACTTCATCCTTAATCTTTTCCCGGATTACCCTCTCCTTTAACTGATTGTAGAAATAGACATTACTAAGATTTACCTCTAAGACCGATAAGCCCTGCGCTTTAACAAACTCAACCGCCTCCAAAATATCCGTAAAGTCAAAGAGGACCTGTAACCCTAATCGTCTTCTTAAATCTTCCATCTCTTATTATAGAAAGAAATCTTCCCCTGTCAAGAAGTTTGATATAAGGTAAAGTCTAATCACCAAGTTGACTTTTTAATCAGTTTTGCTATCTTTTAGGGTGAGTTATAATTCTTTTTTGGGTCTCTCGTATCTGGTTGAGGAGTTAAAAAAGAAAGGGATTGAGGATAGAAGACTCCTTTCCGCCTTCCTTAAAATCCCAAGAGAGTTATTCGTTCCGGTAATTTATCGCCCTTTGGCTTATGAGGATGTGCCGATTCCTTTATTCCCTAAGGGAGAGGTTTTCTCACCAATAACCACTTCCACCCCTTCTACGATTGCCTTCATCGTGCAAAGCCTTTTGGTGGAAAAGGATTCAAAAATCTTAGAGATTGGCACCGGTAGTGGTTATCAGACCGCAATCTTGGCACATTTGGGCAAAGAGGTATTTTCTATTGAGAGGATAGAAAGTTTAGGGATAGAGGCGAAGGAAAGAATCCTTTCTTTGGGGATAAAGAATGTCCACTTTCGTTTCGGGGATGGGTCTTTGGGCTGGGAGGAGGAAAAGCCTTTTGACCGGATTGTCATCAGCGCCGGTTGTGATACAATTCCCCCACCTCTCCTTGCCCAATTGCGTGATGGTGGCCGGGCGATTTATCCAGTGAAGAGAGGGGAGAAGCAATTTCTTTATCTCTGTCTAAAATTAGGCGAGAGGATTAAATTGCGACCCCTCCGGGAAGTAAATTTTTCTCTATTGGTGAGAGAAAAAGACGGGGCGTAGCGCAACGGTTAGCGCGCTTGGTTCGGGACCAAGAGGTTGCTGGTTCAAATCCAGTCGCCCCGATTAGAAAAATGAGAGTATGAAAGTTCAAAATAAAGAAAATTTCAAAGGGAAAAGAATGATTAGTAGGGCTCAAAATATTAATATTTATTGGGCAGACAAGAAGAGCCACGAGGGTAAAAAAAATTCTCTTATCCTTTTAGATAATGTTCAGTTTATATACGAGTTAGCTCTTGCTCAATTGGAACTGGAGGCTTTAAGGATTGATTTCCAAATAACAAATGGTTTAAGGGAGTTCAAACTTTTAGGCTCTAGAAACTTAGATGAAATCATAAAAAGGTCGGCTTACTTCAAAGTCGTTGATGGGAATTATACGAATTATTTTCGCATTATCCAAAAAAATAATACTCGTTCCGTAAATCAGTATTTAACTCATTGGATTTACCCCTACAAAGGGAAGTTTCACCCCCAAATGATAAGGGCGATTTTGAATATTATTGGGTTGAAGGCAGGCGATACTGTGCTTGACCCATTTATCGGTAGCGGAACAACCGCTGTTGAAGCAAAGTTATTGGGAATTAATTGTATCGGTATAGACACCTCCCCCCTATGTGTGCTGCAAAGTAAAGTTAAAACGGAAAGTGTAGAAGTCGTAGATGAGGTCGAAGCGATTAAAGGTCATATTCTAAACAAAGTTAAACTCCGCCTTTTCCATCAAGAAGATAAACCATTTGGCGATGCAATTAATTCTATACCCAACGAAAAAGTGAAGAATTTTTACAAAATGGCTTATCTGGTCGCAGTGAGCGATAATACCCGGAGAAGGAGAAACTTTGAAGAATCATTTTATAAAAATCTGGATTTGATGATTAAATCGGCAAAAGACTTTGAAAACATTGCCGAAGAGTTGAATCTAATGTTAGGAAAAGTAGAAATAAAGCAAGGGGATTCTCGTTCTTTGCCTTTAGAAAATAGCAGTATTGACGGGATAATAACTTCACCACCTTATTCAATTGCTTTGGATTATGTCTCAAATGATGCCCACGCCTTAAATGTATTAGGATATAAACTCTCAGAAATTAGAGAAGAATTTATTGGAGTAAGGGGGCGCGGTGCCGAAAGAATTAATTTGTATAATCAAGATATGAAAAGGAGTTACGAAGAAATGTATCGCGTACTTAAACCAAAAAGGTTTGCCGCTATCGTTATTGGAAACGCTACTTATATGGGCAAAGAAGTTAAAACTATTGAATTTACCATTGATTATTGCCGAAAAATTGGTTTTAAATTGATTAAAAATATAGATAAAATAATTTTTGGTTTATATAATGTAATGCAAAAAGAAAATATTTTAATATTTCAAAAACCTTAACCAAGTATGGCTAATGAACAAGAAAAATATATAAAAGAATTAGAAGAGGCGATTTCTCAGTTTCTTCAGCCATTAAAGAATATTCCTTTTAAGATTGCTCTCAAAGTAATATCGGGGTGCAGAGTCATTCCTTTTGATAGGGATAATTCAGACGATAGGCAATTACTAAAAGATTTGGTTGAAGGAACAAAAATAGCGGCAAAGAATGCTAACAAACAGGGAATATTCACAAGAAGAGAAAACGAAGTCGGAAATCATATTGAGCCATTTATGATTGAAGCCCTAAATAAAATCGGTCTCAAAGCAGATCGACCCGAAACAAAAGAGGGTAAGAAAAAAGCGGTCGGTTATCCCGATATCTTTCTCAGAGACAGAAAAGGAAGACCAAATTATATTGAGTGTAAAACTTATAATGAACGAAACTACCAGAGTAGCCAAAGGTCATTTTATTTTTCACCAGCCGAGAGACCAACCGACTTCAAAGTTATTTATGACGCGAGGCACTTAATAGTAAGTTTCAAAATTGAAAGAGTAGAGCGCTCCGGGAAAAGAGTTTTTATTCCCGTACATTGGAAAATCTTTACTACCGAGAATCTTATTGGGCAAATTAAACATGAGTTTAACTCAACAAATAGACAGATGTATAGAGAGGAAGATTTATTAGCGGAGGGGGAAGTTTGAAAACTAAAATTTCTCGCAATTGCGTTTTTTATGAAAAAAGAAGCTAGGGTAATCAAGTTAATCTCTGAGAAAAGGATTAAAAAAAGGGTAAAGGAATTAGCGGAAGAAATCTCAAGAGATTATAAAGGAAAAAATCCAGTCTTAATCGGTGTCCTGAAAGGAAGTTTTGTCTTCTTTGCCGACCTCATCCGAAATCTGAAAATCCCGGTGACCTGTGATTTTATTAGCATCGCTTCCTATGGCAAAGAGACAAAAACCTCGGGGAAAATTAAGTTAGAAAAAGACCTAAGGGAAAGCCTATCCGGAAAAGATGTTCTGATTATTGAAGATATCGTTGATACCGGTTTAAGTCTCTCTTATCTCTTAAAATATCTAACAAAAAAAAGACCGAAGAGTCTGGCGATTTGCGCCCTCTTAGATAAACCAGCAAGGCGGAAACTTAAAATCAAGATTGATTATATCGGATTTAAGGTACCGAATAAGTTTGTTGTCGGCTACGGTATTGATTATAATGAAAAGTTCCGCTCATTACCCTACATCGGGTATGTTAAAGATTAAGGAACTCCAAAGCCGAATCTTTATCGCCCAGGGAGAAAGACCCGGTAGCCTACTCTTAAAGAATGGTCGGTTAGTAAATATTTTCACCGGGGAAATTTATAAGAGTGATGTTCTAATCTTGGGTGATACAATTGCCGGGATTGGAACTTATTCCCAAGCGCAAAGGGTTTGTGACCTTAAAGGTAGTTATATCCTTCCCGGTCTTATTGAGAGTCATATCCATATTGAGAGTTCGCTCCTTTCGCCCAGAGAGTTCTCTCGGGCAACGATACTCTGTGGCACAACCTCTCTCTTTTGCGACCCCCACGAGATTGCCAATGTTTTAGGGATAAAGGGGATTTATTATCTTTTAAGAGCGACCAAAAATTTCCCCCAGGATTTTTATTTCCTCATCCCCTCCTGTGTGCCGGCAACCAAGTTTGAGACCGCGGGTGCAAAAATTGGGATAAGGGAGATAAAAGATTTAATTGCCGAAGAGCGGATTTTTGGTTTAGCGGAGGTGATGAATTTCCCGGGAGTGGTCAGTGGCTCAAGTGAGGTCTTAAAAAAGATAGGCACAATCAAAAATCAAGGTTCAAAGAATATTATTGATGGACATTGCCCGGCACTGAGCGGGAAACCCCTCCAGGCTTATCTGGCTGCCGGCATATCTTCGGACCACGAGTGCGCAACAAAAAAAGAGGCGCTGGAAAAGTTGCGGTCGGGGATGTGGATAATGATTCGGGAGGGGTCAGCAGCAAAAAATTTAGAAAAACTCGCACCGCTCATCAACGATAAGAACTCTTTTCGCCTGGTTTTATGCTCGGATGATAAAGAACCCCAGGACCTCCTCAGTGAAGGACATCTCGATGCCATTTTAAGAAAAGGGGTCTGGTTAGGGATTGACCCAATCCTTTTGATAAGAATGGTGACAATCTCGCCCGCCACCTACTTTGGCTTGAAGTCGCGGGGGGCAGTTGCCCCCGGCTATAAAGCTGATATCACCATCGTCAAAGACTTAAAGAATTTTGAGGTCGTGAAGGTGATAAAGAATGGTAAGGTAGTAGTAGAGAATAAGGAACTTTTGGTGCCGATTAGACACTGCCCACCGCCGAAAAAAAATACCTTCAAGGTCGGTTCTCTCTCCCTCGGGCATCTTAGAATCAAATCTCCGACCCGAGATAAGAGGAGGCTTATGATAAAAGTAATTGGTATTATCCCTGATGAAATCCTCACGAAGAAGTTACTCCTCGCCCCGAAACTTTCCGGTGGGGATATTGTGGCGGATATTAAGAGGGATATTTTGAAACTGGTCGTTATTGAACGACACAAGGCAACCGGGCGGCTGGGACTCGGGTTTGTGCAGGGCTTTGGGTTAAAAGATGGGGCAATTGGGAGTTCGGTCGCTCACGACTCCCACAATATAATTATCGTTGGGGTGAGCGATGAAGAGATTTTACGGGTGGCGAAGAAGATTAAGGCACTTCGGGGTGGGATGGTAGTTAGCGGTAGAGGAAAAACCGCTTCTCTTGCACTACCGATTGCCGGACTTTTGTCCGACCGACCAGCCCAAGAAGTTGTTCAGAGACTTTCGGAGATGATTTCTTTAGCACATTGGTTAGGGGCGAAACCAAAGAACCCATTTGCCACCCTCTCCTTTCTTAGCCTGCCGGTTATCCCGGAGTTAAAACTTACCGATTTCGGGCTCTTTGATTCTAATATAGGAAAGATTGTCCCTTTGACTTTCTTTAGGTAGCGTCCCCAGTGAGGATAAGTTATACCCCGCACCGGCGGTAACAGTTTAGTATTTCCTAAAAACCACTTAGACTTCGCAGTTGACAGATAAGAATTTATTGATAGAATATTTTATGGTAATCATATTTTTAGGTCCACCGGGAAGCGGTAAAGGCACGCATGCCGCGCTTTTAAGCCAGCGCCACCACTTTTTGCATATGTCGACCGGCGACCTATTCCGTCAGGAGGTATTGAAGGGAACAGCCTTAGGAAAGGAGATAGAAAAATTCCTTACTGCGGGCGAACTTGTCCCGGACAGTATTGTCCTAAAAGTGATGAGAAGTTATATCAGGGAAAATGAGCAATGCGGTTTTGTTTTTGATGGCTTCCCCCGCACCAAAGAGCAGGCAGAGGGATTAGATGAAATCCTTAGGGAGGTGAATAAGGTTGTCTCTTATGTCTTCCTCTTAGAGCTTTCAGAGCAAGAGATTATTCGGCGCGCCCTTACCCGACGCGTCTGTTCAAACTGTGGTGAAATCTATAATGTGGAGTTCAAGCCTACCCGAATACCGGGGAGGTGTGATGTCTGCGGTGGTGAGGTCTCAGAAAGGGAAGATGATAAAGAAGAGACAATTAGGAAGAGATTAAAGGTCTATCACGAGGCAATAAAACCGATAGTTGATTTCTATGAAAAGCGCTGCTGTCTTTATCGCTTAGATGGTGAATTGGGAAAAGATGAGGTCCAGAAAAAAATTGAGGAGATAATTGCCCAGGATAAAGTGTGCTCTTGAATATGGCGATTTATATAAAGTCAGAGAAAGAGATAGCAAAGATTAGAGAGGCGGGGATGATTGTTGCCGAGGTGTTGAAGCGGGTTGAAGGGAGATTATTGGTTGGGACTTCGCTAAAAGAATTGGAGGATTTTTGTGAGGATTTGATAAGAAGTCAGCAGGGTATCCCGGCATTTAAGGGATACAAAGGCTTTCCCGGTGCGGTCTGCTTAAGTCTCAACGAAGAGATTGTTCACGGGGTTCCGGATGGGCGGAGATTAAAGGAGGGAGATATATTAAAGATTGATGTCGGTGTGATTAAGGATGGTTATTTCGCCGACGGGGCCAAGACCTATCCGATTGGTAAGGTTAATAAAAAGGTGAGAGATTTAATTTACATCACCCGGGCGGCTCTGGCGTGTGGGATTGAAAATGCTCGGGAAGGAAAGCGCGTTGGTGACATTGGGGCAGCAATTCAGAGCTTAGTAGAAGGTGCGGGATTTTCGGTTGTGAGAGATTTAACCGGACACGGCGTCGGCGTGGAACTGCACGAAGACCCACAAATCCCTAATTTTGGCAAGAAGGATTCGGGCTTTCTCTTAAAACGAGGTATGACATTGGCGATTGAACCAATGGTCAATATGGGGAGTTATAAAACCGAAACCAAAAAAAATGGTTGGACCGTAGTAACAAAGGACAGATTACCCTCTGCCCATTTTGAGCATACCGTTCTGGTCACTAAAGATTCCCCGGTGATTTTAACTGATGGCTAAAAAGGATTTAATTCGACTTGACGGCACAGTGATTGAGGCATTGCCGAATACGATGTTTAGGGTTCGGCTGGATAATGGGCATATTGTCCTGGGGCATATCTCGGGGAAGATGCGGCTTCATTACATTAAGATAGTTCCCGGGGACCGGGTGGCAATAGAGTTCTCACCCTATGACCTCACCCGGGGAAGAATTGTTTATCGTTATAAATGAGGAGAGGATATGCGAGTTAAGCCTTCGGTGAAGCGGCGGTGTCTTCACTGCCGGATTGTGAAGCGGAAAGGGGTCATCCGCGTCGTCTGTAAAAGAGACCCCACCCATAAACAAAGACAAGGGTAATCACGCAGTTTAGTTTTAAGGAGGGGCTATGGCAATTGTTGACATTAGTGTTGTGCCCATTGGCACAAAGACCCCAGGGGTAAGTGAATATGTGAAAGAGGCGGTACGGATGATTAAGGAGAGTGGACTCAAATATCATATCGCACCGATGGGGACATCGGTTGAGGGTGATTTAGAAGAGATATTTCAACTTATCCAGAAAATCCATGAGGTAATGATGACGATGGGCTGTCAAAGACTCCTGACGACAATCAAGATTGACGACCGCCGGGATAAGAAGCAGACAATGGAAGAAAAGGTCGCAAAAGTAGAATAGAGGAGGGTATATGCCATCACTCTGGGATAAGGTTAAAACCTGGTTAGAAGATACCACGGAGAGTGCATTAAAAGAGGCCGAGGATTTAAGTAAAAGGGGGAGGATAAAAATGCAAATCTTCTCCTTGAACCGCTCAATTAAAGAGAGTTTTGCTGATTTGGGTGGTCTCGTCTATCAATTGTTTCAGACCAAGGAGAAGATTGAAGAGAATGAAAAGGTCAAAGAGATTATTCGTAAGATAAAAGACTTAGAGGAGAAGTTAGCGGAAAAAGAGAGGGATTATAAGAGCATAAAGGAGAGAAAGGTCTAAAACCCTACTACATAGAAGCGAGATAATAGTGGAGATAACATCTGGTGTTAGGCGCCTGTGCCTAAATGCCGATGGTGTCCCGATAGTCAGAAAGATAATAAAGCCATAGGATGCTGAAGGCTATAGCGCCTTGACAATAATCCCCCCACCCAAACATATTTCTCCATCATAAAAGACAATGGATTGACCCGGGGTAATTGCCCATTTTTTCTCCCGAAATTTCACATAAATTGTCTCTTCACCAATTCTTTTAATTGTGGCCAGGCTCTCTTTATCCTTATAACGCACCTTTGCTAATACCTCCATCTCACCGGGGAGAGGCAAAAAGAGATTTAAGTCAGTAGCCAAAAGTTCTGTTCCGTAGCAATCTTTCTCTTCGCCAACAATAATCGCATTATCTTTCACATCAATCTTAATTACATACAACCTTTTTCCAAAGCCCGGCCCAATTCGTTTTCGCTGACCAATTGTGTAATAAATTATCCCTTTATGGGTTCCTAAATTTTTCCCCTCTTGGTCTTTGACCGGACCGGGTTTAAGTGCCTCCGGATAAATTTGCCCAAGAAACTCCGCATAATTCTTATTTGGGATAAAGCATAAATCCTCGCTCTTGGGCTTATCCGCGGTAATGAGACCGGCGCGGCGCGCCAGTTCCCTCACTTCCTCCTTGGAGTAGTCGCCGAGGGGAAAGATAATATCCGGTAGCGAACTTATTGGGATGGAATAAAGGAAATAGGACTGGTCATAGCGCAAATCCCTTGCCCTTAAAAGAAGCCATCTATTATCTATTGGCGAGAATTTAATTCGGGCGTAATGCCCGGTCGCAATCAAGCCATCGCCGAAAGGTTTTAACTTTTCTCTCACAATATCAAACTTTATCCACTGGTTGCAGCGGATGCAGGGGTTAGGGGTAATTCCTTTTCGGTAGCCCTCTAAAAAATCTTTCACCACCATCTCCTTAAATTCCTTCCGTAAATCAATTGGGTAGTGAGGGATTTTAATCCTTTCCGCACAGACCCGGGCATCTTGCAGTGCCTGATAACCACAACAGACATTATCCCGATGAACACTTTCCCAAATTAAAAGGGTAATACCCAACACATCGTAGCCCTTCTCTTTTAAGAGGAGGGCGGCAACCGAAGAATCAACACCGCCCGACATTAAAACAAAGACTCTTTTCTTATCTTTGGACATTATTAATTGTGGGATAAATCCACTAAATTGTCAACCATATAAAAAAGCGTACTGTTTCTAAGAGATCTTTTGTGCCCTGACTTGAAAAAATTATTAAAATCCTATGGTCTTCTAAAAAGGAAGGGACAAAAGGACTAACTGACCACTCTCGGACTTAAACTCTCCCAACAAGACAAAAGAGGACAGGACTAAAGAAAAGGGAATTAGCGGAAATACCGGTGGAAGACAAAAACCTCTGAGGCAAAGTGTGGTGTTCGGGGACATCGTACCTAGAAAGAAGGTCATCGCTAAATACCTCTAAATCATCCAGAATTAGAGGAGGAAAAGCAAAAAAGCGATTATCTCTTATATGGGTCTTAGCAAAAACCTCCTC
>Ga0209102_1000707_pt1 | contig 20702 bp, 16 predicted proteins | sample ConPoolayeHmetaG_FD_185483 | JGI IMG/M metagenome (GOLD analysis project Ga0209102, IMG submission 185483) | Hot spring microbial mat communities from California, USA to study Microbial Dark Matter (Phase II) - Cone Pool mat layer H metaG... ...
GGTAGCGGCCGTCATCCGGGAAGTCAAGCCTGACCTTGTCCTGACCCTGTCGTTGCGGGACTATATGGAGGATCACATGAACGCGGCCAGGATTGCCACGACGGCGCTTTTTGTCCGGACCATGCGCAATTACGACACCAACCCACCGCGGCCCCCCATTCTAAAAGACACGGCTCTCTACCATGCTCTTCCCTATGGCTTGACGGATATGGTCAGGGAGCCCGTCGTTCCAGAATTTTATGTGGACATTACCTCGGTCATTGACCGAAAGGCGAATTTCCTGGCTCATCATGCCAGCCAGAAAGACTGGCTGGACAAAAGCCAGGGCCTGGATTCCTATCTCATCACGATGAAGGACATGAGCCGGAAAGTCGGGGCCATGTCGGGGCGGTTTGAGTACGCCGAGGGGTGGCGCCAGCACAGCCATCTGGGATATGCGGCGACGGATATCCGGCCGCTCCAGGAAGCCCTCGGTCCGCTCTGTTTTTCGCCCCCAAAAACGGCTTGATGGGCTTAGCCTCTCTTTTCCTTGGGCATCTATAAAAAAGGAGCCGCCGTCGGCTTAAAAGGCGAGGAGGAAACGGAAAGCTTCGAGGATGCGGTCCGCGGCATCCTCAGCGAGAAAACTCGCCGAGCTTGTCCGGGTTTCGTATCCGCCGCGGCCAAAATTCTTCCGGAGGGGAATGTAGCCGAAATAGCCGTTGGCAAGGGCAACGGGAAAGACAAGCTCGAAGGGAGCAATGTTTTTGAGCTCGAGTCCAACTTCGACAAAAGGCTCGCCCGGAATGGCGGCAAACGCTACGCTTCCCAGCTTGACAGCCTGAAGGGGTACTCGGTAGTTTTTGGGCATGTTTTTGGCCAGCTCCACGAGCTCGCGGGCAAAAAGCCACTCGACCGTGGCGTGGTTTTTAGCCAAGTCTTCAGCAGTTAATGGTCTCCCTTGATTTTCTTTTCTCCCTTCTTTGCGAGATAGAATCTCCTCTGCCTTCTCTATCTCGGCGGCGGAGATTTTCCGAGCGGGAATGGGAAGAAGGATTTCCCTCGCCTCAAGACTTTGGGCCGGGCTCGCTCCCCCTTTCAAAGAAAGGGGTTTCAGATGGGTCAGGGAGCTCGCCACGATCTCGGCATAGGCACGGCCAAGCCGCTGCGCCTCTTGATAATTCGTCTGCGCCCGCTCACTCTCGAACTCGAAGTGGTTGATGTTTCCCTGAGGGGCAAGAAAGAGAAAGACGGGGATATCGGTTTCCAGAAGTTTATTCAGATGCCTTTCCATAAACCCTGGCCAGTCGGCTGAAATCATATTCCCGCCAATGGTATCGGTGTGGTTGGAGATATTGACGAACAGGGCCTGAATCCTTCCCCCTTCGTCCTTAAAAACGATTGTATTCGCTTCTCGATCGACCGAACCCTCCGGCCTCAGCCTTTCCGTTGAATTCTTCGGCGGGTTGGTAACCACGCCGCCGCCCTTCATCACCCAGCGCCGGTTATAGGCAAGACGTTCATAGGTTGCTCTGGCGAAAGAAAGAGAGACGGATGCCTGGGGATTCAGTCGGACGGCAGCCTCGACGACCATTCTCTTGAGGTCTTCCAAGTATCTTTTTTCTTTGGGCAGGCCAAAAAACCCGATGAGGTCAGGTCCGGTGTGGATGTGAGAGGTGAAGAGCATGATCTCATGCTTTTGATATTCGCTCTCCCGGGCGATCCGGTTCCTTATGTCTTCAGCATCAGGGGTGGAGATGGCGCAGTTTTCGACCTGGATAAAGAGAAAGCGGTGCTCGCCGTCTGATAGGGCGGCAAGTCTCATATGAAGGGGGTCGAGGACGCCTTCGGAAACTCTCTTGTTGAAGTATCCGCCCAGGTGGACAGAATAGCGGGGAGTGATCTCGACTTTTTCGAAGGCAGCCAGGAGTTTGCCCTCGGTCATGGCAAAAATATTATAGAATAAATCGCTTTGGACAGGGTAAAAGAAAAACTTCTTTGCTCGCTCTAAGAACCAAGTTTTTTTGGGGGTTGACATGGCCGAAGTTATCGGAAATGATTTGAGGAGCGGATGTGGAAATGTATCTTTCTTTTGAGCAAGGAGAAAGAAAGATGATCAAAAACGTCTTGGCCATCTCCCTTTTCCTTTTTTTGATTCTTGGCCTGGCCAGGAGTAAGGGGAAGGAGCCGATGAAGAATGAGGTCAGGGTCGTTAAGTCTCCGCCGACGCTGGCCGTCAACCGCTTCTATGTGTCCAATCGGGCTCCGCTCGCCCCGAGCCCGCTGGTGAAGCTTCCCATCGGCAGCATCGCGGCGAAGGGCTGGCTCCTCAGTCAGCTCCAGCTCATGAGAGACGGCTTAACGGGACATCTGCCGGAGTTGAGCCGATTTTTGAAAGAGGACTCCGGATGGATCACGCTCAAAGGCCGCGGCTGGGAAGAGATGCCTTACTGGCTTAAGGGCTATGGCGACCTGGGCTACATCCTCAAAGACGCCGAGATTATTTCGACCGCCAGAAAGTGGCTGGACATCGTCTTCCGCAGCCAGCAGGAAGACGGGTATTTTGGCCCACCGGAGAACCGTCAAAATCGGGACCTGTGGCCGAACATGCTTGTCCTTGCCTGTCTCCAGAGCCTTTACGAAGCGACCGGAGATGAGCGGGTCATCCCGTTCATGGCCAAGTATTTTCGGTTTGAGTGGAACCTTCCTGTTGACGACCTCCTTCCAGGAAGCTGGCAGAAATTGCGCGGTGGGGAAAACCTGGAAAGCGTTTACTGGCTTTACAACCGGACCGGTGAGCGGTTTCTCCTCGACCTCGGCCGCCGGATCTACGAACGGACAGCGGACTGGGAAAGTGATATCATCAGCCCGGAAAGGGACAGGAATTGGGAAGTGAGCTCGTTTTACCACGGCGTCAACATCACCATGGGGATTCGCTACCCCGGCGTTTATTTCCAGCAGGCCAGGGACCCGAAGTACCTTGAGATCGTTGAAAAGAATTACCGCCTCCTCATGGGCGAGTACGGGCAGCAACCGGGCGGCATGTTCGGAGCCGACGAGAACATCCGTCCCGGACACACCGACCCGCGCTACGCCGCCGAAACCTGCTCGATGGTCGAGTTCATGCACAGCCACGAGTCGCTGTTGAAAATCACGGGCAATACTCGCTACGCTGACCGCTGCGAGGAGATTGCCTTTAATTCGCTTCCGGCGGCGATGACTCCAGACCTGCGGGCTCTCCATTATCTGACGGCGCCGAACCTAATCTCCTGCGACAGCTCAGCCGAGCACGATTTCCAGAACGAGGGCACGCTTGTCTCCTATGACCCCTGGTCTTACCGCTGCTGCCAGCACAACGTTGCCTTTGGCTGGCCCTATTTTGCCGAGCATCTCTGGCTTGCCACCCCGGACAACGGATTAGCCGCCGTGCTCTATGCTCCTTCCGAGGTCAGGGCCAAAGCGGGAAATGGACAAGAGGTTCGGATTTCGGAAGACACCTGGTATCCTTTCGGCGATGTCATCGATTTCACCATCTGGACGGAATCGGCCGCCGAATTTCCTCTTTATCTGAGGCTCCCTGATTGGGCGGAGGAGGCGGCTATCTCAGTCAACGGTCGGAAACAGGAGGCGGAGCTGCGTCCAGGTCATTATGCAGTCCTGGCGCGGCAATGGAAAAACGGCGAACAGGTGAGGCTGGAATTTTTTCCTAAAATCCGCGTCAAAAAATGGCCGAAAACAGGAAACGCCGTTTCGGTCAGGCGGGGTCCGCTCTGGTTCTCCCTCAAGATTGCCGAAGAATGGAACCGCTACGGCGGAACCGACGATTGGCCAGCTTATGAAATTCTCCCCATAAGCCCGTGGAATTATGGCCTGGTCCTTGACCCCGAAAGGCCGGAGCTTTCGGTGGAGATAGTGAAACACGAGGCGCCTGCCTATCAGCCGTTTGAGCCGGAGCGGGCGCCGATTGTCCTCAAGGCCAAGGCGAAGCGCCTCCCTCAATGGAAGGCGGAAGGACGGATGGTCGGAAAGCTCCCGCAGAGCCCCATCAATTCGCCGCAGCCTGTCGAAGATGTAACCTTGATTCCGATGGGTTGCGCCCGGCTGAGGATTTCATCCTTTCCCTGGATTGCCTTTTCTTCGGAGTACTAAGAAATAATTTTCGCGATTCAGGTTTTCTTCACTGTGGGTAATCGATTCGGACCCAGTCGATCATGATGATGCCCTTGGGCAGGAATTTCTGCTCGACCTCATAGCTCGGATAGCCGGGGTAATCCTGTCCGGGCCGCATTTTGTGCATATCCTTGACGAGCTCGGGATGGGTGGGCACAATCTTGAGCGGGAAGAGGACGAACATGATGTCCCAGTTGACGTCCTTGAGGACAGTCGCGATGTCGTCGCAGCCGTATTCGGAGGTCTTGTCCCAGCGGGCTCCGAGACAGGTCCACTGCTTGGGGTCGGGCGCAAGGACGAGCGTTTGCTCAGTCCAGTCGTGATTGACTCGGAGGGGCTGGCCGCTGAGGACGAAGTTCGCCGTCGTCTTGGCTGTCTTCCCCTGAACGAGGAGCAGCATTTCGGCTCCCTGGAGGTCGATTTCACCCCGTAGGCGAACGCTCAACCGGGCGTTTGTGAGGTCGGTGCTCTGGTTGCGTTCGATGAACCGGTTTCCCTTGAGGTGAGCTTTCCGCTCGGGGCTGACATTCTTATCGCTCGTGTAGAGATACATGAGCATGTGGAGGTAGCCAGCGCCAGGCGGCGCGTGGTGGCTGTCGAGATACCAGGGGCCGAAACAGTAGGCGACGCCATCGAAAATTGGCAAGGGGTCGTAGCGGTTGGCCAGCCACCCGCCTGCGCCGTGGTCGAAATCTTCGATATAGGTTTCGCGGGATGGCGCGGCAGCGCTGGCGAACACAAGCAAAACGGCGACCAGCCCGAGTAACAACCCGGCCACAGAAGTTAAAAAAAAGCGTTTTCGCTTCATGGAGTATGACCTTTCGGCGTTGTAAAATCGGTTCATGTTTCGCGGTAAAAATACCACAGGCCACGAGAGAGAGTCAAAGCTCAGAGGAACGGACGGGGGAGCTGCCCAAATGGTTAAAAGGGCCCCGATTCAGCAAGGTGGACCATTCCGCCTCGCTGAGAAATTTTCTTTGATCATACGGAGCGAGGTGTGGCTAAGCAGCTCGACACAGGGAACTTCCTGCCAGTAATCTTTGAGGTCTGCGAAACTAGGGGCGGTACCACGTGCTCCAATTTTGAGCACGAAACGGCCGCCAACCCGATGGAAAGCATCAAGCGCTGCCTCCCAAGGATTGCCCCGGATGGGCCGTAGCCTCGCCTGAGAACCGAGTGACCAAGAAGGCTTCTTGGTTGAAGTCGATTTCCTTCAGCGGACGGTCGCAGGCTCATCCTCGAAGAAAAAGCGGCGCGGCCGTTTGGGCTTCTCGTTGACTGGGTCCGCGTCCATGGCCCACATGCCACGGCCGTGCGTGGCGATGACGATGATGTTATCCCGCGGGTGGATGATAAGGTCATGGACGTAAGCGGAGGGAAGGTTAGCGCCGAGGACATGCCAAGTCTTGGCCCCGTCTTTGCTCACGTAAACACCAAGGTCCGTGCCCACATAAAGGATGTTTCTATCGACCGGGTCTTCCCTGATGACGTTGACCGGCCCCAGAGGAATTCCGGCGGAGATGCTCGTCCACGTCTTGCCGAAATCCGTCGATTTCCAGATGTAGGGAGCGAAATCGTCATCAGCCCGGCCGTGCTGAGTGAGGTAGACGGTGGCCATGTCATACTGGGAGGCGACGATCCGGGAGACCCACTTCTGGTAGGGGAGGCCACGGGTTATCTCCTGCCAGGTCTTTCCGCCGTCCCTGGTCACGCTCACCCGGCCGCAATCCGTCCCGACATAGATGAGCCCGGCTTTTAGCGGAGATTCGGCGATGGCGGTAATCGTGTGGTAGGGGATATCGCCCTGCTCAGTCGGCGTGAAGTAGCTCAGGTCCGGGCTGATCCGCTCCCAGGTGTCGCCTCGGTCAGTAGAGCGGAAGAGATACTGCATGCCGTGGTAGATGATGTTCGGGTTGTGGGGCGAAAGGATGAAGTGGGCCAGCCATTGGCCGCGGAGCGGCGGCTCGTCAGGGTAAACGCGGGGCACGATGAGCTTCGAGCGCTCGGGCCCCGTCTTGCTCAAATCGGTCCGGGACAAGTTGCCGTAGAAGCCACAGGAATAGACGATGTTCGGGTTGGTCGGGTCGATGGCGTGATGGGAGCCTTCCCCACCCGGCGCCCTCTCGAATTCCTGCGTGGGGATGGCGTTACGGCCCCGGCTAAGGTCGACGACAGCCCGGTAGCTTCCGTGGTCCTGCATCGAGCCATAGACGCGGAAGGGAGTGTCCATGTCGTAATTGAGGTTAAAGAACTGGCAGACGGGCAGGTTGTTCCTGAAATTTCGCCACGTCTTGCCCCCGTCATAGGAAATTTCGATGCCGCCGTCGTTGACATTGACGATGTAGCTGGAATTATCCGGGTCAATCCAGAGCCCGTGATTGTCGACATGATACATATTGGGCACCCTGCGGAAGCTTTTGCCGCCGTCCGTGGACACACTCATCGGCACACCCAGGATGAAGATTTTGTTTTCGTCGTTGGGGTCGACGCGGATCTGCCCGAAGACCCAGCCATAAGTGCCCGAATGCCGCTCCAGGTAGGGTTTCATTTCGTTGGTTATGGGCGCGGCGAGCCGCCAGCTCTCGCCGGCGTCGTCAGAGCGGTAAACCGTCGCTCCCTTGATAACGGCCTGGGCAGGCCGGCCGTAGGAATCGAAACGGCCAGGCTCGGCCTCGCGGGCGACTTCATAATTATCGACAAAGGCGTAGAGGACATTGGGCTTGGAGAGACAGATATCGAGGCCAATACGGCCGCGGAAGCGGGGCTCGGGAAGGCCGTTGTTGATCGGGTCCCAAGTCGCTCCACCGTCGGTCGTCTTCCATATGCCGCTCCCTGTGTACTGGGGCTCGTTGCGGGGGTCATTCCATTTTTTCCTGACCCTCTGCCAGGTGGCCGCATAGAGGACATCGGGGTTGGTCGGGTCCATGACCAGGTCGATCGCTCCGGTCTGCTCGTTGATGTAGAGAATCTTGGCCCATGTCTTCCCGCCGTCCGTGGTCTTATAAACCCCGCGCTCCGGGTTGAAGGTCCATTCGTGGCCGGAGGCCGCCACGTAAACCACGTCGGGGTTCTTCGGATGGATGACGATGCGGGCGATCGTGTTCGTGTCGGTCAAGCCGGCATGCTGCCACGTCTTCCCGGCGTCAGTCGACTTATAGATTCCGCACCCGGGGTGGGAGCTCCGGAAGATGTTCGCCTCGCCCGTGCCGACCCAGAGGATGTTGGGGTCGGAAGGAGCAACGGCGATGTCGCCGATGGACGTGGAGAGTTCCTGGTCGAAGATGGGCTCCCATGTCGTTCCCTCATTCTCTGTTTTCCAGACGCCCCCCGAAGCGGTAGCTACATAGATAGTGTAGCTCTTGCCCTTTGGAGTGAGAACGGCCACGTCTGTGCAGCGGCCACTCACGTTGGTCGGACCCAGGAATTGCCACTTGAGGTCCTTGAAGGGCGATGCCTTTTCCATCTCCAGGTGGTTGGCGAATCCTTCCAGCCTCACCTCCGGAGGTGTCGACAGGATCCGGGCTGGCTTTTTGGGCTGTTGGGAGAAGAGGAAAGAAGTCAGGCTGAGAAGAAAAAGGCAAAAAAGAAAGAGTCGTGAACGGAAGATCGCAGGTTGTCTTTTCATCCCTTACCTCCTTTGTCGGGTGTGAAGATAAATATCTTTCATGGTAAAAGTAGCAGAGCCCAAGCGCAAGATGGCTTCAATGCTGGCCTGAAGCCCCATCGTGGAGAAGACGACAGGGGGACTTCTCCGGCCGAAGAAGCGGCGGAACTCGCTCCCCGGCGTGTGGGAACGCCGCGGCTGGACCGGCCGGCCCGATCGGGCGCCCTGAAGTTCGGCTCTTTCTCAACACGCTTTGAGAGAGGGTAAAATATGGCAAGATGCCGTTTCCTTTCTTGGCGAAAGATAGGGACCTCGATAAGGTTCAAGGCACGGCGGATTTGGCATGCCTTTCCTAAAGAAAGCATAGCGACGAGAAGAAAAAGTTTATAAGGAGAAATTTTTCCTGTCAATTAAAAAATCAAGAATCTCACGGTTGACGGTTTCGGTCTGAGCCAGGGTCAAATCATGCCCGGCCCCCGGAATGAGCTTCGTCAGGACCTGGGGAGCGACGGCGTTGAGACGAGCGATGGCCTTTCGGGCCGGGTAGAGCTTCTCATTTTCGCCGACGAGAAAGAGAGTTGGCACGCGCAGACTGTTGAGCTCCTCATCTTTGAGGACGTCGGGGTTGACGAGACGCTTGGGTTTGAAGGAGCGCATGGCGGCATAGGAAATATCCACCCATTCTTCGACCATCTTTCGAGTCGTCTCATCTTTTCTCACGGCGTCTTCGAGAATCCAGCGGAGGAAACTCCGGGTGAAGCAGCGACAGGGCAAGGCGCAGCAGGCAGCCCGAAAGAGCCATTCCTTACGGATGGGGAGGAGCGTCCCGGCGGGCGCGAGAAGGACAAGTTTGTTGAGCTTTTCGGGGAAGCGAAGGGCATAGCGGATAGCCTGCCAGCCACCATAGGAAAGCCCGAGAAGGTTGATTTTGTGCTTGAAGTCAAGAGCTCCGAAAAGCTCGTCGAGCCAGAGGACAAAGTCTTCCGCGCCCCGGGGAAGCCGGCTATAAACACTCAGACCGCAATCGTAAATGCCATCGATGGTGTAGGTCCTCAAAAGCTCAGATAGAGCCTTGATGTTGGGTATCCACTGGAGGGAACTCCCGTTAATTCCATGAAGAAGGACTAAGGCAGGAGAGAGAGGAGGTCCGCTGATCCGGACGAAAGTCTGGCCATAGGAAGTCTCGACCATGCGGCAAGTCGAAGGGACTGGCCATTTTGCGGCAGCCCGCTGGTAGATTTTCAGGAAGCGCTGCTGCGCCTTCTTCGAGCGAAAAAGATGAGCCATTGGAGCGGCTCAAGATTATGGCAAAGTTCAGCCACGCCGTCAATTTTGGGCCTTGACCCATAATGGCCGAGGGGAACTTCCGGCGCGGTGAAACGGCTTAAGGGCCATTGGCCGATACCCGATGGGTGGCGTGGTTCGGGGGTGAACCGCGACAAGACCCGTCGGGTGATTCTATCGGCAATCCTGGCCTTGACCTTGACAGATTCGGCGCCGGGGTCTATATTTCTAAATGGAGCGATTAAAGCAATTATCCAGCATAGGCTGGAAAAGCAAGAAGGAAACTCACTCGAGCCATGAAGAGAAGCTAATCTTTCTCTCTCTAAGGAGGTGGAAAGATGGCGACTCCAACCGAACTCAGAGCTTCAGCATCTGAAACTCCCGCGCCAGGAATCGCTCGCCAACAGCGCATCTTCCGTAGCCGAGAGACGGATTTAGCCCGCCAGGCTGTCAGCGTTCTGGCGTGGGTGGGTCCCAGGATAGCTAAGATTGAGCCCCTCCGGCGGAGTCTGGTCAGAACCTGGGAGCGCAAGATCTGGCAGAGCGGCAGGGCTGATGTGGCAAGCGGCAAGAAACCGCCTGGAGTTGCCCGCGACCGGACAGCCATCGGCGTGGCTATCCTCAAGGTGGTCGAGCGCGTCCTCGCCGAGGACCGTCTCTCCCCGAATAGCCTGAAGAAATTCCTCCATGTCCTTATCGGTGATGCCATCATCAACCAGGGTGAGCCAAGTGTCGCCGAGAGATTCCAGGCGGAGCACGGGGTTCAGCCGCCCAAGATTCTCCTCATTAGCCCGACCAAGGCCTGTAACCTCTTGTGCAAGGGATGCTATGCCGATTCGAGCGGAACGCGGGAAAAGCTCGAATGGGACATCATGGACAAAATGGTTCAGGAAGTGCATGACCTCTGGGGTGGGAGGTTCATCGTCTTGAGCGGCGGGGAACCGCTCCTCTACCGGGATAATGGCAAGGATATCCTCGATTTGGCCGAGAAGCATGGCGATTGCTTTTTCATGATGTACACCAATGGCACCTTGATCGACGACCGGATGGCCCGCCGGATGAGCGACATTGGCAACATCATGCCAGCCATTTCTGTCGAGGGCTTGCGCGAGCGGACCGATGAGCGGCGTGGCCGCGGCGTCTTTGACCGGACCTTGGCGGCCATGGAGCGCCTGCGGCGGGAGAAGGTCTTTTACGGCATCTCCATGACGGCAACTCGGGAGAATGTCGAGGAAATCCTTTCGGACGAGGTCATCGACTTTTATTTTGACAAGATGGGGGCGCTTTTCGCCTGGATTTTCCAGTACATGCCCATCGGTCGCTCTTACACCCTCGAGCTCCTGCCGACGCCCGAGCAGCGGCGGTGGATGTGGGAAAGGTCGTGGCAGCTCGTCTACGAGCGCAAGATTTTCCTGGCCGACTTCTGGAACAGCGGGTCGGCGACCCACGGCTGCATCAGCGCTGGTCGGGAGGGCGGTTACATGGCTGTCGACTGGAACGGCAACGTCATCCCCTGCGTCTTCCTGCCCTATTCCCCTGTGAACATCCGGGATATCTACAGTCAGGGAAAAAACCTGAACGACGTCTGGGCCCATCCCTTCTTTGAGCGAATCCGCGCCTGGCAGTACGAGTACGGCTTCCGGAACCGGGAAGGGAGGCTGGGCTGGGATGGGAACTTGATCATGCCCTGCCCCATTCGCGACCACTATGCCGAATTCTTTGAGATGGTCAAGGGCTTTGACCTCGTCCCTGTCGATGAGAACGCGGCTGCCGCCCTCAAGGACCCGGACTACCGGCAGGGGCTCATCGACTACAACCGCGCCGTTGCCGCGCTCCTCGACCCCGTCTGGAAGTCACGGTACATCGAAGACAAAAACCTTTAAATTGTGAAAATTGGGGACAGCTTACCTATTTACCCTATTTTTTGTGGGTTGGTGATTCGCTGAGCCGCCAAAAAGAGCGCCGGCCGACTGCCTTCAAAACCCATGATGAGATAGAGCTTGCTTCGGGAGAGGCGCCAACTCGGTAGGACGCTGGCTAAGCAGGTTGGCGGCAATGAACTTCTCATCCTCCATGAGACGATATCTTGCCGTCGCGAAGGGCGACCGTGCGGTGGGCGATTTTGGCCAGGGCCGGGTTGTGTGTGACGAGCAGAATGGTCATCCCTTTTTCGGCGTTGAGAACTCTGAGTATTTCGCCGATTTCCTCACTCCGCCGGGTGTCGAGGTTTCCGGTCGGCTCGTCGGCGAGGAGGATTTCCGGGTTATTGACGAGCGCCCGGGCGATGGCCACCCGCTGCATTTCGCCGCCTGAAAGCTCGGCTGGCCGATGGTGAATTCTTCTCTCCAGCCCGAGAAGGCGGAGTATTTCGACCGGTTCTTCCGACGCCCCAGGCTTCCTGAAAAAAGCGAGCGGCAGAACGACATTCTCATAAACGGTCAAGGTCGGGATCAGGTAGAATTTCTGGAAGATGTAGCCAAACGTTTCCCGGCGGACTTTGGTCAGCTCGGCCTCGGAGAGACATTTTTCTCCAGAGAAGATTGTCTTTCCGCCGATAGCCAGACTTCCCGAAGTGGCATTATCCAGACAGCCGAGGATGCTGATGAGGGTTGTTTTTCCGGAGCCCGAAGGACCGATGAACGAGATAAACTCCCCTTTCTTGACTTCAAGCGAAATACCGTCAATGGCCAGGATGGCTTCGCTGCCGCGTTTGAAGACTTTTTTCAAGTTTTCGGCCTTGAGGGCGAGACGATCGTCCATGATGCTCATTCTCCTTCGCTCCGGATAGACTCAAGCGGCCTCACCCGTGAGGCCCGCCATGCTGGATAGACGCCGCTCGCAAGCCCGATACCCATGACCACCATCAGGGTGAGCAAAGCGAGCTGGCCGCTGATGTGGATGAGATTTCCTGTTGGCGTATAGGGCAGGAGCCGGCGGATGAGGAAGTCGGTGAGCCGCGAGAGGGCCAGGGAAAAGCTAATGCCGAGTCCACCCCCGAGCACACAGAGGATGACGGTTTCTGTCCAGATCATCCGAAAGACATCCCAGGGCATGGCACCCATGCTCTTGAGGATGCCGATTTCCTGGAAGCGTTCGAAGACGGACATGAGGATTGTGTTGACCACGCCCAGCATGGCAATGAGGATGGCAATAATGGCGATAGAGAAGACCATCATTCTGGCTGTCGAGACAAGGCTCATGATTGTCTCCTTAACCTGAGCCATAGAGACGACCTGGACATCGGGCAAATCGTAGAGCTTGTTTTCGAGCTCTGTGATATTGGCGTTCCTTTTGACCTTGATGCCGACGGCGGTGACGAGACCTTCCTTTTGGAAAAGCCTCTGAACGGTCCGGAAGGGGAGGAAGACCGTCCCATCGTCCTGGGTGCCTGATCGCAGGAGCACGCCCACGACCGAAAGCTCGACGTTTTTCTCCGAGATGAGCATCTTGTCGCCCACTTCCCGCTGCTCGAGCTCGGCGACTTCATAGCCCAGGACAGCTTCCAAAGCCTCGGCTTCGGTGAACCAGCCGCCCTGCTTGAATTTGAGGAACGATTTCATGCCCGGATAGGTGGTCGGGTCGACGCCAAGATAGGCGCTCATGCCGCCGCTTTCCCCCTTGTTCGGGTCGAAGACCGCCGCCATGACCATGGGCGTCACCTTTTCGACCTCGGGATGCTGGAGGATATCGTCGAGGACCGACTCTTTCATGTAGCGGAGGCCTGTGCCGCCCTTGAGCATGAGAGTCGCCGCCTCGTAGGGACAGCCCTTGGCCGTCAGCAGCACCTGGAACCCCATGTTGTCGATGTCTTTGTTGAGTGCCGCCTCATAGCCGCGATTAAACCCGAAGAGGCTGGTAAGGACCCAGGCCGAAAGCCCAATGCCCAGGATGGTGAGCAAGGTCCGCGTTTTTTTGCGGAGAAGGTTCTTATAGGCAACTTCAGAAACACTGATTTTCTTCTTCTTTGCCATCGAAGCTCCTCATCCTGAAGTGAAATACTTCAGGTATTTGTTTCCCAGGAGAAATTCGTCGACAAGGATGAGGTTCTTTTTGGTTGCTCGCAGGGCGGCCCGGAAATCTGGCTCCGCCTGCGGAGCGGGATTCTTGATGGCCGCCACCCGGCTTTCGCCCCGGACCTCGCCGGTCAGGACATCGTAGGCGTAGAAATCTTTCAGGTTAAGCCCGACAAACTGGCGCCCGAACCCCGGATCCCGGAGGGCCCGGGCATGCTGGTTCGTTAGCTTCTGGAAGTAGAAGGCCCGGATGTTGCCCTCGAGGTCGAGGGCCAGGAAGACCTGGATGCCGCCGTACTGACCTTTCTGGTTGACGCCGTGGATGTAGCCGATGAGGTCGCTGTCTTTGAAAACTTGATACATGGTGTAAGGAACATCGGCTGTTTCGTAAAGCCCACGAAATCGATCCCCCAGGCGCGCCTCGATTTTCTGAAGAAGAGATGGGCCGCCTTTCTCGGCGATGGAGACATAGACCGTTTTGTATCCCGTCGATTCGGGAAAGAGGCGCTTGACATCGCGGTCTGGGTCGTTGAGGTCACAGCCGACAGCAGCCAGAACAGGGCTTGAAAGAAGAGCCAGGACTATGATGAGGGCAATGATGATGGACGGCGGAGCTTGTGAAAGGCAGCTCTTTCGTGAAATCTGGACAATTTCGCCATGATGGGCCAGGGCTTTCCTTTCCATCAGAACCGGATTCCTTTGTAATAGTAAACCTGGAAAATGAAGCGCGTCTCCTGCCTTTCTCTGTCGCGCTGGGTCATAAAGCGCAGTGTCCAGTCTGGACTGAGAAGATAGGCCACCCCTACCGAGAAGTGACCCAGGATTTGGTGGTCTGCTTTATAGACTACAGGCTGGAGTTCGACCTTGAGCCGGCTTTCCTCGAGGAGGCTAAGGCCAAGCCGCCATAAGAACGCAGCTGAGCTCTCTCCGTTGCGCTCACCAGCCAGGAGTTCGACCCGATTTTCCCAGTTATTCCATAGCCATGTTAAATCGAAGCCGGCCATGAGGAACCGCAGCGGCTCCTCGGAAAGGATATGGTATCCCATGACCTCGAGGAGCCGGCCGTATCCGGCCGAAAGCCCGAGGCTGAAATTGTCGCGGCTGAGCACACCGAAGGCGGTCCGACCGGCTAAAAAATAGGAGCGACGGAGCCGGAGGGCCATGCCCGACCCGGTGGTCAAGGACAACCCCGCGTTACCCCAGGAAAAATCGCGCTCCCCGCCCAATCCCCAGTCCCGGTCAAATCCGAAGCCGTTCATGGAGAGAGGCTGGAGAAGGAGCGAATGGCTATCCAGAGAAGAGGCAAGGCCAAATTTCGGGCGATTGTGCCCGACCCAGATATCGGCTGGCTTTGTTTTCAACCGGACATAGGCATTGTAGAGCTGTGGTTCTAAAGTTTTTTCTCCCTCGGCGTTGAAAGCGAGGCGAGCCTGAACAGCCAGCGTGACCACATCGCCCCTTTTGCCCGAAAACTTCTGGATAAGGTCGAACCCGAGGCTCGGCTTCTGCATGGCTTCCATGAGGTCGATAGAGTAGAAAATAATGTTTCGGGAAGCCGTCCCGTAGCCAGCAATTCCCTGCGCTTCGAAATAAAGAAGGTAGCTCGAGGAGAAAGCGAGGGCTGGAGTAAAGCCAAAGGCGAAGAGGCCAAGCCAGGTCCCTTTTTTAACCTTAGACATGGAACTTGAAGTTGCCGGCGAAGACAGGCTTTTCACCCTCATAGAAGGTGAGCTGGACTTCCCATTCGCCGGGCATGACGATGTGGATGGGCAAAAGGTAGTTTCCATACTTGTTGAGCTGGAACTCCTGCTCGCCCGAATCATGAGCCCCGCGCATGGACGGCATATCGGAGCGGCCTTTGATGGTGAAAGGGGTGAGCTGGCGGTCCTGCTGGTCATAAACCTGGATCTTGAGGATGACGGTCCCCAGCTTGGGTTTTTCACTGAATTCATAGATGAAGTAGGTTTTTTCGTTGATGGGGCATTTCTTGCCCGGTCCAGGGAGCGGAAAGGGTGGAACTGGAGGCTTTTCTTCCGGCGCAGTCATCTGAGGAGAGGCGGAAGAATCGCTCCGGATATAAGCAGCGATGAGGAGAAGGTTAGTGCTGGCGATGATGAAGCAAAAAACGGCTAATTTTCCGAAAAACCTGTCTCTTGGCGTTTTCCTGGTCATAGGTTTATCTCCTTTATCAGATTTCAGTCTAATTTATACTATTTTTATAGAATCTATAAGAATAATATAATTTTATCATTTTACAGGCGGATAGTCAACCAAACATCAGACATCTTGGATTCCATGAAAAGAATGGGTCCTGCCTCCTCTATACCCGTCCGTCCTTGCGGTCCGTCCTCGCGTCCTCCTCTCTCTTCGAAAAATGAGCCCGCGCTGCATTTTCCTTGAGGGCTTTTCTTCTCTTTTCCTAAGCAGAAAGCCCGCACATTTTGCCGGGAATAAGAATGGGGTCAACAAAATGAAGAGTTATTTGCGGAGGGAGGCTTTGGTGAAGAGGTAGTCGGGGATCGGAGTGTCGAACTCGATGGCGTCGACGATGAACTCCGTCCCCTCGCCCGCCTTGAGGACATCCTTGAAGATGACCCGCTCGGGAACGAAGCGGCCCTGGATGCGCACGACGCTTTTCACTTCGGTTGTCTTAAGGAGCATGCCGCTCCGAGCGTAGCGCTCTTCACGGAGGACGACGAAGCGCGTCTTATCAACCCAGATTTTTCGCGACGGGTAGGCAACATCCGGTGTTCTCGCCTTGAGCTCGAGTACCCAGCACGGGGCGTCAAGGACCGTTTCTTCGCCGACGACTGTTGCTTCATAGGTGCTCAGCAGCCGCCGGTCTTCCATCATGTCCTCGTAAGAGAGGTCCGAGCCCATAACCGACTGGCGGAGCATGTGTCCGGAGATGAGGATAGTCCGGTCGGTCGAGGGTGAGTAGGTCCACAACTGGTCGCCGAGTTTTAGCATCTTGGTTCCCCGCTCGCGCGGCGGCGCCAGGTACTCGGTGAAGGCCTTGTCCTCGCCCTGGATCCAGGATTTCGCCTCAACCGAGCGGCTGCCGCGGCGGCCGTGGATGACCATCCTGGAGGTGACAATTTTGTTCCCGGAGACGATGTTCTCATCGACGCGATGGAGAATCCATTCGGCTAAGGGGGTCTGTTGCGCTCCCTTCGACCACGCCGCGAGCAGCCAACTCGCCCATCCCCATGCGGCCAGCCCCAGGAGAGCAGTTATTCGTCTCATCCTTCGAATTCCTTCATCAACGTCGAGGTTTTTCGGCGGTAGATGCCGATTCCGGAGATGGCCGTACCGAGAAACGTGGCGCCGAGGCCGGGCAGAAACCCGATGACAAAGCTCACCGGCGTCACCTGAGTGCGGAGGACGTTGGAAAACATCAGCGACGAGCTTTTCATGAGCGAGCTGATGTCAATCCCGTGGGCCTGGATGAAGTAGGAGATGGCGAGGCCCACGGCCGTGCCGGCCACCGTGCCGAAGACGGCGATGACCATGGATTCAGCGATGAGCGAGCGGTAAAGATGGCCTTTATCCTCGCCCATGGCCAGCCGAATGCCGATTTCGCCGTATCTCCGGAGCGAGCCCATGAGCCCGGCGTTCCAGAGCACAATCGACATCGCCACCACGAAAACGAGAACGACCGCCATCGAGAAAATCCTCATCATGGCCAGCAAGTCGGCCAGCCCGCTCTGGCTCTTGAGCGTCACCATGACGGGCAGGAATTCGCTGGTGCCCTCTTGCGTTTGTCCTTCGTAGCGGGCGTTAAACCGCGCTGCCAGGACCTCGGCTTCTCTCTCCCGATAGAGGAAATCCCTGTAAAACCCCAGGATTTCGCCGGCCGCGTCGTCCATATCAAGAGCGTGCTGGATATCCCTGATATCGGCCACGACTGCTCCCCGGTCCATGGCCGTGACGCCAAAGCGGAGCGTGCCGGTCACCTTGAAATTGGCCATGGCCATGCTGCCGTGCATGGTCGAGCTGATGAGGCTCGCCGTGTCGCCGGGCCGGACATCGAGCGTTTTGGCCAAATCCGCGCTGATGAGGATTTCGCCGGGTCCTTGCGGTGCGCGGCCCTCGATAACCGCTGGGCCGATGTCCAGGATCCTCCATTCCGGGCTTTCCCTCCCGAAGAGGTCAAGCGCCAGCCCCACCACCACCCCCTGGGCCCGCGTCTCGCCGGCTTCGTCCGGGATGTCGAGAAGCCCGGCAAATCGGATGCGCGGCGTCCACAGCATGTCGGGGAACTCGCGGCGGAGCTCATCGACGAGCGCTTCGATGCCGACATAGGCCAGGTCGTTGGGAAACTGCTCGGCTTCGGCCGCATAGGCCCGGGACATGATTTTCACGTGGCCCGTCGAAAAGCGAGCGCTCGATTCCACAAAATCATTCTCGAGTCCCTTGATATAGCTATAGAGGAAAACGGTGAGCATCACGCCCACCGCCACCGTCAGGAAAGGAAAGAGGCTCCGCGACCGATCGCGGACAATCCCCTTGAAGAGGAACTCGATCACGTTATCCTCCCCCGCAGTGCTTCGGTCGGCTTGAGCTTGGCGATTTTTCGGGTCGGAAGGAAACTGACGATGGTCGTCACCAGCATGACGAGGACGGTCGTCCCGACGATGAGGCCGGCGGTGTAAACAGGGAAAATCCTCTCGCCGATGGCCAGACCGTAGCTGTCGACAGCTTCAGGCATCGCCCAGCCAGTCCGCGCGAAAATGGTCAGGAAGGGAATGCCGTAGATGGCTGCGACGATGGCCGCTAGAACCCCGTGAAGGGCGCCCTCGAGGGTAAAGATCTGGATGATTTTGGCTCGGGTCATGCCGAGGGCCATGAGCGTCCCCATTTCCTTGCGCCTCCGCCAGATGGAAAGGACCTGGGTGTCGAAGATGGCCAGCATGGCCAGCAGGAGGAGGACAACATAGAGGATGGTCGCGCCGAGCGTCTTGCTCCGGACGACGCCGTAGATATCCTGAAGGAGAACGTCCAGGCCGACAAAAGGCCAGCCCGCCACTTGGCCGGGGAAAGGAGTTCCTTTGGCCAGGGTGACGAGCGTTGCCTCGCCCTCCATTCCGGCCAGCGCGCGGAGAGTAGGGAGCGAAACCCAGACCTGCCCGACGTCGATGGACTGGACAGTCGTCCGCAAGACCTGGACGATGCGGATATCGCGGGCGTCGAACGCCCCCCGCGCGTCGCGCCAGCGCAGGGTCACTGTATCGCCCACCTTGAGCCCGCTGGCTTTGGCCATGCGGCTTCCGATGATGGCCGGTACCTCTTCTTCTCCCGCTTTGAGGAACGACGAGGGGAAGATGAGAACATGCTGGTCCGGGTCGATTCCCTTGATGAGGACGGGCACGAACCGGCCCTGCGGGTAGAGGGTCCCCTGGATGACGAGGACAGCCGTCGCCCCTCCTTTTTCGATGAGCCTGGCCAGCGGCTCGGGCACCGGACCGTGAGCCTCGTCGAGCGTCAAGGGGTTGAAAGGGTCGTATTTTTCGTGCCAGTACTGGCCGCCGCCGTACTCGGCGTCGGTGAGTGCCCGGATCGCCTGGCGGCTCATGCCGCGGTAAAGGCCCTGCGTCCAGATGATGACGACGAAGGCGAACGAAAGAACGATGACGTTAAGCCAGGTGCGAAGCCCGGCGCCGAGCAAGTTGCGCAGGGCCAGCTTGAAAAGGACTCTCATTTCATCCTTCCGGTCGTCGCCCCGGCGTCATGATTTCGTCCTGGGCCACTCGGCCGTCAAAAAGGGTAATCTTGCGGCGGAGGTAGCTGATGACTTTCTCGTCGTGGGTGGCGAAGATAAACGTTGTCCCCATCTCCCGGTTGAGCTCTTCCATGATTTCGAGGATGTTGTAAGAGTTTTCGGCGTCGAGGTTGGCCGTTGGCTCGTCAGCCAGAATGATGGCCGGCTTCTTGACGATGGCTCGGGCGATGGCCACCCGCTGCGACTGCCCTCCCGAAAGCTGGGCCGGCCGGGATTTGGCCCGGTCGGCCAGCCTGACCCACTCCAGAGCTTCCATGACCCGGCGTCGCCTCTCCGCCGCCGAAAGCCCGAGAAGGAGGAGGGGGAACTCGACGTTTTCAAAAACCGTGTACACGGGAAAGAGGTTAAAGGTCTGGAAGATGAACCCGATGTGTTCGTTGCGGAGGCGAGCAGCCTGTCGGGCCGTGAGCGCCTCGACACGCTTGCCCATGACGATGGCGCTTCCCCGCGTAGGCGCGTCGAGAGAACCGATGATGTTGAGGAGGGTTGTCTTTCCGGAGCCGCTCGGACCGACGAGGCCAGCGAACTCGCCCTTCTTGAAGTCGAGGTTGACGTTGTTGAGGGCGATGAGCTCGTGCCTTCCCATGGGGTAGATTTTGACGAGGTCTCGGGTCTGGATCAAAACCGAATTTTCCATCGCTGGCTCTCCTGTCAGTAGTGGAAGACAACCATCACCTGAATGCCTTTGCCGGCCAAGAGGTTGGCGTCCGTTTCTTCAGTCCTGTAGATTCGAAAACGCTCGGGATTCCAGAAAGCCATGAGGTGGAAGTTCCAGCGGTCGTACGTCCTCTGCCAGCGGAAGAAAGTGTAAGCGTCACGGTTTTCCCTGTCATAATAGACGATTCCGCTCAGGTTGTCGACAAGCCCGAGGGAGTAGGAAAGAGAGATGGCGGCAAAGCGGAAGGTGTCGCGGCGGGTAGTGTCGCTACTTCCGGCGACGCTCTCGTCGGCCGCAGCGCCCCTGCTTTTCCCTGATGTTAACTCGAAGTATTCGCCGAGGACATGAAGGCCGTTCCCGATGTCGAAGGTATAATCGAGGCCGATGGTCAGTGCCCTTTGCCGCGGACAGAGTAGACTCTCGTCTTCCTGAGGAATGAACGAAGCCTCAAACCAGACTCCCACGCCCAAATCCCATTTGCCGTCCAGGCCGTAACGGTTCTCGGGAATCACCCGCGGCTGTGCTTCTATCTTGGCCCTCCGGTGATGAAAAGAGAAGGCCAGCTCGCCCTTGCCGAGGGGCGTCTGGACGCGGCCGCCGAACTCCGGCCGTTTTGGAGCGGTCGAGAGGGTTTCCCATCCTTTAGGGTCCTCATTGCCGTAGAGCCCCCACAGCCAGATGTTGGCGTTGTTGAGGAAGTAGGCGCGGAGGAGGAGGCCGTAAACACCGTCAGTTAACTGGAGCGGGTCTCTGGGGTCGAGGCGGTCAAACCACATGAGCGGCCGGAGGAAGGCGGCCGAGCCTAAGCTAATTTTTTGAAGGCCCAGCCGGGCCTCTAACCGGGGCGAGGAAAACCGGGCCTGGACTCGATAGAGCTTGATTCTGCCCCGGGAGCGGATGTCCTCGGAGCTGTGGACGTCGGCTGTTGCCCACGCATTCAGGGATAATTCAGCGTCGAGAAGGCTTTCGCCGCGGATGGTTTTCTTTAGGGAGAAGGCTGGCAGCCACCGAAACCCAAGCTGGGAGGGGGTCGATTTTTCGGCTGAAACCGCTCCCCATCCGGAGAGGAGCCCCTGGAAGTCGAGCGTCTGCGAGCAAAGTGGAGATGGAGAAAATGACATCCCGCGCATCACCAGCCAAATCAAAATTGGGGACAGTTTACTCATTTACCCAATTTCACATTTACCCAATTTCTTCAGGCTTGATAGTGAA
>Ga0209102_1000708_pt1 | contig 20691 bp, 20 predicted proteins | sample ConPoolayeHmetaG_FD_185483 | JGI IMG/M metagenome (GOLD analysis project Ga0209102, IMG submission 185483) | Hot spring microbial mat communities from California, USA to study Microbial Dark Matter (Phase II) - Cone Pool mat layer H metaG... ...
TCTGGAGGCCATCATAATCGCTGACGTTAACGAAAACATAGAAATACTTGTCTATCGCGGCGCTGACGACCATGCCACCATACTTCTCGTAATAAGCTGGCAGGTCAGTACCACCCCCGGCGAAAGAAATGCGAATCGGTGCGCGCGCTATCAGCATATGAGCCTCCTACAAATAACTTGTGTTAAAGTTATAACTATATGCTTGGTATGATAAAAAGGATGAGGCAGGATAACTACATAAGACCTGGATTTTTGAACCCTCAAAGGAGTCTGTTACCTGCCTCCCCGAATCCTTATAGGTTGATTGGGTCTGAGAACCCTTGTCACTGTGGAGGATGGATGGGGAAGCATATCCTGCCTTATTTATTAGTATATCACTGGAGGTGACTCCATGGCAAATCTTTTTTGTGGCATTGATATCTCCAAGGATTCCTTTCATGCTACCTTGATTGACGAAAACCAAAAAATCCTCTCCTCCCTTGCCTTCCCTATGTCCTCTCCAGGCTTTCTTTCTTTCCTCCTATCCCTCCTCTACCATTGCCAGAACACCCAAAACCTCATCATCGGCATGGAATCTTCTGGCTCTTACTACCTCAACCTCCTCTCCTTCCTCACCTCTCATAACCTCAATTGTCGCCCCCTTAACCCACTCCTCATCTCTAACTTCTCCAAGCTCTCCCTGAGAAAAACAAAAAAAACTGACAGAAAAGATTCCCTCCTCATCGCTGAGTTCCTCAGAGTCAATGCCCCCAATCACCCCAAGCCTGAAGCGAGCTCCGCAGACCTCAGACCCCTGGCCAGGGAAAGGGAAAGAATCTCTCAACAGATTGCTGCTCTTAAAAATGAAATCAAAAGAGTCCTTCACCTCCTTTTCCCTGAGCTGCTCGGCCTCATCAATCCTTTTACTTCTTCCTCCCTCAGACTCCTCCAGAACTTCCCTTCCCGAAAGGCCTTCTCCACAACCACTCCCTCCCAGATACGTCGCTTCTTCTCCCTCCCTCAAAGAGGAAGAAAAAATTCTGCCTCCCCAGAAAGACTTATCTCCGCTGCTCAAAAATCCGTTGGCCTCGACTCCCCTATCTACGAGCAAATCCTTAAAACAAAAATCATAATCCTCATCACTCTTCTAGAGGAACTTAAAAGAATCACAACCCTTCTTATTGAAACCTCCAAGGAGAAAGCCCTCGGCAAAATGGAAATCCTTAAATCCATCAAGGGAATAAACGATATCACCTCTTCTCATTTCCTGGCCGAGATTGACCATAAAGAGTTCTCTTCCCCTAAGAAAATGATCGCCTTTGCCGGAGTCGATCCCTCTGTCCATGAATCTGGGCAATTTAAAGGCGAAGGTAGAATCTCTAAAAGAGGCAATAAAAGTCTGAGGCGAATCCTCTATCTCATGGCAATATCTGTGATCAAAGTTAATCCAATGTTCAGGGAATATTTCCAGAGGAAAAAAGCCCAGGGGAAGTGTTTCAAGGAAGCTGTTATGGCAGTTATTCATAAACTTATCCGAGTTATTTATGCCCTTTTTACTCGCCAATCTCATTTTAAATTGTGCCCTAATTCTTTATAGTCGACTCCTTTCAAAAGAAGATTAATATCCCCTGACCTAAATTTTACGCAACTCCTTTTGCTCTAGATGCAAAAATATTATAAAAGGTTCCCCTCCAGCGCTATCAAAGATAGATAACATAAGGATCTTTTGAAGCGGCTTTCTAAGAATGAACAAACCATGCATTAAAATTCGATCAAACTTGGGTCTCTAAAGCCTGATATTAAATTTTGTTTAACTCGCTTACAAAACAAACTCCATAGGCATCTTCTACGACAATCTTGCCCAGGTTAAAGTACGCAATGCGATACGAAATTCGAACCTAGTCTCCTTAAAAAAATATATTATAAGGATTGAACGCAATCTGCTATTTTTCCTTTTCTAATCTCGTTTCAGTGGTCGTTATCTTGCCTACAGCCCCTTGTACCTAGCCACGTTTCCCCTCACCCACTCTCCTGATTGTTCCCAGTTTTTCCATTCTTTCCTCTGCTTCAGCATAATAATCTGCAAACCCTGGCTCTGCCCGGGCCCAGGCGATGTACTCGTCCACGATGTCCTCGAGAGACACTACTGGCTGCCAGCCTAAGGTCTTAAGTTTTGTGATGTCGGAAAAAATGTGTCGTGTGTCACCAAAACGATACAGGCCAGGGACTTCCGGCTCGATATCTACACCGGCTCGCTGCGAAATTAAACGAGCGTATTCCAGAACCGTCACTTTTCGATTACCGCCTACGTTAAAGACCTGGAAGTCAGCGCGGTCGTCTTCCAGAACAAGGAGGTTAGCACGGGCTATGTCATGCACAGAGACGTAATCCCGCAGCTGTTGGCCGTCCTCATAACAGATCGGCGGCTTGCCGTTTAGCAGCCGCTGGATAAAGATACGCAACACGCCAGAATATGCATTACGGAAGGACTGGCGTGCGCCTTGGACAATAGAGTAACGCATGCATACGGTCGGCACTTGATAGCGCCATCCTAAATTCAGGGCGATCATTTCTTGTGTATATTTGCTAATGGCGTACTGATTGTGCGGGTTTACCACCGCCTCGTCTGTCCACTGCGGCTCCATAGGCGAGCCGCACCTTAAACAAAGTACGTCCCAATGCCCTAGCTTCAATTGAGACTCAGGCCGTGGTGGAGGATAATGGAATGAGGGTGACAGAGGATGATAAGGTGATGTGCTTAATCGCCTATTTTGATTGTCTACCTCCCTTCCACTATCTTTGCATACTTTGCACAGGTACTTTCCCTCACCGTAGACAGCCTGGGACGAGGTAATGATGACCTTACGGACAGGCAATTGCTTTTCCACGATAATCTCGTATAATAAGGCAGTGGATAAAGCATTCGTATGGAAGAAAGTAGAGAAGTAGGGCAAGTAGTCCATATAAGCAGCCAAATGAAAGACGGCATGAACGCTTTCAAGTGCGCGTTCCCAGGCAGCCCGATCGCGCACGTCCCCTATGATGATCTCCACATCGTTTATCGGTAGGTAGCGAGGTATCTTTCCCTCAGCGTGAACGGGGGACCTGAGCCCGTCAAATATCCGAACGTCATAGCCTCTTCTGAGCAATAAATCTACAGTGTGGGAGCCAATAAACCCAGCCCCGCCTGTGATAAGAATTTTCATATGCTGCCCTCCTTCCGTGCGATGACGAACAATACGTCACCGAGGTCCGCTCTAACTATCTTGCTGCCCGGAATTGAAGCTACCCATTTTCGCAACCAGATTGGCGATTTTTTACGCATCAATAACCAGTCGAGAGATACGTAATATGGCACTCTTGTGTGCTCTATTAAATGAAACGCCGTTCGATACAACAGAAAAGAAAGAGATTGTGGAGTAAAGTATGAACGATGATAACGAGTAAAGTGACGATGATGCGTTCCTAAGACCCGCCAAGATAGCGAATTGAACCAAGGGACCTCAATAACAAGAATTCCACTTGGTGAAAGTATCTGACGCGCACTCGATAACTCTTGAATCGGATCAAAGACATGCTCCAAAACATGAAAATAGCTGACTACACCATACTGCTCTGCGGCGAGAAGTCCGCGAGCGCCATGCAAATCAGACCGATGAATAACAAAATTCAATTTTGACGAAACGACGCCCGCAGCAGGCCCGGGCTCAATACCCTCAACATAGAAGCCCATTCTTGATACACACTGTAGTAGCCCCCCGCCCGCACATCCTACATCCAACCATTTCTGGGGTTGAGGATTGTACTTGACAATCCTTCGGATACGGTCGACATACATCTTGTTCCGTTTTTGAGACTCGCGATACACATCTTCTCCCCAGCTAAAAGCACCTGTCATATTGTTATAAGCATTACAGGCGTCCACAACCCAAGTATACGTGCAATGTTTGCATTGAAGTACGCTCCAATCCGACGATTGGTAAAATTCACATAAGCGACTCGTACCGCACAGGGGGCAGCATGCCATCTGCGATCTCCAGTTAGCCATAGTTTAGCAATTCCTCCCCGTGATCATGTACAGAACAGCTCCAAGAAGCAGCTTGAGGTCCAGCCACAGAGACCAGTTTTCAATGTACTCCAGGTCTAATCTTACCCATTCATCAATATCCCGGGGCTGGCCGCGCAGATGCCAGAGGCAGATCATGCCAGGCTTGACGCAGAGTTTCTGGCGGTGCCAGTCGGTGAACTGTTTCCACTCGTAGATGAGCACTGGTCGGGGGCCGACCAGGCTCATATCTCCCTTTATGACACTCCAAAGTTGAGGCAGCTCGTCTAGGCTGAATCTGCGCAAGATACGGCCCACGGGAGTGACCCGAGGGTCGTTTCTCATTTTGAAGACCGGCCCGGTGGCCTCGTTCTTGTCCAGCAGTTGCTGTTTCAACTCATCTGCACCGACAACCATAGTACGGAACTTATAAGCTTTTAGCGGCCGTCCACCCTGCCCCACCACTGTCCAATGGTAGAATACCGGGCCGGGAGAGAATAACTTAATGACCAGAGCGAGGACCGCGAGTAAGGGAGAAAGGAGAACCAGAGCCATGCCAGCAACTGTGATGTCGCTGATACGCTTCAGTCTATGCTGCCAAGCAGAATTTGTGTGTGGGCACTTCGTCATCTGTATCTCCGAGCTGCATTTCAAACCGCGCTCTTCTTTTTCGCTTCCAGCGATAACGTGAGGCCCAACTTCTCGCTGAGAAATGACCTAATCTTCTCCCTGAAGATCTCTTTATCGAACTTCATCGCGTGAGCACGCATGGCTACCGGATCAAACGCATTAAACGTTATGTTTTTTACGGCTTCGGCAAGAGCTGCGGCCGTGGCCTCACGAAAGAAGACGCCGGTAACTCCCTCAATCACAGTTTCCAGTGCTCCTCCACCAGCGTAAGCAATAACAGGCCGCCCCGAGGCATTCGCTTCCAACGGAGTAAGGCCAAAGTCCTCTTCTCCAGGGAAGATTAGCGCCCGGCAACGAGCATAGATACGAACCAGTTGCTCTTCTGGCACAAAGCCCAAGAACCTGATGTTTGGCTTAGCCAGTTTCCTTAACCGATGCTTATCAGAACCATCACCTACGATCAACAATGGTAGCCCTATGCGATTAAAAACCTCTATTGGCAAATCTATTCGTTTGTACGGTTCAAGCCGCGAGACGACCAAATAGTAGTCTTCTACTTGGTTATCTATTTGAAAGCGTGTAACATCAATCGGTGAATGTATTATAATAGACTCCCGGCCGTACCATTTACGAATACGCCGAGCCACAACGCAAGACTGGGCGATGAAATGGTCGACACGCTGAGCAGCTGCGAAGTCCCATAACCGAAGGTGGTGCAGTACTGGTGTCATTAGTGGGCGCCACTTCCGTCTAAAACTCGCGTGTCTTAGATAGTCTTCTGTCCTCCAAAGGAATCGCGTAGGTGTGAAACAGAAACAAATATGAAGTGTATCTGGCCCGGTAATCACACCCTTGGCAAAAGACGTAGTGGAGCTCAGGACAAGATCGTAACCTGTAAAGTCGAAGCTTTCAAAAGCCATCGGGTAAAAAGGCAATAACCAGCGATACCGCTTCTTGCTCGCAATGAAGTGCTGCAAAAATGAGGGCCGCACATCCATGGTGCGAAAGCTGGGGAATGTAGTATCCGGATCGTAGATAGATGTGAAGATGGGCGCTTCGGGAAAAATTTCATGGAATATTTCCAGAACACGTTCAGCTCCCCCCTTGTCAACGAGATAATCATGCACAAGAGCGACTCTCATCTGGTCTTTTCTGAGGCCCTCAGATCCCTTTGAGCGAAAGTGCGTTCTCCACCAAGCTTTCAATTTCTTTCATTCTTGAGTCCCAACTGTGCTCTTTTGCAACTCGAAGGCGTGCCTCAACTCGATCAGGTTGGGCATCTTCCCGCAATGCCGATCGTACTGCCTCTGCAAAACTATCGGCATTGTGAAATACTCGAAAATGGCCCTGATATTCAAAGAAACACGACAATGGCGTAGAGATAATAGGCCGACCTGATGCCATATATTCAAAAAATTTCAAGGGAAAACTGTAGTGGGTGTATTGACTCAATCGAAACGGAATCCAACACACATCAAAGGCCTGGACATATGCCGGCAGTAACTCACGAGATATAGGACCTAGAAAGGTTACGTTGCTCAGACTGATTAAACGGGATAGATCTGTTGAAGGATCTCCTCGACCGACAGGGCCGATGAAGACAAACGACCACTCAGGGTTCTTAACAGCAACATCGTAAACAAGATCAATATCTATCTTATATGATGAAATATTGCCAATATATCCGATAATTGGACGCTTTAATTTTTTCAGCCCGTAAGGGATATCAGCGCTTTTAAATAGGAAAAGGGAAGTATCAGCCACATTGGGAAGATAATGTATATTATTGCTATACATACCTTTCTCCTCATACAGTGGTTTCGAGCTAACTAATACCAAGTCTGCCATTTGCAGAAGGCGACACTCAAGGTGCTCAAAAAACTTGCTGGCTGCTCCTGGATTGGCTGCGTGTTGGTCAACACAATGGTAAACAACTAGCTTCTCTCTAAGTTTACCCACCAATCCAGCCGGGTAGGGTAAATAGAACCATAAAATAGGCCGCTCTCCCTGACTGATTTGGGAACCAAGAGCTAGCTGAATTTGAAGGTACAGCAGGCTATTATTGAGACGAAGTATCAGAGCACTGGAATAACTGGGAATGACAAGTGGAGAGATGACAATGAGAGACTCTTTAACACGGCGAGGTCTCTTAAAAGCTTTGCGGATACGCCGAAGTACCTTAGACAAATCTTTTTGGGTCAATTTGCGTCCTCCGATGGTTTCAACAAATAGCACTCGATTCTTGACTGCCAGGTGCTCCATAATATGATGGCAGTTCAATCTGTTGATCCAGTCCCACTCGGCATTAGCCAGGCAGATTATGATTTCGTTTTCCATGTTCATAATCCTTTAGGACTTGCTCAAATATCGCGAGATATTGATTCGCGATATGCTCCCAAGTGTAATGCGCTTCCACACGCATTCGGCCCGCTTTACCCATCCGTGCTCGTGAGTCGGCGTCATTTAATAGCGCAATGATTTTCTCTGCCAAGGATTCAGGAGTTGGTTCGGCCAAGAGGCCTGTGTGACCATCTATAATAACATCTGGAACCCCTCCAACCCGTGTGGCTACCACGGCCTTCCGAGCGGCCATTGCCTCGATGTTTACGATACCCACTGGCTCAATGCGTGACGGTAATACAAACAATTCACACCCATTGAGGTAGCGGACAATCTCATCCCTGCCGATAAAACCGGTCAGTAGAACACGATCTGTCATCCCTTTCGCAAGAATCATTGCCTCAAGTTTTGAACGTTCAGGACCATCCCCTGCGAGCACCAGGCATAAATCAGGGAAAGATGAATTAATTATCGACATAGCTTCGATGAGTATATCGAAACCCTTTTTTTCTACAAACCGCCCCATAGCAAAAATAAAGGGATGGCGAATAACGGCTTTGTCATCATTCTCGAATTCTGAAAGATCGGCGCCATCACCGACGATAAATATAGGAGCATGTATATTATATATAAGCGGCATTGCAGCCTGACACAGAAACTCAGAGTTAAAAACTACGGCGTCAGCTACTCGCAACGAAAAACGAAGTGTCAAATTCATGATGCGAGACTCTTGAGGAAATATAAGCACATCGTTCCCTCGCGCTGAGAGCACGTAAGGGAATCGCATCAGCATTTTAAGAATTGAAAAATATAAGGTATGTACTGCCAAGAAGTGAATATACACAATGTCTGGCTGGAACCTTGTGACAACCCCGGCGCTATTCCAGAGTGCTTTGAAAAAGCCGGCCAGCCTTTGAAACCTGCTCTTAGGAGCAAAGTCTATCCTGGTTACCGATATCCCCTGAATAATGTCCTTGGATGGAAGGTGCGGATAGGTTCGTGCCGTAACAATCTCCACGCTATGCTGGCGCTCCTGAAACCTTCGTGCAATATTATGCACCGCAATCTCAACTCCCCCGATAATTGGAAGATATGCATTACACACAATCAGTATCCGCATAGTTCGTATCCAGCACTAAGATGCATCCCGCGTTAGTTTCAATTTTCGACACAGATAGAAAGTGTCTGAATATCCCACGACAGCACAAAATCTTCCCACCCAATAATACAAAGGAGGCCATTCGGCTACCAACAGTGTAATTGCATAACCCAGCTTGCCGGCGGGAAATACTGGCGTTATCATGTCCAGAATCTTCTCTATTCTCAAGGGAAACTGACAACACAAAGCCACCAGCTCTTCCTTTTGGTATTCCTTAATGTGGCTATTGGCCACCTTCTGGCCCAAAAGACTCTTCACTAAAGTAGGCTCGCCTTTAGGCGTGGTAAAAAGGCATTCCCCGAAGCAACGCAGGACTCTTATTACCTCGTGGAAGAGGGCCGAAACCTTATCCAAAGGTACATGTTCCAAAACGTCAAAAAAGACCACTTTGGTGAAGAATTCATCAGGGAAGGGTAGCGACGTGGCATCCAAAGGTAGAAACAACGCTTCAGGATAAAGTTTTCGGGCTCGAACAATGTAATCCTCTCTAATGTCTATACCCACGTACTCTACACCCCTAATCTTAAAGAACGGATAACCCACCCCGTAGTGACATCCGATCTCTAGCACCCTATCCTGAGAGGAGAAAGTTGTCTGGCTTAGGGCAAATTGATAGCGCTGCTGGCTGTTATAGCGCGAGATGCGAGCGTGAACTGGTGCGATAACGGCGTGATCCCAAGAGCCCTCCTGGATCCAGAAGAGTTCCTCGATTTCCTCGGGAACAAGGTTTTTGCATTGCCCGCAAAGGGTCTCCCACTCCTGAAGGCTTTTTGGCATCTTGCGGTATCGGCATAGCAGGCAAAGCATGATAAATTTCTCCTAGGGCTTCTCCAGCATTAGAATACATACTCGAGCAAACAAGTTCGGGAAAAAGGTACAGAGCCAACGGGATTCGGTGTAATCCCACCGCAGAAAGGCTTTTCTTAAAACCTGCACCTCTCGCTCCTTGAGATAGTCCACAAAATCCCGATAGGAGAAACTCCGAATCTGCCGGGTATTATACCAAGAATAACCGTGAAGAAATAAACGTGGGTAGTGGCCAAAGAGAAGTTCCAAACGATGAATTAGGAAAGCAAAGTTAGGAAAGCTTACGATGACCCTTCGTCCCACTCGAAGGGCCTCTTGCAAAACGAAATCAGGGCGATAAACCATAAAGATGACAGCCGTTAGGAGAGCATAATCGAAGGACTTATCATGGTAGTTCAGCCCCAAGTCTATATCCGCAACCTCAGCTTGTACTCCCTTAGCCCGGGCCTGTTCTACACCATTGGGAGAGACGTCGAGACCATAGACTACACACCCTTTCTTTATAAGAAGCTTGCCCTGCGTGCCATCGCCGCACCCTAAATCTAAAATAGTACTCCCTGGCTGGATCCATTTTTCCATTATGGCATATTCTGGCCTCTTTGCCTCGGTTAAGGAATCATTTATGGAAGGATAACCATAATCAGCATAATAATGGAATTTGGTCTTATCCTTGGGAAGCACTAAGACTTTCTCCTCTGCAAAACTCTCTCGTACACCCGCAAGGTTCCCTTTGCCATTGCTTCTAGGCTAAAGCGCTCAACAACCTTTTTCCTCGCATTCCTTCCCAGCATCTTGGCGAGACCGGGGTCGCTAAGCACTCTCTTTACTCTTTCCGCCAAAGCCACTATATCCCCCGGTGGTACTAATAGGCCATCTTTCCCGTCAGCTATAAGCGTGGGTACACTCCCTATATTCGAGACTACTACTGGCTTTCCGCAAGCCATTGCCTGGACTATAGTGAGATCGTAGCCATTAGCCCGGATAGTGGAGTTAACAAATACATCAGCAGAAGCATAATAGGAGGGAAGCTCCGCTTCAGGCACTGTGCCCACAAAAAGAATATGAGAGCTTAAGCCTATTTGTTGAGCCATTTTCTCTAGCGGCGACCGAAAGTTCCCATCCCCTACAATAAGGAGACGACACCTCGCGACTCTCTCTAGGATCAGTGGAAAGCTTCTGATAGCAAACTGGACTCCTTTCTCCTCAATGAGCCGTGCCACTACTAAAATCAGCACATCCTCATTCATTAGCCCTAACTTATCCCTTATATGATAGGCTTCAGGAGAGTACCGAGAAACATCGATGCCATTATAAACGGTGTAAACTTTCTCCTCTGGAACTCGGCATATCCTTTGAATTGCTATTCGTTGTTGGTCACTGGTAGCAATGATAGCATCGGCGTTTTGCGCTGCTGGCAGGGTAAAGGCTATATGTTCATACACTTGGTGAAGCATCTTAGCTACTGCTAACACTTTGCTTAGCAAACTTTTAGAACTCCGCATCAAACGCCAAGCGGTCATGATTTCATCAGATGCAAGACCATGCAATGAAATAACTGCAGGAAGGCCCCAGCGGCGATGCTCCAAGCATCTTAAGAAATAGGTGCCCCCGCTGCCTTGACAATGCACCAGATCGAAACCTTTTTGCCCATAAAATTGGGCAAAGGCTCTAACACTCTCCCGTCGCCAAGAACGAGAAAAGTTGACTGGCTTAGTGGTGGCCAAATAATGAATGAAGACCCCTTCTATTTCCTCACAACCCTTTCCGTCTGGATGACGAGTAGTGATTACTGTTACATCGTGACCATACCGAGACAATTGGAGGCTTAAAGATAAAACGTGATCTTGCATCCCTCCTACGGCATGTGCAGGCAATACTCGAGATAACATGCAAATCTTCATATACGAACCATCACTTCGCCGAATTTCTCATGAACATCTTAAGAGCCCCGTTCATTTCTAGCGGGAGCTAATGCGAGGTTTTTAACCTCATGCCCCAGCTCCATGTCTGGGATGTCATACTCAAAGCCCTCCTGCCTTAGGTTCGCGGCGATATTCCCCAAGGGCGCTGGGGCAATGCCGGCGCGTGCAGGGCGGATAAAGCAACAAGGCTCTCAAGAAAGCCATGTTATCGCCTCTGGTGTTAGGCCCAAGGGTGACCCATTATCGTTCTTGCATACAAACCATAATATAAAACTTGGATTTTCTTTGCTACCCGGAAGAAGCCACGGTGGCGAATCAACCAGTGTTTAGTTCGCAGTCTGAGGTTTCTTCCACCTTGCCAACGTGCCCAGTCTTCTTTGGCCATTTTAAAAAGCTTCAGTTTTTCTTGCGCAGAAAGGAGAGGGGTTTGGTATATAGCAGTTGTGGCAGTAGTGGATTCCATGGTAGCTTGCAGGGGATCATCCACCGTCCACAGATCATTAGCCTCAATCCACTGCCAGATCTCTGTATCGGGGTAAGGGATAAGGATTGACCAAGCTACGTCGTCTAGGTCTAACTCCTTAGCAAACTCCATGCTTGCCAGGATGTCTTCTCGAGATTCAGAAGGTGCCCCTATGAGGAAATATCCTGCGACGCGAATGTTGTGCTTCTTGATGAGCCTTACACTATCAACAATCAGTTGCCGCGTTGTGCCTTTCTTGTATTCGGCCAGAATCCGATCGCTACTGCTCTCGATTCCTAGCGCAATCTTTCCACACCCTGACTTCTTCATAAGCTGCAGAAGTTCGTCATCAAGGCGATCTACCCGGAGGCCTCCAGCTGCGATCCATGGCATGTTCACTTTCTTCGTAATCATAAGGCGGCATATTTCTTTGGCGCGGGTCAGATTGAGGGTGAAGTTGTCATCCGCGAACATGAGACGAGCAACCCGATACCTCTCTTTGAGATATAACATCTCGGCTACTACGTCTTCTGCATTGCGAGCTCGGAACTTATGCCCAAGTCCTTTGCTACAGTAGATGCATTGATAGGGACAACCGCGACTGGTCATGATATAGACTGTGCGAGCGAAGCGGGTATTGCCGTAATAGCGATCAAGCTCAAACTTATCGTAATTGGGAAAGGGGCGGCCGTTCAAGTTCTGAAGCAACACTGGGTCCTTCACAATAATTTGACCATGGTCCCGATAGCAGAACCCTTCTATGGTGGATGGCACGTTTCTGGACATGAGCTTCACGATAGCTTCCTCCGCTTCTCCACGAAAGCAGTAGTCGATGGCGGGGTTAGCCTCTAATACCTCTTGAGCTCGCAGTGTGGCATGGACTCCCCCTAGAATCACTACCCCCTTGGGCCTATTGCTCTTGATAAAGCATGCCATCTCTGGCACTGTGGACATATCCCCAGTGGTGGCGGTGATTCCAAAGTGAGTGTGGTCCCTAAGCCTAGCCCCTAAAGTCTCTTTCCACTGCTTGCCGTAGAAGTTTAGATCCAAGATATCATAGGGAATGCCCGCCTTAGCTAAATTTGCCGCCAAGTAAGCCAAAGAAAGGCGAGGGTATTCTGTAACTAATCCATAAGGGGACCAAGGAGCGATGAGGAGGATAGATTGCGCTTCGGTAGCAACTCCTCCTTCGCTGTAGGCTTTAGGCATCGTCTATTCCTCCTTTCTTCTTGCTAGCTCCTATTTTAAGCAAGAAAGCTTTGAATCCTTCCAAATAGATTCTCCTAACTCACACCACTCAGTAGCAAAATTTGCTAGCCTCTCTTATCCCCATCTACCTCGAATCTCGATCTCTTTCTCGCGATAAGGTTCAACAATAAGCTTAGCTCTTTCACTTTGAGCAAGGCTGTCCAACCAATATAAGAAAGAAAGGCTATTGTCACAGTTAGGGCAACTGAAGTCAACGCGTTGAAATTTGAAATTTTTGACATAGCCTCTCTCAAACCTAAAGCGGTTCCGCCCATACCAAGCGCTGACAGCAAGATCCGAGCCCCGCTGCCCAGGATTCGCCTGCTGTCCAGATGGCCTAACCTGACCCTTAGAACTGCCATCAACCCCAAAACGCTTGAAGCGTAGACTAGAGAAGTGGACAAGGCGATGCCGCCATGTCCCAGAGGACCCCTAAGAAGCCAGTTAAGAAGGACTTTAAGAAGGATCATGGCGAGGCCAGCCTTTAGCGGTGTGATAGCATCTGAGAGGGCGTAGAAGGTACGGAACAACAGGGAGCTTGAGAGGGCCCAAGGCAACCCCAAGGCGAAGAAGGTCAGGGCTTGAGCTGTAGCCTTTGTGGCCCCAGCATCAAAGCTTCCTCTCTGGTAAAAAGTCGCCACAATGGGTTGAGGCATCACTATTAGAAGTATGGCTACTGGGACCAAAAGAAATGCAGAAAGTCTAAAAACAACTGATAGCATCTCCACCATTGAAGGATAGTTCCTGCCAGCCGCTAACTCATTAAGGGTGGGGAAGGCGACAATAGCAAATGCCATGCCAAAGGAATTGAAAAATCCGATTATTGAATCAGCGAAGTTGAGAGCTGCGATACTCCCCGGAGGAAGGGGTGAAGCCATAACCCGATCCACTAGAACATTCACTTGCGATACTGCTGAGCCAATGATACATGGGAAAAAAAGGGTTCTAACCATTCTTATCCCTGGATGCTTAAGGGACAGAACAGGATAATATTTCACTCTCAGCCGGCGTAAAGCTGGAAGTTGCACTGCAACTTGAATGCCAGAGCCCACTGCAAACCCTAATGCTGTGGCCAAAATTCCAATTTGAGGACCTAAGATTATGGTGAAGCTGATTATAGTCACATTGAGGATAGTCGATAGTAGGGAAACGGACCAAAAAAAATGCAACGAGTTTAATATAGCAATAAATAAAGACAGCGCACCGTTGAGCACGAGAACCACCATTGTTACGTTCAGAAGCTTGCCAGCTAGTACCTTGGTTTCTGGCTCCAGACCGTAACCGAGCACTGAAGCCATGAAAGGCGCGAAGATGATTCCCAGGACAGTAAGGGGGGTCAATATCATCAATATCAGGTTAAGGAGAGTACTCATCAGGCGCCAGGCTTCATCGAGTCTATCTTGCACTAAATAACGGGCGAAGACTGGCATAAAAGCCATATCCAACGCCCCTCCGGCAACGAGGTTATGCAGCAAGATTGGAACTATAAAAGCAATGAGGTAAGCATCAGTCTGTTCGCTAGCGCCAAACTCATACGCAATTACCATTTCTCTAAAGAATCCTGTCGCCTTGCCTATTATGAAGCCAGCACTTACGATTAGAGTTCCTATTGTCAGAGAACTGGCTTTGAATTCGGGCGCATGGACATCTGCATTAGCCATTACTTAATCACCCCTGATCTTGAATCTACATGTTTCCCTTCTAGTCTTGAAAGCGCCACGGCTAAACCAGCTATCGACCAAAAGAGCAGAGAAATCTGCTCTCCCATCTGGATATTAGCCGTAAAATTGCCCGCTGCCAAGGCAACGGAAGCCGCTCCGATTCCCAGGGCTACCCCACGAAGTTCAGGAACTCTGCTCCTCCTATATGACTGCAATGCTGTTTTGACAACCTGAATGAATACGCAAACAAATGTTATAAGGCCTATTAATCCTACTTCGACCAAGAGAGCCACATAAAAGTTCTCTGTTGGGCAAGACACAGTTACTCGCACACCTCTTTGATAAGTGGAATGCAAGGGAGCAAACAGTAAACTTGTGTAAAAGCCATGGCCTATGATGGGCCGCTCAGCAAACACTTGGAGATAGTGCTTCCATATTGGTAATCTCCGAATTAAGGAGCCTTCAGGGCTCAGAAAAAAGCCTACTCTCTGTTGACTTATCTCGTATAAGCCTGTCACCATTCCCATAGCCAGGATAATCCCTCCGATCACTATAATGGACGTAACATTTGCCAGGCGAAGCAGTGCTATAAAAATAAGTCCTGCGATTAAAGCAACCCATCCTGTCCCCTTGAGAGTGAGCGCTGTCATGCCAACTAGAATAATTGAGGTTAACCCCTTTATTTTGCGTGAACGAGATGGGGGAAGGCATAAAGTGAGGCTAATGCTCAAGCCGGAGATCATAGCTAAGTAAACCGCGTAATCAATGCTATTCACAAAAGTACCAAAGGGAAAATAACGCCCAAACATCAAGAAATTTGTGTCTTCAGCCCACACCTTTTGCGCCAGGCGGTCCGGGTGATATAGCCAAGGTGCGAGGGGGCTTAGGAGGAATCCCCAAGCCGCTTTCTCACCTCCTAAAAACTGGAGAAGTCCTATTGCCGATTGGGCGATTCCTCCAGCTAACAAATAGTTTATTAGTGTGTATACTCGAACCTTGGTGGTCGCTGTATTAGTCACCAAATAATAAATCATAAAGAAGATCGCTAGCAGTATTGTTCCCTTAAGACTTGAATTGAAAGAAGGGCTAAAAAAGAAAGACAAAATGACAGTCATAATGATTATCAATATGAGCTTATCCAAAGAAGTTGGAACCAATCTTCTCTGATCCAGCAACAGCTGGATTAAAAATTTACAAAAGGCAATGACCACCAATGCTTCTGCCAGGCTAATTGTAGGAGCATCTATCAAAGGCAAAAATAATTGAAAAGGGAGCAAAACGAAAATGAGTCCTACAATTTTTGTCAATGGGAGCGCAATAGCTGCTACAGCACCTCCTATAGCAAAGAATATCCAGACTGCGAGTCGCCACTCATAAGCAATGGTAATACTCCCGATTAACGCGATACTAAACAGCGCCAAGCAAAGTAGCTTCCAACTGCATGGCACGTCCTTCTTCCCAAAGGAAACCAAGAAATTTCTCCTTACCTTTCTTTTAAAAGAAGCCGTTCAAGTTCTCGACGGACGTGTTCCCCGGCACCTCTATCTAAAGCTTCCCAGTATTTTTGGATAGCTAGCTGCATCAATCCCAAGCGAGCATAATAACGGGCTATGTAAATATGTGGCACCGGGTCTCGTGGAAAAGCAACAAGGGATATAAGGTACCACTTCAGTGCTTTTGCATACTCACCTCTATTCTCATAAATTTGTGCTGTATACAATAGTGGCCACACATATGAAAGATCCAGAGCCATGGCTTTAGCCAATATTTGGAGCGCTTCTTCGGCCCTGTTATTTTCAATCAGATAAATCGAGCGCCCGAGACCGGTCAATGCGTGCGCTGACTTAGGATCTCGCTTTAAAGCCTGTTCGTAAGCAGAAACAGCACCTTTTTCGTCCCCTAGGAAATGTCTAACATCTCCAAGACGGGCTAACACCGAAGCCCCTAGCCGTGATTCTGATTCTAAGCTCGCTGCATGTTCTAATATCTCTCGTACTTCCCCTAATTCTGGCTGTGGCTTTTGCAAGAGAACCTCTGCTAATAAGAACAGAGCCTCTCCGGAGTTCTTATCAAGTCGAGTAGCAATTCGGGCTAATCTTTCAGCTTCCATCAAATCTCCTCTGGCTCGCGCCGCCATTGCACAATGCAAAAAAAAGGGAGCTGCTTTAGCGAGGGACCAATGAGATATAGCATCTGCCTCTTTCCCGGCCAGATATAGAAGTTGACCCTGATGGAAGTGAATGAGTGGATCTCTTGGAGACGCATTTAAAGATTTAGCTAAGAACTGCTCTGCCTTTGCGAATTCCCCGCGCGCTCTAAAAACCCATCCCATAACCCAGAGCACACGCTCTTTTGCAAAGCCCCAATTAGAGGCCATCTGGGCCAAATTTTCTGCCTTCGCCAAGTGCTCGTCCGCTCTGCTGGAAGGCGCGGACAAAACCTTCTCTATTTCAATCATGCCTAGATTCAAGTAGCAAACTCCTATTGCAGAATTTTTTACAAGCCCAGCTAAAGAAAGACTCAGAATTGTAAAACCTATCAAAATCAAATGATGGTGGAGGCCTAACCTTTTTTTGGTAGTCTCTTTAAAGCCTATGGGCAACATATAGATATGTTCTTTAGCCCCGCGCTCCTTGGTTCCAGGCAACAATTGCCTCTACTACTTCATGAATTTGTTCTGAAGTAAGTTCTGGAAACATGGGTAAACTCAATACTTTGTTAGCAGATTGCTCGCTGTGCAACAGCGATTTCGGTATACATAACCTCGCACTGTATGCTGGCTGAAGATGAACGGGCAGCGGATAGTGGATGCCTGTTCCAATGCGACGATTGTGCAAGAAGGCCCTCAATTCGTCTCGCCGAGAAGAGCGCACAACATACAAGTGATAACAATGTTCAACCTCAGATTTGCACAATGGTAATTGCAGGCTAGTCCTCAATAACAAGCGGTTATATAATGCTGCCCATTCTCGGCGTCTCTGATTGTCCTCGTCTAAGTAGCGTAATTTAACCCGCAAAATGGCTGCCTGTAGCTCATGTAGGCGACTATTGAGGCCAGCAATTTCACTGATATAGCGATCTCGCCAGCCATACTGCCGAAGCGATCTGGCCCGGGCTGCCAGCACCAAATCATTTGTTACCACCATTCCACCATCACCCAACGCACTCAGATTTTTTGTAGGGTAGAAGCTAAAGGCTGCTATATTACCCCACGACCCAGTCTTTCGCCCCTGAATAGCAGCGCCATGGGATTGAGCGCAATCCTCGATAACACATAAGTTATAGCGTTTTGCGATGTCGATAATCGCTGGCATATCTGCTGGGTGCCCATATAGGTGAACTGGAATGATGGCTTTTAGACGACTGCTGAAATGTTGGCATCGCCCTCGGACGCGGTTCTTAATCACATCTTCCAAGCTATTAGGGTCCATAGTAAATGTCTTCGGCTCAATATCTATAAGCACCGGCATTGCACCGACTAGTTCAATGGCAGCCACAGTAGCGACGGCAGTATAGGACACGGTGATCACGGCATCGCCAGGGCCGATGCCGCATGTCCGCAAGGCGATCTGTAGTGCATCGGTGCCGCTCGCCACCCCGATGCCATGGCGTACTCCGATATAGGCAGCGAATTCTTCCTCGAACGCAGCCACCTCCTGGTCTAGAATGTAACGACCGCTATTAAGCACTCGGGCAATGGCTTCATCAATCTCCGCCTTGTAGGCCAGATAGTTGGCTCTGGGATCTGCCTGCGGGACAGCTAGTTGGGTTCTCATTATTAAATATACTGCATTAGATACTTCCGATAGTAATCCAGCGTCCTATCCAGTCCCGCCCGCAGCGGAACTTTGGGCACCCACCCAACCGTTGAGCGAATGCGGCTATAATCGGCGTAGAAGTCCCCAATATCGATGCGCTTCCTATCCGGGGGGAATTCTTTGACCACATATTGTCCACCCCCATTGACCTCGATTAATACCTCAGCTAACTCTCTGAGGCTGATGATATAGTTACCTCCTATATTAAAGACCACGCCATTGCCCTCTTTGCTAGAAGCAATCATTAAAAAAGCATCTACGGCATCGTCCACATAAGTAAAATCTCTCAGTTGCTGTCCATTCCAAACTTCAAATGGTTTGCCTTCCACGACAAGCCGAATCCAGAGGCCCAGGAAGGTCTGGCGGGCGTCTTTGACTCTCATGCGGGGACCAAAAGTATTGGTTAGCCGTAGCACAGACGTGTGCATTCCATACACATCATGATAAAGCAGATGATACCACTCTCCGGCCAATTTATTGACCCCGTTTATGTCTACGGGGCGGAGCGGATGATTTTCGTCCACTGGCAGGTACTGTGGTCTTCCGTAAACCTGTCGGGTGCTAGCAAATATTATCTTTATCTCAGGATTGTAGAGGCGGCATGCCTCTAGGATGTAAAGTTGAGCTCTGGCATTGATTTCTAAGTCCGTAAAGGGATCATGCATTGAGTCCATGTGGCTAGTCTGCCCAGCCAGATTGAAGAAATAGTCCTGATTTTGCACCAAGTATCTAATACTATGCTTATCCCGAATATCAGAGATGTTGATCCGCACTTTATCTTCAATGCCCACGATATTGAAAGGATTGCCGCCGTACTCTAGAATCAGGCTGTCAACTAGAGTCACATGCGCGCCCATTTCTACTAACCGCCGGGCCAGATTAGAGCCAATGAAGCCCATTCCGCCGCTAATAATGATTCGTCTACCCATAAAAGCTTCTGTGAAGTCATCCATTGCTAAACTCTATAACTGTAAAGCCATAATATGTTCGCCTGACCTCTATAGCGTAGCCTTCTTCATCAGGATATGAACGATCTGTCTAGTCCGCAGTTGGTAGCAAGATTCAAGAGGGCATTCGGATGTTCTTCTTAGGAGTAATAAAGATCTTTCAATTAAATGCATAAAACAATATGAATTGCACAGAAAAACAGACTAGAAGAAAGGGAGAAGTTTTCCATCTTCCCTTGTATCTTTCTTTAGCAAATTCTTCACCAATTCCCAATGACTTAAGCAATTCAGTAGCTTTCGTGTCCTAATGGCATCCACGCAGTCAATTGAATGACATCTATAGACTAATTGCAGTCCACGATCATATACTCATATGGAATTCCATCACTGTCGTTGGTAAGTAAAAAGTCCCAAAAATGGTAAAGAAAATGACCCACCCTTTTTTGGGCTTAGCGGGCATAAAGCCTAATCTTTTAATTATCATTTGCATCTTCTAATTTAACCCTCCTTTGTTTATGATTTTGCATCCTGTAACTTTCTCCCTTGACGACGATTATCCGGCAGTGATGGATTATCCGGTCGATTATCGCTGTGGCCAGCACTGGATCCCAGAGCACCTCGCCCCACTCCTCAAAGCTCTTTTTAGAGGTGATAATAATCGAGCCTTTCTCATAGCGGTTGGAGACGATCTCATAGAACTCATCAACTGTATGCTGGTTTAGCCTCTTGAAGCCTAATTCATCTAATATCAACAACTGCGATGAGAGATAATACTTCTTCCTCTGGTAATAAGTGTTATCTGCTCTGGAGGAAAGAAGCGAGTTTATCATTTCATTTAAGGTGGTAAAGAGTACCTTGTATCCCTGGGCTAAGGCTTTCATCCCTAAGGCGATAGCCAGGTGAGTTTTTCCTACCCCTGGCGGGCCGATGAAGAGAACATTCTCCTTCTTGCGGATAAATTCACAGGTGGCCAGGTCAAAGATGGCTCGCTTGTTGAGCTGCGGCTGGAATTTAAAATCGAACTCTTCTATTGTTTTCAAGGCAGGGAAATGAGCTTTGACCAGACGTTTGCGGTAACCATTCTCCCGGCGAATATTAAGCTCATCTTCAAGAAGAAGGGAGAGAAAATCGGTGAGAGAAAGTCTTTCCGAGATGGCATACTCGTTACGCCCTTCCAGAGCTCTGGCCATTCCCCCCGAGTTTAAGCTCAATCAGCTGGCGTTTAATGACTTCCATTGTCGCCTCAATTCAACAAACTTTCATAATCGGCCAAAGGCCGCAACATCTTGCTTACCCTGACCCTTTTTTCAACCATCGGCTCTTCCCATTCCACCCGATGGAGCCTCTTCTCTAAAATGTTTTTTATCACCCGGTAGCAATAAGCGCGAAAAAAGAGAGCTCGCTTACAGGCAAGATCTACCACCTCAGGGCCATATTTACGGGCAAGAGAGAGGATTCCGTGGATAACTTTACTCCAGTAGCCTGGCTGAAGGCTGTCAACGGTCATCCAATTTTTACCCCTTTCGGTCATCGAAAAATTACCCCTTTTTGGTTTCATGTTTGCTCCGTTCCGGGCTCGCGGATCAAACCGGCTTTGACCTTTTCCTTAAGCCGATAGGAGTTTCCTCTAATATTGATAGTAGTGGAGTGATGGAGGATGCGGTCGAGGATG
>Ga0209102_1000709_pt1 | contig 20684 bp, 22 predicted proteins | sample ConPoolayeHmetaG_FD_185483 | JGI IMG/M metagenome (GOLD analysis project Ga0209102, IMG submission 185483) | Hot spring microbial mat communities from California, USA to study Microbial Dark Matter (Phase II) - Cone Pool mat layer H metaG... ...
TAAAGTCAACTTTTTAATGTTACACTTTTTTACCGGTGAGTTAACAATTTTTTATCGGGCAATGTTATGCGTTTGTCTCCTGACATTAGGGGGAATCTTTAGGAATCTTCTCAAGAAAGGGTTGATTGTGACCCGCATCGCTTTCCTGTTCGATACTACGAGGCAGAAGGTGTACTGGTGGCTGAGACGTGGCAAGCATGTGGGCAGAGAATCATTCAAAGACAGGCCTAGGGAACCGAAAACAAGCAAGGTCACAGATGAGGTTGAGCTGTCCATTCTTGCGTTGAGGAACACGTCTGGTTAGGGGAACAGCCCGCATACAACAAGGCTTGTACAAACTTCCTCCCTTCATCCATGAGGCAACACACATCGTGCAGGGAGTCAAGCTATCCAGATAAACCATAAACAATGTTCTCTCAAAGCATGGCGTGAACGGCTATCCATGTAAACATAAGCGTTGGTAGTTTTTAGGAGATGAGAAACCTGATGAACTGTGGCAGATTGGCTTCAAGGGTTCATTCATAGTCCACAGCGAGAAGTACTGGTTCCTCGCATGCATCGACGACTACAGCAGGTTTCTGGTGATTACAGAACAATTTACCCATGAACCGAAAACGAGGGAAGTGATTTCTCTGCTGGAAAAACAGAAAAGGTTGCCAAATGCCATACTGTCTGACCGTGGTCAGCAGTTCAAGGAGAAATGGAAGAGAGGGTGCAGACAACACGGCATCGAACCGCATTTTGCCCATCCATCCTACCCACAAGACAAAGGCAAAATCGAACGATGCATACAAAACCTGAACCGGGAATTTGTTAACCACCTCAGAAAATTCCCAGAATGGCTGAAAGATAAACTAGAATACAAATACTGGTTCAACCATTCACGATATCACAGAGGAATAAACACGTTTCCGCAGAGCAATACAAGTGTAACGTTAGAAACCTGACATGACACCAGAAAGACTTAAAAACACCAGTGCGCTTATTGTCGGTCGTGACTCTAAGAAAATATGTATTTCAGCGTATTATCGAGTCTCTTATTGTGATCTTTCTTTCGATTACGCTCGCTTTTTTCATCTTTAGAGTAATCCCAGGAGATCCTGTGCTCACTCTTGCAGCAGATCCGCGACTGACCAAGGAGACGCAGGAAGCCATAACAAAATTACTAGGTTTGGACAAACCATTGCATGAACAATACTTCATATTTCTCGGCAACCTTTTGCAGGGCGAGTTGGGATTGTCCTTTTATTTCAGGGTACCTGTGTCACAATTGCTTTTGCAGAAATTAGAGAATACTTTTGTGTTAATAGGGTTAGGAACCCTTCTTTCAATGGCACTGGGGCTCGTAATCGGAGTTGTCTCTGGATGGTTTCATGGTCGTTGGCCTGATAAGATACTTATGAATCTTTGTATGTTTGTCTACTCAATCCCATCATTTTGGATAGGAATGCTCCTAATCTACACTTTTGCGGTTAATCTACGTCTCCTCCCTGCCGGAGGAATGGTTAATCTGAACATCTTAATGAAGGGAGATCCGCTTCAGATTCTGCAAAGCAGGCTTAACCATCTTATACTTCCCCTGTTCGCCTACGCAGTCAATTTCGCAGGGCAATATGCAATTGTAATGCGGAATTCCATGCTGGATGTACTTGGACAAGATTATGTGGTGACAGCAAAGGCGAAGGGACTGAGCTACAAGAGAATTCTGCGTCGTTATGTACTGAGGAATGCCGCTCTGCCAACTTCAACTCAGATCATCTTGGGGTTAGCGGGCGTTGTTGGCGGGGCTGTTTCAGTCGAAACTATCTTTTCATGGCCCGGCATAGGAAAGCTCATGTATGATGCGATTTTCTTACGGGATTATCCGTTGCTTCAAGGAGCCTACATTATTACAACGACGGTTGTTATCTTCGCGGTTTTCGTAGCAGATATAGTATACACATTTCTTGACCCAAGGGTGAAATACTGAATGGTGTCAAAAGATTCGCTGCTGAGAAGAATGAGACTATGGGCTAAGTCGTTTAAGGGGTCGTGGAGCATATACTGCACTAATAAGCTCGCTCTTATCGGCTTAGGCATTCTTCTGGTTTTCACAGCATTGGCTCTCTTTCCGCAATACTTCAGTCCCTATGACATAACAAAAAGGGGTACACTTGAAGACAGGATGAAGCCTCCAAGCCTCAAACATCTCCTCGGGACAGACGACATGGGAAAGGACATTTTGAGCCTGATCATTCATGGCACAAGAATTTCAATGCTCATTGGTTTTGTTTCAGCCGTAATATCAGTGGGAATAGGTAGCATTGTGGGACTTGTCTCAGGATACTATGGCGGTATGAAGGGAGGATTGATGATGAGAGCTACGGATGTATTTAGTGTCATGCCGACGATCCCTCTTATGATAACGCTTGCCGCCCTTCTCAGACCGAGCATATGGAACATAATACTTGTGATAGGAGTGACATCTTGGACTGGTGTAGCGCGAATTGTGAGATCAGAGGTTCTATCAAGAAAAGAGAGACTTTTCGTCCAGAGGGCAAGATCACTAGGCTGCTCTGATAGACGCATCCTTGGAAAATACATTCTCCAAGGCATATTGCCCTTGATCCTCGCCAATACGATTCTCAGAGTAGTGAGCGGAATCACATCTGAGGCTCTATTGGGGTTCCTGGGTCTCGGTGATCCGACAGTAGTAAGCTGGGGAACTCTTCTTCATTTTTCATTTCTGACGGGTGCATTTTCGATGGGAGCATACTGGTACTTCATCCCGCCGGGAATTGCCATCGTCCTGTCTATTTTGGGCTTCATTATGGTTAGTCAAGGTCTGGATGCCATAATCAATCCTAGATTGAGAAGGATCTGAAATGAGAGCATCACTAGAACCGGTATAAGCTGACGAGTGAGAAGCATGTTAAGGATAGAAGACCTACGCATTAACTACAAAACCAAGCTTGGGATGGTTAGAGCGGTCGACGGCGTAGACCTTTATCTGGATAGAGGAGAATTTCTTGGTCTAGCTGGAGAGTCGGGTTGCGGCAAGTCAACTGTTGCTATGTCTATCCTTAGAATATTGCCTGACAACGCTGAAATTGCCAATGGAAAGATTCTACTAAATGGAAATGATCTGCTGAAAATGAGCGAGAAAGAGTTCAGGAACATACGATGGAATAAGGTCTCAATGATCTTTCAAAGCTCTATGAACGCTTTGAATCCGGTGATGAGGATAAATGACCAGATAGCTGAAGCTCTCATCATTCATAAAGGTTTAACCAAGAGCGATGCATCGAAAAAAGTCACAGAGCTGCTAAGCATGGTAAACGTTGAACCCTCAAAAGCGGTAGCCTATCCTCATGAGTTGAGCGGAGGGATGAAACAACGTGTTGTGATAGCCATGGCTTTGAGCTGTAATCCTGATCTCCTCCTAGCTGATGAGCCTACAACCGCATTGGACACCATGACTCAAATCCAGATACTTGAACTGCTCAAGAATCTAAAGCGAGAGTTGAACCTGACCATGATCATAATCAGTCACGACCTAGCAATCATGGCTGAACTATGTACGAAGATAGCTATCATGTATGCAGGAAAAATAGTGGAAATATCGGATCTTAAGCCGATATATGGTTCACCCCTGCATCCATACACAAGAAAACTGATAAATTCTGTTCCAAGTCTTCGCGGAGAAAAGAAAAAGCTAGAATCCATACCTGGTTCATTGCCTGATCCGATGAACCTGCCGAAGGGATGCAGATTCTATCCTAGATGTGACCTAGCAATGGACATATGCCAAAACGAAGAACCCAATCTATGCGAAGTCAGGAAGGATCACTATGTCGCTTGTTATGCAATCTAGCCAACCAGGGTCAAACAGTGAGCGTCTCCTTCAAGTGAAGGATCTGAAAGTTTACTTTTCAGTGGAGACTGGATTCTTTGCCAAGTTGTTCTCAAAAGCTAGTACTTATGTTAGAGCTGTTGATAACGTATCTTTCGGGGTAGATAAAGGAGAGATTTTTTCACTAGCAGGAGAAAGCGGTTGTGGAAAAACAACTCTTGGAATGAGCATTATGAGACTTGTAGAAGTCACCTCAGGCAAAATTTACTTTAACGGAACCGATGTCCTATCGCTAAATAGAAAGAATCTTAAGAAGTTTAGACGAGACGCACAGATGATATTCCAAGATCCATATGAAGCTCTTCCGCCCCATTTGACGGTTTTTGATATCATAGGCGAATCCATCGATGTCCATAAATTAGCTTCGACTTACGATGAAAAGATGGATCTGGTGTATAAGGTTCTTGAAGATGTTAGACTGATCCCAGCGGAGAGATTTATAGATGCATATTCTCACCAGCTTAGTGGAGGTCAGAGACAGAGAGTGGCCATCGCATCAGCGCTTGTACTCAAACCTAAACTCATTGTCGCTGACGAACCGGTCTCTATGCTGGATGTTTCTGTTAGATCCGAAATCCTGAATCTAATGTTGGAACTAAGAGAGCAATTCAAGCTAACTTACCTCTTTATCACTCATGATCTTGCTGTAGCTAGATACTTATCAGACAGAATCGCCATCATGTATCTGGGAAAAATCGTCGAGATGGGACGGACAAAGGGCATAATAGAAACCCCACTCCACCCCTATACTAAAGCACTAATGTCGGTTGTCCCTGTTCCGGATCCATTTATAGATCGGGAAAAAAGGATAATATTGTCAGGGGAGGTGCCAAGCGCAACAAACATACCATCTGGCTGTCGATTCCACACAAGATGTCCTTTGGCCAAAGAGAACTGTAGGAAGATGGAACCAGAGATGGTTGAAGCTGAACCGGGCCATTATGTTGCATGCTGGTGCATCTAGCTTGTTTCTGAAGGTTCTTGCCTATACTGCGTTTCTATAGTGTTGGCGAGTGGGTTCGAAGGATTAGAATACATATCGACACCCTCTCCTGAACCATTTTCTATTCGATAAAGATTGGTTGTGTCCACGCAGTTTGTGTGAAACCTCTCAATTCAGGGGTATCATCAAACACGGGCAGGTTATTGGAAACCTCAACTCTGATGTAAACTTCGTTTCCTTTAACCTTGTATTCTGTTTCCTTCTCCTTTGTCTCCTTTAGAACTTTCCCGCCGAAACCTATGAACCGGAAATCTGCAATATCATCAGTCACCACTTTTATTGTATCATGCATAACTTCTATGCCAGTAATCATCAAACCGGTAGAAGCATAGAAATTCCCTGTTTTCAGATTCCTTATGATTTCTTCTCTGGTAAACTCCTTTGTTAAAACAACATTCAAGGCGTTACAAGGGATTTCCTCATCGAACTTGTGGAAGTCGTCCCCAACGTAAGCCCACAGTTTTACCCCTCTGGAAAGAATCTCATCCCAAAGATGGGCGCATAATCCGTAGCTCATTGGATTTTTTCGCTCTTTGCGATAGTAGATCGAGCCCGTGTTGACTAGCTCGATTCCTCTTAGACCTCTTAGAATCATTAAGGGATCCTCTCCCCTTAAGTATCTGAAATCCCATCCTCTAAGTGTGTCAATAAATGGATGGTTAAAAAAAGCGAAACCTCCCTCTAAGTTAACTTGATCTATTGCCCCTTGATAGTCATCACTGGGTCTGTGTACACCATCTCTTCCAGTCTTTGCACCAATACAATTCACATGAGGCGTAGCTGAAGTACTTTTCACATCACAAAATTCGTAACCTGGGAGCGCGATGAAATGTGGTGGATTATTAATGTCATTTGGAGGAACATCCAAATCAAGGACATATGCTCGGTCCTCAGGATCATTCTTGTTATTGCCTTGATCGCCCATGCAATTGTGATCAGTCAAAGCAAAGAAGTCGAATCCTTTCTTCATGTAAATGTCTCTAAGCTCATGGGGTGAAAAGACCCCGTCGCTGTGGGTGCTATGCAAATGCAAGTTTCCCAGATGCCAACGAGACTCTTCGCTTAACTCATATGGTGAAATTAAATGGAACTTTTTAGCTACCATCTGAATCTATGTTCTCCTTTTCATTTGTTGATAGAAGTTTTCTTGGCTACCCTGCACGCGCAATTCTGAATTAGCTAAATTATGTCGAGTTTTTTAGCTTCTTCTTTGAAAATTTCAATAGTCTTGTCTAGGTGTTCCTTTGTATGTTTTGAACATAACTGTACTCTTATTCTAGCTTTGTCTTTAGACACCATGGGGTAAAATATTGGAAGCACAAAAACTCCTTTTCTCCAGAGATTTTCGGCGAGATCCTTAGCTTTTTTGCTGCTGCCACACATAATTGGCACAATTGGTGTCTCGCTTTTTCCAGTATCGAAACCAATACTCTGCATCTCCTCTACGAAGTATCTTCTGTTTTCCCACAATCTTTCGACCATCTGAGGTTCAGATTCAAGTACGTCAAGAGCTGCAGTACATGCAGCGGCCACTCCAGGCGGTACTGCACCGCTTAGAAGCCAAGTTCTAGCCTTATTATACGCAAAGGCGCGAAGGTCTTCACTGCCACTTATATGTCCACCTACAACTCCGAAGGCTTTAGAGAAAGTCCCCATCTCAACGTGTACTTGATCTCTAGTTAGGTTATAGTGACTAACAATTCCCCTTCCACATTCTCCAAGCACACCCTCTCCGTGTGCATCATCAACATAGACACCGGCTCCATGTTCCGCAGCAATTTTCGCAATTTCAGGAAGTGGTGCAATGTCACCTTCCATACTGAAAACGCCGTCAGTAATAATCCAAATGCGTCTGTATGGAGGATTGTGCTTTTCCGCTTCTTCCATTACTCGATTGAGGTCTTCTATGTCATTGTGTTTGTAAATAGCTCTGTCGGCATGGGACAATCTAATTCCATCAATTATTGAACCATGGTTTAGTTCGTCTGAGACAAAAAGGTCTCCTCTATCACACAGCTGGGGAATTAAGCCCACATTAGCCATGTAACCTGTTTGAAATGTTAGAGAGGCAGGTGCACGTTTGAACCTTGCAAGACGACGATCCAGTTCCTCATGAACAGACATGTTTCCTGATATAGAGCGGTCGCTCCCTGCTCCAGCACCAAACTTTCTGGTTGCCTCAATCATTGCATTTACGACTTTTGGATGTGTAGCTAGATTGAGGTAGTTGTTAGCACACATCATGATAACTTCTTTTCTGTTCACATAACATACAGGCTCGTTTGACGCCTGAAGTTCTTTAAGTTCCCAGTTTAGGTTTTCTTTAACTAGCCGTTCATATTCCTCACGAAAACAAGCTGTGGAATTTCCTCTGCTGGACATATGTTATCACAAAACATGATCTCGACTTTTGGTTATTTAAGGATATGTCGATGATTAGATCCAAGTAATTCAAGAAAAAAATCGACATACATGTTAATACACTTACGTTTTTAGAAAGACTTATTTTTATCGTACCTCAATGAGGCGGCAGATCGCATTGAAAGGAGAAATTCCATGAACCAAAAAGTGTCGAAAAGAATCTTGGTTACTGGTGCCACTGGTCAAATAGGTTCAGAACTTACAGCAGAGCTACGGAAAAGATACGGTGGAGACAACGTAGTTGCTACCGGGCACAAGAGGAAGCCCAGTCCCGAAATGCTGAATGCAGGGCCATTCGAATACATTGATGTCACTAAAGCAACAGACATTTTTCAGGTAGTGGACAAGTATGGTGTTGGTGCAATCTATCATTTAGCCTCTATTCTCTCGGCTGAAGGAGAAAAGGACACATCACTCACATGGAATACGAATTTGATGGGTCTTTTCAATGTTTTGGAAGCTGCAAGAATACGAGAGATTCGTGTTTTTTGGCCAAGCTCTATTGCTGTTTTTGGCCCAGAGGTGCCTAGAATTAATACGCCACAAGAGACAATACTAATTCCACTAAGCATGTACGGCGTCACCAAAGTTGCTGGCGAACTATTATGTAATTACTACTTTAACCGTTATGGGCTGGATGTACGTTGCATTCGTTTTCCGGGCATAATAAGTCTAGACGTGCTTCCAAGTGGTGGAACAACAGATTACGCAGCTGCCATGCTGTATGAGGCGATAAAAAATAGGCGGTACACTTGTTTTGTGAGAAGAGATACAGTTTTGCCTATGATGTATATGCCTGACTGTATAAAAGCTGAAATTATGCTGATGGAGGCTAATCCCAGCAGGATTAAACACCGTACTGGCTACAATGTGTCTGCAATGAGCTTTTCAGCAGGAGAACTAGAGGAAGAAATCAGAAAATACATTCCAGAATTCAAGTGCGAGTTTAAACCAGACTTTAGACAAAAAATAGCAGATACTTGGCCAATGTTATTAGATGACCGTCTAGCCCGCGAAGAATGGAACTGGAAACCAGACTATGACCTATCATCCATGGTTAAAGACATAATGGAAAAAATGCTCTATTCCAACCAGTAGCCAATTTGATTACGTGATTACGTTAGAAGATATTTTTTCTCTGAATGTACTGCTTTCTCGCGTCCTCTAAAGTCATAAGAGTGACTTTTTTGTCCGACAACAAAAGTTCATTGCATTTAGGACAATTCACCATGTATTCCTTCTTTTTCTCAACAAACCGCTTTTTTTTCTTACCATTTACAAGAATATCTGAACCTAAGACCTTTTTAAGAACCTTTGATTCAGGCATTCCGTTCTCTAATATTAGTTTAGCACATTGGTAAGCTTTATTGACAGATATTTTCTCATTTTCAAGTGCTCTAATTATCTGAGGAAACTTATCCTCATTCTGGAAAATTATTTTTAATTGATGTAGCTTACCGGCCGACAAATCTAGTTCGTATGCAACTTTATCTCTTACAGAGGAAAATTCTGTCAATTTTTGACGAGTTTTTTCTTCATCTGCAGAAGATCTTCCTACGTGAAACAATTTTTTATATTTCTTTTCTAACTCTTCGGCTTCGCGATATAACTCTCTATAGGACTTACATCTGTATTTGTTCAGCATCAAAATGGCCAATTCTTCATCTTCATAATTCTCAATTATACAGGGTATTTCTGTTAGTCCAAATTTTTTGGCTCGAAGATACCTTCTTCTTCCATCCAATATCTGGTTCTTACTATTAATTATAATTGGAGACCTTATGCCATAAGTTTGTATGTCATAGTCAAAATATTCGTCTTCATGATCAAAGAAGACTTTCTCGTTGAATGGGTGAATTTCCAGCTTATCAGTTTCCACTAGGTATACAGTTCGTCTGGAATCAAGAATAATTCCTCCAATCTTTTTTCCAGAACGATTTTTCACAAAGAAATCACTTTCCGCCACTGGTGTTCACCATGATCTTTTGCGCTTTTAATTTTTTACATATATAAAATTTTTTGAGTTGTAAAGTCAACTTTCTAACGTTACACTTTTCTGCTGGTTCGCTCATAGTTGTTTGTCGGGCAATGTTATGCGTTTGTCTCCTGACATTAGGGGAATCTTTAGAAAGCTTGTCAAGAAAGGGTTGACTGTTACCCACATCGCATACCTGTTTGATACTACGAGGCAGACTGTTTACCGGTGGCTGAGACGAGGCAGACATGTAGGCAGAGAATCTTTCAAGGATAAGCCTAGGGAGCCAAAGGCGAGCAAGGTTACAGCTGAGGTTGAAGCGTTCATCCTTGCATTGAGAAACATGTTTGGGTGGGGAACCGCCCGCATACAGCAAGGCTTGTACAAGATCCCTGATTTCATGCGGGAGGTAGCACACTGCGTGCAAGGAGTCAGGTTGTCCAGAGAGACCATAAACAATGTTCTCTCAAAGCATGGCGTGAACGGCTACCCACGCAAACATAAACGTTGGAAGTTCTTCAGAGCCGAGACGCCTGATGAGTTGTGGCAGATCGACTTCAAAGGACCATTCACTGTGCATGGTAAGAAGCACTGGTTCCTCATATGCATTGACGATTACAGTAGGTTCCTAGTTTCAGCCGAACAGTTCAGCCATGAACCGAAAACAAAGGAGGTGACTGCTCTGCTGGAAAGGCAGAACAGGCTTCCCAAGGCGATACTCTCCGACCACGGCCCACAATTCAAGAAGAAGTGGAAACGGTGGTGCAGACTGCACCGTATTGAACCTCATTTTGCCCATCCATCCTATCCCCAAGACAAAGGCAAAGTCGAACGATGCATTCAAAACTTGAACAGAGAGTTCGTTAATCACCTCAGAAAATTCCCAGAATGGCTGAAAGATAAACTACACGAATACAGAGAATGGTTCAACCACTCACGGTTCCACAGGGGAGTAAACGCACTACCCGCAGACCTATATGAGTGTAACGTTAGAAACTTGACATGACATTTATTGAAGCAACATTGTTTTTTGAAATTCGTCTATGGTTTTTTCAAATATGTCATATGTTTCTTGTTCGTAGAGACATACAACTATTCTTGATAAGGTTGTTCCTTTTTTAATGTCGTCCTAAACGCGGCAGAATGTCGCTGGATAATCACCCAATACTTGTGTCCAATATTTATGCGTTAACGCTTCAATGATATGTATACTTACAAACTAAGAATTGGTAGTTTCGTTAAAACCTCTTACTGGTCTAATAGAAGTGCCATTAATTTTGAAGTACAAGAAAACATAACAAAGATTCAGATCAGGTTAATACTAGCAGGTAGATCATAAGATAGCGTTTAGGATTTTATTGTGTGGCGAAGGAATTCTAACGAGAACTAAATATAATCATTGGAGTGAGAGATCCACTTCAAAATGGGTTCCTTAGATGCCTTTACCATATCCAGTCTAGATACGGATGTAGTATGAGGAGATGTCTTCACGATCTCAGGATCTCTTTCGATTTCTTCATTTATTTTTTCCAATGCTTCGGCAAATGCGTCAAGAGTTTCCTTTTTCTCCGTTTCTGTTGGTTCTACCATCATTGCTTCTTCAACTATTAAAGGAAAATAAATAGTCGGAGGGTGAAAACCATAATCCAGCAGTCGTTTAGCAATATCCACCATACGTACTCCTTTTTTCGCCTGTCTCGCACCAGACAACACGAACTCATGTTTATATGGCTGTTCATAAGTCAAATCGAAGAATGGTCTTAGCTTCCTAAGGAGATAATTTGCGTTTAGAACGGAAACCTCTGCGACTTGCCTTAAACCTTCAGCTCCAAGCGCCAGAATATATGCATAGGCTTTAACCATAACTCCGAAGTTTCCATAAAAACTTTTTACTCGACCAATTGACAAAGGACAGTCATAGGTAAGGCTGTAATTTTTCCCAGTCTTATTTATTCTGGGAACAGGTAGGAAAGGCTCTAGCGCTCTCTTGACCCCTACTGGACCTGCCCCTGGACCTCCTCCACCATGAGGTGTTGAAAAAGTCTTGTGTAGGTTAAGATGAACTATGTCGAATCTCATGTCTCCAGGTCTCGCGATGCCAAGAAGAGCGTTCATGTTCGCTCCGTCACAATAAAGTAAGCCTCCGCTACTGTGAACAATATCTGCTATTTTGAGAATGTCCTTTTCGAATATTCCCAGAGTATTAGGATTTGTTAACATGATGCCTGCAACATCTTCAGTCATTATATCCTTCAAAGCATCTAGGTCAACTCTTCCCTCTTTGTTTGATTTTATGGTCAAAACGTCGAAAGCGCACATAGAAGCTGAAGCGGGATTCGTGCCATGAGATAAATCTGGAACTATGATTTTGGTTCTTTTCTCCTTCTTATGCCGGAAATAGGCTTTCATCATCATTAACCCAGTTAGTTCACCATGAGCCCCTGCGGCAGGTTGAAGGGTAAAAGCATCCATGCCAGTAATTTCGCAGAGATATTTTTCCAAGTTGAACATAAGCTCTAAACAGCCTTGGCTAATCTCTTCAGACTGATATGGATGTGCAAACATGAACCCAGGTAGTCTAGAAGCATCTTCGTTCACTTTTGGGTTGTATTTCATAGTGCATGAGCCGAGAGGATAAAATCCATTATCAACACCGTAGTTCATCCTTGAAAGTGCAGTATAATGCCTAACCACATCAACCTCACTGACCTCTGGCAAAAACAATTTCTTTCTTAAGAGATTCTCTGGAATGTCTACTTCTCTCGGTGGAACATCAAGTTTTGGAAGTTCAATTCCCCTTCTTCCTGGCGAACTTATCTCAAATATTAGCTTCATGCTATATTCTCCAAAACTTCAACTAGTTTATCTATGTCTGCTTTGCTATTTCTTTCAGTTACACAAAACATCATGGTATTCTTGAGATCTGGATAAAATCTTTCCAGCTCAAGACCACCAATTATTTTGTGTTTTAGCAATTGCTTGTTTATTTTTCTAGGTGAGATAGGGCACTCGAAAACAAACTCATTATAAAAGGGAAATACGAAAACAGGCTTGAACCCATTAATCTCTGCAATGGCATCATAGGCATAATGGGCTTTCTGATAACATAGATTTGCAAGTTCAACTAGTCCGACTTTTCCAAGAAGGGACAAGTAGACTACCGTAGCCAATGCATTCAAAGCTTGGTTCGTGCAGATGTTTGAAAAGGCTCTTTCCCTTCTGATGTGTTGCTCCCTTGCCTGCAAGGTTAGAACATATCCTCGTCTTCCCTGCGCGTCTGTGGTCGCTCCAACCAGTCTTCCGGGGAAAAATCTTACATATTTATTCTTGGTTCCCATGAAGCCTAAATAGGGACCTCCATAGTTCAATGGGTTTCCGAAAGATTGTCCTTCGCCTGTAACGATGTCAGCTCCGCATTCTCCTGGTGGTTTGAGCATGCCTAAGGATGTAGGCTCAACTACACTCACGATTAACAGAATTTCTTTTTCATGGCATATTTTTTCTATCCCAGACAGATTCTCAATGCAGCCAAAGAAAGTTGGATTTTGGACTACCACTGCGGCAGAATTTTTTGAAACAATCTTTTCGAGGTCTTCTAAACTGGTAACGCCATTACAAAATTCTACTTCCTTCAACATCAGCTCACGTGCACTACAATAGGTTTTGACTACTTCCTTATACTCTGGATGCACAGCTGATGAAATTATGATCTCTTTTTTGCCAGTTATGTTCGAGACCATTATAACTGCTTCTGCAAGAGCGGTAGCGCCGTCGTAGACTGACGCATTGACGACTTCCATGTCGACTAGCTCAGCGATCATGGTCTGATACTCGAAGATTGCTTGAAGCATTCCTTGACTTACTTCTGGCTGATAAGGCGTATAAGAAGTATAGAACTCTGCCCTAGAAACAATGTGGTTCACAACGCTTGGGATGAAGTGATTGTATGCCCCAGCTCCAATAAAGCAGCTCTTGTGAAGAACCTCGCCGTTTTTTTCGCTTAGCATTAACATGTGTCTCGTCAATTCTATCTCTGACATGGATGATGGCAAATTGAGAGGCGTTCTCAGAACTAACTTTTCATCAATGTCAGCGAACAAATCATCTATGGATTTCAATCCAAGAAACTCTAGCATTTCTTGCTTGTCTTTCTCGGAGTGAGGAGCAAAAAGCAATGTCATTGCCTCTCTATAAGTTCCTCATATTCTTTGGCAGTCAGTAAATCGCCCAGTTCTTTAATGTCTCTTACTTTTAGCTTCGCAATCCATCCGTCACTATATGGTTTTTGATTGATCAGTTCGGGCTTATTCACTAAAGAATTATTGATTTCTATTACTTCACCGCTAACTGGAGAATAGACATCTGAAACAGCTTTAACCGATTCAAGAATGGCAATCGATTCTCCCTTTTTCACAACTTTTCCTACTTTTGGAAGTTCAACGAAAACTACATCATTTAATCGTTCCTGAGCATGAAATGTTATTCCTATTGTTGCAATGTCATCCTCAACCTTTACCCACTCATGCTCTTTAGTGTACTTCAAATTTTCTGGATACATAAACATGCCCTCCTGTAGAATGGAGTTTTGACGATTCTTGCAAGACATTGATTGTTCCTAATCTGAATCTTAATTTGTTCTCCACTCTTTGCATACTCACTGCTAACATATCCTAAGCCAATGTTTTTTTGCAAAGAAGGGGAGAAAGAACCGCTTGTAACGTATCCTACGCTATCGTTTCCTATAAAAATTTTATAGCCATGTCTTGGGATTGCTCTATCAATCATCTCGAAACCAACCAGTCTTTTCCTTACACCTTTTTCCCTCTGTTCTTGCAATTTCTTTTTACCGATAAAGTCTTTCTTGTCAAAATTGACAGCCCATGACAAATGAGCCTCTAAAGGTGTGGTTGTTTCGTCTATATCATTACCATAAAGGACGTAACCGGCCTCCAGCCTTAGCGTATCTCGTGCTCCGAGTCCGGCAGGAGATATTCCATCATCCTTTCCCTCTTGAAGGATTCTTTCCCAAACTCTTTCAATTTTGTCAGATGCGGAATAAATTTCAAAGCCATCTTCGCCAGTGTAACCAGTTCTTGAAACCATAATTTTGACATCGTCGAGGCGCATCTCGTCGATCTGAAAAAAATCTAAGCCTTCTAAGTTGTAATCAAGTAGTTTCTGAAGTATTCTTTCAGATTTTGGACCTTGAATGGCTATAATGGCTAATTCATCAGTAAGATCCTTGATATATACGCCAGTCTCGCTGTTTCTCCTCATCCATTCTAAGTCTTTCTCTTTGGACAAGGCATTTACGGTTAGGAAAAAACGATCGTCATCCAACTTATAAACTAGCAGATCATCTACGATTGTACCAGATTCGTAACACATAAGTGTGTACAAAGCTTGATTCCGTGCCAATTTCGAAATATCATTCGTTACAATTTTCTGAATAAAGTCAAAAGCTTTCCACCCCATAACTTCTATCTTCCCCATATGAGATACATCAAATAACCCAGATGCGTTCCTAACTGTATTGTGCTCCTTAATTATTGATGAATAACGTACAGGCATTTCCCAGCCATGAAAGTCAATGAAATAGGCACCCAGCGTTTTGTGATATTCAAATAGTGGAGTTTTCAAATCAATTCCACCACCTTCCATACATGGGGGGTGAAAATTTATTGTATATAAGCCATACGTAGATTTCATTTAACAGCTTTTGATGCCCGCATTTGCAGCGCTTTTTGCTTTGTGGACTAATTATGCGGATGGAATAACGAATTCGCTGTTTTTGTCCTTGAATTGATGAAAGAGGCAAGAATTTGGCTCCCTTAACCAAATCTGGAATAAGGCTGAAAATCGTCCAAAATGAAAAAAGAAGCAAAAATCAACTAATTCTAATAATTAATCCATAAAGCAGCGCTTTTTATCTGGTTCTCAGAAGTCTACTCGACATCTACGAATACCTGAGACAAATACCTACTAGAGTAACGCTTACGGCCTTTCTTCTCTCCTCAAAATCGCATCCACAAAACTGGCTAAATACACAATTTAGCCTAAGGGTCTATGGATAACTTTCAAAATGTGTTATCACTGTAACTTAGTGCTCGCGCGCATAAACCATTGAGAACAATAATGTCTAAGGAGATATTTGTAATTTACTCGTATGTAAGGGAGACGCAAAGGTCTATAACTGAACGAACCTCTACTCATATATCATCCTATTCATTTTAAAACTTTTCAGGATGTTTCGGACCGCATTCTCGTATCAGCGGACAACGCCGCACTAGGGCTTCAGCGAAAAAAGGCAAGAGAACCTAGTCCAGTAATAGCGGTCCAGAGCCGCAGAAAAGTCGGCTATCAAATCATCTTCTTTTGAGGGCATCTCTATTATCCTCGATAAGAGTTTTTCACTTTTTTCTGTTGGAAAACCAGTGTCAAAAGAATATGCTGTTATATCATTCCACATACTTACAAGAACCTCTTCTTGAGTCGTCACAAGATATTCAGGACGACCCGTTCTTGGATTTGGTCTTAGCATCCCTTGTTTTATTGTCTCTTCTTCTCTTTCTTTTATTCCGTAAACCAGCTCATACTCCATTTGCTTGGTTTCAGGTGGAAACAACAAAGCTTTCAAGGAAGCAGGCAGAGTTTTACCTTCTTGAATCAGCTTTATGATTTGTTGTTTCAGCTCCTCATCCAGTTCCATTTTTTTCTACACCACTCAAAGTTTTATCCTCCTTCCTTTGTCTTTTTTATGTTCTTCTTTTTCCTGAAGCCGCGCATCATATTTTTCCAATGCTTCGTCAGCTTGCTTATGAATGAAGTCTAAGGCACTGTGATAAGGTGTGCTCATCTCTCTAATAGCAGTGTCAAGTATCTCATACTTTTCTCTTGGAATTTCGATGTATTCGGACTCTTCGTTCAGAAACTTTAGTCTCCATCTCACGGCGTCACGCATAAACTCCTCTCTTGTCATGAAGCCTAAATGCTTGTTCTCTTCTATGAAGTACTCAATCTGAGCCAGCAGTTCTGTGGGGAGTACTACTGATTGGTTTAGCGTGGCTTCTATGGCATCTTGGTATGTTTGCATCTTGCCCGTCTGCGCCATCAACTCTCCTAATAACGCCGTCAGTTTTTGGTGCACATCGTCTGAGATTCTAAGCGTTTTCATGAACCTCACATCTAAAGTATTACAAGTGTGATTAGTGGAATTAGGTTAAGTCTTTCGTAGTATACCAAGTATCCTCAAAACACCAAGGAGTCAGGGCAAATAAAAGTCAAAATCGGATTCACTATCGAACCAAGCCTCCTACAAGAAATAGACAGGCTCAGAGGTATAACAAAACGCAGCACCTTCATGGAGCACCTCCTAAAGCTCGGAATAAAAACCTACAAAAAAGAAAACCGAACAGCCCAGCACACGCCACAACCACGCACAAGAAGAGGCGATGACAATGGAAGTTGAAGAACTAACCCTAACGAGAGAACTGGCTGACGCAGAAGTTAAAGCCTTAAAGCAAGCTGTCAGGCAAAACGCCAAACTTGCCAAAGAACAACTTTTCAAAGACCAGATGAAAGTCTACGGATTCTTCAACAAGCACGGCGGAAAACTCATCGACATCTGGCAATCATTCCAAAAAGCAGGACTAAACGCAGACGGCGACCCAAAGCTTGCGATTTGCCGTGCAGACGCAAAAGAATGCTTCTGCCAGAAACACGAAGACGGAAGCGCCATATTCACAGTTGACAGAACAGTAAACTACTGGGACCAGCCGAGAAAAACGCTCAGTCTTTTCCAAACCCTCAGCGACCTGACGCGGGATCTCTTCAATCACCCCTTTTCCAGAACGCAACCCCATCTTGTACACTTCCCAAAGCTCTTGAGGAACACCATGCGCACCCAAAATCAAACGCATCCTACCCCCCATTCTCTATAAGCCCAGCAACACCACACGCCACATGGACAAGAGACTCAACAGAAAAGTAACCAGTAGCACGATCGTACTCAACGGATTCATTCAAAACAGGAATATAGAACCCCTTTGATATCCGCTCACCACGACCCTCAAAACTCAATCCCGTGATGCCAACACTCTTAAGCGACGACCAATCATACCCCTAATCAATCAAAATACCTAAAACAATGATTATTAACAGAAGCCTTCATAATTTTCCAAAACATTGACTACGAAAAACACCTTCCGTTATTTCCTACTATAAGAACACCCCATTGGAACGAAGCCCAGTGAGACGGTAGACGCGTGATTTTTTTACAACCAAGTTTTGAGCTTGTTCTAACCTCATTTTTGATTTTCTACGAATCTTCGTCTTTGCTGCTTAGGTGAACTAATTTCAACTGTTTACTGTTGACAGTGAAAGAAAAGGTGTTTTCCGAAACCCCTGTAGTTTGTGTTACAGGCTTGAAGCTGGGCGTGTCAACTTCTATTGTGTCTTGATTATTATAGGTTCTCAGTTTCTTTCTTTTATATAACGGGGTTATCCTCCGTGAATTATGGGGATGAAAACGATTTCGTCTTTGTCTTTTAGTTCAGTTTCCAGCCCTTTCAGTAAATGGATTTCTATGCCGTTTACTAGTATGACGGCGTTTGGTGTGGGTGTGTTAAGTTCAGGATCAACCAGTACACGTTTAAGATTTTGAGAGGCTTCAGACAGTTTCATGACTATTTCTCCGAGTTTTTCGTTTCTTTCTATTCTCATTGATGTTTCACTGTTACCATAGGCTTTTTTGAACACGCCGAGAAACCTCATGGTAACTTCGCCGTGAGAAGTTGAGCTCATCTGCGGGTTTTCCTCTTTCTTTTCTTTATTGATAGGTTTCACCAAGATTTATTTCTTTATTGCAACAATAGTGTCACTTATGAAGGCCATCAGTAGTGGGGAGGAACTTGAGGAAACAGTGTTGTCTATCTTAGAATTGCTTTCAAATGTTAGGGGGTATTATGTTCTTTTGATCTACGTGAAAGTCGACGTTCGAATCTCTATTGGAAAATTGGGGGTCAAAAGATTTGAAAAGGGATATTATGTTTATATTGGTTCTGCGTTAGGTAAGGGAGCGGTAAGTCTTGGTGGACGAATCCGGAGGCACGTTAGAAAGCAAAAAACTAAGATGTGGCACATAGACTATCTTTTGTTTAACAAAAATGCAATCGTGAAAACTGTTGTGGCGGGTGTTGCTGGTCAAAAAATGGAGTGCAGAATTACCAAGCGTCTTAAGGAAGTTTTTCACGGCCAAACTCCGGTTGTGGGATTCGGAGCTTCGGACTGCAAGGACAACTGCCGCAGTCACCTTCTTTACATTAAACGTGCACATAGCATTGTTGATATGATTATTGATTTGCTGCTACGTGAATTTGATGGTGAGATTTACGTGTTGAGGTTGCGCTGAATGGCTATGACAGCTATCTGACTTAATACCTGGTTGTTTCTGATGTATGTGTTTGGGGTCTTGTTTGGAATTTAGGATTCGCAGAGCAACCCTCGAAGACTTGGATAGTCTCGTCGAGATTGAGGCGAAGTGTTTTGCAGACGAGGCTTTTACGAGGAACCAGCTGGATTACTGCCTAAAGTCTTCTGACTTCGTTTGTCTTGTTGCTTTGGTTGATGAGAAAATGGTTGGTTTCGTCATTGGGTCTGTAGAAATCTTCAGCGGCGAAATGGCGGGGCACGTCTACACTTTAGACGTTTTGGAGGGTTACAGGAAAAGAGGGTTTGGCAGCAGGCTTTTGTATGCGTTTGAGTCCATTTTGGCTGAGAGAGGTATTAGAGCTGTTTATCTTGAGGTGCGGGTTGACAACATTCCAGCAAGGAGGCTGTATTCCAAACATGGTTACAAGCCTTTCAAGGTTTTGAAGGACTATTACGAGCCAAAAGCTGATGCTGTGATGCTTAGAAAGATTTTATAGTCATAAATTCTTTTTCATAGATATGGTTTATATTGAGCTGTTGATAGAGATTCATCTTGTGTTTAGGGAGGTCGTAACATGTTTTGTAAGAGCTGCGGAAAAGAGATTTCTGATACAATGAACTTTTGCCCCAACTGTGGCGTATCGACGAAAAAAACATCCAAAGAAGTCTACTCTGTATCTTCTGACGACCTTGTTAAGAAAGTTAAAGAGCTGATTCACGAAGGCAACATCACGAAGATAATTGTAAAAAACGAAAAAGATGAAACTTTGCTTGAAATACCCGTAACAGTAGGTCTTATTGGCGCAATATTGGCACCTTGGATGGCGGCGTTGGGCGTAATCGCCGCGATGGTCACGCGGTGTAAGATAGTGGTTGAGAGAAAAGCAGAGTAGTGGGACAGGCTTTCACCTGCAACTCTCGTGTTTCGGTGGCGTCTAAGTGGTAAGACCAGCGACAGCGTTTTCTGTATTTGCTGACTCCCCTTTTTTAGTCGTTGTCTTTTGAATAATAGAATGTTTTGAACTATTTCCCAGGAATTCAAATATTGCAGCATAATCATTTTTTATCATATAGCTAGACTATTATTAGGTTGAAGGATGTGATTTTACCGTGAAAAATGTTCGTGCTGGTGTAATAGGTATAGGTTTCATAGGTCCGGTGCACATTGAAGCTCTTCGAAGGCTAGGAGTTGACATTATTGCTCTGTCATCTTCATCTGAGGAACGGGCTAAAATTAAGGCAAAGGAGACGAGGATTCCTAGGGCCTATGGAGACTATAGGATGCTTATTGAGGATGATGATGTTGACGTGGTTCACGTGTGCTCTCCAAATAATCTTCATTATGCTATGGTAAAAGAAGCCCTTTCTGTTGATAAGCACATCGTTTGCGAAAAACCGTTAGCTATGAACTCCAAAGAAACTGAGGAACTTGTTAGTTTGTCAAGAATGAGTAATAAGGTTCACGCGGTGTGCTATAACATTCGTTTCTACCCCCTTTGCCTTGAAGTAAAAGAAATGATTAGGCAGGGTGAACTTGGAGAAATATACTTTGTAAACGGATTTTACCATCAAGACTGGCTGTTTTTTGACACAGATTGGAACTGGCGTGTAACATCTGAGGCTGGCGGTGATTTACGTGCTGTGGCTGACATTGGCACTCACTGGATGGATCTAGTATGCTTTATAACTGGGTTAAAGATAAACCGAGTTAATGCTGATCTCAGAACTTTTATTCCAGTAAGAAAGAAGCCTAAAGTTGTGGTGGAGACATTTAAAGGCAAGGAACTTAAACAAGCTGATTACGTGGAATATTCTGTTGAGACAGAGGACTATGCGAGTGTCTTGCTTGAGTTTTCAGACGGTGCAAGGGGAGCCTTAACGGTGTCGCAGGTGGCTGCTGGCAAAAAGAATGACTTACGATTCGAGATTTACGGGTCGAAGAAGGCTGTTGCTTGGTCGTCTGA
>Ga0209102_1000710_pt1 | contig 20663 bp, 23 predicted proteins | sample ConPoolayeHmetaG_FD_185483 | JGI IMG/M metagenome (GOLD analysis project Ga0209102, IMG submission 185483) | Hot spring microbial mat communities from California, USA to study Microbial Dark Matter (Phase II) - Cone Pool mat layer H metaG... ...
TCCTTCCCGTACTGATGAAGATGCTTTGTCCTTTTGCCACACCAGGGACATGTGCCCGTCTTCCTTGTCCTCTCTACGCGCAGCATTATCCCTTCTTCCCCTATCTCTACTTGCCTTACTTTGAAACCTTGCAAGCCTAAAAAAATTAGCATAAAATTTTGAAGGGTCATTTGTGGTAGGTTAACCCCTTTCTTTTTTCCTTTATTTTCAAGGAGTTCCTACCACATTTCTATCTAAAAATCACCACACTTTTTACGGAAGAGCCTATCTTTTCTTGTCTCTTATAGAGAAAAAAAATATAATTCAAAAAATGAGCATAAGATTCTGGCAGGTAGAAATCCTAAAAAAATCTATAAAGAAGAAAGAAAAGCTCAAAATTCTCGAAAATAATCTGAAAATAGCTCCTCAATCTTTAGTCCTCGACTTAGGTTGTGCCCAGGGAATTCTGAGCTTTTTCTTGAGAAAGAAGGGCGGATTTTGGGTGAGTGTTGACCAAGATTTCTTGAACTTAAAAACATCTAAGAACCTGCTCGAAAAGAACCTAATCCAAATTGGACCTGGATCACTTCCTTTTCAAAACAGAGTTTTCAATCTTGTCCTCTGTCTTGACTACCTTGAACACCTCGAAGACGACCTTTTCTGTCTTAAGGAGATTAATCGTGTGCTAAAGGAGGAAGGCATCCTCATCCTCGCCACCCCTCGTAGAGGAAAAAAAATGTTGCTCAACAGAGTCCGACCCTTACTGGGATTGAAAATAGAGAACTACGGGCATAAAAAAGAAGGATACACTCTTAAAGAGCTCGAGGAAAAACTCCGCAACACCCACTTCTCTATCGAAAAAAAGACAACTTTCGCCCGTTTTTTTTCAGAAGCAATTGAGCTTGTGCTTAATTTTTTCTACATAAAATTATTCTCTAAACCCGAAGCCCCCACTCTTAGAGATGGACATATAAGGCCTTCCTCAAAAGAAGAATTCGCTTCAGTCGAAAAAGTGTTTAGACTTTATTCCTTCGTCTATCCTTTGCTCTGGATGATTAGCAGATTGGATAAACTTCTTTTTTTCCAGAAAGGATATGGCATTCTCATCTGGGCAAGAAAATCCGGTCCATAAAACCTGAGAGATGGAAATAAGGAAAAAAATCGGCTTTTTCCTCGGTCCTCTTTTCTTCTTGATTTCTTATTTTTCTCCACTTCTTCCTCAAAATCCAAAGGCTCATTACATCTTTTCAATTTTTCTTTTCGTCATAACCTGGTGGGTGAGCGAATGCATTCCTATTCCCATCACAGCACTCCTCATTCCTGTGCTGATAACTGTCTTTCAAATCGCTCCTGCCAAGGAAGCTTTTGCCCCCTTTGCAGATCCTGTTATCATGCTTTTCATGGGAGGATTCATTCTGGCAAGAGGCATGAGTTTTCATTCCTTAGACTTGAAACTTGCGCATTCTATTCTCTCTCTGAAGGTTGTCGCCAGTAAAAAAAGCAGGATAATCCTTTCCTTTGCCTTCACAACTTCCTTCATTTCCATGTGGATAAGCAACACCGCCACAACGGCGATGATGTTTCCTATTGCCCTTGGGGTTTTAGGTTCCTCTCTTAATAAGGCATCAGAAAAAGGGAAAGATTCCTTTACAACCTTTTTGATGCTCACCATTGCCTACTCTTCTTCCATCGGAGGGATTGGCACCCCTATCGGTAGTCCTCCCAACCTAATAGCCATAGGCATGCTTTCCAGGCTGACCGGCTACAAGATAAACTTTTTCCAATGGATGGTGATAGGATTTCTGGTGATTGTGCCCATGCACATTTTTCTTTTTCTCCTGATGAAAATAAAGCTTGGGAATTCTAATCCTCAAATTAGCTTACCTTCTTTTCCTGAAAGAGAATGTGGAGGTTTGAATAGAGGGCAGAAGAATGTTCTTCTGGCCTTCTTAATCACTGTTTTCCTCTGGGTCTCTCCAGGCATCATCTCTCTCTTTCTAGGCCGAGAACACAGTTTTTATCTCTGGCTTGAAAGACACTTCCCTGAATCAGTTGTAGCCCTAATCGGTGCCTCTCTTCTTTTTCTCCTTCCTGTAAATCTAAAAAAAGGCGAATTCACTCTGCATGTCAAGGAGGCGATGAAAATAGACTGGGGCACGCTCATTCTTTTTGGCGGTGGGCTATCGCTCGGACTTCAAATTTTTGAAAGCGGCCTCGCTGAGGAAATCGGAAGATTCATAATTTCCTCTGCAGGAAATAAGGAAAGCCTTCTTGCCATCACCTTTTTTTCGGTAACATTCTGTGTCTTTCTGACCGAAGTGGCCTCCAACACAGCCTCAGCCAATATTGCCATTCCTATCATAATCGCTCTTTCTAAGGCTGCTTCCATAAATCCTGTTGTACCTGTCTTTGCTTCAGCTCTCGGATGTAGCTTCGCTTTCATGCTCCCCGTCTCTACTCCTCCAAATGCCATTGTCTACGGTTCAGGCTACATTCCCATTCAAAAGATGATCAAGATAGGATTTATTTTAGAAATTGTGGGGATTGTTCTCATCTGCCTGGGAGTGGGGGTCATTGCTCCCATGATAGGACTGATTTAAAAATCTTCAAGAAAAAGTAATATCATCTCCAAAAACCTTCTTCTTAACTCGAAAGAGCCTTGAAAAGTTCGATGGCGATGAGATTAAAACAGAAAAGGGTTGCTATTTTAAGCTTAGATTTTCTGTTATAATCAAATTAATAAATGGATGCTTACATAACGCGTGAAGCATATAGATTTATTGAGGCCTTGTCCCTCATCTCCTCTCTCTCATCTAAAAATGGTCTCCTCATAGGAAACAAGGTTGGTAATCGATACTTCATCCAGAAAGTCTTTCCTTCGCTTCCTAAATTTTATTCCTCACTGAAAAGTTTTTTCGAAATTGATAGGCTTTTCGAGGGGAAAATTCTTGGCTTTTTTTCTTTCAACCCAACTCCAGAAAAAAAGAAGAGAATCCTCGCTCCCTTTGCCCATTCAAAGCTCTTTCTCGAGATTCATTCCAGCCCAAAAGGAAAGTTAAGGATGAAGGCCTACGTTATCGAGTATGAACGAGATTTTATTCTTTCACCGATAAATTTACTTAATTCTATCAAGGAACATGAAGAGATGAAATCATTAAATGAAGAGCAAAAAAAAATCCTTCTCAATCTGGCCCGTCAGGCAATAGAACATTATCTCAAGACCGAAGAGCCTCTAAAGATTGAGGTCAAGGATGAGCAACTCAGGCAAATGCGCGGCGCGTTTGTTACCCTCAAATTCGAAGGCGAGCTAAGAGGGTGTATAGGATATCCTCTCCCTTATAAACCTCTGTATGAGACGGTAATTGAGGTAGCTATATCTGCAGCAACTCAGGATTTCCGCTTCAAACCCCTCTCCCTCGACGAACTCGAAAAAACTAAGATTGAAATCTCTGTCCTCACCCTGCCTAAGACCGTAAAGAACATCAAAGAGATAAAAATAGGTGAACATGGAATCATAGTCTCAAAAGGCCCAAACAGGGGGCTCCTTCTCCCCCAAGTACCCCTCGAGTGGGGCTGGGATTTGGAAACTTTTCTTCGTCATGGATGTCTTAAGGCTGGATTGGATGAGGATGAATGGAAAAAGGGAGCTAAGATCGAGATTTTTTCTGCCGAAGTCTTCTCAGAATAAGAATTCACTCATCAGCTCTTTTTCTTGAATTCTTTTCTCTTGAGCATCTCCCGGGCTTCTTCTTTATATTCATTAACTCCTATGACCCAGCGAGGATCAGGCTTCATGTTTAGAACATATTCCAGCTCTTCTCTTGCCTTATCCACTTTGTTAAGCGCTAGATAGGTATCCGCAAGATAAATGCGAGTCAAGGGATCATCTGGCCCGAGTTCCTTTGACTTTAAAAGATGTTGAAGAGATTTCTCTTTGCTCCCTCCTACAAACCCTGGCAGTTTGAAAAACATCCTGCCTAACACCCGGTCAGCTCCCCCATCTTCATAGCTTCTATCAATCTCAATTACTTTTTCCATGGCTTCTCTGATAGGCTTGACAAGAGAAAGGCTCTTGAGAACTCCTCTTGTCTCACCATAAACTCCATTACAGACTCCAAACCAGTAGTGGCCGTCCGGTTTTTCTGGATTCAGCTCCACTGCCTTCTTGGCATAATAAATTCCTTGAGAAAAAATGGCTTTCTTCTCCTCTTTGTCCTCCGTATGCGCTCCTATAAAATACAAGATTCTTGCTAATCTCCAGTAGACTTCATATTTGTCCCCTTCTTTTGAAAGAGCTTCCATGTATTTTTCTTTGGCTGCCAAGGCTGTCTCAAGGTTCTCCATCTGAAGATAGAGTTCATCTCCTCTGAGAATGAGTTCTTCTCCTGACTGTGAAGGGAGGAGTAAATTAAGAATAGGGAAAAGAAGAATGATGATCGAACTCTTCACCTTCATTAACCACTCCTTTTCGGCGTATTTATAACATAAAAACTATAAAGCACCAAAAATATTTTTTAAATGAAGGTTATACGTCAGAATTTTTTTAGCGTAAAAATGTATCTTAAATTCAATCTTGTGAAGCATATTTTCCCTAGAGTATGTTAACTCGGAAAATTGGCTTTTACTGTTTTCAGTTGAATTGACCATCAATTTCCCTTTCCCAATCAACAAAAATTCGCTCAATCTTCTCTCTCTCCCTCTCAAGCTCCTGTTCCCCAAGTTCTGGGCTGACAAGGATAGGGGGACCATAGACAGCCAGGACCCTTGAAAAGGGAAGAAAAATCATGAATTGGTCCCAGCTCTTGAAGAATCTCTTTCTCGAAGCTGCAAAGGTAAAAGGGATAAGATATGCCCCTGTTTCCTGAGCAAGTTTAAGACAGCCAATCTTCATTTTTCTATTCGGGCCCCGCGGGCCATCTGGAACGATTATTACCTCACCACCTCTTTGAAGTTCTTTCTTCATCTCATTCCAAGGCTTTATTATGGAATGAGAGCTAGAGCCACGGATTATCTTGTATCCCCATCTTGACATTATGGAAGAAACTATCTCACCGTCTCGACTTGGGCTTATTAGAGGCGCACTCCCTCTATGGCGGAAGAAATAAGGAACAAGGAAAATTCTTCCATGCCAGACGAGAATTATTACCGGGATCCTTTTTGACCTTAAAATTCTGTATTCTTCTTCTCCCTTAACCTCTATTCTTGCTAATTTGCACCAGACCCAGAGAATTATTCTTCCCAGAATTCCTGTGAGTCCCCAGCGTATCCTTTCCCCGATTTTCATCTTAATAAGAGCTAATTATCATCGCCCATTAGATATTTTCGTGAGTGATAAAGTGAAGCGTTGAAGAGCTTCATCTTGAGTAACATCATTTTGTAAATTAATAAATTATGCTCCCCTCGTCCTTCTTTTCGTATTAAGCCCATTGACCTTAACTTTTTCCTTCATCTGCTAACTAAATTTTGCCTCATTTACGAGCTGAAGAGCTCGAAGCGCCATTATTATAATATATAAAGAGCCAAAATAGAGAAGATTTTCAATTTAATTTTTCTTCAAGTATTAAACCTAAAGAGGGGAAAATTTTTCCCCCTGCCTTAACTTCATCCTCTCTTTAAATTCTTGAAGGGCTACCCCTATTGAATATCCAAGCATGCTCAAAGATAAACCATAAGGCAAAGAAACGGGCCATGAGGGCCAATTAAACTTTAGTACTTGAGACTCGCACAGAAAACCAACCACCGAAAACCCCCCTCCAGCTGCAAGGCTCAATAAGCCAGCAAGAGGCCTCTTCTTTTTGATAAATATCATCGCTATCCCCGGAATGAAAAGCCCCTCTGCCATGATCTCAGAAGCAAGCCCTAGAGTCTTGAGAATACTCCGGAACTGTGTGGCAACAAGAAGAGCCAATCCCGAAACAAAGAGGGTAGAAGCGCGGCTTAAAAAGATAATTCCCCTCAAGGAACAATGAGGGAATAGTTGCTGAAATAAATCTCTGGTCAGAGAGAGCGCTCCCGTGTTTATGGCGGTGTCCATGGTCGACATCAGCGCAGAAACCAAGCCAACAAACATAATCCCACTCAAGAAGGAGCCACGAGTAGAAGAGATTACTTCTATAAAAAGAGGGTGGGAAAAAGGTTTTCCATGAAAAAGGGGCAAACAAAGTATCCCTGCCAGAACCAGTGACCCGAAAAGAATAAGAAAGGTTCCAGAGGAAGCAAAAAGAGCTATCCTTGCACTTTTTGCTGATCGGGCTGCCTGAATCCTTTGCCAGGCAATAGGGGATACTGTCCAGGCAAGGGCAAAAGAAAGGGTAATCAGGATGTTTTTTTTTATATCTAAAAAGAAGTTTAAGTAACCTCTTCTTCCAAAATCGAGAGCAGAATCAAGGGCTTCTTTGACTGAAATCTCACTGAGAAAAAACAAGAAAAACACGATGAGACCTGCTAGGAGAAGAAAAAATTGAAGGGCATCGGTGATGGCTACAGAACGAAAGCCTCCCAAAAATGAATACAAAACTACTATTCCTGCACCGAAAACAATCCCTTCAAGATAGCTAACTCCCACCAGTACTTCCAGAAAATGACCCATGGCTACCATTTGAGATGAGGCAAGCACTATCATATACCAGATTATAAGAGAAGCTCCCAGATGTCTTACTGCATGGCCATAGCGTAATTGTAAGAGGTCAGGAAGGCTCACTATGGGAAGACTTCGAATTTTTTTGGCTAAAAATATGCCTAAGATTAGCACTGTGAGTGAAGCAGGAATACCCATTATCCAGAAAGAGCTAATTCCACTTGAATATGCCTCATCAGGTAAAACGAGGAAGGAACTCGCACCGAGCCAGCTCGCAGCGAGCGAAAGGAAGACAAGCGAAGGGGGAAGATTCCGGGAGGCAAGAAAAAAATCCTCCAGACTTCTCATTCTCTTCAAGAATAAAACGCCCGTTAAGAAAATTATTCCCATATAAAGAAAAAGAAGAAAAATAAGCTTCATTATTCAGCAATTTATAACAATAATCCTCCGCTCAATCAAATTAAAATATTCGAATAGCCCTATTTTCCATCATCATAAAATTTACTGTTAAAAATTCTGAATTTGAGATCCAAAAATTAATAATCCTCTTAAAGCGAAAATATTCTTCTAATTTTTCTCCCTTCATATCTCCCTAACTCTCGAGAAATGTTTATTTCCAAACATCTTTTTTATATTTTTTTACAATTTAGGTCTAATCAGTTTTAAAAATTTCAAACTTACTTATTTTCAAAGAGAGTGAGGGAGTACTTCTTCTTAACTTGTTTTTAAGCGGGAGAGAATCTAACCCAAACAATCCATCTGGAGTGGGAGAGCTTGTTGACTTATCCGTGGATGAGGAGAAGCGATCATTCTATGGGCATCCTCTGAATTTTTTCTCCTTTTTTAGAAATTCCTGGGGGGATAGAGAATATGGTATAATCCAGACAAGATGAAGAAATTTTTCTTTTTCTTTCTTATCCTCTTCAACACAAACTATACCGCAGAGGAAATCGGAAGCAGACTAGAACAAAAGTTGAAGTCTCTTCATTCACTTAAAGCGAAATTTGAACATATTTATTATTCTTCGACAATCTCCACACCCCTTAGGGAAAGAGGAGATTTTTTCTTCAAGAAACCTCACTTGATGAAATGGGAATATAAAGAGCCTGAGAAAAGAATCTACCTTCTTGATGGCCACTATTTTCTAGAATATCTTCCAGAAGAAAAACAATTAACGAAATTTAATCTCTTGAAACAGGAATATCCTTCTCAAATTATATCTTTACTATCTGGTGAAAGCGAGATTACCTCTGAATACAAAATTGAACTAAGCCCTCTTCCCACCGAAAATAGGGAAGCTTTCCAGATAAGATTGATTCAAAGAGAGGACCCTGATTCTTTCATCCTCCTTGAAATTGATAAGAAATCATGGCTCATAAAAAGGGCAATCTTTTTTGATTGGGAAGGAAATAAGTCTGAGTTCAAATTCTCGCTTATCCAGGTAAATATAAATCTATCTGAGGATGTATTCAAGCTTGAACTCCCTCCTGATGTGGAAGTCATAGAAGATTAATTTAGGACATTTCTCTAAACCAAATATGACTTTCATCGTATAATCATTTGAGGACAGGATGTCCTCCATGAATGAAGACCAGGAACTAGTTGCAAGAACCTTAAAAGGAGAAAAAGAGGCCTTCGAGATGATCATTCGAAAATATCAAAAGCCCCTCTTTAACTATATAGGAAGAATGGTTGGAGAAAGAGAGCTAGCACTCGACCTCTCTCAGGAGATTTTCATCAAAACTTACTCCTCCCTTCCTTCATACAAACCTCGGTACAAATTCCAAACATGGCTTTTCAAGATTGCCTCTAATTACATCATCGACCACTGGAGAAAAAAAAAGATAGCGACATTCTCTCTTGACAGTCATAAAAATGATAAGTCTGCTCATCTTCACTTCCAGGTTCCAAACCACGAGCCTCCTCCCTTAAGAAAATATGAAATGGCAGAGCTTAGAGAAAAAATAGAAAAAGCCCTCGAAAGGATACCCTCTCCCTTAAGGGAACTATTTGTCTGGAGACACATCAATGGATTAAGTTACGAAGAAATCGCGGAGATTAAAGGGATGCCTTTAGGAAGCGTGAAAAATAAGATTTTTCAAGCCAAAGAACTAATAAGGCTTTATGTCAGGGAATGAAATGAATTGCCTAAGTGGAGAAGAGATTTATCTTTTTCTTGAGGAAGAAATTTCGCCCTCAGAGAGGATAAAAATAAAAGAACATCTCCTAACTTGTGATAAATGTAAAGAGGCTCTCGAAGAGAGGCGGATGTTTCTTGAAGCCCTAAAAGACATCCCGCTCTGGGAAACTCCCCCTGATTTCACCATAAAAACAGTGGAACGTCTCTTTTCCAGAAAAAATCTATTTGCCAAAGGAATTTGGTTGGCTGTGGCAGGATCCGTAAGTATCTTTATTTTTCTGACTTTAATCCTAAACCCAGTTAAATATCTTTCTGAAATCCTTCAAAACTTCACCAACCTGATTTTAAATTTTACTAAGGGTATTCTTGTTTTTTTAGCCAAAATAATAAAGATGATTATTATTCTTTCAAGAACGCTTTTCCTTATAGTAAATATCATAATTAAGGGATTCTCAAAAATTACAACCCTCATCACACCAGAAATTCAGATGATGAGCGCTGGAGTTATTCTTATCATAATCTCTTTTTTTATTTATCTAATGATGAAAAAAGTCAGCAGAGGAGAAAGAATATGAGACATAAGGACCTTCTTTCCGCATTTTTGGTCATCCTTTTTCTCCCCTATACTCTTCTTTGTGGACAGGGAGTAGTGGTCCATAAAAACATCTTGGTTGAAGAAGGGGAGGTTCAGGAAAATATAATCGCTTTAGGGGGCGAGGTCATCATCCAAGGAAAAGTCACTGAGAGTGTGCTCGCTTTCGGAGGAAAAATCCTTGTAGAGGGCGAAGTAGGGGAGGCGGTGGTGGGGATCGGCTCAAAGATAATTCTCAAGCCCTCCGCACTCATAAAAGGAGACGTTGTCTCTATTGGCGGGACATTGGAGAAGGAATCTGGAGCCACAATCAAGGGAGATACAATCTTTTTTGAGCTGAAATCCCTGGGAAATGTTTTTAGTTTTTTAAGCGGAATGGGGCTTGGGGCAATCATTCCTTTTCTTATCATCATCAAATTGATCATCCTCTTTCTCTGGTTCATTCTTGCCGTTATTCTTTCAGTCTTATTCCCCAAACAGATTGCTTTTTCTTCCTCCCAGATCAGAAAGGCTTTCTGGCCTATTTTTGCCACGGGGCTTCTTGCCATTGTCATTTTTGTCGGTCTCATCATCTTCTCTGCTCTACTCTCCCTCCTCATAATAGGAATACCGATTCTGGTGGCATTAATCTTCCTGGGATTAATCATCAAGGTCTTCGGACAGGTTGTCCTATATCACTTCTTTGGAGAAAGCCTCTCCCGGTCCCTCACAGGAAGGCAGCCCTCGATTGTAGTAGCCGTCATCATCGGCCTCCTCATCATCGGTTTGATTGGCTTCGTTCCTCTCTTGGGTCCGCTATTTTCTTTTGTCTTGAGTATCATCGGGTGGGGGGTCGTAGTGAGAACAAAATTTGGAACCTCAGAAGATATCTTCAAAAGGAAGGGTTAAAAAGTTTCATTTGAGCTCCAGGATTTCTCTTTCCTTAGCCTCCGCTAGCTCTTCAAGCTTCCTTGTGTATTCATCCATAACCTCCTGAAGCTTCTCAAAACCCCAGAACTTATCATCCTCCGTTATTTTCTTTTCCTCCTCCAGCTTTTCAATCTTTTCCTTGCTTTCTCTCCTCAGGTTGCGGAGCACTGTCTTCTCCTCCTCCAGCATCTTCTTGACTCTTTTAGCCATTTCCCTCCTCCTCTCCTCATCCAGGGGAGGGATGGGGACCTTCAGGATTTTGCCATCGTTTATGGGATTCAGTCCAAGGTCAGAGGTACGGATTGATTTATCGATGGTCTCCAATAAGGAAGGGTCCCAGGGCTGAATAGTAACCAGGGTAGGGTCTGGAACTCCAAGGGTAGCCACTTGATTGAGGGGGAGCAGGCTTCCGTAATAATTCACTTTTATTTCTTCGAAAAGGGCAAGATTTGCTCTGCCTGTTCTAAGTTTACTCAAATCTTTTCTGAAATGTTCAACCGAAACCTTCATGTTTTTCTCAAGCTCTTTCAAGATATCTTTGACCATTTCCCTTACTCCCCGTGATCTTAGATATTTTGTAGAGCTTCCCGATTGCTCGGGAACTCTTGAGATTTCAATAAATGAGTGTTCCTACTCTCCTTCCCAAGACCGCCTTCTTGATGTTTCCCCTCTTCTTGAGGTCGAAGACGATTATGGGAATGTTGTTATCTTTGCAAAGGGAAATTGCAGTTGTATCCATCGCCCTTAAACCTTTATTGATGACATCCAGGTACCTGATGGAGGTGAATTTCTTTGCATTCTTATCAATCAAGGGATCGGCAGTGTAAACACCATCAACCTTCGTGGCTTTGAGAAGGACCTGAGCTTTAATCTCAAGGGCCCTGAGCGCTGCAGCCGTATCAGTGGTAAAATATGGACTTCCAAGACCTGCACTAAAGATTAGAATCCTTCCCTTCTCCAGATGTCTGACTGCCCTCCTCCTTATGAAAGGCTCTGCTATCGCCTCAACTTCAATCGCCGAAATGTGACGGGTAAAAACACCCTCTTTCTCCAAAGCATCTTGGAGGGCAATGCCGTTGATAACCGTTGCCAATAATCCTATGTAATCAGCAGAAACACGGTCCATGCCTTCATCTGAGCCTTTTATTCCTCTAAAGATATTTCCTCCCCCAATCATGATGGCTATTTCCACGCCGAGGTCATGAGTTTCCTTTATTTCCCTAGCTATGGATCGAGTAGTGGCGATATCTATCCCGTAAGGAAGCCTCCCTAGAAGCGACTCACCAGAAAGTTTGAGCAAGATCCTCTGGTAAGCTGGTTTATCTTGAGGCATGATGAATTCTTATGATTTGCCAAGTTCAAACCTGGCAAATCTTCTTACCCTTATATTTTCACCAAATTTTGCGATATGCGAGGCAATAAACTCCCTTACCGAAAGCTTGTCATCCTTGATGTAAGGCTGATCAAGAAGACACACTTCTTCATAGAATTTACCAAGCTTCCCCTCCACTATCCTTTCCACTATCTCAGCTGGTTTCTTGGAATCTTTGAATTGCTCTCGAATGATATCTTTTTCCTGTTTGAGGACACTCTCGGGAATATCTTCCTTCGAGATGTATTTTGGGTTTGCGGCTGCTATCTGGAGGGCTATATTCTTAACCATCTCCTTAAATTCTTCGTTCCTAGCTACAAAGTCTGATTCACAATTTACTTCGACAAGAACACCTATCTTCCCCTCTAAATGGATGTATGAACCAATGATGCCCTCTGCTGTATCACGGGTCATCTTTTCTTTTGCTCGGGAAAGTCCCTTCTTGCGCAAAACTAGAATTGCCTTTTCGATGTCTCCTCCGCTCTCCTCAAGCGCCTTCTTACACTCCATCACACCTAATCCTGTGCGTTGTCGGAGTTCCTTGATCAATTCCATTTCTATCGCCATTATTTGCTCCTTTTCTAGACTTTTACTTCACTCTCCCCGATCTTCTCTTCTTCTTTAGCCCTCGAAGAGAGCTCTCTCTGCACTTCGAGCTCTTCTCTTTCAGGAGGCGACTCTTCCTTCTTCTGCTCTTGAAGCTCCTTTTCCATTCTTCTCTTTTTTCCTTCGAGAATGGCTTCAGAAACCTTGGAAGTGAAAAGCTCTATAGCCCTTACTGCGTCATCATTTCCAGGAATAGGATAGTCGATATCCTCTGGGTCACCATTGGTATCGATAATCGCCACAATGGGAATACCCATCTTTTTAGCTTCTTTAATTGCGATCTCTTCTTTTATAGAATCTATGACAAAAATAGCTCCTGGTGGTTCCACCATCTCTTTGATGCCCCCCAGATTTTTCTGAAGCTTCTTCAAAACTTTTTCCAAACGGGATTGCTCTTTCTTAGAAAGTAACTCCCAGCGCCCGTCCTCCTTCATCTCCTCCAGTTCCATGAGCCTCTCCACGCTTCCTCTGATTACCTGGAAGTTGGTTAAAAGCCCACCTAGCCAGCGCTGATTGACATAAAATGCTTCAGATTTTAAAGAATATTCTCGAATGATATCCTGTGCCTGCTTCTTTGTCCCCACCATGAGGATGTTCTTGCCGCTTTCAACCACACTGCTTATGAACTGGAGGGCTTCTTTGAAAATTTTGATCGTCTTCTGCAGGTCGATGATGTAGATGCCGTTCCTCTGTCCAAAGATGAATTCTTTCATCTTTGGATTCCATCTTTTCGTCTGGTGTCCGAAATGAACCCCTGCTTCCAACAGCTCCTTCATTGTCACTGATACCACTTGAAATCCTCCTTTATCTCTTGTGATACTGAGGCGCCTTGCGAGCCTTGAGCAATCCATATTTTCTTCTTTCTTTAATCCTGGCATCCCGAGTGAGCAAACCTGCATTTTTCAATGTATTTCTTAATTCTTTATTGAATTCCACCAAAGCTCTCGCAATACCTAAACGAATTGCCTCTGCCTGACCACTCGTTCCCCCACCATCTACTCTTATAAAAAGGTCAAATTTATTTTCTGTCTCTGTCAAGAAAAGGGGTTGTTTGATAATCTGTTTTTGGCTGTCTGCATGAAAATATTCATTAAAAGACCTTGGTCTCTTGTTTACATATAAAGTTACCTCTCCTTTCCCCGGCCGTAGATAGACCCTTGCTATCGAGGTTTTTCTCCTTCCTGTTCCGTAATACTGAATTAGACTCAACTCTCCTCCTAAAATTGATATTCTATAGGTTTCTGCGCTTCATGAGGATGGTGTGGACCCCTGAAAACTTTAAGCTTCTTGAAGATGGCACGACCCAGTTTATTTTTGGGAATCATTCCCCATACAGCCCTCTTAATCACCTCTTCAGGCTTTTTCTCCAGGAGTTCTTGGAGAGACTTCACCTTCAACCCTCCTGGATAAAGGGAATGGTCATAATATTTTTTATCCTTTAATTTTTTCCCGGTAACTCTTACCTTCTCGGCATTGACAACAATCACAAAATCTCCACAATCTATGAAATCCACAAAATTTGGGTTCTTCTTTCCTCTGAGAAGTACCGCTATCTCCGTGGCCAGTCGACCAAGAACTTTACCTTCTGCGTTAATCAGCCACCATCTTCTCTGGATATCATCTTTGTTCGGAACTGAGGTCTTCTTCATTGTCTATCCTCAAAAATTTTTATCTCAGCAATTAATCGATTAAATTACTAAAACTTTCGCTAATTGTCAACTTTTACTTGGCCAAAATCAATAGTTTATTCCAATTTTATCAATCTAGTGAGCTGTAATCCTTATTCAGTTTACCCATCTTCGATAGCGCTTCTTGAGAAAGAGCCTGATGAGTAACATTCCTGCCACGAATCCTCCAATGTGAGCAAACCAGGCCACGCCTCCGCCAAGGCCAACATTCATCACCTGAAGAATGAACCAGACCCCAAGCACAAAGAAGGCAGGAATGGGGACAATTCTTATGAAATAAAACAGAAAAACTAAAGTGAGCACCCTAGCCCGTGGAAACAGAATCAAATAAGAACCAAGGATTCCAGCAATCGCTCCACTGGCGCCAATCATCGGCACCTTTGAATTAGGGTTGAAAGCTATTTGAGTCAGACTCGCACACAATCCCGTAAAAAAATAGAAAATGATGAAGCGAAAATGACCCAAGAAATCCTCAACGTTGTTGCCGAATATCCAGAGATAAAGCATATTCCCCAGAAGATGAAAAAGACTGCCGTGAACGAACATTGAAGTCAATAGAGTGAGGGGAGGTGAGAGGCGAGTTATGTTTCTCTGGTTTTCACCAAGAGTAAATATAAGCTGTTGGAAATGAGTGATTTCGTAGGGAATCGCTCCCAACCTGTAAGCAAAATATTGCCCTCCTTGAGGAGAAAAGGCATGATAAAAAAAGATTAAAGTGTTAAGGCCTATAAAAATCAGGGTAAAGAAGGGGAAATGAGAAGTCGGGTTTTCATCTTTTAAAGGAATAAACATCCTTGCTTCTTTAAATTTTATTCAACATGGGAACAGTTTTAAGAATCAGGCGAGATAGACTGTGTTCGCCCCTGTCTCCTAAGTCTTTTTCAACTCTTCTTCAAGCTTCTTTCTTTCGAGCTGCCTCTTACGCAGATCCTGGAATTTTTCAAGATATCTATCTGCATCTTCTTCATACCTCTTGGCTCTTGTGGGCTCAAGCTTTGCCAGGACACTTTTATAAAGAACGCTGAGCCAAGAGTAGGGTTCGGGGTAGTCGGGGCTGAGTTCACTTGCCTTAAGTAAGGCCTGCTCACTATCCTTAGCTAACTTGATTCTTTCCTCCTGAGGAAGCGTGGGAAGACGATAGGCTTTTGACCACCTATTAACACCCTTTGAGAGCCAGGCAGTGGCATCCTGAGGGTCAAGTTGAATTCTTCTTTCATGGTAGAAGTTAGCCTTATCGAATTCAGGCACAGGAGTTATTGCTTCATAGAATTGGGCAATGTAGGCATATCCCTGAGGATTCTCAGGGTCTGTTTCGATTCTTCTTAAGTACATTTCTTCTGCCTTCTGGAAGGGCGTTTTACCTTGGATGGTTGGCTTCTCCGTCCCTTCTCCTTCCGTGGAACCTGCATATCTTTTATAAAACTCCGCCACTACATAGTAATTGCTCATGTTTGCTGGTTCAAGCTCGATAATCCTTAAGTACATTTTCTCGGCTTCTTCAAAATTTCTTAACTTATCATACATATCCCCGAGTGAATAGATTATTTCTTTATTGTTCGGTTCAATCTCATATGCTTTTTTCAGAGCCTCTAAAGCCTTGTTTGCTCTCTCTTGATTTTCGGCGCTTTCAACTCCCGGCTTATAGAGATTCTTGTAGCTTTCGCCAAGGAAACGATGGGCTTCCACTATGTTGGGATTATTTGCCAGGGCCTTTTCATATTCTTCTATCGCAAGCCTATATTTTCCATCGGAAAAGTAAGAATTTGCTCTTGAAAAATGATAATTTGCCTTTAATCTAGCGACGCTCAACTTCTGGCAACTTGAGAACCCAAAGAGCAAGACAACCATGGCAAAAACCACAAGGGAAGAATTCTTTCTCGCAAAAAGCATGATTACCTCCTCATTTTCTGGATCAGTCTTTTTCATAATTGAAAATAAAATATATAAAAAATAGGGGATATAAGTCAAGAAAGCTTTCAATTTATTTTATAAAAATGAAAATTCTCCTTACCAGAAAAAAGATAAGGACTTCTTGAAAAAGGAACTCTTTGGATTTAATATTCGTCAATAAAAAAGAGAGGAGATTTTTCATGAAAAATTTTATTTTTGTTTTGATTTCTTCAACCTCTCTTATTCTCTTTGCCTCTTATTCGAAGGCAGGCAAAAAAACAATCGAAAAAGAATTCAGAATAAACAGGGCTGAAAAAGTGGAAATCGATTTTAGCGATCGAGACGGAGAAATGTTTTTTTCAGCCTGGGAGAAAGAATTCGTCCTGGTAAGAGTTCATAAAGAAACAAAAATAATTGAGTCCAAGAAAGCAGAAAGGCTTCTTAAACAAATCAAGGTCAACTTTTCCCAGCACGGAAACTCGATAAAAATCAAAATCGATTATCCTCGTCTCAGGGGTTTTTTCCTCTCTATCCCTGACCGAGAAAGGGTGAAGGTAACTACAGAAATAATGCTTCCTCCCACAACCAACCTAGCCTGTGAAATCGAAGACGGCTCAATTCAAGGAGAGAATGTTGAAGGAAACTTAAAGATGACCTCTGAGGATGGGAGTATTAAATTGAGCAACATCCATGGCTCTGTGCTTGTTTCAACTGAGGATGGAAGAGTAATCCTTGACGATATTTTCGGAGTAGCAAAAATAAGTTCAGAAGACGGTAAAATCCTGCTCAGGGGTCAATTGGAAGAGGTTGAAATCGAGACAGAGGGTGGAGATATCCAGCTGGAAGTGGCTAAAGGTTCTTTGATGAAAGCAGATTGGAGAATTAAAACTGAGGATGGAGATGTGGAGGTTTTCTTCCCCTCAGATTTCTCTTCAGAAATTTTCCTCCATACAGAAGATGGGCATATTGATTGTAGTTTCCCTCTCATTATCTCCCATATTTCCTCAAGAAAAAGTCTTCGCGCAAAAATAAACCAGGGTGGATACACTTTTTCCATTTCAACCCAAGATGGGAAGATAAGCCTTCGAAGCTTGACTCTCAGCCGCCTCTTCTTCCTACCTTGAGCAAACCTTAGAGGTATCTAATTCACTTCTTTTTTAGAATTAGACGGATAGGTGTCCCTGCGAGCCCAAATTCCCTTCTTAAAAGATTCACGAAAAGCTTTTCGTAAGAGGGTAAAAGCGAATCAGGTGAAGAGGTAAAGAGAAGAAAGGTCGGAGGACAGATACTAGCTTGAGTCATATACTTAAGCTTCATCCTTTCTCTTTTTCGGGAAAAAGGAGGATGCTTTTCCTTCACCCTTTTTAGAAACTCATTGAGCGCAGAAGTCTTTATTTTCTTAGAGGCATTTCTGTAGACCTCTTCTGCAAGGTCTAAGATCTTAACCACTCTCTTTCCTGTTACGGCTGAGACGGAAACAATTGGTGCATACCTCACAAAATCTAGCCTTGGGTACATCCTCTCTTTTAATGACCTTGAAAGACCAGGAGCATCCTGAATCAAATCCAGTTTATTGAGCGCAATCACAAGAGGTTTTCCAGCTTGATGTGCAAGACGAGCAATGGAAGCATCCTGTCGAGTGGGAAATTCGCGACAATCCATGACCAAACAAACAACATCAGCCGTCATGATATCTTTTTTTGCCTTGATGATGCTTGCCTTCTCCCTCTTGTCTCTGGTGCGGCTTAGTTTCCTTAAGCCTGCGGTGTCAATTAGGATATAAGCCTTCCTTTCTCTGAGGAGAAGGGTATCAATGCTATCTCTTGTTGTGCCTGGAATCTCACTCACAATCAAATTTTCCTTCCCGCAGAGTCTATTTACGAGGGAAGATTTCCCCACATTTATCCTGCCCACAATGGCTATTCTCAAAGGCTTGGCCTCTTCTTCTTCAGAAAAAGTCTCTGGAATTAATTCCTCTATTGCTCCTTCGAGAGCCTTCAGGTTTCTTTTGTGCTCTGCAGAAATGGGATAGATTCTTTCAACTCCCAGCCTGTAAAAATCTCCAAGCTTCTCTTCATCCGATGGGGAATCAATTTTATTGATTATGGGGAGAACTTTCTTTCCCAATTTCTTCAAAGAGAAAAAGAGCTCCTCTTCCGCTGGCAAGAGTTCCCTCTTTCCATCGAAGACAAAAAGCAAGATGTCCGACTCCTGAGCTGCTTCCCATGCTTTTTGCTTTACTTTCTGAGATAAAGGGTCATCCTTTTGATCTAAAAAGCCGCCCGTGTCAACCAGATTGAACTCTTTCCCCTGGAGCCTGCATCGGGAGGTGACCTTATCCCTTGTCATCCCCGGCAGGGAATGGACAAGAGATTTTTTCTTCCCCAGGAGCCTGTTGAAGAGGGTTGATTTCCCAACGTTGGGGAAACCTATTATGGCCACTTGGATCAACTTCTGCATCTAGATTCATTTTGCCACAAGGTCGAATTCTGGCTTAAAGGCTTGCGAAAGATTTATGTGTCCTCCCAAGGTTTCTTTCTCTCTACCTTCGACAAGAATGAACACCTTCTTTATGGGCTTGAAGTTATAAACCAGGGAGTTGACAATCGAATAAATTGTTGCCAGCTCGGCAGAAGACCCAGATATGTGCTTTTCCTGAATATCTCTGGAGAAATCGACATAGGCCACTCCTTCTTCTGTCAAAAAAAGCTCCCTGAGCTTTGTTTCGGGAGGAAAAGGAGAGATATACCCTTCATTGGAACCTTTGAGGAGTTCTTCAACCACCTGACGGGCTTCTTCAATCAGCAATGAACTCGAAATGATTTCTCTTTCTTCTCCGTGGAGGAGCGAATCTTCCTCCGAAGGGAAAAAAAGTAAAATCTTTTTCTTTTGAATCGTCTCTTCCTCATCTTTCCTTTCTGACTTCTGATGTGTCTCAGAGGAAAGAGGGGCTTCTTTAACCTGGTTTCTGAAGAATATATACATAACGATTACCAGGCACAGAAAGAGTACCCCAAGTAGAGTTATTTCTTTCTTTGTCATTTATGGCTTTTTCTTTATGTGAGCGATTTTAAATAATTGAGCACGCCTCTAAAGATTGCTTGCGCTATATTCTCCTGAAATTCCTCTGTTAAAAGTTTTTTCTCCTCCTCCGGATTAGAGATGAATGCAACTTCAACCAAGACTGCTGGGCAGGAGACTGCTGTAAGGACTTTGAAGGGAGCCTGTTTTATCCCTCTATTCGGTGTCTGGAGAAGGAAATTGAGTTCGTTCTGGATGCTTTCAGCCATCTGGCTGCTCTGCCTTATGTAAGCCGTTTGAGCCATATCCCAGAGAATCATATTTAGCTCATCCTCACTCCCTCCCGATATTCTTTCTTCAAATTCCACTGAATTGTTCTCCAGATAAGCCAATCTTCTTGACTCTTCATCAGTAGCATTGAGGCTCAGAAAATAGGTCTCCGACCCGCTTGCTTCTTTTCGATAGGAGCTATTGGTATGGATGCTTATGAAAAGATGGGCTCTATTATTATTGGCTACGGCTGCTCGGTTTTCAAGAGAAACATCCACGTCCTTTTCTCTAGTTAGAATCACTCGAAAGGAGAGATTGCGCTCGATGATGGCCTTTAATTTAAGGGCGATCTGGAGGGTAATATCCTTTTCGAGTGTCCCAAATTTTCCCTTGGCCCCAACTTCCAGCCCTCCATGTCCTGGGTCGATGACCACTGTCCTTATTTCTCGCGGGTCCTTTAATTCTGAAGACTCGTTCTCCCGGTGAAAAGAAGAAGTCCTAGAGTCATCTTTCAAGCTTTCATCTGGCTTTTTTCCCTCCCTCACTTCAATTATGAGTTGAGGCGGATTTTTCCTAGTTAAAGATTGATATTTGAAGGTGTTAGAAGAAAAGGATATATTCAGGAGACAAAAATCAGTTCCCTTTGACCACCCTACAGACTTAATGAGTTCGCTTTTTATCACCCCTCTCTCAAACCTCAAGCCAGGTTGATTCTCAAATTTAAGCATCAAATATGAGGAGGTTTTTTCTATTCTTGCCTCAAGATGAAAAGTGGAGTCGATGATGATGCGAGTTGTGTCTTGCTCATCAAAGGCTGAGACCTTGACAAAAGGTCCATCTTTGGATGGCGAAAGCCCTACACCCAAGAAATAATAGATGAATAAATTTATGAGTACCCACTTTCTTTTTTTTCTTCCAATCAAGGCTAACTAGCTCTACAGTGTCAAAAGGTTGGTGGAGGCGGCGGGAATCGAACCCGCGTCCGGAGATATTCAGCATGAGGCATCTACATGCTTATCCTCTTCTTCATTCTCGTTCCGAAGCTTCTGAAGAGGAAAGAAGCACCGGAACCAGTCCCGATGAAACTTTGCTTACCCTGCTCAGGACATACACGGCTCGCTATCCTGCTCGTCGACGCTATCCATGCACCGCAGGAGAGTGCAAGGAAGCGGCTTGCCTATCTCTTAGGCAGCAACAGGCAGAGTTTCTGCACTTCTTGGGGTCCACCTTTTTACGAGGTTGGTGGTTTCTCGACATGCCGCCTCTGCATCATTATCTCCGTCGAATCCTTTTCGCCCCCATCTTCAGTTTTTAATTATATTTTATTCAGGATAAAATTGTCAATAAAATCTCTTTCCCCCAATATTCGCTTAAGGGGTGATATTTTTTCATATTATAAAAAAAGAAGCCTCTCTTTCCCCGGAAAACTGGTAAAACGGAGACCTGATGAAAAAAACTGAGAAGTTTCACCCTCAAGGTGAAACTCCAAAAGGTATTTTTATAATCCAGCAAGGGGTTTTGCCTTTCAAGCTTGTACACAGCAACGAGCTCATCATGCCGCGAAGTGGTCTGAGGCTCTTTGCGGAAGTCATCAGAACATTGAAGGTTGATTGGAAGGT
>Ga0209102_1000713_pt1 | contig 20659 bp, 11 predicted proteins | sample ConPoolayeHmetaG_FD_185483 | JGI IMG/M metagenome (GOLD analysis project Ga0209102, IMG submission 185483) | Hot spring microbial mat communities from California, USA to study Microbial Dark Matter (Phase II) - Cone Pool mat layer H metaG... ...
GTTAAACTTTATTTCTTTTAAAGGAGGGTACGATGAAAAATTATAAGGGCAGAGGGATATTAATTTTGTTGGTTCTTTCTTTTCTTTTGACCTGGACCTACAAGGTTACATTCTCAGCTGAGGCCGCGAGCCAAAGTTGGCCACCAAGACAGCTTTTACAGCCCACAGGCTGGTGGCCTTCGCCTACTCTTCTGGTTACGGTTGGGGACAGCCTAATGCAGGGGACAAGAGACGCTACTAACAACCGTTACAACACGGAAAACGCCTTTATCCAAAAAATCGCGGAGAAGCTGGACTCGGTTATGTGGCTCAAGTTTGCTCAGCCTCTCTTAGATGAGAGCCAGAATCGAATTAATCCGCTGACTGTACCGACCAACCTCGGGGTCGATGGTGAAGATATCTTCTCGCTTGACGGCTGGGAGTATGGAAAAAGGGTTGGGTCAGGAAGTAATTATCTTTCCGACGAATATTTCTGCGACCGGCTCCAGCCTTATCTTTTGGCCGACATGCATGATAAGGTTCTCTATCCGATTAATGTCCTCGCTTTAAAGAAAGTGACGCAGCTTGATTCGCTCCTCTGGTGGCTGAAAAACCACAATGGCCCGGCCTGGGTGATTTTCTGGGTGGGAAATAATGATGCTGCTCTGGCTACTCTGGGTCTTGGCGGGAGCAACCCTATGTATCTCCCCATTCCCTATGACCAGATTAAGGACAAATTGAAACCTGTGATTAGCTATCTCCTGGGCTATGGTCGAAGCAAAGGGGTGCTGGCCTTTGATCCCTACACTTCCGGGAATATCGCCAGAAATTTAACCGAAGTTACCGATTTTACCCGGCAATTTGACTCTGTTATCAGCCGAATTCCCTTGAACCGAGCCAACACTCGTTTCTTTTTTCTCACTTATCCCTATTATTGCGAAGTCGGCTACCTCATGGATAAGGATGATCTTCAATTTTATCTTGGCAAATTGGGTTATTCGGTGCCAACCTTTAATGGCCGCGTTTCCCTCCTTACCTTTATCTGCACGTATGCTTTATTGAAGGATGGCGAAATTGGCCGACTCGCTCAAATCCTTGGTGACGGCGGTCTAATTCTCGATGAGTCCGAACGCAGCACGATTAAATCACGTATTGATTATTTCAACACTAAAGTAAATTCTTTAAGTGGTTCTAATGTTCATAGGGTGCCTACTGCAGACAAGCTTAATCAGGCTTTTTCTTCCGGGTTAGAAGTAAGCGGGAAAAAACTTACCAGAAATTGGGGCCGAGGTAATGCTTTTTCCTTTGATGGTGTCCACCCCAATCACACGGTTCATGCCTATATTGCCAATATTGTTCTTGGGGAAATGGCAAAATTAAATTCCAATATCAAAACCTATAATCTTGCAACTATCCTCCAAAATGACCCTTACATCGACCGCGATGGCGATGGCTGGATGCCCGGTCCTGATTACAGGGCATCAGGTCGAACTAAAATTCTTTTCTTGTTTAAGGACTATCAGGAAGGATTTCCAGGACCAGCCGTTATTGATACCATGAGTTCAGCTGAAGTCTGGGGCATTATTTCTGATGCCCTCTGGGAAGAAATCCTCACTATCCCGCTTATTCGCGTTGAAGCCCAAAGAATTGGTTTCCTTCCCATTAAGGATTAAATGTAGTAAGATCTGAAAAAGTTAAAATTATTTTAGGAGATATGATGAGAAAAAAAGGGATATTTTTATTTCTTTTTTTTCTGCTGGTCTCATCCCTTATAGTCTCCGCTTCCCAATTGGGTAAACTTAAATCAAAAATCGCTGACCAAATTCTTGGAAGCAAGCCTGTTTTGACCACCAGCCTCAAGGATGCCAAGACAGAAGTGCCTTTCCTGGATGATTACAATCCTTCTAAATTTTATCGGCTGCGAAGGATGCCGCTGAAATCAGGCCAGATCAAATATTATCCCATTCCTGGCTCCTGGACAATCACGCTTAAGAGCTATTGCCTTAATGCGGGCAAATATGCGCCAGCAGAAGGGAATGGCTACCTTTATGCCCCCTTAAAGGGAGACTGGGCCGATATCATCAGGTCAGTCCTCCAGAGGTCTGTGGCCCACTCGGAAATTCCCCAGCCTACTGTCCAATCTTTAATCTGGGGAATACTGGCTCGCACGAAGATTGCGGATATGCCGTCATCGCTGAAAATTGCGGCCGCCAAACTGCTTACGCCGAAGGAAATAGCTACGGTTAACGGCGGCGCCCTGGGTTTAATTCCTCAAGCTTTGAAAGAAGAGGCTTTTAGGGGCTTACCGGCTGCGGTTCGCGAAGTCTTAGAAGCTGAGGCGGCACTTAGAGATATGCTCCGAAGAGGTATAGAAACTTATGAAGACCTTGAGCGCGCTGCGGTCCGAGCCGGGATAGCCCCGCCTCAAGAAGGCGACCGGGAGATTCCACCTTCCCGCTGGTCTTATCATCCTGACGGCTATTTCGTCCGCTATTTGCCTTCAGGGTACACGCAAACTACTCTCCAGATCTCAATTCCGCCCATATGTTTCTTTCGCTTCGATGAGCAAGATCGTCTTATTTCCATCAAGGATTGGCGAGGCCAGAGCTTGGAGATTCAATATGATGACAATATTAAACCTCTAATCGACGAAAGATATGACCAACCCATAGCCTATACTTTCCGCTCTTTGAAGCTAACCCAGGTAAAAGCAAAACAACAAAAGTTAACAAAAGAATGGTCTGGAAGAGGCTGGACTGTTGTTTCACTCCCGAATAAAGAAGAAAGAATTTCAACAAAAAATCAGGAATATTATGCCCGTTTCGATGAAGCTCTTCAATGGAGTTACTCCCATCAAAATCAAATAGAAAATCTCATCCAGCAAGTCCCCCAGACGCCATTAAGAGAAGGGATTTTTGAAATGACCACCCAGCTGGGTTGCTTCATTTACGCCGCCGAAAACTTCTTTGAAGTTAATTCCAAAAACAATGGAAAAAATGGAGTGGAAAAGGAAGCAATTAAGCTCTTAAAAGAAGCCTGGCAACATTTAATCAGACTCGCTATGATGGAACACCAAATAGCTTCAAGAAGAGTTGAAAGAATCGCTGAACCCTATTTTATGCTTCTAAAAGGCGGTCCCCTTCTTGAGTTTGGCCACGGCACGCTTTACTTGACTCTGGTTTCTAGCCAGGAAGGCCGAGTTGGTGGAGGCATTGACGTTTCAGGAAGCTCCGCTATTTCGGGTAACCAGGGAGAACAACCCGAAGGAATGGGCGGCCCTGCCGACGACTGGCCGGTAATTGACCTTTCCGGCGAAGAAGCTGGGGAAGAAGAAGATTTTCCTCCAATTGATATTTCGCTCTCAAAAGAAGATGAGCAAACGCTAAAGGATTTTAAAGACCCTGAATATTTAAATGGATATTTTATTGGCAATCGTCTTGGCTACGCCGTTGGATCGATAGCCGGAATGGAAGGTGTGAAATACGATGATTCTGGCTATCAAGGGGACTTATATGAATCTTTACCCGCCGCTGGGAAGAGAGGCTTCGAAGACGGGTGGAAAGCGGGTTATAACGAAGGTTATACTGCAGGTGAAAAATTGCGGGCAAAATGGAAGAAATCTAAAGGGCGGAGACCTCCTTTGTTGGGTTAATTTCAATTTTTTTGTTCTTTAATTGTATAGTTCTTTAATTCCTTATTTCCTTTGTCCGCTTTTCTTTAGGAGCTAATTTTATCACCCGTCCGAAACAGAAGGAATAATTTTTCGCTCCAGATTAAATTTGCCGTTAGCTAAATAATGTTGAAAAATTCCTTCAGCAACTTTGGCGTAAGCAGTCTTACTATATCCCCGCCGTTTAATTACTTGCTTTTCCGCCCAAATAGCGTATAATAAAAATGTAATTTTTGTCGGGAGGAAGCTGATGGAAAAGGGTTTTTATCAACTGCCTGAATTGGGCTTTGGGTATAAGGAGCTTGAGCCTTATATTTCTGAAGAACAATTAAAAATTCATCACCAGAAACATCATCAGGCCTATGTTAATGGCGCCAACGCTATTCTCGAGAGATTAGGCAAGACCAGGAAAGAAGGACTTGATTTTGATGTTCGAGCCACGCTGAAAGAACTGTCTTTTAATATCGGCGGCCATCTCCTTCATTCTCTGTTCTGGGCCAACTTGATACCGCCGGCTAAAGCGAAAGAGAAGCCGGAAGGTCAGCTTCTCGAAGTCTTAGAAAAGGAGTTTGGCAGCTTCGAGAGATTTAAAAAAGAGTTTACCCAATGTGCCTTAACCGTTGAAGGATCCGGTTGGGCTACTCTGAGCTTTTGCCGCCAGACTGGCCGACCTCTCCTGATGCAAATAGAGAAGCATAACGTCAATGTTTACCCTATGTTCCGCATCCTGCTGGTTTGCGACGTCTTCGAGCATGCCTATTATCTGGATTACAAAAACGACCGAGCTAAGTTCGTTGAGGCCTTCTTCCATATTGTGGATTGGGCCGCCGTCGGAAAAAGGCTAAAAGAAATCCTCGGTTAACAATACTCAACGAATCTCTTCCCAGTGCTGGTCCCTCTTGACCTTTTCGCTCAAAGGAGGGGACAAAATTCAATTTCAAGTCGGCACACAAAAGCAGTAGCAAAATAATAATATCTTAGCACCATAAAAATATTATATGCTCCTTGTCGTCGGCAACGATGGCGCAACCAAGTTCATTGCGAGCAGTGTCGTATTTTGTTACCCATTTGTTTTGCCCCAAATAATCATATTTTATAACCAGGCAGTCCCAGTTGAAATCATTTCCAATTTGGCCGGTAAGATAAACATTCCCTGAATTATCGCTATCAATGCCAATGGCCACATCATGAAAGCCGGAATTATAAACTTTTTGCCAGATAAGCGACGGCTCCGGAGCGGAGATAATTAGCGTTGCAAAGCACAAGCAAAATAAAAGATGCGAATAGGTTGGGCCCTTCATTAGTTTTTTTATGGGAATTATGATAATTAAAATTATAATATCCAATCAAGCCAAAAAACGACGGCCTGACTCGAATAAATCAGTTCTCTTCTGTTTTATTGGGGCTGGTTTGAGGACTAAGTTCGGGAGGGCAGAAGTGACCATGGAAGGTTTAGCCTTCCCCAATCGCCTTCCGAGGGAACCTCTGGCCGTCGAGGATCTCTAAGCCTGAAAAGGACAAACGGAGAGGTCAGAGGGGTCAAGGGTTAAAATATTTCTCCACGAAAAAGCACCATCCTAAGGAGCACTAAAACCTGATATTTAAATATTATCTTGGTATCTAAATATTATCCTGGTATTTAATTATCCTGCGAGCCAAGGCTTAGCGGACTTTCCACTCCAAGACACCGGAGGAAAAATCTTTGGGGAGCTGGATTTCCAGGCGAAGACCGGCGGTTGTCACCGGCTTGAACTCAACCTGGCAATAGGTATCCTTAGCAATGGGATAGGGAGTCAGATTTTCCACTGGCTTCCATTGCTCGCCTTCGCGGTAGAGAACTCGCCAGCTCTCCGGGAGCCGACACTCGCCCTCGCCCGTATCATCAAACCAGTAAACCTCAACGACAGAAACTGTCTCCGGCTTTTCAAAATCATATTGAACCCATTCCAACGTTCCCTTCCTCGGCCACCAGTGGAGGTAAGGATGGGCACGGTCAATCGACGATTCCGGTTCCCACTGGTCATTGACACCTCGCGCCGGACGGCGTTCAGAAGCCGAAACCTTGCTCTTGGAGGCAATTGTCGGCAAAGGAAAGGGCCGCGCCTTTTTTTCTTGTCGGGCTAACCAGACCGCCATCTCGCCCGCGCCCCGGTGGGCCCAGGCATAATAAGGAATGGCCACAAAGGGCTGCTTCTCTCTACCAACACCCGCCTTTTCTCCCTGCTTTAAAGCGGTTACCTCGGCCTTAATGACGGTGACTCCACCAAAAAGGTCAGGCCGAAATTCTGTAGTTAGCGGCGCCTGGTCTTCAAGAATTAAATTGCTTACGGCTCCGCCATTATCCGGCCATTCAGCACAATAAACCAGCGGTCCTCGCTCCAAGGCGACTTTTCCCTCGTTCGTTTTTACTGCGGGATGAGCAATAACTCGCCGCACCGGCATCGGAAAATCAACTTCGACGGTATCACCGACTTTCCAGAGGCGGTCAAAAAGAGCATAGCCCTTTTCGATTGGCGGCGCGACGTTCTTGCCGTTTAATCGGAACTTAACCGGGGTCTTTTCAGGATTCAAATAGCTATAAAGGTCACTGGGCACTGGTTGGCCTTGGGCCCAGCCAGGAATGCGAACTTTCAGGATAAAAGCGGTTTCATGGCGCGGGAGGATGATTACGCGGACTTTTCCCTCCCACGGATAATTGGTCTCCTGGCGCACGGTAACTTTACTTTTGCCGGCCAAAACATCGGTGGTGCTGGCCATAAAAAGATTAACATAAAGGTTATTGTCTTTGTCCCTGGCATACATCATTCCAGGAACTTGCGGTAAAAGCCGGGCTACGTTGGGTGGACAACAGGCACAACTAAACCAAGGGCTGCGGCTATGTTGACCAAAAGACTCAAGGGGGTTGGGATAAAAGAAGAGGTTGCCACTCTGCCCGATACCCGAAAGGAACGCATTGTAAAGCGTCCTTTCCAGAGCATCGATATAACGGCTGTCGCCATAATAGAGGAAAAGACGATGATTCCAGAGGATATGAGCCACCGAAGCACAGGTTTCGCAATAAGCGGTGGCGTTGGGGAGTTCATAAGCCGGGCCAAAACCTTCAATGCCGCCAGCCGCTCCAATACCGCCGGTGACATAAATTTTTCCGCCAATAACATCCTTCCAGAGAGCATCTAAGGCTTTAAGATAAGCTTGGTCCCCCATGTAGGCCGCGACATCAGCCATCGCCGTATACATGTACATAGCTCGAACAGCATGGCCGACAGCTTCCGTTTGTTCAATTACCGGCTTGTGGTCCTGAGAGTAGGTTCCGTAGAGTTTATGGCCGTCCTCTCGGCCTCGTTCGTCCAGGAAAAATTTGGCCAAATCCAGATATTTTTTATCCTTGGTCAAAAGATAAAGCTTAACTAGCCCAATCTCAACTTCCTGATGTCCGGGGACCGAGCGATTTTTGCCAGGGCCAAATACCGATAAAAGGAGCTCGGCATTCTTCAAGGCAACCTCAAGCAAAGTGCGTTTGCCAGTAGCCTCGTAATAAGCCACAGCTGCTTCATAAAGGTGACCGACATTATAGAGCTCGTGACTCAGAGAGAGGTTGGACCAGCGCTCTGGACCAACCCAGCTAACCGGCGGGTTCTTGGGGTCAATAGTGCGGGCCGTATAAAGATAGCCATCAGGTTCCTGAGCGGCGGCGATTTTGGCGATGATTTCGTCAACTCTTTTTTCCAGCTCCGGGTCGCGATATCTCTTCAGAACATAGCTGGCGGCTTCGAGGGCCTTAAAGACATCGGAATCATCAAAGGGATACTGTGTCCGAAACTTCCCCGACTTCATTCTGGCGGCCACCTCAAAATTTTCGATTCGGCCAGTAATCTCGCACTGCTCGAGCACGTGAGGAATGGTCACCCTTTGATTAGTCTCCAAGCGCTTCGCCCAGAACTGGTCTAAAAGCTGGACCGCGCCAAATGGAACTGGTGTTAAGGCAAAGCCAGGCTGTTTTTCTTCCTGACCCTCTTGGGTAGCCAGCAGGGCGAAATTAGCTGAAGAACTTAAAAATAAGACCAGCAAGCAAAAAAGCCTTAAATATCTCTTAAGCCATTCTGTCTTAATCATAAGCCTCATAATTAGCCTCCTTTTTGTCTCCTCGTTTTTGTCTCCTTCTCGTCGTCTAAGCCTTCTCCGAATCTAAATTATCTCTTTTCTATTATAACTTTTTCTTCACCCCTGTCTCGATCTCGATTAAGTTTAGATAAATAATCATGGCCTAATTCATCAGCTACTTCAATTAATAAGCCTGACTTCTACTCTCGTCTCTGCCTTTAAAAGGAAAAAAATAAGCTTCTGGAGCTAACCCTCTAATTTTTCCCTCTCCCTTCTGGAAAATCAACCTCTTGGCCGTTTCGAACATCCTAACAAGATATATTATCATTGCCTTGAGGCTCGGCTTCAACCATTCTGCTCAGGCCAATTTCTCTCTCCATCAATCTACCGTGTTTCCCTTTGTCTGGCTTGGGCTCAGCCATCCCCACGGCATTGAGCTGGCCTCCAAGGGCGAATAGAGAAGGCTCGACCCACCTCAGCTCGCTTCCCCCCATCCCGGACTTACTTTTAAAACCGGCTCGAACAAAATGGAAGAAAATTAACTCATAAAATGATAAAGAAAAAATCTATACAAGAATAAAATTATTAATTGAAAATAGGTAAATAGGTAAGGTGTCACCAGTTTTAAGACCAGCTCAGGCAAAACAAAAGAAGTAAAAGGTTCCCGTGATTAAATTTTTAAACCGAAGATACTAAAACGAAGTTTTATAGTGAAAGCGGAAAGATAATATTTAATAAAATTAAGCTAATTATTTCAATGAAGCACAGGAAAAGGGCCGATGGCCCAGCTCAGCCGGCCTTTGATCAAAGCCTTACCTTGGAGAGTCTGACCTGAAGCCTCCAGGACGACAACATATTCGCCTGGCTCGACCATCTCCGTTAGCCGGCCGCGGCCTGGCCGCGAAGCTATGCCCGGTGCTTCACCCTGAGGGCGGTCGGCTCTCATATCCCACCGCACCCGGTTAATCCCCGCGCCCGCTGACCCTTCGAGTTCGCGGACGACATTTCCGTAAGGATCCTTAATAATTATTTTTACTTTTTGCGAGAGGTCCTTTCTAAGGTAATAACTGATGGTTACAGCATTCGGCTCGTTGGGGGTTACCAGGACCCTGTCGCCATAAAGTTGATAATTTCCCCAATTTCGGGTTATCCGCTGCCTGACGGGCTCAATAGAAAAAAGATGAACATCTTTTCCCATGACCTCAGCTGTCAATTCCTGGAGCGGCGAAATGTCGGCGATATAAAGGCCTCGGCCGTAAGTTGCCACGACCAAATCATTTTCTCGCGGGTGGACCAGGAGGTCGGTGACCCGGGCGGCGGGCAGATTACTCTTGAAGCGAACCCAGTTAGCTCCACCGTCGAGGGAAACATAAACGCCGCCATCGGTGCCGACAAAGAGCAGATTAGGATTTTTCCTGTCTTCAAAAATAACGTTAACCGAGCGCTCCGGCAGCCCTGGAGTAATTGCCTTCCAGGTTATGCCGTAATCTTCAGTTTTGAAAACATAGGGCCGAAAATCTTCGTGGCGCAGGCCAGTTTTAGTGACATAGGCTCGCCCCTCTTTATGGAACGAAGCCAGAACCCGGCTGACCCATCTTTCATCAGGAGCACCGGCTTTAATCAAATTGGCCGAGACATCAGTCCAATTGACTCCGCCATTCTGGGTCACCCACACCTTGCCGTCATCGGTTCCCACCCAAATAAGTCCTGGCTTGAGTGGCGATTCCGAAATGGTGGTGATCGTGCAATAAGTGACACTCCCGCGGCCCGCGGTTTTTTTCGGGTCATTCCGCGTTAAATCTGGGCTGATTTCTTGCCAATGGTCCCCGCGGTCAAGAGAGCGGAGTAAGACCTCCGCGCCCGTGTAAAGAATCTGGCTGTTGTGGGGCGAGATAATCAGAGGGGGAGTCCAGTTCCAGCGGTAGGCCGGTTTCCCCGGCTCACGCCGCGGCACGATGGAAGTCATCAAGCCGAGTTTCTGGTCAACCCGGCTATGGCCACCAAACTGAAAGGTATTATAGACCCAGCGACTATCATTCGGGTCAACCTGGTTATACATGCCATCCTGAGTCCCTACTGTCACCCAGTCTTCGATGCTGACATAGCCTGAGGGACCGTTGGAGGGCCCTTTCCAGGAATCATGGTCCTGCATGCCACCATAAACGTTATAAGGCTCTTCCATGTCCACGGCGATGGCATAGAATTCACCCAAGGGCAGGTTATGGAAATGGTCGCAGGTTTTGCCGCCGTCGTAGCTTATATGGACTCCGCCGTCGCTCCCAAGGAAAATACGGTCAGAATTCTCTGGGTCAATCCAGATAGTCCTGACGTCACCAAACATACGCGGAAAGAGAGTTGGCGGCCAATCCAGGTCACGCCAGGTGCGGCCACCGTCAAAAGAATGAGCCACCGAGACGCTGGTTACATAAATTTTCTGGTCGTCATTCGGGTCGATACGAAGCTGATTAAAGGAATAGGGCGCTTTGCCTCCGATATTATCCTTCGGCGAATTCATCTTGCGCCAGGTTTCGCCGCCGTCATCACTGCGATAAACCTCTCCTCCTATTGGCCGCGGCTGCGGCTGAACTCCCCGCCTCTTATCCTGAGCTTCCTCCTCCGCGGTGGGCGGCCTCAGGTTAGCATTCTCGACAACAGCATAAAGCACGGCGGGGTTGCGGCGATAAATATCCAGGCCTATCCGGCCAATCTTTCCCGACGGGAGGCCGGTGGTCAGGCGCTTCCAAGTTTGGCCGGCATCAGTCGTCTTATAAATGCCGCTGTCGGGGCCGCCCTCCTCAAAAGTCCAGGGAAAACGATATTTTTCATAGGTGGCGGCATAAAGAATGTTCGGGTGTTGCCGGTTCATAACCAGGTCGATAACGCCCACCTTGTCGTTGATATAAAGCACTTTCGACCATGTCTGGCCGCCGTCAGTCGTTTTGAAAACGCCCCGCTCCGGGTTCGGGCCAAAAAGGTGGCCCATGGCGGCCACATAAACAATTTCGGGATTTTCAGGATGAATAACGATGCGGGCAATATGATGCGTCTCTTCCAGGCCTAAATGTTTCCAGGTTTGGCCGCCATCAAGGCTTTTATAGACTCCATTGCCTCGATAAGTACTCCGGGTGCAATGGGCTTCGCCGGTGCCAACATATACAATCTCGGGAGCAGAGGGAGCCAGAGCAATGGCCCCGATAGATAGATATTCCTGGTCATCAAAGACAGGAAAAAAGGTGGTACCGTTATTAGTCGTCTTCCACACTCCACCGTTTCTTGTCCCCACATAAAAAGTATAAAGATGCTCTTTGGCTGGCTTTTCCGGCACGGCAAAATCAGTCACCCACGAGCCACAACGATAAGGACCAAGAGAGCGAAATTCAAAGGCCTTGAAGATGGATTCATCAAGTCTCAGCGAAGAGGCGGCAGGAAGGTCTGGCTTCTTAGTTTGCGCCCCGTGTGGGGTGGGGGAAGCAAAAATTCGAGGATAAAAGATCGAATTAAAACAAAGAAGAACAAACAAGATAAGAATAAATGCCTTAGTTAAGGCTATCAAGAAAGAAGCTTTTTTAAACCGGACGAACATTTGGCTATCAAAGGTTTTAGGCTTCATTACTCCCTCCTAACTGATAATATTATTTCAACGCACATCTCATTCTAATCGAACCTGATTCAGGCAAACAAGCCCTTTCTGCCTTTTATCTAGGAAAGACACCACCATTTTTTAAAAATAGGGCAGAAGCAAGAATTAGGGAAATAGGTAAAATGGTACCACTTTTTAAAATGGTACCACTTTTTATAGGTAATAAACTGAACTATTATCAATGAAAGGAAACTTCTCAGGCCAATTTTATTCTCGGCCACTGGCTTAAGAGCCTATTGCCAAGGCCAATACTACCAAGGACTGTTCCGCTTCGCTTACTCCAGGTCAAAAAACTCTTATTTAATCAGGCCGGTGCCGACTCAGGAGACGCGCTGAATAACGAGGTTGGCGAGACCATGCTCTTCAATTTCACGCAGGTATCTTTGAACAATTTGCGATTTTTTCTTATCCAACTCTTTCCAGTCCATTTTGAGGATTGTCTCCTCGCCATACTCTTGGAGGAGGTCACGTTCCGCCAGACGGATTACAAGCTGGTCCCAAAAAGTTGCCTCCTCATAGCGAGACACTATTTCTTCCATGGCCTCGTCAAGTTCATTTGACGGGAAATACTCGCCTTCCGCTTCGTCAAATTCGACCCATTTCTTAGCACCAAAGGCTGGAGCAAAAGAATAAATATGGGAGGCCAAAGCATCGTATTCCTCTAAATTGCCCTCTTCCTCCCGGGCTCCCTCAACAACCCATTGACCGAGGTAAACCAGCTTAAGCAGAAGTTCAAATTGGGCGGGCGACAACCGAATTTCCATGTTCGCTCACTCCTTTCGGGCCAAAATCTCCAACCTTTGAATATAGCCCAACCCCTACCCTAAAACAAGGTACGGTGAAAACATGTATTGGCCAGCTCAATGAACCTTTAAAAAGTTGCTTCGGCCATCTTGGACTTATCCTTTGAAGCGGTCTGAACAAAAGGGAAGAGCAACGCAAATAAAAAATGCCTCATAGCCAAAAAATTAGGAAATAAGCGGGGGTGTCACCATCGGCGCGATGAAACTTAGCGAAGGTCTCGACAATAAAAGCGCTGGGAAAATTTTTTTCGTAGGTTACTCTAAGTGGCTCCAAAAAAAGTCATTAAATTAGGAAAAAATAATTGCCTGGATGGTCAAAATAATGCTTAAATAAATAATAAGAAAAAAGTAAATTATTTTGGTTTAAATTATTAAAGGTTTAAAATAAGAGCCGCAATTGAATTTAGAGGAAAAAAGCATGGCTGAGTTAAATTAGCTGGAAGGTGGAGGTTGATCTTGAAATCAGTATTAACTCTGCAAATTAGGCAGTTCTTAGCCAGGTTTATAAGGCCTTGCCTTTTAGCTTGGCTTCTTCTTTCTCTTTGGCCCGCTGTCTTTCTTTTTCCCCAGGTCTCTTCAAGAGCGGACAAGCCAAATCTCCAAAGCCCAGCCGAAGATTTAGATACGCGGGTTAAAAAATTCTTGGAGAGTCAACGTTATGCCTGGCGCGACATGAATATCAGCGAAGCCGATGGCCGGGTCCTCTATGACCTAATCATTAAAAATAATTATACTAAGGCTCTCGAAATTGGCACCTCCACCGGTCATTCCGCTATCTGGATTGCCTGGGCCCTGAGTAAGACGGGCGGTAAGCTCATTACCATCGAGATTGACGAAAGGCGTTATCGTCAAGCCTTGCGCAACTTTGAAGCCGCCGGGCTCAGCCCCTGGATCGAAGCCATTCTTGGCGATGCTCATGAAGTTGTGCCCAAGCTCCCCGGTCCCTTCGACTTTGTCTTTTGTGATGCTGACAAAGAATGGTACAAAAATTATCTGATAGCCGTTCTTCCCAAGCTGGTTGTCGGCGGCTGTTTTACCGCCCATAATGTTTCCGGAACCAGAATGTGGGGCATCAGGGAATTTCTGGATTATCTTTATAGCCTTCCTTACATGGAAACAACCATCGACCGTTCCAGCTGGTCCGGAATTTCCATCAGCTACAAACGCCAAGAAAAATAAAGCGCCTCGGCAGTTATTAAGACTTGCTGTTCTGGCATTGTTTTTTATTCTGAAATTTATCTTTTCTAAAAAGAAATTCATTTTTCTGATGAGTTGGCTGATGAGTACCTGAAGGCTAATTTAGGTCCCTCTAATAAACTCTCTTCCATTCTTCAGCCTCTAAATTGAGCTCCCAGAGCCTGGCCCTCTCTCTTTCCTTAAACAGCACCCCTTTGTCCAAAGCAAAAAGAAGCAAGACCTTCTTAAGGGAAGCCGGCGTCTTGATTCTCTTTTCCTCGTTTAATTTTTCATCCAGAACCTGAATATATCCATGGCAGGGGTCGTTGAGAACCAGTTTTTGATTCTTAAAAATCCAATCTATTACCAGAGGATAAAGACAGGGTTCATCCTGACTTAATTCTTTGGAACTCACGACCCTCTTCTCTTTTAGAGAATAAACGGCCAAAAAGAGCTCTGTTTTGCTCTTCTCCACCGAAAAGGCAAGCTTTCCCTCGTCTCTGGACCAGGCTAAGCCGCGAAGGACGATAAAATCGTCTATATATATTTTTTCCTTCTCCAGAGGATTAAGGCTAAGTAGGGAAAGAACCTCTTTGTTCTCAGTTTCATTCCGGTAGCAATAAGCAAGATAATTCTGCCCGGGAGAGACAGCAATTTCATAAGGCCGGGAAATTCTTTCCGTTAGAATGGTGGATGTTTCAGTTTCAGGGTTGAAAATAAGAATGGCCGGAAAGGAGAGCCCGGATTTTCCTAATTCTCTCAAGAGAAGGACAATATTATTATTCTCTGTCCAGGCGATTATTTCAGGCTTAAAATTTTTATATCCGACTGAAGGCCAGGCCAAAGGCCTGCTTCGCATCCGCCTGCCATCAGAGTTCATCCAAAACAGAAGGGGCGCTTGGCCTTTTGGTGGCAAAGCCGTCCAGGCAATTTTTTCACCATCAGGTGAGAGAAAACAGGAGCTGGGGTTGAGTTGATAAAAAGGGGATTCTTTAGACTGGCTTCTCCAGGCCAGGCGCTTCCTTTGAGAACCGTCCTGGTTCATCAGCCAAAGCTCCACCTGGTCATTTTTCAGGCGATGGGCTAAAAAAGCCATCTTTCCCTTGGCCAGGGAAAAGGGGTTAAAGCTTATTACAGGTTTACCTATTTTTTTTAGTCTCTCTTCTTTCGCCGCAAATTTATAAATACCTTTATTTGAACTAAAATAAGCGTCCCCTTCGAAGAGCTGCCAGCTATGGATATAATCTTTGCCTCCAAAATGTGCCTTCGCCCCTATCCAGACTGTGTTTACGGCTACAGAAATAAGCAGAAAAAGAAAGAGAAATTTGCCGAAAAAAAGGATTTTCTTCTTTGGTTGAGAAAAGTCAGCTTTGGAAAAAGTTAAAATCGAGGCCAAAAAGAAACTCGACGCCACCAACACAGTCAGCAAAAGAAATAACTCTTTAAAAATTCCGGACGAGAACAATAGTGTCGGGGGCAAAAGAGAAAAGATATTTTTTTGGTAGAAATAAGCGATTAAATCCAGGATGATGAGGAGAAAGAGGGAAGAAAAGATGATGACAAATTGCTTCTCCGAGAGAAAGGAAATGGAGAAAGCAATGGTAAAAGCATAAACGGGGAAAAGCACTCCCAGCAAAAGAAGAGAAATTCGTTGGCCGACAAACTGAACCGGAAACTGATAGCTTTCTAAAATTTCCTTGACCTGAGGCAAGACCTGGCTAAGAAAGAAAAAAACAGCAAGAAGGCTGAGCAAGATGCTTAATAAAGAGAGATATTTACTAAGCCAGACCTTCCACTTTGGCACTGGCCGGGAAAAAAGAAAGGCCCAGGCGCCGTCCTTGAATTCTGAGTAAAAGGCACTCGAGCCAAGGAGAAGGCCGACCAAAGGGAAAAAGGCCAGGATCATGGTCAGGGTGAGGAGTTCGATAAATTCTTTTTGCGAGGAATGGGTCAAAGCCAGAAAAACAAAAATAACCTGGAATACCAGGGCCAGAAAAAATATATTGATTTTCTCCTTCCATTCCTTCCAAAAGGTTTTTCCCCACATGGTTCCTCCCGTTTCTCTCTTTCAAGAGACAAAGCTTGAAAAAATCTCTTCCAGGGTTAAGGCCTCGACCTCCATCCGGAGAGGATTAAACCTTTTTAATTTTGCCTCCATTTCCTCATTCCAGGGAAAGACAACCATTTCCATGCGGTTACGGCTCCGCTCGACGGAAAGGACGCCGTCTAAATCAAAGGCTTCCGGGCAAGTATCCTGGAAAGCGAGCCGAACTCTCCGGGTCAATTCTTTCACCCCCTCATAGTCCTCATCAAGCACAAGGCTTCCGCCATGAAGGATATACAGGTGTTCGACAATCCTCTCGAGCTCATGGACAAGATGGGTGGAAAAGAGAATGGTTGTTCCTCCTTCCAAGAGTTCTTCAATGATGTTCTTTAAGAAATCCTGCCTGGTGGGAACATCCAGCCCTGAAGTGGGGTCATCAAGCACAAGAAGCTCCGGCGAGGCAGCCAAGGCCACCGTCAATTCTAACTTTAACCTCATGCCCCGGGAAAGATTTTTGACCTTCATCTTTTGGTCTAAGGAAAATCTCTTCAGGTATTGTTCGGCCTTGCTGCTTTCCCAGGCAGGATAAAAAGAAGCATTAAAATCCAGCAATTCTTTTATCGTCATCCAGTCATAAAAGAAGGGGTCTTCAGGAATATAGCCTATTTCTTTTTTATAGGATGCATCGCGGAAAGAAATCTTCTTTTCCTTGTAGAAAATTTCTCCACTATCCGCCGGAATAATTCCCATGATCATCCTAATCAAGGTTGTTTTGCCTTCCCCATTCCGGCCCAAAAGGCCATAAACTTTCCCTTTCTCTATGGTCATCTGTAAATTTTTCAAAACAGTCTTTGCTCCAAAGCTCTTGCTTAGTTTTTCTATTCTCAAAATTTCATTCATTTGTCCCTTCCTTATGGTGGCCTTTCATCGCGGCCTCGAGCCTTTCTTCAAAGAGTCTTTTCATTTCCGCCGCATTAAGTTTGAATTTCTCCGCCTCATCAATGGCCCGGTCAAAAATCTCGCTTAAAACTTTGTTCCTTTCTTTTTTTATCTGAGAAAAAGAACTGTCCGAAACAAAACATCCTTTTCCCTTCCGAGTATAAATAAATCCCTCCTGTTCCAGCTCTCTGTAAGCCCGGGCTACCGTATTTGGGTTGACGACAAGATTTTCAGCCAGCTCACGGATGGAAGGCAGGGGCTCATGGGGCTTTAAAATTTCAAGGGCAACCTCTCTTTTAATCTCCTTTTTGATTTGTTCATAAATGGGGGTAAAACTGGCCAAATCGACTTTAATCAATTTGCAACCTCTGTATTACTGTATTATTACTATAATACAGATTTGAATTTTTGTCAAGTATTTTTTTTCAAATCATCAGCCCCTGGTTTGAATAATCATAAATCCAGAATGGGGTACTATTGATTATATTTGCGAGAGCTCGCCGCCAATTGTTGAAGTTCGCCCGATAAGCAGGATCAAGCCTCTCCGCCAATGAATCGACGAGCGAATAAAAAAACAATGAATAAAAATTAATTTCGCTCGGCATAGTGGGTCGGGTTCAGTGAGCAAAAAATAAGGGCGGCAGAAAAGAACCGGATAAATATCGGGTGAAAATATTTCCCAAAATGCAGAAACAGGAAGATAGGTTGATTGCATCTCATTTTTAAATGCATAGAAAGCGGCTTGCAATCTCGGGGAAGAAAATTCATAATAGCTCCGTCTTAATAAGGGATGTCTTTTTATGAATTTCTACTCATCCCAATCTTTTGAAAGGAGGTTTAAAGTGAGAGGGTTTAAAGGTCGCGGTCTATTTGCGTTAGCTTTACTGCTTTTTGTCTGGTTGGTCATGACCGGCGCCGGCCCGGCACAAAAGGCGCCGACCAAAGCGCCAGCGGCACCTGCCTCTGTCTTGGCTAAACCTGACCCCCAGCTCTTTGCCGGCCTGCGGGCCAGGTCAATCGGCCCGGCTAACATGAGCGGCCGCATTTCAGCCCTTGATGCTGTCTGTTCTGACCCGAAAGTCATTTATATCGGCGCGGCTTCTGGCGGGGTGTGGAAATCCGAGGATGGCGGGATAAGCTGGCAGCCAATCTTTGACGACCAGCCCGACCATTCTATCGGCGCCATTGCTGTGGACCAAGCTAACCCCAGCATTGTCTGGGTAGGAACGGGTGAATCCTTTGTCCGGAATTCTGTCAGCATTGGCCGGGGAGTCTATGTCTCGAGAGATGCCGGAAAAACCTGGCAACGAGTTGGCTTGGAAAAAACCGAAAAGACCTCCGACATTCTTGTCCACCCCAATGATTCCAACACGGTTTATGTAGGCGCCCTCGGCGCTACCTGGGGGGATAGCACCGAGCGTGGGGTTTACAAAACCACTGACGGCGGCCGCACCTGGAAGAAGATTCTTTACGTCAACGAGAAAACTGGTGTGGCTAACATGGCCATGGACCCGTCGAATCCCAACAAGATTTTTGTGGCCATGTGGGAGCACCGACGCTGGCCCTGGTTCTTCAAGAGCGGTGGTCCGGGAAGCGGACTTTATGTGACAATTGACGGCGGCGAGACTTGGAAAAAACTGACTGAAAAGGAAGGGCTACCCAAGGGAGACTTGGGCCGCATTGCCATCGCCATTGCTCCCAGTCAGCCTCAGGTCGTTTATGCTCTGGTCGAGGCGGAGAAAAACTGCCTGCTTCGCTCCAACGATGGCGGGGCCACGTGGTCAGTAGTTAATGACGACGCGAGTATCCACAACCGCCCCTTCTATTACAGCCGCATTTATGTTAACCCTGTGAATGAAAATATCCTTTATATTATGGGGACTCAGCTCCGGGTGAGCGAGGATGGCGGCCGAACCGTTCGTTCCCTTTTTCGCGGCAATCAGGCCCACTCTGACCACCATGTCATGTGGATCCATCCTAACGGCGAAATGATGATTGTGGGCAATGACGGCGGCGTAGTTATAAGTTATAACCGCGGGAATAACTGGCGTTATTGTGAAAATCTACCCCTTGGTCAGTTTTACCATATCGCCTACGACATGGAAGTCCCCTATAACGTTTATGGCGGTCTTCAGGATAACGGTTCTTGGCGAGGCGCGGCTTATTCTTTAACCGACCGCGGGGTAATGATGTATCACTGGATCACCATCGGCGGCGGGGACGGGTTTGATGTCCAGCCTGACCCGGAAGATTCAAAATGCGGTTATGGCATGTCGCAGGGCGGAAGCCTTTATTATTACGATGTCCGAACCGGTACCAGCCGGCCCTGCGTCCCAACCGAATCGGATGTTAGGCACCGCTATAACTGGAATGCCGGGATAGCTATCGACCCCTTTGACCCAAAAACTGTTTACTACGGCAGCCAATTCCTCCATCGCACCCGCGATAAGGGACGTAGCTGGGAAATTATCAGCCCTGACTTAACAACCAATGACCCGGAAAAACAAAAACAAAATGAAAGTGGCGGCCTAACCCTGGATGTGACGAGTGCCGAGAATCATTGCACGATTCTTTCCATCGCTCCCAGCCCTAAACAGCAGGGTGTAATCTGGGTAGGGACAGACGACGGCAATGTCCAGCTCACCCGTGACGGTGGTAAGACGTGGGAGTTGGTTTCGAAAAATTTCAACAGCGGCAAGACGGCGTTAGCTCCCGCCGGAGCCACTGTGCCTCATATCAAGGCCTCCCGCCATGACGCCGCCACCGCCTATGTCGCCTATGACGACCATCAGCGCTCCAATTTCACCCCCTATCTCTTAGTGACGCGCGATTTCGGTAAGACCTGGAAAAACTTAGCCACCAGCGAGATTGATGGTTGGTGCAAGGCGGTCGAGGAAGACCCAGTCAATCCTAACCTGCTTTTCTTAGGCACTGAATTCGGTCTTTATGTCAGCTTTAACGGCGGCCAGAGCTGGATGAAGTGGACCCATGGCCTGCCAACAGTGCCGGTTTTTGACGTGGCGGTTCATCCCCGCGAAAATGATTTGCTCATCGCCACCCACGGCCGTTCCATTTATATTATCGACGACATCACGCCGCTTCGATTATTCAGCGAAGAAATTGCGAAAAAGAAAATCCATCTCTTCCCCGTTCCGGAAGCCGGTCAATGGCAGAGTGGCCGAATGAGCTCTTATCAGACAATGGGAGATGCGGAATTCTCTGGGGAGAACAAGAACCTTAACGCTTGTATTACTTACTTCTTGAATCCGGTCGAGCGAAAACCGGAAGATAAAGCGGCCGAAGAGGCACAGATGGAACAGGCTCGTCAGCAGATGCTCGAGAGAGCCCGACAGATGGGTTTTGCCGGAATGATCGGCGCCGGCCAATTCCCCTTCGGTCAAAGAGCGGGAGCGGCCACCTCAACCAGAGTTTCAATTACTTTCGAGGATTCTTCAGGTAAAGTTGTGGCGCGAATTAACGGAACCGAAAATAAGGGAATTAACCGCGTTTACTGGAACATGATGGAATCAGCCCCAGGAGAGGAAGCGGCCCAAGCAGCGATGGCTTTTGGCTTCGGTCGAGGGGCGGGAGGATTAGCTGTTCTTCCAGGAACCTATACTGTCAAAATCCGTTATGAGGGCGAGGAAGTAAGCCAGAAATTCGAGGTCAAGCCTGACCCAAGGTACAAAGTGGACATGGCCGTGCTCCGGAAAAACTATGAAATGGCCAAGCAGGCCCAGGAGCTAACTAGGATAGTCCAGAGTGCTCAGCGCCAAATTCAGGACACCCAGCGAGCTATTCAGACCGTGCGGGATAATGCTCGTTTCAACCGGTCGGCCAAGATGAAGGAAGTCCTCGAAGCGGCTAAATCTCTGGAAGATAAGCTCAAGAACCTGAGCGAAATCCTTAATCCGACGCCTCGAGGCCAAGGTTCTGGAAGCCGCGAGGGCAGCTTGATGGCCCAGGTGACTTCTGCTGTTGGCGGGATTAGCCGAGCTGGCTATGAGCCCGTTACTCAAGCCGCCATGGTGCGCTATGAGAAAGCTAAGGCGGCTCTGGAAAAGTTCCTTGTCCAGTTCAACGAAGTCTTTGAGAAAGACGTGGAGAACTTCAAGAAGTTGCTCCAGGAAGCCAACTTCACGCTCTTTGCTCCCTTCACTCCCCTCAAGGTGAAGTAATCAGCCGAAAATTCACTGCTAAAATAAAAAAGGGGAGGCAAATTGCCTCCCCTTTTTTCAATCTTCAAGGCCTCCTCATTATTGGTATCCCTGAGGGAACCATTTTTGCGATAAGATGGCATAATATAG
>Ga0209102_1000714_pt1 | contig 20650 bp, 18 predicted proteins | sample ConPoolayeHmetaG_FD_185483 | JGI IMG/M metagenome (GOLD analysis project Ga0209102, IMG submission 185483) | Hot spring microbial mat communities from California, USA to study Microbial Dark Matter (Phase II) - Cone Pool mat layer H metaG... ...
GGGTTTTTCGGTTTTTATTGTTCCGTTGGGCAATATCGGTTAAGGAAAATAATCCGCAACTTGAGAAAATGTCAATATTCCGCTCCAGAGCCGCGGATTTTTTTGACGAGAAAGAGTTCTGACTGGATAATAGCGGCAAGCTGCGAACCAAAGGAAGGAACCATGCCCCAAGAAGCGTCAGCCGTTTTCGTTGACTTTGTTTCGGCTATTTGCGTAAGATAATTTTCTGGGGAAAGCATGAATGGCCAGGCTGTTTGAGTACCAGAGCAAAGCTCTCCTAAGGCAGGGAGGAATTCCAGTTCCGGAAGGGAGCGTCGCCTCGGCACCGGAAGAAGCCCGCCAACTTGCCGAGAAAATCGGCAAGCCCGTGGTCCTCAAAATTCAAGTCTGGATGACGGGCAGGGCCAAGGTGGGCGGCATCCAGTTTGCCGCGACCCCGGCAGAAGCTGAGGCGAAGGCCCGCCAGCTTCTGGGGATGAAAGTCGGTAACTTCGTCGTTGACAGAATCCTTGTCGAGGAAAAGCTGGCCATCCAAGCCGAGTATTTCGCCGGCATCGTTCTCGATGATGCCCTCAAGCGGCCGCTCATCGTTTTCAGCCCTGTCGGAGGCTCTGGAATCGAGGAGATGGCGCGACTCCACCCGGACAAAGTCGCCCGCCTGCCCATCGATGTCCTCAAAGGTTTACCCGAGTACGAGGCCCGCAATATGCTCATCAAGGTGGGGATGAGTGGGAATGCCCTGATCAAGCTGGCCGACCTTCTGACCCGGCTTTACCAGGTGACACGCTCGAACGAGGCGCGCTCGGCCGAGATAAACCCGCTTGTGCTGACCGAGGACGGCCGCATCTTGGCCGCCGATTGCCACATCGTCATCGATGATTACGCTGTCTACCGGCATCCGGAGCTTGGCATCGAAGTGGCCAGGGAATTTGACCGGCCGCCGACCGAGCTCGAGAAAATTGCCTACCGGGTTGAAGAAAAGGACCACCGGGGGACTTTCTACTTCTTCCAGATGGTCGAGGTGGTCCCGGATGGTGAGAAGTACATCGGCTTCCACGGCGCTGGCGGCGGCGGCTCGATGATGTCCATGGACGCTGTGCTCAAGCGAGGCTTCAAGCTGGCCAACTACTGCGACACGAGCGGCAACCCGCCAGCGAGCAAGGTCTACCGCGCTGCCAAAATCATCCTCTCCCAGCCCGGAATAAGGGGGTATTTCGCCTCGGGTTCGGGTGTAGCCAGCCAGGAACAGTACCATTCGGCCCGCGGCCTGGTCAAAGCCTTCAATGAGGAAAACCTGGCCATTCCCGCCGTCATCCGGCTGGGCGGGAATTTTGAGGAAAAGGCAATCGAGATCCTCAAGACTTATCTCCAGAACATTCTGGCGACGGTCGAGGGCTATGGTCGCGATGATTCTCCGGAGTTCTGTGCCGGCCGGCTGGAGGAGCTTTTTCTCCGTCACCCGTCCTTGGTTCATGAAGTTAAGCCGATGGTTGACCCGGAAATCCCTGCCGACGCTTATGCTTTTGAAACCATGACGGGCCGGCTGTCTATCGACCACAGCCGGTGTTCCGGCTGCCGGAGCAAGGGTTGTGTCGAGGCCTGCGCCGCTAAAATCCTCAAACTTGAGGCGGGAAAGCCTATTCTGGCCGTTTCGGAGGAAGAAGCGAGGCGAGGCAAATGCACGGAGTGCCTGGCCTGCGAGATCTTCTGCACTTTCCATGAACAGAAGGCGATGGTGATAGAGCTTCCGATTCCCGGGCTCAAGGAGTACCGGGAAAAAATCATAAAGAAAGAAAAAGCCAGAAAATCCGGAGGGGAGGGAATACCGTAATTAAAATATACTATTTCTATATAATCTATCGGAAAAGTATTATTGCGGCCACTCCTCAAGGCGGAGAAAAATGGCTATTCTAGTAGATAAGAACACGCGGGTCATCATCCAGGGCATCACTGGCCGGGAGGGGATGGTTCGGACTCAGTTGATGAAGGATTATGGGACGAACCTGGTGGCGGGTGTCACGCCCGGCCGCGGCGGCCAGGAAGTCTACGGTGTCCCCGTTTTTGATTCCGTGGCCCAGGCGTGGGAAAAAGAAGGGCCGGTCGATGTGAGCGTCATTTTCGTTCCGGCCGCCCTGGTCAAGAACGCGGCTCTTGAAGCCATCGATGCCGGCGTGAAGCTCCTCGTCATCGTTCCCGACCGCGTGCCCATCCACGACGTCCTCGAGATTGCGGCGCGAGCGAGCGAGAAGGGCGCCCGCTTTGTCGGTCCCAACACCCTTGGCCTCATCAGTCCCGGCCAGGCAGTCCTCGGGATGATCGGTGGTCGCGCTGAGCGGGCCAGAGAATGGTTCAAGCCCGGCCCCGTCGGAGTGAGCTCCCGGAGCGGCGGCATGACCTCAGCCATTTCCTACTATCTCACCCAGGCCGGCATAGGCCAGACGACGATTATCCACGTCGGTGGCGACGCCATCGTCGGCCTCTCCCTTCCCGAGGTCATGGAGCTTTTCGAGAAGGACCCGGAGACCAGGCTGGCCGTTCTTTTCGGTGAAATCGGGACGACCCAGGAGGAACGGGTGGCAGATTCCATCGAGGAGGGAAAAATTACCAAGCCGATCATCGCTTTTGTGGGCGGCAGGGCGGCCAAGTCGGGGACGCGTTTTTCCCATGCCGGGGCTATCGTCGAGGGCTCCCGCGGCTCCTACGAAACCAAAGTCAGACGGCTTCGCGAGGCCGGCGTTCACGTCGTCGAGTCCATCGCTGACATTCCAAAGACGGCCAAGCAACTCCTGGGATGAAAAGCTGCCGGCTTGGCCGAAGGAGGTGAGGAGAATGAGCGAAGAACTTCACTGGAAAACAGCCATCACCAGCGTTGAGCCGAACAAAGTGAGGCTCCGTGGCTATCCCATCGACAAGCTGATGGGAAAGATATCTTTTTCCCAGGCCATCTATCTTGTCCTCAAAGGCGAGCTTCCTTCGCCCGAGATCGGTCACCTCCTCGACGCCATTCTTGTCTCGTCTGTTGACCACGGCGCCGGGCCACCTTCGGTGCTGGCGGCCCGGACTGTTGCCTCAACCGGAGCTGAGCTCCACGCCGCCATCGCCGCCGGCGTTCTCGCCATCGCGCGCTTCCACGGCGGGGCCATCGAGGAGGGGATGAACCTTTTCCTGGCCGTGGCCAGGAGAGCTGACGAAAAGAAGATGAAAGAAGAGGAAGCGGCCAGGGAAATCCTGGCCGAGATGAAAGGGCGGGGAGAAAGGGCCTCCGGGTTTGGCCACCGGGTCCACACTCAAGACCCGAGAACAGCGAGGCTCTTTTCCCTGGCCGAGGAGTTGAATTTGGCGGGCCGGTTCGTCCGGATTGCCCGGCTTATCGAGAAAGAGCTCAAGGAGAGCATCGGCAAGCCCCTCCCCATTAACGTCGACGGAGCCATCGCGGCTCTCCTCTGCGACCTGGGTATCCCAGCGGAAATCGGCAACGCCTTTTTCATCATTTCCCGTGTGCCGGGCCTCGTTGCCCACATCCATGAGGAAAAGACCAGGATGCGGCCGATGCGCAAGATCCATCCGGCTGATTTTGAGTACGACGGACCTCCAGCGAGGGAGATATAGGCCATGGCAAATAACTCAATCTGGGAAATATTGCCGGAGCTTGAGCTCATCGAGGATTTCGAGCTTCGGGAGAAAACAGCCACCGTCTGGGTTGAAGCCATAAAGAGAGGGGGATGGAAAGCCGAGGACCTTACCCGCATTCCCTTCACGCTTCTCATTCCCCGAACGAACGTTAATCTCATCGAGCACACCCGGGCGGTCGCGCTCATGGCCCTCCGGATAGCCGAAGTCCTGGAGGAACAATACGGAGAGAAAGTTAGCCTTCACCGGGATTATCTTCTCTCGGGCGCGCTGCTCCACGATGTCGGCAAGCTCTTTGAGTACACAAGAGAAGGGGAGACGTTCATCAACAGTGCAGAAGGAAAGCTCCTCCGCCATCCCGTTTCCGGGGCGGCTTTCGCCCTCCAGCACGGACTCCCCCGCGAAGTCGTCCATATCATCGCCGCTCATTCCAAGGAGGGTGACGGCTTGCGCCGGACGGTCGAGGCGATCATCGTCAACCACGCCGACTTCATCAATTTCGATATTTTCAAGGGTTAGCGCCGGAGAAGAGATAAGAGATAAGCGAGGAGATAGTGGGCAAGACGCTTTCGGAAAAAATTCTCGGTCACAAGGCGGGAAAGCCTGTTCAGGCCGGCGAAGTCGTCACGGTCTCGCCCGATTACTGCTTGAGTCACGATAATTCGGCGGCCATCATCGGCGAGTTCCGAAAAATCGGCGTCCCTCGCGTCAGGGCGCCGGAAAAACTCATCATCATCCTGGACCACATTGTCCCGGCCGCCGACGAGAAATATGCTCAGAACCATAAGACTATCCGGGAGTTTGTCGCCGAACAGGGTATCCCGAATTTCTTCGATATTCAGCATGGCGTCTGCCATCAGGTTTTGAGCGAGGCCGGCTTCGCCCTTCCCGGCAAGCTCATCGTTGGCGCCGATTCCCATACGACCACTTACGGCGCTTTTGGTGCTTTCGCTGCAGGAATTGGCCGGACTGAAGCGGCGAGCATCTGGGCGACCGACGAAATCTGGCTTCGCGTTCCCGAGACACTCCGCATCGAATTGGCTGGAGCTTTGCCGAGAGGCGTTTATGCCAAGGACTTGATCCTCAAAATCATCGGCGACCATGGGGCCGAAAGAGCCAACTACGAAGCGGTGGAGTTTGCTGGCGCAGGGGCGCGTGGTTTGAGCGTCGCCTCACGCATGACGCTATGCAACATGGCGGCCGAGATGGGTGCCAAGAATGCCTATTTCGAGCCTGATGAGAAAACCCTCGATTGGCTTCAAGGCCGGGCCAGGGCTGATTTCGAAATCGTCAGGTCTGACCCTGACGCTCCCTATGAAGCCGTTCTCGTTTACAGCCTTTCGACGCTCGAACCGCAGGTGGCCTGTCCCCATACTGTCGATGACGTCAAGCCGGTCAGCGAGGTCGAGGGAAGAGTCATTCATCAGGCGCTCATTGGCACCTGCACCAACGGCCGGCTGGAAGACCTTGAGGTTGTCGCTTCTATCCTCAAGGGGAAAAAAATCCGCGCCGGAGTCCGAACTCTCATCCTGCCGGCTTCCCGCGAAGTTTATCTTGAGGCCTTGCGCCGGGGCTTGCTCGAAACCTTCTCCGAAGCGGGCTGTGTCATCCTCAACCCCGGCTGCGGGCCCTGCCTGGGCGCTCACCAGGGCTTGCTGGCAGCCGGCGAAGCGGTCGTCAGCACTTCCAACCGCAATTTCCGCGGCCGCATGGGGAGTCGGGATTCAGAAATTTACCTTGCTTCCCCGGCCACGGCCGCTGCTTCGAGCCTCGAAGGCAAGATCACCGACCCGAGGAAATACTTATGAGCCAGAGCAAGAAAGGGAGAGTCTGGAAGTATGGGGACAATATCAACACGGATGTTATCTTTCCCGGGCGATACACCTATAAGCTCCTTGAGCCGGCTGAGATGGCCAGCCACGCCCTTGAGGACCTCGACCCTGAGTTTGCTCGAAAAGTCCAGCCCGGAGATGTCATCGTCGCCGGGAAGAATTTCGGCTGCGGAAGCTCCCGGGAGCAGGCCGCGGCATGCTTGAAATACGCTGGCATTCAGGCCGTCGTGGCCAAGTCCTTCGCCCGGATCTATTTCCGGAACGCCATCAACCTGGGCCTGGCTGTTCTCCAGTGTCCCGAGGCGGCGGAAGCGCTCCAGAGTGGCGATGAGGTCGTCATCGATTTGGCTTCAGGAAAGATTATCTCGGGGTCACGCACCTTTGATTTCTTTCCCCTTCCGCCAGCGGTTCTCGGCATCGTCGAAGCCGGCGGCCTTATCGAGTACACCAAGAAGAGGCTGGCCGCAAAGCCATAAATACGTCTCCGAAATCCAGGTCGAGATAGTGTTCTGTCGCCGGAGGACCCCCTTCTGCCGGAGCCATGGGCTTAGGAAGCCTAAACAGACGGCTGCCCTTTTCTGTAGCCACAAGACAGACGGCATCTCGAGTGGCGGTGACAATATCAGGTCTTGAGCTCCAGAGAGTAACTCCTGCCTGGCTTGCCAGAGACCGGAGGACCTCGACGGGAAGAGGGGCTCCTCCTACATACACTGATGTCCAGCCATCCTCCGGTTTCCTGGCAAAGGCTACTTTGTCCGGTCGGTCAACCCATCGTCCGAGGGGCACGGCTTCCTGTTTTTCGGCTCCTTCTACGGCAAAGCGGGGGAATATCTTCTTTTGGACTCCAAACCGAAGCGGCCAGGAGTGTCCGTTCTCATTTACCATCCCGGCTTCTCGCTCAATCATCATCGGTCCAGACTCTTCGAGGATTTCAAATTGAAACCCGGTCAGGCGTTGCATCTGGTCGAGAGAGAGTCCATCTGGAGTGACGAATCCGGGAGCATAGAACCAGACTACGGTAGCACCAGACCCCTCGAAAATGAGGCGGAGGTTCTGGGCCTCTTCAGCGTCCAGGAAAAATGGATTGACCATGAGGATCAGGCGGTAGCGAAGAGCATCCTTCCGGGTTAAATCGAAGCGATAAAGGAAATCCACCGGCGAACCGATACGGTGGATTGTTCGAGCCTGGGAGTTGAGAAACCAGTGGTTAAAGAAATCATTGAACGGAACGCCCAAACCATGCCAGGGTTCTTCGGCCTTCCAGTGGCTCGTGACAAAAAAGCTTTTGGCATCATAGACAGCGAGGACTTGGGCTACTGAGCTGAGGTTGAGCTCAAGTCGCCTTCGACCGAGGTCAGAAAATCGCCTTATTTCCTTGATGATGGGGGGCGCGTCATACCAACCCCTTTTGGCTTTATAAGGGGGGTCAAGGTGCCCGAAGTCGAAAAGCCACCCGCCGCTCCCCGACGCAAACATTCGGCCAAGGTCCCGGCGGAGAATACGAAGCGTTCCCTCGAGGCTGTCGTGTCCCGATCCGCCTTCATGAACTCGGAGAGGCTCAAGATATGTCGAGGGGTCGATTTCGACGATGAAGAGCTTGCCGTGGCGGCTGAGCGACTCGGTGAGTACGCGGTAGCCACCGTCGCCACCGACGCCGCGAGCCCGACCCAACCAGTTGCCGGCATCATCAACAACATCGCTCTCCCAGCGCTCACGGCCTTCGATATTGGTATGCTGGTAGCAATACGGAGAGACGATGAAATCAAGGTCTGGACAAGCGAGGACTTTTTCGGGAGCCAGGTGACCGGCTTCCTGGATCATAACGTTTTCCAAGAGATAGGCGGTGAATGCTCCACAGAGGACCCTCCCATCTGTTTCTTCTTTGACCAGTGAGGCGAGGTGAAGAAGTGCGTCGGTCATGACTTCGTGGAAGAGACGGTAAAAAGAGATGACATCCTTTTCTTTTAACGGATCCCGAAGAAGACCATAGGTCGTTTCCATCCGAGCTTTCGGCGGGGGAATCGAGCCACAAGCCGCTTTCATGGGCGAGCTATAATCGGGAAGATAGTTCGGGCCGATAACGTGCCATTCTCCGTTGAGACCGCTGGCGAGCTGATAACCGATCATCCGGGACGCCAGCGGTGAGTCCTCCATATGCCGGAGAAAGGCGCGGAGGAAATGGCCGGCATCGGCTCTCCAAACTGGCGAGGCCCAAGAGGCGTGACAGAGATCAGTGATCTGGCTCCAGTTCATACCGCCCTCCAGAAACCGCCCATCGATTCGGTAGAGCTCAGGGTCGAAAGAAAGGCCATACTGAACGAGCTCATCTGGGTGGCTGTTCTTCCACCAGGGCGGAGCGTAGAGATGGAGACGCGGGAGAAAAAGAGCTTGCGGATGGAGAGAGATAAGCTTGGAGAAATACGCATCGAGCAAGCCCCACTCATAATGTCCCGGGCCCAGCCACACGTTGTCGAACCCGATGAGGGGAGCCAAAAGCCGAATTCTCGCCCGCCGATAAGCCGGCACGGTTTCCAGAAGCCGGATGCTGAGAGCCATGAGAGGATAGACTTCGCGACCGTTGACGAACAGGCGCGGCTTCCCGCGCTCGACCCTGACCTCTGCCGTGGCCTTGGGGAGGGAAAGTTTGCGCCCAAGAGTCATAGCGGGGGCTTCCTGTTTTATTGTTGCCAGGATAGGCGATGGGGCTCGTCAGCCAGGGTGAATGTCAGGAGATAGGCCAGCTTGACTACGGCGGCCATCTTGTCAGCGTTAACCCTGTCCACGGTATCGAGCGGCGTATGAGCGAAGGGGTTGCCGCCGGCAAAAAAGAAGACAGACGGGATCTTGTGGAGGGCAAAGAAGTAATGGTCGCTGTTGCCGAGCATGGGAAAAGAAAGAAGAGGGACGACCTCGAGCCCGACATAGTCCCTGTTGATCTGGACGATTTTCGAAGCGAAATCGGGCGATGGGGAGGAGACATACGCCCGCAGCAGCTTCTGGGGTTCGTTCGGAATCCTGGCCATTTCTTCTTGGGGAAGGTGGAACATCTTGGCCTCTTCTTGGACATGCTCGAGCGGACAGTCGTGACTGATCATGTCGAGGTTGATGTAGGCAACGATATTTTCTATCGGAATAGGGGGAAAGTTGAGAAAATAGCGACTTCCCACGAGCCCCTTTTCCTCGCCCGTCCAGTGAGCGAAGACGACTGACCTTCTTGGTTTCTCGGGGTTGAGCGCCAGAGCCTTGGCAACCTGGAGGACGGCCACGGAGCCGGAGCCATTGTCGTCGGCTCCATTGAAGACGTAGCCGTCCTTGGTCATTCCCACATGGTCGAGATGAGCACCGATGACCACATATTCCTTGCCGAGTTCGGGGGTAGAACCCTCGACCCACCCGAGCAGATTGCCACATGCGGAAACGGTGTGTTCCATGTCGACTTGGATTCGGATTTCGAGTCCCGGGAGGGCAAAGGAATTGGGCTTGAGGTCGTTGTCTATCTTGCTCACCGTTTCGGCAAAGTTCCTGGAAATAGCCTGGAAAGCTCTCTCGGCAATCCGGGTCGAAACCCAGAATGTCGGGACCATCGGGTCAGCGGTGGAGAGAGGAGGGGAGAAGACGCGGTTGCTCGATGAAGCGATACGAGCATCCTGTTTATAGCCATGGGGACTTACCAAGCGGTCGAAGGAATCGTCGGCGACGAGGAGAGCGGCCGCCCCCTTTTTTGCCAGAAGCCGGGCGCAGTTCTCCGCTGGCGTCCGTCTGCCTTCGAAGCGGGACCAGTGTTGGGGGCTGTTGAAGGGGGAATCGGGACGCTTCCCGCCCGGCTTTCCAGCGGCGACAAGGACAACCTTGTTGCGCACATCGACCGAGGCAAAATCGTCATATCCCAGGTCGGGAGCGGAGACGCCGTGGCCACAAAAAACAACGGGACCGGCGATCGTGCCAGCGAAGTCCACACCCATGACAAAATTGAAATCCCGGTCAGCGGAAAATCGCTGCGTGGCTGTCGAGGAGACGATTTCAAGGGATGTCCCCTGGCCGTAGGTCTTGATGACCATCGGCACCCGCTGTTCATAGGAGTGTTTGACGTCGCTTCCATCGCCGAGAGGAAGAATGCCCCAAGTTTGATAAAGGCTCTGGATGTAGCGTCGGGCGATGGTCAGCCCTTTGCTCGGCGTGTCGCGACCTTCGAGCTCATCGCTGGCTAGAAACTCCAGGAATGCTCTCGAATCGGAGGCAAGGATGCTCGTGAAACCGGGTCTCATCCTCGCCGGCACGTTTTCGCCTCGCTCCTCGAGGAAGGCGCAGGCGAGGCCAACGCCGAGAGCGAAGAAAATGATGACTGAGCCAAGAGCTTGGAAAGGAGTTTTTCTTCTTTTGGACATCAGCTTTTCCTCATAGAAGATTTTGGGACCCTGAAATCCGGGTCAAGATTTGTTGCCTCGAAAAAGGTGTTTGAAAATCTGTGGCCAAGAGCGCCGCATCGGGCATGAAAGAATACATGGATGAATAATATGTCCGGAAGAGATGGCCTTGTCAACATGATGAATGGCCCCGAAATTGCCGATCAAAGCACCCGACGGGTCCTGTCGCGGTTCACCCCCGGCCAGGCTCGGGGTTGGGATTGCGAAGCCAGCTCGTTTCCCCAGCGAGGAAACTCGCTCCGACTCAGCCTTCGCTCTTCTCTCGCCTGGCTCGAGAAACCATGCCCGCTCAGGCTTCGACGGGCTTTCTCACCCAAACTCCTCGCCTGTTCCCCCTGGCATCAAACGCTCGGGTCGGCGTTCCGAGACGCTATCGAAAGCTTTGTTTTTTTTAACCACCCCTACCCCTCCTAGGGAATTAGGAGGGGAAAAATGGTCAGCGTCTCGGGTAAGGTCGGCCCCCGAACCACGCCACCCCTCGGCTCCACTCGCTATCGTGATAATTTGTTACAAGATCAAGCACTTTCGCTTGATGATAATTCTCTATCGGCAAATTTGGGATGGCGAAGGTTTTCTAATTCCAGTAGCCTGACCAATCGTTTGTTAAGAGAGTCGGTCGACGAAGCTATGGGTGGCTGAGTGGGTTATCCTCAACGCGTCTTTCCTTAAGGTACCGCTCATAGGCGGAAGCAACATCGGCTGTCCTGGCGTCGCCACGATGAATAAAGATGCGGTAGCGAAGGATGACCGGCTCGCCCGGTTTCAGGGTCACCGGCTTGAGCCCCGGCCAAGAAACGTTGATCAGTCCGGCGTAGCTATTCCGGATGAGCCAGCGGGCTGGAAAGCCTGGATGGTCGGGCGAGACAAAAATGGCCACACCGAGTTCCCGAGTAGAGAGGTCGGCCCAGAGAAAGGGAGTGTGGACGGCGTCCTCAGCAAGAATTCCCTTCTCCGTGGTCATGGTCGCTCCAGTGAACATCGGCGAACCGCGAAAGGTAAGGCCGCCATAGCCTTTATTTTCCTCTGGCGTGCCCTGGAGTTCGAGAGGGCCTCCCACGGCTTCAACCTCCAGCTCGAGGTCGATAAGTCGGCCTTGCTTTTCCAGTGCGTGAACCCGCACATAGACCTTCTCTTTGGCCACGACCTCTTTTTCATCCAATTTCCAGGCGTTTTCGACGCCCAGCACGAACGTCCGGTCAGTTGCCTTGCGTTTGAGCCAGCGAACGAAATGCTGCCGGAGAGAGGGAATCCTGGGCTCCCAGGTTCCGGTATCCTGTCCCCGCGTTCGAACAACCGGCCATGTCCAGAAGAGGCCATGGTGGTGGAAATGGTCTTTCGGAGAATCCTCGGTGAGCTCCAGGCCATCGAGCGAGAAAAGAGGATGGATGTAGCAAGATTGCGTGTACTTGGAGTCAATGCCGGGTTTGAGCTGGCCTCCGAAGCAATAGGTAAGAATTTTTTTCTGCTCCTCGGAAAGAATGGTTAATCTCCCCTTCGCCAAATCTTCCATGAACTTCATTTTGGAAGAGCCAAGAAGAGAAAAAACAAAGACCATGAGGAAGAGAAAATTCAAGCGGGTCATCCTTTGCCTCCTTGATTGCTTTTCATCAAGTCTTTGACCTTATCCTCATCCACCTCGTAGCCGAGACCCATTCTACCGGCACACGGGCGATGCCGTTTTCAATGGGCAAGGGTTTCTTGAGAACGTGGCTGGCCAGAAATGGGGGATGTCAACCGGAGGCATCGCTCGTTCCTTCAGGCTATCCATGGCTCCCGATGGGGAGAATCGAGCCACCTGTTGGCTTCATCATCCTCCCTGAAGCGCTCTTCTTGGGGGTCCCAGCGCAGCTTGCGGCCGAGCCTCATGGCCGGTGATCATGCCCTGGCAGTACTGTTCGATTTGAAGCCATCCCGGCCGGTTGTAGCTCAGCTGGGGATGGACGCGATCTTCGCTGAAGGGGGCGAGGGGCGCCAATTTCGAGTCCGCGATAGATGAGTTCTTGCATGTCGTTGATGCCTTGTCTACCCGTGCCAATGATTCCCAAGAGCATCATGTCACTCGGGGGTATTGGGGCAAGGGAGCGAGTCGGAACAACGGCCGGCGTCAGCGGGGAAAGTCCAGCCGCCTTGAGGAAATGGCGACGGGTCATCCCGAAATTTTGGTTGCTTTGAGGCATCGGTTACTCCTTCGCTTCAACCTACCATTAGGGGGAAGAGACTGTCAACGCCCGACTTCAACCCAAATCTGCCGATGCTGAATTATCATCAAGCAAAAGTGCTTGATCTTGTAGCAAATTATCACCATAGAGAGTGCACCCGAGGAGTGGCGTGGTTCGGGGGCCGACCTGACCCGAGACGCTGACCATTGTTCCCCTCCGGCCCTGCTCGAAAGACGCCCACCTTTTCTCAGGCCCCCTTTGATTGTGCAAAGGGGGTAGGTGGATTTAATGGCTAAGAAAGAATTCCTGGGGGCGTCTTTCGTGGAGAGGGGTAGGGAAAAACAAAGCTTTCGATAGCGTCTCGGAACGCCGACCCGAGCGCTTGATGCCGGGGGAAACAGGCGAGGGGCTGGGGTGAGAAAGCCCGTCGAAGCCTGAGCGGGCATGGTTTCTCGAGCCAAGCGAGAGAATAGCGAAGGCTGAGTTGGAGCGAGTTTCCTCGCTGGGGAAACGAGCGGGCTTCGGAATCCCAACCCCGAGCCTGGCCGGGAGTGAACCACGACAGGACCCGTCGGGTGCTTCGATCGGGAATTTCAGCTTCAGCTCCCCATCGCCGCGGCTGAATTCTTGTCAACGTAAAGGACCTGTTAATCTAAGAAATCGGGAATGAGTTTTCTTTCCTCAGTGAACGAGGTCAAGGTAGCGAAAGATATTCTCTTCGGGCATGGAGAAATGTTTCTTTGTCCGGAACAGGCGACCGAGGTTTGGCGAAGAGAGGACAGGGTTGAAAGAGGAAGCTCTCTCATGGGATGATTTAAGGGATGAAAACGGAACTCACCTTCGTCGCTCTCCTCATGCTCTTTTTCCCTGGCCAAATGGTTGTGCCCGATTTTGGCGCGGATGGCCTGGCCGGCTTATCGGCGGAAGAGCAGCGAAAGCTCATAGCTGAAGAGATCGTCGTCCCCGAAGAGCCGATGATGACTGAGGGGGGAAAGACGATGGTGACCGCGGCTCTTCTCATCCATAAGCCCGTGGGCAAAGTCTGGGAAGTACTCAGCTCGCCCGAAATCCAGGCCGAGTATCTTCCTGAAGTGAAGAAGGCTCAGCTTATTTCCCGTGAGGGAGGGGAGGACAGGGTTCGCTTTGAGGTCAAGATATGGGGGACGACTGTTCGCTACACGGTGATTCACCGGTTCTATCCAGAGATCAATGCTCTCACCTGGACGCTCGACCCCGCCTCGCCGAATGACCTGGAAGAATTTCAGGGCTTCTGGCGGTTATATCCTTGGGCTGAAGACAAAACACTGGCTCGCTACGGGAGTCTTGTCGCGCCACGCTTCGGTCTGGCCAAATGGGTTATCCAGATGCTCTACCGGAGGCGCGTTCGCCAATCCCTTCTATCCGTGAAGACCTATGTTGAGAGTCTCGCTTTTCCGCTTGATATCCATGGCCTGGGCGCGCTTTAAGTCTGGATGTCAACGGACCGTCCCTTGCTGCTGCGTACGGCGTAGAGCTTGGTTTGTTTGGAGCTTCGAGGCGTCGTTCTCTTCAAGGCCGTGTTTCCCCCTCCTGGGTTTAGATGGATGATATTCGAAGCGAGGAACGGAGGTCGAAAAAAAACCGGAATGGAATGTTGACGGTTTCTTTAGTTTGTTATCTCCAGGCCACGGTTACGGAGCAGCGGTTCGATCTTCGGGTCAGCGCCGCGGAAGCGCCGGTACTGGGTTTCGATGTCCTCCGTCCCGAATGGCTCGAGGACATTTTTTCTAAATGACGTGGCCGTAGCCTTATCGAATATTCCTTTTTCTTTGAAGGCCTCGTAGGCGTCACAATCGAGAACCTCGGACCAGATATAGGCATAGTAACCCGCGGCATAGCCGCCGCTAAAGATGTGGTTGAAATAGGTACTCCGGTAGCGAGGAATGATTTCAGGGATGAGCCCGATCTCGGTCATGACTTTCTTTTCGAAGGCGTTGACATCGATAGCCCCTGTTTCGAGGAGCGTATGCCAGGCCATGTCGAGAATGGAAGCGGCCAGGTACTCGCCGGTGATGAACCCCTGATTGAAGAGTTTGCTCTTTTCAATCTTGTCAACGAGCGCGGCGGGAATAACCTCGCCCGTTTTATAGTGCTTGGCATACTCGGCCAGAAGGTCCGGCTCGAAGGCCCAGTGCTCCATGATCTGGGAGGGAAGCTCGACTGAATCTCTGGCCACCGAGCGGCTGCGGAAGCGACTCTGAGAGAAGAGCGTGGCCAGGGCATGGCCAAACTCGTGGAAGAAAGTCGTTACCTCATCGGCGCTGAGGAGGGAAGGGGTATCGGCGGTCGGCCGGGTGAAGTTGCAGACGATGGTGGCGATGGGCGGAATGCGTTCCCCTTGCTCGTAGTAGGAGCGCCTGAAAGCGCCGGACCAGGCCCCTCCCCGTTTGCTTTCGCGAGGATGGAAGTCCATGAAGAGAAGACCGAGGTGGCGGCCATCGGCCTCCTGGACTTCATAGACCTGGACTTCGGGATGGTAGCGGGGCAAACCTGGCTGCTCGATAAACTTAAGGCCATAAAGCTTGTCGCACAGCGTGAAGATGCCATGGCGCACGTTTTCGAGCCGGAAATAGGGACGGAGGGCCGCATCATCGAGAGCATATTTCTCCTGGCGGAGTTTCTCGGTGTAATACCACCAATCCCACGGCGCCAGCTTGAATCCACCGCCCTCCCGATCGATGAGAGCCTGGAGAGCAGCTGCCTCTGATTTAGCCTTGGCCAGTGTCGGCTGCCAAAGTTTCCTCAAGAAAGCATTAACCGTATCCGGGTTTTTGGCCATGTTTTTTTCGAGGACATAGTGGGCGTGGGTTTCGTAACCCAGAAGCTTGGCTCGCTCCTGACGCTGGGCGATAATCTTCTTGATGATTTCTTTGTTATCATACTCGTTTCCATTATCCCCCTTCATGATATAAGCCCGGAAGAGCTTCTCCCGAAGCTCCCTTCTCTCCGAGTACTGAAGAAAGGGGATGAGGCTGGGGACCTGGATGGTGAAGAGCCATTTTCCCTCAAGACCAGCCTGCTTGGCCGCCTCTGCGGCCATGGCGACGACAGAAGCTGGAAGCCCAGCCAGGTGAGATTGGTCCTCGATGAGGAGCTTGAAGGCGTTTGTCTCAGCCAGGACATTCTCTCCGAATTTTACTGTCAGGAGAGATAGCTCCTGGTTGAGTTCTCGAAGCCGGGCCTTCTCTTTTTCTTGGAGCAAGGCGCCGGCCCTGACAAAGTCCCGGTAAGTATTTTCGAGCAGGAAAAGCTCGTCACGGCCGAGGTTCAGTTTTTCTTTCCGATCATAGACGGCCTTGACGCGTGCAAAAAGCTTCTCGTTGAGGGTGATGTTATCCCTGTGGGCGGCCAGCATCGGCGCCGTTTTCCGGGCCAGCGCCTGGAGCTCCTTGTTCGTGTGGGCGCTCTGGAGGGAGAAAAAGACGGAAGTGACCTCGTCAAGGAAGATGCCCGCGTGATCGAGGGCGGCTATCGTATTTTCGAAAGTAGGTGGCGCTGGGTTATGGACGATAGCCTCGATTTCCGCATCCTCGCGCTTGATTCCTTCCTCAATGGCGGGCAAGAAATGTTCATTCTTGATGAGGTGGAAAGGGGGAACGTTGAAGGGGGTCGAGTAAGGCTTAAAGAAAGGGTTGTCGGCTGGAGGCGGCGCTGGAGGAGGTGCTTGCTCACTGACGGGCGGAGCGGAGAGAAAAGAGCTGGCCAGGGCTAAAATGAGCCAGAGGAGAAAAGCCTGAGCAATAGAACGTTTCATCGGTTTATCAAACCTCCTGACTGGAATTAAGCGAGCATCCTATTATACTCCGTTTTGGGCTTCATCTCACTTCCACTTGGGCTATCGTCTGCTTTTTCTTTTGAGACGATTGTGGTAGATTATTTGCGTCTAAAAAAATAAAGAAAAAGAGGTGGAAATGGCGAAATTCAAGATTGCCGTATTACCCGGCGATGGAGTTGGCAAGGACGTCATGGAAGCGGCCATGATTGTCCTGGATAAGATGGCTCTCGATGCCGATTACGTTTATGGCGAAATCGGCTGGGAGTTCTGGTGCAAAGAGGGAAACGCTCTTCCAGACCGCACGATCAAGATGCTCAGGGAAACGGACGCTTGTCTTTTTGGGGCTATCACCTCCAAGCCGAAAGAGGAAGCTGCGGCTGAGCTCGACCCCGCCCTGCGCGGTCGCGGCCTTTCCTATTTCAGCCCCATCGTCCGTCTTCGCCAGGAGTTCGACCTCTACACCAACCTCCGACCCTGCAAGGCCTATCCCGGCAATCCCCTCAATTATCGCGACAATATCGACCTTGTCATCTTCCGGGAGAATACGGAGGGGATGTATGCCGGGGTCGAATTTTTCCCCCTTCCCCCATCCGTCCGGGATGCGCTCCTCATCCACCCCAAGATGAAAGCTTTTCAGGACACTCCTCTCGAAGAGATCGCCCTTTCCACGCGGATCATGACGAGGAAGGGGTGTTCGCGAATCGTTCGGGCTGCTTTTGCCTACGCCCGCCAGCACGGCCGTCGGTCGGTGACGGTTGTTGAAAAGCCCAACGTCCTCCGTGAGACCGGGGGGCTTATGCTCAGCGTGGCCCGAGAAATTGCCAAAGAATACCCCGACATACCGCTCAAGGAAGCCAACGTCGACGCCATGTGCATGTGGCTCATCAAGAACCCCCATGACTATGATGTCCTAGTCGCGGAGAACCTGTTCGGCGACATCATCTCCGACCTTGGCGCCCAGCTTGTCGGCGGGTTGGGTTTTGCCTCAGCCGGAAATATCGGGGACAATTACGCTGTCTTTGAGCCGACCCACGGCTCAGCGCCCAAGTACGCCGGTCAATACAAGGTCAACCCGACGGCCATGCTCCTCGCCTCCAAGCTCATGCTCGAGTGGCTGGGAGAGAAGGAAAAGGCCGAACGACTTGAGGCCGCCATCGCCGGTGTCATCAAGGAAGGGAAAATTCGGACCTATGATATGGGCGGCCAAGCATCGTCGCTTGATGTGGCTCACGCTGTCGCTGAAAGGCTCTGAGGGAAAAACAGCTCATGGGCAGGACCATCATCGAGAAAATCATCCAGGCCCACACTCAAGAGGAGGCGAGGGCCGGCCACATCGTCTGGATGGACCTCGATGTCCGCTCGGCCAGGGATTTTGGCGGGCCGAACGTGGTCAAAAATTATGAGCGGGAGTACAACGATCAACCCCTGGCGGATAGCGCCAAGACGTTTTTCACCTTCGATTTGTGCGCGCCCGCCTGCACGCTCCGCTACGCTGACAACCAGCAAATCTGCCGCGATTTCGCCCGGAAGCATGGGGTGAAGGTTTTCGACGTTGACTGTGGCATCGGCACCCATGTGCTCCTCGAGGAGGGGTTGGCTCTTCCCAATAGCACGGTGGCGGGAACCGATAGCCACATGAACATCCTCGGCGCGATCGGCTGCTTCGGGCAGGGGATGGGCGATGTCGATGTGACCTTCGCCTTCCGCACGGGCCGGACATGGTTCGAAGTGCCGAGGACAGTGAAAATTATCCTTCAGGGGAGGTTGAGCAGGCCGACATCGGCCAAAGACCTGACCCTTTATCTTCTCAGGGAGTTGGGGACGCAAAAGCTCGCCCTCAAGTCAGCGGAGTTTTATGGCGAGGCTGGAGCCGACCTCTCCCTGTCTGGTCGGTTGACCCTTTGCAGCATGATCACGGAAATGGCCGGAATCATCGGTTTTATCCCCGAGGCGGGGGAGGAAGCGAGAAAAGAAATAGAAAGCTATGCCGGAATTCCCTATTCACCTTTCTTGGCCGATGACGACGCTGATTATGCTGAAGTCGTCGAGGTCAACGTGGACGGCCTCCCGCCTCAAGTGGCCGCGCCGCCGTCGCCAACCAACGTGAAGCCGGTGAGCGAGTTGCGCGGCCTCAAAGTAAATTCCGGTTTCATCGGTTCCTGCACCAACGGCCGCGTCGAAGACTTGGCCGAAGCGGCGCGCATCCTCAAGGGACGCAAAGTCCACCCCGGCGTCATGCTCAAAGTCGTCCCGGCGACGCGGCGCGTCTACGAGGAGCTCCTGAGGCAGGGCCTTCTCCACGATTTGTTCGAAAGCGGAGCTATCATCATTAACCCCGGTTGCGGCGGCTGCGCCGAGGGCCATGTCGGGTTGACGGGAAGGGGTGAAGTTCAAATCAGCACCGGAAATCGCAATTTTCCCGGCAAGCAGGGCAAGGGCCAGACATACCTGGCCAGCCCGGCCATTGTCGCCGCCTCCTGTGTGGCGGGAGAGATAGCGAGCCCAGAGGATATTTAAAATGGAAAGGACAAAGCACCGTGGCCGGCTCTGGGTTCTTCTCGACAGCCGCGGCCGACTCATCGAGGACATCGACACTGACCAGATTTACCACAACGCTTACCTCCACATCACAGATACTTCCGAGATGGGGAAGTATGCGCTCGGAAATCTGGAGGGCTGGAAGGATTTTCCGGCCCGGGCTTCAGCTGGCGATATCCTCGTCGCCGGTCGAAATTTCGGTGCCGGCTCGTCGCGCCAGCAGGCCGTTGACTGCTTCATTGCCCTCAAGGTTGGGGCTATTTTGGCCCCTTCCTTTGCCTCCATCTATTTTCGTAACGCCGTCAACTCAGGCCTTCCCGTCTTAAAAAGTTCTGAAATAGTCCAGCTTGTCGGCAGCGGCAAGCTGGAGACGGGAGACGAAGTCGAGCTCGATTTTCTTTCGGGGTGGGCGATGAACCTGAGCAAGGGCCTCGCTTTTTCCCTGGAACCGATGAGCCCTGTGCAGAGAAAAATTCTTCGAGCCGGTAACCTCTTTGCTTACGGCCGGACGTTCGAGCGGAGAGCGTGAGATGCTCATCCTCGCCCTGGACACGACAACGGCCACCGGGTCGGTGGCTCTCCTTGAGAACACAAGGCTCCTGGCTGAAATCAACACCCTTTCCGGAACTTCCCATTCGGCCAGGCTCCTCCGCTCGGTCGATGAGCTTCTCAAGCTCCAGTTGCTTTCCGTCCGAAATATCGAGGCTTTTGCTGTTGCCGCTGGTCCGGGTTCCTTTACCGGTATCCGGATCGGTTTGAGCACGGTCAAGGCGCTGGCCCTCGCTTCCGGACGACCCGTAGCACCCGTGTCGACGCTCGAAGCGCTGGCCCTCAAGCTCAAAGACAGTCAGGTTCGACTCGTCTGCCCCCTGCTGGATGCCAAGAAGGGTGAGATTTTCACTGGCCTGTTCGAGTTTTTGGGCGAGCGGCGTGAAGAGGTGATTCCGCAGGGAGCTTACAGGCCGGACGAGTTTTTCTCCCGGCTTCCCGGCCATCGCGTCATCTCTTTTATCGGGAACGGGACGGATGTTTTTAGGGAAAAAATCCTTGCCTATTTGAGGGACAAGGCTCGATTTCCCTCCCGGTCGCCATTTATTGGCTATGAAGTCGGACGGCTCGGGTATGACCTTTTGAAGCGAGGTCGGGGCCGCCGCGGCGATGAGCTTGAGCCTCTCTATTTTCGAAGGTCCCAGGCGGAGGAAAGGCGATAAGGAACAACAAGATTCCCCAAAAGTTCTATTTTCTGAGAAGGATGGAAGTTGCCGATTTGACTTCTGTCCTGGAGATCGAGAGGGCTTCGTTTCCCAATCCATGGCATGAGAGCACGTTTCGCGGCGAGATCTATCATCGGTCGATATCCTTCCCGCTGGTCGTCGTGCACGCGACTCTCAATAAAGTTATCGGCTACGTCATCTTCTGGCAGGTTGGCGAAGATGCCCAAATCAATAACATTGCCGTCCACCCCGATTTTCGGCGCCTGGGGATTGGCGAGACGGTGTTGAGGCAGGTCATTGAGATGGTCCGGCTGAGAGGGGGTCGCCTCATCTCTCTCGAGGTCCGCCCCTCCAACACGGCCGCACTCAACCTTTACCGGAAACTCGGGTTCAAGATGATGGGCGTGAGGCAAGGTTACTACACCAATCCGGCCGAGGATGCCTTTGTCCTCGGGCTTCATCTTTGAACCTGGGGGCCGATGGCGGCAAAACGAGGCAGCGATTCGAATTTCGAGGGGGATTTTTCAGTTTTTGTCGTTTCTGAGCCGAGAATTTTTTGGGCTTCAAAAAAGTATATGATGTAGAAATATCACCCTGGAGGAAAGGATGAATCGAGGATCTCCCTGGTTTGTCCGGGGAACAGTGCTCATCGCTTTTTTTCTTTTGACCCAGGCGGAAGCTTCAAGGCGCCGCGAAGCAGATGAGCTCATCGTCAAGGCCAGAGCCTTCCTGGAAGCGCTGAGCCGCGGCGATTTTGAGGCGGCTGTGGCGGATTTTGACGAGACGATGATGAAAGTCTCAGGACCAGAAAAACTGGCCGAGTTCTGGAAACAGGTTCCTCAAAAAATGGGAGCCTTCAAGCGCCAGACAGGAGCGCGACGGGATGTGCTCGGCGCTTATGATATCGTCCTGGTTACATGCGAGTTTGAGAAAGTCACGCTCGACGCGCGGGTGGTTTTCGACAAGAACAAGAGAATCGCTGGCTTCCAGTTTGTGCCCTCCCTGCCGCCGGCGAAATACGAACCTCCCCCTTATGCCG
>Ga0209102_1000715_pt1 | contig 20645 bp, 16 predicted proteins | sample ConPoolayeHmetaG_FD_185483 | JGI IMG/M metagenome (GOLD analysis project Ga0209102, IMG submission 185483) | Hot spring microbial mat communities from California, USA to study Microbial Dark Matter (Phase II) - Cone Pool mat layer H metaG... ...
CTTCCACGCGGCGCGCCGCGTGGAAGCGACAGGCGGGCAACGGCGACGGTGCATCGGAAGCCGGCGTCATCGCCTTCGATCATCTTATCGACGCGTCGGGGCGCCACAGCTTGATGGCCAACCGTTACCTGCAGAACCGGCGCTATCACAGGATCTTCCAGAATGTGGCCGTCTGGGGCTACTGGCAGGACACGCACCGGTTGCCCGGCAGCCGTCAGGGCGACATCGCCGTCAACTCCATCCCGAACGGGTGGCTGTGGGCCATTCCCCTGCACGACGGCACGATGAGCGTCGGCGTGGTGATGCACAAGGATGCATTCCAGGCCTGCGGCGACCGGAGCCTGGAAGAGATCCTGGACGAGGCGATCGCGCAGGCTCCGCTCGTTCGTGATCTGGTCGGTTGCGGCCGCCGAACCTCCGGCGTCTACCGCGAGCAGGACTACTCCTATGCGTGCGAGACCTTCTGCGGTCCGGGATTCTTCCTGGTCGGCGACGCTGCATGTTTTCTCGATCCGCTTCTTTCATCCGGAGTTCACCTGGCCACCTTCAGTGCCCTGCTGGCGGCCGCCGGGATCGCCAGTATCGAGCGCGGCGAGATCGGGGAAGCCGAGGTGCGGTCCTATTTCGAAAAGAGCTACCGTCAGGCATACCTGCGCTTTCTGGTTTTTCTCTCCGCTTTCTACGATGTCAACCGCGGGCGCGATTCCTATTTCTGGGAAGCCCAGCGGCTCACGCAGCAGGAAATCAAGGCGGAGGATATCAAGCGCGCATTTCTCACGCTCGTCACCGGGCTCAAGGACCTGGAGGACAGCCGGAGCGATGCCCGGCATTTCATTCTCCAGGAGATGACGCGCCGCATCGAAGAGAACCTCGAGTTTCGCAGGGACAAGGAAGCCCTGGCGGCGCTGCAAGGGGAGCAACGTCGGGCCGCAGAAGCCAACGCAAGATTCTTCGCGTCCGTGGAGGGTTTGTTCGCGCTGCGCGAGGAAGAAGCGGTGGACGGCCTGTATGTCGCCACGGAGCCCTTCCTGCGGCTGGCGCGGGTGGGGGCGCCCCGCCCGGCGGCTCCGGAAGCATGCCTGAGCCCGCGGCCGTGACCGGCGCGCGCGCTGCGACGCAGGCCGAGATGGAGGCGCGCCGATGTCCGGTCTGACCGCGGTGCTCGTCTCTCTGGGCGTCATACTGGCCGCGGCGCGCCTGCTGGGCAAGCTGGCCCTGTTGATCCGCCAGCCCCAGGTCATGGGCGAAATGACGGCCGGAATACTCCTGGGTCCGAGCGTGCTGGGTTCCTGCGCTCCCGGATTGTCGGCCGCGCTTTTTCCGGCCGAAAGCCGCGAGAGCCTGTATGTCCTGGGTCAGATCGGGCTGCTGCTGTTCATGTTCCTCATCGGAATGGAACTCGACCCGAAGAAGTTGCGGCTTCACGGCAGGCCTGTCGCGGTCACGAGCCTGGTCAGCATCGCTTTCCCGTTCTGCCTGGGGGTGCTGCTCGCGCTGTTTCTCCATCCCCGTGTTCCGGGCAACGCAGCGCGGTTGGCCCATTTCGCTCTCTTTCTCGGGACCGCCATGAGTATCACGGCGTTTCCCGTGCTCGCCCGCATCCTCGTCGAGCGCAAGTTGATCGATACCAGACTCGGCACCATGGCCATTGCGAGCGCGGCCGTGGGGGATGTCGTCGGATGGTGTATGCTTGCCGGTCTGGTCCTGCTGGTGCGCGCGGGCACGGTGACCGATCTACTATGGCCCGGGCTTGCCGCTTTCGTCGTCTACATTGCGATCATGTTGACCGCTGTCCGGCGCCTCGGCAATTCACTCGCGGCCTACTACGACAGGAAGGGCTTCGTCACCCACAACATCTTGGGGGCTGTGCTTTTTTCGCTTTTGCTTTCGGCGTGGGTCACGGAGCGAGTCGGCATCCACGCGTCGTTCGGCGCCTTCCTCATGGGCCTGGTGATGCCCAAGGCCCCCGCGCTCGTGCATGCTCTCGGAGAAAAACTGAACGACCTGTCGATGGTGCTTCTGCTGCCGGTCTTTTTCGTATTCACGGGACTGCGCACGGACATCGGCCTGCTGGTGCGGGACAAGATGTGGCTATACCTTGCCCTGGTGGTCCTGGTGGCCGTGATCGGTAAACTGGGAGGCACGGCGGTCGCGGCCCGGATTTGCGGAATACCCTGGAGGGAGGCGGGCGCCCTGGGTATTCTCCTGAACACGCGCGGCTTGATGGAACTCGTTCTGCTCAACGTCGGCCTGGATGTCGGCGTGATCTCGCAGGGGATGTTCACCATCATGGTGCTGATGGCCCTCCTCACGACCTTTGCGGCTGCACCGGCCCTCGAGTGGGTCTATTTCTCCCGCCTTTTCCCGCCCCGCGGCGAAGCCGCGGCGCCCTTGCCGGAAGCATCGCCCACGGGACTTTACTGACCGCCCCGCGTCTGTCTCTCCCGGTCGCCTGTGGGCGGCGGCGCAAGCCGCGCCCCCTCCATCCCTGACACCCGGCCTCTTGCTGTGCTTCTCGAGGACGAAGGTGTCGCTACGGCTGCCAGCCTGCCACGCGGGCCATCACGATCCAGAATGCCTTGGCGATGCTTACCAGGCCTTGGGCGGTCGCCAGATGGCCGCCGTCCGCCTCGGTCGTGTTTTCCTGGCAAATGGCGGGATACTGCTTCCCGTCGTCCGGATGGTTTTCTCCCCTGCTTCCGTTGGGTGCCGTGTAGGGGACGCCGTCGCGATTGTCGAAGCACGGGCGGCCGCGCATGTCGTGAGCCTGGATGTCCGCGAAGTCGAAGAGGATCCGTCCGCGCTCGCGGCACCACCGGCGCATGGCCGCATTGAATTCTTCGGATTCCCGCGTTCCAATGCCGCGCGCGAGGCTCGTGGTCCAGTACACGAATACCCGCGGCGGATCGGCGCGTTCCAGCACGGCCTCGATCTCGCGTTCGAGATCGTAGGCGTCGTCGTAGTCGCCCGGCAGGCGCGTGAAGAACTTCGCTGCGCTGCTGCCGGCCGCGACATTCAGGTAGGTGAACTGGAAGGACAGGACATCATAATCGAGCGGGTCGATCCGGACCGGCCGGCCGTCCGGATGGGTGAGCGCCGGGATCGCGCGTTCGCGCAGGCCCCGGATGAAGCGCAGCGCCATCTTGTCCCAATCGTCGGCGAATATGAAAAAAGACCACTTGCTCCGGTCGTAGCGGTTGGGATCGGGCGAGAATCGGATATAGGGTGGGGCCGCGGCGCTGTCGCGCAGGATCGTCACCTGCCAGCGGCCGTCGGTCTCGCGGAAATCGCGCCGGCAGGGAACGCGCGCCGCAGCGTAGCCGGAGGCCGTAAGGCAGTCCAGGGCATCGTTGGTATTGACGCCCACCGAGCGGTCCATGAAGGCCGTGCGCAGGTTGCGCGCGGCTTCGAGGTAGCGCTCCGGGATGCGGTCGAAGAGGTGGAGCGAGGTGTGATCGACGACGAATCCCTTGTCCGCTGCGCATCCGGTGCCGACGCACGCCAGTGAAACGAATAGGAACAGACTGGATCGTAACATGACGACCCCTTGACCGCCGCCCATGCCGCGCCGGCACAAGGCAATGGGGAAGTCCGAGATTGCGCCGGCAGTCCGGCGCGCGCCGCTGTATCCGTCCGCAGCGGTGCGCCCGGGATTGCCGGCGCTTTCTCATTTAGGGGAAAATCTGCTGGAACTGTCCGCGGCACTCGCCGAGAGGATTGAGTGCGGTGTGCGCACTGACATAAACCAATCCGGCCGAGAGATTCTGCTGGAACTCCCTGCCGCGCAGTCCCCACTGCATGAGGAGCGGCGATGTGATATCACCGGTGATCTCGAGCGTTTTGGTCGAGGCATCGTAGCCGCTCGCGCAACTGGCCAGAGCGGACGGCCCCGGGGTCCCGCACAACCCGAGAATGATGGGAGCCTCTTGCTGCGCCGTCGCCCAGCCATGGAGGCTCACGCCTGTGGGGACGCCGGACAGGCCGACGATCTTCACGCGAAATTCCCAGGCACTGCCATCCGGCTTGGTGATGATGACGGCCGATCCGATCGCGTTGGAGCCGATTACGTCGTGAAGCTCGAAATCCGCCGACATCGAAGCCGACCACAGGCGCTTGGCCGCGTAAACGGATACCGACAGGCCGACGACGGCCGCGAGCACCAGCAGGATAGTTCTGTGCTTCTTCATGTGGATGTATCCTCCTTTTCCACCCGAGAGCGCCCTTGCGGGCGCTTGAAACCTGGTCAGGTCGAACAACTCGACCTGAAGATGGGGAAACGATACCAATTGCCCCCGCTGAATGCAATGGCGCGCGGCGGTTTTTTTCGCGCCCCGGGTGGATAGGAGATCAGTCGGCGTACATGCGGTGCCAGAGCTCGAGCGTCAGGAATGTGCCCAGGCGCACCGCGTGGTCCTCCCCCGCCATGTGCGCTGCCACGAGCCGCTGCACGTATGAGGGATTGAAGTAGCCCCTTGCCAGCGTATGGGGATCGAGCAGAATCTCCTCGGTCCACTTGCGCAGCACGCCGCGGAACCAGCTCGCGTAGTCTTTGTACGGCCGCGTCGCGACGGGAGCGAGCCGGCCGAGACCTGTCCGGTCGAGATGCCAGGCGGCCAGCTGCCGCGCGCGCAGCCAGAGCTCACGGGCGCACGCGTTGAGGGGCATGCCGCTCGGAGTCAAAGGAATCTTGGCAAGGCCGGGATAATGCTGCGCGAGCACCGTCCTGACCAGGTGCCGTTCGAACAGCAGGCCCGGGGGTATGGTCAAAACGAAATCGAGAAGGTCGTAGTCGGCGAAGGGCAGCTTCACCCCACAACGGCTGCGGACCACCTCGACACCGCAGATCGTCATGCGCGGAACGCGCTGGGTCAGGTCGAAATACAACCGCTGATTGGCGAGCTGCGGTGTTTCGGCCTGCCGCATGCCCGCGCGGTAATCCTCGTACACCCCGTCTCCCACCGCGCGCAGGAAGTCGCCGGTGAAAAGCTCTCGTTCTTCGGCCGGGCTGAAACTGATCACGCCCTGCTCCGCGTGGGTCTGCATGTGTACGCGCCAGGCCGCATCGGCAGGGTAGTCCGCCCACATGCGCCGCTTGAGAGCGAACCCCAGCATGGCGTCACCCATGAATCCCTTGTAGAGTACCTCGGCGTCGCGGGCTTCATCCTCGAGCGTCGCCAGAGCATGCAGGTTCGTGATGCATCCCATGCCGTCGGTGAGGCGAACGGCTTCCTCGGCCCGGTGGAGCAGCCAATCCGGTTTCAGCTCGTAGAAATGGTGCCTCGATCCGCAGTATGCGGCCACCTCGCGCGCGAAACGCGCGTCGTCGCACCCCGGAATGCCCCAGGTGAATGTGTGGATGCGGGCGGCATCCCAAACCTCGCACAGCAGGGCCAGCAGGATGCGCGAATCGAGACCTCCCGAAAGCAGGACCCCCGTGCTCCCGACCCCTTCCTGCCTCCTTCTCACGGCGAGGCGCAGGTAGTGCAGCAGCTTCTCCCCGTAAGCAGCTTCCTCTTCGGGTTCATAGAGCGAGGGATAGCGCAGCCTCCAGTAGGATCGGATCGCCAGCTCGCCGTTTTCGAAGGTGAGCAACGATGCCTGCGGCAGCAAGCGGACCGAGGCCAGCAGCGTCCGATCGTGCAGAACGTGGTTGAAGACGAGAAACTCGTTGACGGCCACCCTGTCGGTCGCCCGCGGAAGATCCGGATCCGTGAGCAGCGCGCGCACGCCCGAAGCAAAGAGCAGGCCGCGCCCTACCCGGGCATAGTAGAGTGGGAAAAGCCCCAGGCGGTCGTTGGCGATCACCAGCCTGCGCCGCCGCGGTTCCCAGGCGGCGAGCACGAAGGCGCCGTCGAGGCGGACCGCGAAATCGTCGCCGAACTCCTTGTAGATCTTCAGAGCCAGCCCGGCATCGCCACCGACCTCGCACGGGACCCCGCGCCTCCGCAGCTCGTCTACCAGATCCGCCCGGTTGTACAGCTCTCCCTCCATCACGAGGCCGACCGACCCGTCCGCTTCCCACACGGGTTGCGGGCCCGGATTCAGGCGCTTCAGGGCCATGCGGCCCAGTCCGACATGGTCGCCGTGGAAGCAGTCCAACCGGAAGCAATCCTCGGGATGGAGGGCGCGGGCCATCGACTGCATGAATGCCGCGGCGCCGCCGGGTGCGGGACGGTCTACGAAGCCGATCAGGCCCGGCATGCGACCACCTCGGAAACGGGGGAGGTCGTGGAGGCCGCCGGCGGGCGCGGCCGCAGGCGCAGGATGGTGACCTCGGGCGGGCAGTTGACGCGCAGGCCGTAAAGATTGCCGACCCCGCGGGAGACATAAAGCTGCCGGCCGCCCCAGGAGTACAGCCCCGCAAGGAAACGCCGGTCGCGCACCGGCACGTAGGGCGGCCCCACCAGCGGCAGCACCACCTGCCCGCCGTGCGTGTGGCCGCTCAGCATCAGATGCCACGGATAACGGCGCACCAGATCCTTCGTGTCCGGATTGTGCGCCAGCAGGATCACGGCATCGCCCGCATCCTCCCCGACGCCGGCGAAAGCCGCGCGCGCATCGAAGCGGTCGGACTGCAGGTCGGCCGTGCCCGCGAGCCTCAACTCCCAGCCGTCCTTACCGAAGCCTGCCGAAGCGTTGTGCAGCACCCTGATCCCCGCGCTCTCCAGGAATTCGATCATCGGCTCCGGGCTCGCCAGCCCGCCGATCGACCCGGCCCAGCGCCCGCCGTCGTGGTTCCCCAGTGCCGCATAGACCGGCGCAGCCTCCGCCAGGCGCCGCAACGCCGCCCCATACCATTCCTTCAGCCGCAACCTGCCGTTGGTGACGTAGTCCCCCGTGAGGCACACCAGATCCGGCCGGAACCCGAGCCCCAGGTCGATCGCCTCGCCGATCAGCGACAGGGAACTCTCCGAGGTACAGTGAAGATCGGTAAGCTGCAGGACGGTCAGCTGGCCCGCAGATTCCGGGCCGGGCAGCGCGACGTCCGTGACGCGCACCTCGAGCCGCCCGGCCTCCGACATCATCGAGTAACCCGCAGCTGCACTGATGCCGGCCAAGCCGCCCACCCCGATAAATTTCCTGCGCGACCACTTCATCGATACTCCCGACCCGGACGACCCGGAACCCAAACAGATCGTCCTCTGTCCGGCAGCCTCTTTCCAGCGAGTGAGTACGATCAGCTTTCAGCAATCTGCTTTCAGCCATCAGCATTCAGGCTTCGCCCTCCTGTCATAGGAGGCTGACTGCTGAAAGCTGAGAGCTGAGTGCTACTGCAATGACGCTTGTGATCCCTCCTTGTCGACTTCCACCCGAGATGGAGAAAAGTCCGCCGCCAAGGCACTAAATATACCGGTCGCCGGCCCGCCGGTGAAGGGCCGAATGCGAGCGCACATTCTCTCATCGTCCTCTCATGCGCGTTCGAGTAGCCTGCGGTGCGCCGACGTGGTAAAAATCAAAATCAAAAGGAGGATCCCATGAAAACTGCCAACCGCTCATGGCCTGCCCGGGCTGCGGCCTTGGCTCTGATACTGACGGTCCAGCCCGGTCGTGCCGGCGGCGTCTTCACCATCGGCCTCGTCCTTCCGGCGGCAGAGTGAAGCCCTGCCGAGCGCAGGCCAACGTCTTGCTTGTACCCGGCACAATCTTGGGATAGAAAGGTCGCGGCGCACGGGATCGGCCCGTGATCTGCGGGAATGCCTTTTCGTGATCATGGCTTCCATTTCATGCATGGAGGATCGTCCAATGAAGATCGACAAGACCGGACGCATGTGCGGCAGGATTCCATACCCGGCCCTGGCGGCGTACCTGGCTTGCGCGCTCGTGCTCGCCTTCTCGGCCGCGGCCGCAGGCGAGCAGGCGGCGGCCAAGCGACCCCTGACCCACGACGATTATGACGGCTGGCGCTCGATCCAGTCGCCGCAGCTTTCCTACGACGGCAGGATGCTGGCTTACGCGCTCGTGCCCCAGGACGGCGACGGCGAGATCGTGGTGCGCAACCTGGCGACCGGGGCCGAATGGCGGCACCCTCGAGGCAGCCGCCAGGAGCGCACGACGGAAGAGACCGGCGAGCCCGCCCCGGCGCCTCCGGCCGGCGGCCGCGGCGCCGGCCCCGCGCGCAACGTGCTCGCCTTCACCGCCGACGGGCGGCATCTGGTGTTTCAGATCGCGCCCACCAAGGCGGAAAACGAAAAGGCGCGCAAGGAACGGAGGCGGGCCGAGGAAATGCCGCGCAGCGCTCTGGGCATCATGGATCTCACGAACGGCCAGGTGACCCGCATCGAGCGCGTGCGCGGTTTCCAGGTTCCCGAACAGGGTGCGGGATTCATCGCCTACCAGCTCGAGCCCAGGCAGCCCGAGCGCAAGCCGGACGCCGCCGGCGCGGAACCCGCGCAGAGACCGGCCGCGGGAGCGCGCCGGGCGGGGACGCGCCGTCCCGAGTACGGCAGCGATCTGGTCCTGCGCAACATGGCCGACGGGAGCGAGCGCGTCTTCGCCGACGTTTCCGAGTACACCCTGAGCAAGGACGCCGGGTGCCTGGTCTACGCCGTCGCTTCGAGAAAGGAGGAAAGCAACGGCGTCTATGCGCTCGTCCCGGACTCGCCTGCCGAGCCGGTCGCCCTGCTGTCCGGTAAAGGAAAGTACACCCGCCTCACCTGGGACGAAAAACAGACGCGGCTCGCTTTTTTGAGCAGCCGCGACGATGCCGCGGCCAAGCAGCCCCAGATGAAACTTTACCTCTGGGAGCGCGGCGCCCCGGCGGCGGCCGAACTGGTCTCGACTTCCACGCCCGGCTTCCGCCAGGGGTTCGTCATCAGCGAGCGGGGCAATATCAGTTTTTCGGAGGACGGCGGCCGCGTCTTCTTCGGCACCGCGCCGCCGCCGCCGCCCGAACCGGATCCCGATGCGCCCGAGCCGCCGGATGAAGAGAGGGTGAGCCTCGATCTGTGGCACTGGAAGGACGACTTCATCCAGCCGATGCAGAAGGTGCGCGCCGAGCAGACGCGCAATCGCTCCTACCGCGCCGTCTTCCACCTGGCGGAGAAGAAGCTGGTGCAGCTCGGCGACGAGACCATGGAAAGCGTCACGCCCGCGCGCGACGGCCGCTGGGCGCTGGGTTCCGACGACCGGGCCTACCGCATCCTGGTGGGCTACGACACCAACTACGCCGACTACTACCTGGTGAACACGCTCGACGGCGGCCGCAAACTCGTGCGCCAGAAACAGCCGGGCACCTTGAGCTGGTCGCCGGGCGGGCGTTACGCGCTCTTTTACGCCGACCGGGACTGGTACACCGTTTCGGTTCCCGAAGGCAGGGTCGTCAACCTGACGGGGAAGCTGGACGTCAACTTCTGGAACGAGGATCACGATTCGCCGGGCCCGCCATCTTCCTACGGCAACGGCGGCTGGACCAGGGACGATCGCTACGTGCTCCTCTATGACCGCTACGACATCTGGCAGGTGGCGCCCGACGGCAGCTCCGCCAAGAACCTGACGGACGGCGTGGGGCGGCGCGAGAAGCTGATCTTCCGCTACGTGCGCCTCGACGAGGACGAGCCGGAGCGCGGCATCGATCCTGCGAAGCCGCTGCTGCTGCGGGCCGAGAACGAGTGGACGCGCGACACCGGCTTCTACCGCGACCGCATCGACGGCGGCGCGCCGGAAAGGCTGATCATGGCGGCCAAGAGCTTCACCAACCCGACCAAGGCCAGGAACGCCGACGTGCTCCTGCTCACCGCCTCGACCTTCAGCGAGTTCCCCGACCTGCTGGTGACCGATTCGAGCTTCCGCAAGCTCGAGAAGGTGAGCCACGCCAATCCCCAGAAGGAAAGCCTGCTGTGGGGCAGCGCCGAGCTGATACGTTTCAAGAACACCGACGGCGTGCCCCTGAGCGCCATCCTGATCAAGCCGGAAAACTTCGATCCGTCGAGGAAGTATCCCATGCTGGTGTACATCTACGAGCGGCTGTCCCAGGGGCTGCACCGCTTCGTCAACCCGGCGCCCGGCGGCTCGATCAACGCCTCGTACTACGCCAGCAACGGCTATCTCGTACTCCAGCCCGACATCGTCTACACCATCGGCTATCCGGGGCAGAGCGCGCTCAAGTGCGTCCTGCCCGCCGTGCAGGCGGTCGTCGACCGCGGCTTCGTCGACGAGCAGGCGATCGGCATCCAGGGGCACAGCTGGGGCGGCTACCAGATCGCCTACATGATCACCCAGACCAACCGCTTCCGGGCGGTGGAGGCGGGTGCGCCCGTATCGAACATGACCAGCGCCTACAGCGGCATCCGCTGGGGCACGGGCCTGCCGCGCCAGTTCCAGTACGAGCGCACCCAGAGCCGCATCGGCGGCACGCTGTGGGAATACCCGATGCGCTTCCTGGAAAACTCGCCCGTTTTCCGCGCCGACCGCGTGCAGACGCCCGTGTTGATCCTGCACAACGACAACGACGACGCCGTGCCCTGGTACCAGGGGATCGAGTACTACCTGGCGCTGCGCCGCCTGGGCAAGGAAGTCTACATGTGCGTCTACAACAACGAGCCCCACGGGATCCGCCGGCGCGGCAACCAGAAGGACTTCACGCGCCGCATGCAGGAATTCTTCGACCACTACCTGAAAGGGGCACCCATGCCCGAGTGGATGCGGCGCGGCATCCCGTACCTGGAGAAGGAAGCGGCGCGGCCCTGAGGCCCCGAGGAGGGCGCTTGACAGCCGTCGATTCAAATGGTAATGCTTATCACGTGAAATTTGATCGCACCAAAGTGCCGAAGCTCTCCCCTGCGGAGCTCCAGGAGCTGTGCGCGCGCTTCGAGGAGCAGTGCCGCGTGCGCCGCCTGAGGCGGACGCCGCAGCGCCTGGCGGTCTTCCGGGCACTGGCGCGCCATCCCGGACACCCGACGGCCGATGCCGTGCACCGCGATCTGCGGCGCACGATGCCGTCGCTCTCGCTGGCGACCGTCTATCGGACGCTCGAGTCGCTGGCGCGCGAAGGTTTCGTGCGCCGGGTGGGCGGCGGCCGCTTCGACGCCAATCCGCTGCCGCACCAGCACTTGGTGTGCCGTGCCTGCGGCCGCCTGGCGGACGTCGCGTACGGGCCGCTGTCCGCACTGCCGGTGCCGCGCGGCGAGCTCGCGGGCTTTCTGCCGGAGGGGCTCGATATCCGGATCATCGGCCTGTGCCCCCAGTGCCGCCCGGGGCCGGGGCGTGCGGTGCGGTCGCCGAGGAAAGTGAAGAAATCGCGCGGGGAGCGCGCCTCCCCGCATTCCTGAAGAAGAGGAGGACGACCATGACCCAGTTGAAAGGATCGAAAACCCACGAGAATCTGAAGTACGCATTCGCCGGCGAGTCCCAGGCGAACCGCCGCTACCTTTATTTCGCCAAGATCGCCGACGTCGAGGGCTACCCCGAGGTGGCGGGCAACTTCCGCGAAACCGCCGAAGGGGAGACCGGCCATGCCCACGGCCACCTGGACTATCTGAAGAAGGTGGGCGACCCGGCCACGGATCTTCCCATGGGGAGCACGGAAGAGAACCTGAAGGCCGCGATCGCGGGCGAAACCCACGAGTACACCGATATGTACCCCGGCATGGCGAAGACCGCGCGCGAGGAAGGTTTTCCCGAGATCGCCGACTGGTTCGAGACCCTGGCGAAGGCGGAAAAATCGCACGCCGGCCGCTTCACTGAGATGCTGAAATCGATCAGCTGAGCCCGAAGCCGCCGCCCCGCCGGGGGGAGATGTGGGCCGCCGGATGCGGGTCCGGCGGCCGCCGGCGGGGCCGGGAAGTCAAGCCGGGAGGAGCGATATGTCCGAGAGCGAGAGGAGGATCTCGTACGCGCCGACGGAAGGGCTATCCTACGACCCGCTGGAGGAGAAATACTGGAACCGTGAAGGGCTGTTCCGGGAAATCGAGCGCGTGTTCGAAGTCTGTCACGGCTGCCGGTTGTGCTTCAAGTTCTGCGACACGTTTCCCGCTCTGTTTTCCTTGATCGACAAAGAGAAACAGGGAAATGTCGCGGCGATCACGCCGGCGGAGGCCGAGCGCATCCTGGATACCTGCTTCCAGTGCAAGTTGTGCGAGGTGAACTGCCCGTACACGCCGCGCGACGGTCACGAGTACCGGCTGGATTTCCCGAAGCTGGTCCATCGCTTCCGCGCGCTGCGCGCCCGCGAGCGCGGCATCCCGCTGCGCGACCGGGTGCTGGGCAATCCCGACCTGACGGCCCGGATGGCGCGCGCGAGCCTGGGTGTGGCCAACGCCGCCAACCGCGTCCGGGTGCACCGCTGGCTCCTGGAAAAGATGCTCGGCATTCACCGGGACAAGCTTCTTCCGGAATTCGCGGGCCGGACTTTCGAGGCCTGGGCCGAGAGGACCGGGCGCATCGCCCGGGGGCCCGGATGCGAGGTGGTGCTTTTCCAGACCTGTTTCGTGCAGCACAACGCCCCGGAGATCGGCCGCGACACCATCGAGGTCCTCGAGCGCAACGGCGTCGACGTCAAGTGCGTGCGCGGCCTGGAGTGCTGCGGCATGCCCGCTTGGGAGAAAGGCGACCTGAAATCCCTCCAGGCGCATGCCGCGCGCAACCTCGAGATCCTGCTCTCCTTCGTCGAGAAGGGCGCCCGGGTCGCGGTCGTCAATCCGACGTGTTCCATGATGATGCGGCGCGAGTACCCGCAACTGGTGGCGGCGCGCGACCGCGAGGCGGCCGTGAAGCTCGCGGCCGCGGTCGTGGATCCGTGCGAGTTCCTGTGGTCGATCCGCGACCAGGCGCGCTTCAACACCGGCTTCCGGAGCACCCCGGGCGAGGCCGTCGCATGCCATGCCCCCTGCCACCTGCGCGCCCAGGCGATCGGCTTCCGCGGCCGCGATCTCTTGCGCAAAATCCCCGGCGTCCGGCCCGTCATGGTCCAGGAATGCTGCGGGCACAACGGCACCTACGCCATGACCGTCGAGGGCTTCGAGCCCTCGCGGCGCATCGGCGGCAAGGCCTTCGAGGGCATGAAAGAAACCGGCGCGGCCGTCTGGTCGACCGAATGCCCGCTCGCCGCCCTGCAGTTCCAGCAGCACGCGGGCGTCAAACCGCTCCATCCCATGTCGATTCTGGCGCGTGCCTACCGGGAGGACGGATTCCCGAACAAGATCCCACGGCAGGACGCCGGCCGGTGAAAGGGAGCATCGAACCCATGAGAACCGTCGAGCGCAGCGAAATCGTCGACTACCGGACCTACGAAGAAATCCGCCCGGCCTTCCAGCAGCAGGTGTTTGCGGCCAAGGCGGCGCGCAGGGTCCATGTGGGCGCATGCTTCACCTTCCTGTTCGAGAATCACCTGACGATCCGCTATCAGATCCAGGAGATGATGCGGGCCGAGAAGATCGTGCGCGAGAAGGACATCCTGCACGAGCTCGAGACGTACAATGCGCTTCTCGGGGGGCCGGGTGAGCTGGGCTGCAGCCTGCTGATCGAAATCGACGATCCGGCCGAGAGGGCGCTCAGGCTGCGCGAGTGGCTCGAGCTGCCGCGCCGCATCTATGCCCTCATGGAAGACGGCCGCAGGATCCGCCCGCGCTACGACGAAGGCCAGATCGGCCGCGACCGGCTGTCATCCGTGCAATATCTGAAATTCCCCGTGCGGGGCGAGGTTCCCGTGGCGATCGGCATCGACCTGCCGGGAATCGAGGCGGAAACCCGGCTGACGGAAAGCCAGCGCGCGGCGCTCGCCGAGGATCTCCGCTAGCGCGCCGCAGGCGCCCGCGCGAAAATCATGGATATGGATCCAGCTGGAGGTTTAATATCCCCCTGACCGCATTCTGCAAGAAAGGGGGTGCCTGTGCACAAGACGTTCTGCCTGATCGCCGTTCTCTTCTTCGCCGCCGCCCTTCTCGGCCAGACCGCTCAGAAGAAGGGACCCAAGGTCTACATCTCGGTCGACATGGAAGGAATCTGGGGCGTGGTGCACGGAGACCAGGTCTCGTCGACTTCCGGCGAGTACGGCGTGGCCCGCCGCTGGATGGCCGAGGACGTCAATGCCGTCGTGCAGGGATTGTACGGCGCCGGGGCCGCGGAGATCGTGGTGAACGACTCGCACGGCAGCATGCGCAACATCCATGCCGACGCCCTCGATCCCAGGGTTTCCCTGATCAGCGGTACTCCCAAACCGCTGGCGATGATGGAGGGAATCGACTCCTCGTTCGATGCCTGCATTTTCGTTGGCTACCATGCGCGCGCCGGATCGTCGCCGGCGATTCTGGACCACACCATCTCGGGTGCCGCGATCCGCTCGATCCGCATCAACGGGCGGGAAATGCCGGAGCTCGGGATCAACGCGGCCATCGCCGGATACTTCAAGGTTCCCGTCGTCATGCTCAGCGGCGACACCGAGACCTGCGCCCAGGCCAAGGCCATCCTGGGGAACGAGCTGGTCACGGCGCCCGTCAAGGAAGCCATCGGGCGCGTGGCCGCGCGCCTCTACCCGGCCGAGGAGGCGCGCCGCCGGCTGAAAGAGGCGGCCGCGGAGGCACTGGCCAAGAGGACCAGGATCCCCGCATACCGCCTCGATGCGCCGTACGTTTTCGAGGTGGAATTCAACAACAGCGCGCAGGCGGAACCGCCCGCGATGTTGCCGCAGGTGAAGCGGACCGGCGCGCGCGCCGTGACCTTCACGACCGGCGACTACCTGGAGGGCTTCAAGCTCCTGCGCGCCGTCATCGCGCTTGCCGGAACCGTGTCGTGATGCCGGCCGCCGGGCGGACCAGCCCGGCGGCCATGTAATGCGCGAGAAAGGAGCGGATCGATGAAACGCCGGGAATTCCTCAAGCAGTCGGCCGCGGGCGCCGCGGCCGTTTCCATCATGCCGCAGGCGCTTCTGTCGCAGGCCGAGGACAAGGCCGGGGTCGCGCTGGTCAAGACCGGGGATCGCGCCGCCGGCATTTCCGCCGCCTTGCGCCTGATCACCTTCCCCTCGCCCAAGGGCAAGAAGGTCCTGATCAAGCCCAATTTCAACACGGCCGACCCCACGCCGGGCTCGACGCACAACGACACGCTGCGCCGGCTCGTCCTCGAGATGAAGGAGCGCGGCGCCGCCCGCATCACGGTCGGCGAGCGCAGCGGGCCGCCGCCGACGAAATCGGTCATCGAGGCCAAGGGCATTCCCGCCATGGCTGAGGAACTCGGCTTCGACATCGTCAACTTCGAGGAGCTGCCGCCTGAGGGCTGGGTTCACTGCAACCCGCCCGGCTGCCACTGGCAGAACGGTTTCGATGTCGCGCGGCCGATCGTCGAGGCCGAGTATCTGCTGTGGACCTGCTGCCTGAAAACGCACGGCGCGGGCGGGGTCTTCAGCATGTCGATCAAGCTGGCCGTGGGCGCCACCAACAAGAGCCTGATGCGCGAGCTGCACGGCGCGCGGCAGACCCACATGCGGCGCATGATCGCCGAGATCCATCAGGCCTTCCGGCCGCACGTCATCGTCATGGACGGCATGGAAGCCTTCGTCGACGGCGGCCCCTCGCGCGGCAAGCTGGTCACGCCGGGCGTGATCGTGGCGGGCACGGACCGGATCGCCGTCGATGCCGTCGGCCTGGCGGTGCTCAAACAGCAGGGAGCCAACGCGGCGATCATGTCGGTGAAGATCTTCGAGCAGGAGCAGATCCAGCGCGCCGTGGAACTCGGCCTGGGCGTGGCGGGTCCCGATCGCATCGAGATCGTCACGGGCGATGCGGAAAGCCGCGCTTACGCCGACACGCTCCGGGAGATCCTGGCGCAGGGCTGAGGGAGGCCCTTCTACCATGCGGAAGACTTCGATGCGTTTGCTGTCGTTTGCCATGGCGCTGCTCTTTTGGAGTGCCGGCGCCGTGGCCCAGGGCAATCCCCAGTACGAGCTCAGGGGTTTCTTCCAGCAGGACCGCTCGTTTTCCCTGTGGTCCGGAAGCCCCGACTTCGACATTCAGGGCGCTCGATCGAAGGGCGGGGGATTCGGTTTTGCTCTCACACCGGCGGAATGGTTCGCCCTGTGGACGGAGGTTGCTTTCTTTTCCGGCGTGCGCCAGGGGGACTACACGCTGAGCTTCCTGGTCGAGACGCAGGGGCTGCGCTACAGCACGGCCTGGCGCGGCCCGTTCCGCGTGTACGGCCGCGGCGGCGTGGGCTTCGCGCGCTTTGTCTTCGAGGGTCCGGGCTTCGCTGCGGCTTACTACAAGATGAGCCTGGTCTATGGGGGCGGAGCGGAAGTCCGGCTGAGCGATCCGGTCTCTTTCTTCGTCGACGCCTCGGCGCTGACGATGGGCCTGCCCGAGCTGACCGCCGTCCCGGGCCGCGACAAGTGGGATACGAGCATCCTCCTCGGCTTCGGCATCGCCGTCAAATTCTGAAAGAGCGTGTCCGCGCCCCGAGGCTGTCCTGAAACTCGATTCAGCCTCCGCAGCCGCGAGTCCCGTCACGTCTCGCACGAGCGCTGCATGCCTATCCCCGACGGAGCGGCACGGGCGCCTGAGCGCGATCGGGTCTCGAGGCAACGGCGCCGGGCGCGCGCCTCGCCGCGATGCTGCGTGCTCTGCGGCGCCCGGCCGTCAGGGAGCCGGCGGGCGGAGGAGGTAGCGGCTGAAGTCGAGGCCCTCTTCTTTCATCAGCCTCTCGACCTCGTCCACGGCCTTGGGAGCGCCGGCGGTCAGAACCAGCCGCCCGCTGTCGGTGATCAGCACGTCGTCCTCGATGCGCACGCCCAGCCCCTCGTCGCGCAGGTAAAGGCCCGGTTCGATCGTGATCACCATGCCGGGCTCCAGCCGGCCCAGCGTGCCGACATCGTGCACCTGCAGCCCGATCGAGTGGCTCAGTCCGTGGATGTAATAGCGGCGCAATCCGCTCCGGTCCTGGATCAAGCCCAGCTTCACCAGGCCGGCCGCGAGGATTTCGTCGACCTTCGCGTTGACGTCACGCATCTCCACGCCCGGCCCGAGCATCTCGATGGCCGCCCGATTGGCCGCGAGCACGATCTCGTAGATATCGCGCTGCCTCTTCGTGAAGGTCCCGCTGACCGGAATCGTGCGCGTGATGTCGGCCGTATACCTTTGGTATTCAGCGCCGATATCCACCACGACCAGGTCGCCGGCCTCCATCTTTCTCGTGTTCTCGCTCCAGTGCAGGATGCAGGAGTTCGGGCCCGAGCCGACGATCGACGCAAAACCCGGGCGGCGCGCGCCGTTGATCGAGAAGACGTGCTCGATGACCGATTGCAGTTGATACTCGTACAACCCCGGCCGCGCCGTACGCATCGCCTCCTTCTGCGCTTCCACGGTAATGGCGGCTGCGGTCTTGAGAATTTCGATCTCGGCCGGCGACTTGATGCGCCGCAGAGGGGCGAGGAGCGGCGCCGCCGGCTTGAGCGTGAAGGCCGCGCCCCGGTCGCGCGCCTGCTTCAGAAGCTGCTCGTCGTCCGTAAGCGGAGCGCTCAGGCTGCGCGAACGGCGCTGGTCGAGGTATACGACCGGGACTGTCCCCAGCAGGATGCCGTCGAGATACGAGGGGAACTCCGCCGCCGGGCGTACGCTATCGAAGCCCGGTCTCTCGGGCGGCTTGGAAGCACCGGCCGGCGCGCGCGCGGCAGCACCTGCGGCGGCGACGAACAGGATTTCCCGCGGGCCCGCGGCACGGGCGGGCGCGCCTTCTCCGGCTTTGGCCTCGGCGTAGAGAACGAGCGCCGCGCCGGGCTCGTCGATGCCCGTGAGGTAGTAAAGATTGTTTTCCCGGCGTGCGGGGGCGTCTTCCGAACCCGTTGCGGCAGCCCTCAGGATCATGACGCTGTTCGGCTCCATGGCGGCGCGCACCGCCTGGCGGCGCCTGGCGTATTCCTCGGGCGACTGCGCGCCCGCGATGGCAGGCGCAAGGCAGCAGAAAAGCAGGGAAGCGAGCAGGCGAGGTTTTCCGGCTTGGGAGTGCATAGGGTACCTCCGAGAGATTTCTTCAATAAATCGGCGAAATGCAGGCGCAATCCCCGATCGATTCGGGATCTGTGCAATCAAGCCCATGACGGGGCATTTTTCTGCCGCCCCTTCAGGGCTTGTCGTTCCGGCGACCCGTATCCCCGGGTTCGCTTGCGCTCACCCGGGGCTACTTTCTGCCGTCCCTCCGGGACGGGGGTCGCGCACGCGGCCGGCGGGTCGCGAGTGGGCGAGCCATCCGGAGGGCCTTCTCACTTCGCCGACCGGCGTTCCGCTCTCCAGTCGGCCTGCGCGCCGTTGGCGCTCCTGATCACGCCGGCGATGACATTCCCCTGGACCCGCCCCGAGTATTCGCGGGCCGACGACGGATTCTCGTCCACGCTGAAGCTGATGCGGTCGCCTTCGAGCTTCGCATTGCGCAGCGCGAACTCCTTCGCGCCTGCCCTCAGGCTGCCCCCGATCTTCTGAAAAGTCTGCCGCATGCTGAGCTCGGCCGGTCCCGACGGCGTGCGCCAGGTCCAGACTCCCTCGACCTTCGCCGGCACGATCCACAGATACGCCGTGCGCCCGTCGGCGGTGACGCTGCGATCCGGCTCCCAGTCTTCCATGTCGAAGGCGTGCGAGACCACGCGCGTTCCCGGTTTCATTTCGAGGATCTTGGGCCGCAGCTTCATGTTGAGCGACGAAAGCAGATACATCGTGAGGACCGTCGCCTGGCTGAAGTCGGCCTCGAAGATATCGCCCTGCACGAAGGTCGCCTTGCCGGCGACGCCTTCCCTGACAGCGTTGCTCCGCGACAGCTCGACCATGTCGGGATTGTACTCGATCCCCAGGGCGCGCGCGCCGCGCTTGGCGGCGGCGATCACGATGCGCCCGTCGCCCGAGCCGAGGTCGATGACGTAATCGGCGGGCGTGACGCCGGCCATGTCGAGCATGGCGGCGACGAGCTCCTCGGGCGTCGGCACCCAGACGACATCCTTGCCCGCCTGGTAGGGAGTCGGCTGGTATTGCTGGGCGCCCGCGGGCGCCGCGATCATCGCCAATATGCAAAAAACCGCCGGAATTCTTTCTCGCATGTCTGTCGGATCTCCTGCTCGATCGGTTGCACGGCCGGCATTCTAGCCGCGACCCCGGCCGCATTACAGGGAAAAATGCCCGCTTGCTTTTTGCTTGCTCCCCCGGACGCTTCGTATGAAGCTTTTCCGAGCGCAGGAGGATCCCATGAGGCAATCGAACCGCATGTCTTGTCTGCCGGCATTTGCCCTCGTCGTATTCACCGCGGGAAGCGGGGTCGTCGGCGCGCCCCAGCGGCAGGCGGGGCGGCCGCTCGCCCTCGAGGATTATTACCGGATACAGACGGTAGGCAATCCGCAGATCTCGCCCGACGGGCGATGGGTGGCGTTCACCGTCTCGGCGCGCGTCGAGGAAGACAACAGCACGCGCACGGAAACCTACCTCGTTCCCACCGATGCTTCCGCCGGACCGAGCCGTGTTCTCCATTACGGCCGGGATATCGCGGAAGCGCGCTGGGCCGACGACGGCCGTCTCCGGTACACGGCCGATCGGCAGCAATGGACCGTGAATCCGGCAGACCTGCAGGCGCCGCCGCTGCCCGTGGAACGTATGCCGGCCGGTGCGGTCGCGAGCCGGGACGGCAACTGGATCGCCTTCACCCGAGACAAGCCGCTGCCCGCAAAGAAGCCCGTGCGCGGCTCCGAGTTCGAGCGCCGGCATGAGGAACGCTTCAAGGGGGCGATCTTCGACTGGAAGGATTTCCAGCGCGACGGCGCGCCCTTTCCGGCACCCGATCCGCGCGCGCGGCCGGCGGCGCAAGTGATAATCCGTCCGGCGCGGGGCGGCGAAGAAAAGGTCATCCTGGACATGGACCTGCGCCCCTCCGGCCTTGCCTGGCATCCCGAAGGCCGGATGCTCGCCTTCATCGCCGATTCGGACTGGCGCGACGAGCTGAAATACGAGCGCTCCGATCTGTGGCTCTTGACGATCGAAGGCCGCGTGACGCGGCTCACCGATGATCTCTACGTGTACGCCAACGCCGATTTCTCGCCCGACGGCCGATATCTTTCCTACACGCGCACGTTCGGCACCGACATGATCATCCGGCAGAAGCTCGATCACGGAGGTCCGCGCGACCTGTTCATTCGCCCGGTTGCGGGAGGGGAGCCGGTCAATCTTACGGCGCACTGGGACCTGGAGCCGGGAGCGCCGCGCTGGTCGCCCGACGGCAGGTTCCTGTACTTTACGGCCGAGACCGGCGGTGCGCTGCACCTGTTCCGCGCTTCGGTCCCCGCCGGCGAAGTCGAGCAGGTGACCCGAGGAGAGCGGCGCCTCAACGGCCTGACGATCGACAGGAGCTTCACCCGCATGGCCTATACGGTCGGATTGCACGAATCCCCTCCGGAAGTCCATGCCGCCGCCATCGACGGCAGCGGCGAGCGGCGGCTCACCGCGATCCACAAGACCATCCTTGCGGAAGTCGCGTTCAGCAAGGCCGAGCGCCTGCAATGGGCGAGTTATGACGGTACGCGCATCGAGGGCTGGCTGCTGTTTCCTTACGGATTCGATCCGGCCCGCGGGCCGTACCCGCTGATCGTAACCAGCCACGGCGGGCCCCATTCGGCGACGGGCTACGCCTTCGACTTCAAGAAACAGTTTTTTGCCGCCAACGGGTACTTTGTTCTCGATACGAATTTCCGC
>Ga0209102_1000717_pt1 | contig 20619 bp, 23 predicted proteins | sample ConPoolayeHmetaG_FD_185483 | JGI IMG/M metagenome (GOLD analysis project Ga0209102, IMG submission 185483) | Hot spring microbial mat communities from California, USA to study Microbial Dark Matter (Phase II) - Cone Pool mat layer H metaG... ...
CTCCGGTTCAAATCCGGATGCCGCCTCCAAGCTTTCTTCCATAATACCACCTCTTTTCATTCCTGAATTCTATTTCCTACAATTTCAAAAACCCTATCCATCGAGCCAATCCTTTAAGAACAAGGGAACACCTGAATCATCACCTTTGCCCTGTATTCCTCCAATATTCCTGTCGGGCTTACAATTTATTTTTACCCTTCGGTAAGGAATTGCCGTTTTATGTAATCCCTCACTCAGAAGTGGGGAATAAGCCCGAGAGGGGTATTGGAGAAACCCATTACGCCAGAGGCGGATCCGACTCGGTCGGAGGTGCGGCTACCTTAAATGGTCCATAGAAATCATTACTTTCGTTTGTTTTAATCGGAAACCCATTTCTACGATGGATCGATTCGTATTCCTTGAACATATAAATTGATCCGCATTCTATGGGTTTCGGAAATACTCCTTTCGGGCTTAAATTTATTTCCACCCTTCAGTGAGGGATTACTGTTTTATTCATTTTTCTGTTGCCTTATTTTTGGTTTCTTGTTAACATTTTATCTGTCTTCAAAAAAATTATTTTTAAGAAAGGAGGGATTGGGAATGATCAAAAAGATTTCGGTTTATCCGGAAAAATGTACTGGATGTCGTTTATGTGAATTAGGGTGTTCTTTTAAGAAGGTGGGAGAATTCAACCCCACTGCCTCGAGAGTAAGAGTCTCTATCTTTGGAGAGGAAGCCTTTTATACACCCATTATTTGTACCCAGTGTGACGAGGCATGGTGTATGAAGGCCTGCCCGAGTGGAGCCATCTCGAGAGACTTTGGGGTTAGGGTCGTTAAAGTGGACCCGGAGAGGTGCGTGGGTTGTCGAATGTGTACTTTGGCCTGTCCTTTTGGGACGATTACCTACTATGCCCCTTTGGGAAAGGCAATCAAATGTGATGAATGTGATGGGGAGCCTGAATGTGTCCTTTTCTGTCCTACGGGGGCATTGAAATATGAGGAAGAGTCCACCCCGACACGGTTAAAGCGGGTAGCTACGGCCAAAAAACTGGAGTCTTCCTCAAAGGAGGTGCAGCCATGAAGGGATGGATCGGAAAGATATTGAGAGTCAATCTTACCAAGGGAGAATGGGGAGTAGAAGAATTAGACCGAAATATTGCCGAGAAATTTATAGGGGGAAGAGGTCTGGGATCCAAGATTCTCTATGATGAGATAGAGCCCAAAGTAGATCCATTGAGCCCTGATAATAAACTGATCCTGGCTACAGGCCCTCTAACAGGGACAAGTGCCTCAGCGGCAGGAAGATATATGGCGATCACGAAATCCCCATTGACGGGGACGATTGCCTGCTCCAATTCAGGAGGCCATTTCGGGGCAGAACTTAAATTTGCAGGCTTTGACCTTATCGTGATCGAAGGAAAATCAAAAGAACCGGTCTATCTTTACATAGAAGATGGAAAGGTAGAGATCAGGGACGCAAAGCATCTATGGGGAAAGACTACCCATGAGGCGACAGACCAGATTCTTTCAGAAACGGATATGGATGCCCGTGTGGCTTGCATCGGACCTGCAGGAGAGAAATTGGTTCGATTTGCCTGTATCATCAATGATAAGCATCGAGCAGCAGGAAGATCTGGGGTAGGAGCGGTCATGGGATCAAAGAATCTGAAAGCGGTGGCTGTCAAAGGTTCTGGAAGTGTGCAGGTGGCAGATAAAGAGGCCTTTAGAAAGGCTACCCTGGATGGATTTCAAAAAGTTAAAGCCAATCCGGTTTCTTCTCAGGGATTACCTACCTATGGAACGGCCATCCTGATCAATATCATTAACCAGAGTGGCATCCTCCCCACTCGAAATTTCCAGGAGGGGGTCTTTGAAGGGGCAGAAAAGATTAGTGGAGAGACCATTGCTGAGCAGATCCTGGTGCGAAACCGAGCCTGTTTTGCCTGCCCCATTGCCTGCGGAAGGGTGGTGAGAGTGACGAACCCAAAATACGCCTGTTTCAGTGAAGGGCCTGAATATGAAAGCGATTGGGCTCTGGGTGCCTGCTGTGGAGTCGATAACATCGATGCGATAGGGAAGGCTAATTATCTCTGCGATATCTTAGGAATCGACCCCATTTCGGCAGGGGTGACGATTGCCTGTGGAATGGAATTGTTCGAAAAAGGAATTGTCTCCAAAGAAGAGGTCGGTCGCTCTTTAAACTTCGGTGACCCTGATGCGATGGTCGAAATGGTAAAGGCCATCGGTTATCGAGAGGGATTTGGAGATATATTGGCTGAAGGATCTTACAGAGTGGCCGAAAGATACGGACATCCCGAATATTCCATGAGTGTAAAGAAACAGGAATTCCCTGCCTATGATGCCCGAGGTGCCCAGGGGATGGGATTGGAGTATGCGACCTCCAATCGTGGGGCCTGTCATGTGAGGGGATATATGATTTCTCCTGAAATTTTGGGCTCTCCTCAGAAGCTGGATCCTTTTGAAACAGAAGAGAAGGCGGGTTGGACCAAAACTTTTCAGGACCTAACAGCGGTGGTCGATTCATCTGGAATCTGTCTTTTCAATACCTTTGCCTTCGGGGCCCCGGAGATTCTGGAATATTTGAAAGCCGCCACAGGAGTGAAGATGACTTTGGAGGAGTTGATGAAAGCCGGAGAAAGAATCTGGAATCTTGAAAGACTCTTCAATCTAAAAGCCGGGATTTCAGGCAAAGAGGATCGATTGCCAGATCGACTTCTTAAGGAACCGATGCCGGGTGGGCCTGCAAAAGGTCTTGTCGTTAAGCTCGAAAAGATGCTTCCAGAATACTATGAATTGAGAGGGTGGGATAAAGAAGGAGTCCCTACTAAAGAGAAATTAAGAGAGTTAGGATTGGAATGATAGGACGTATTCCATCACTGAAGGGTGGAAATAAATTTAAGTCCGACAGGAGTATTTCCGAAACCCATAGAACGCGGATGAGTTTAATATGAATAGATCCCACGAATTAATCCATCGTAGAAATGGGTTTCTGAGTAAAACCAAACCAAGTAACGATTTCTATGAGCCATTTAAGGTATCCGCACTATGGGTTTCTTCAATACCCCTCTCGGACTTATTCCCCATCTGAGTGAGGGATTACGATAGGAGTTTGAGATGGAGAAAAAGAGGGTGGTGATCATCGGGAATAGTGCAGCGGGATTGGCTGCTCTTGAAACGTTTAGAAAAAAGGATCAGGAATCCAAGATTACCCTCATCGATCGAGAGCCATATCCAGCCTATTCCCGGGTGATCACTCCATACTTCATCATGGGAGGAATAAAAGGAGAGGAAGGCCTCTTCCTTAGGGATAAAAATTACTATAAAAGTATGGGGGTGAGGACCCTTTTTGGAACAGAAGTCTTAGGGATAGATACCCAGAAGAGAGAGGTGTTGCTGGATCGAGAAAAAAAAGAGCCCTTTGACCTTCTCTTAATCGCTACCGGTAGTTCCCCTATCAGGCCCAAAATACGAGGCATAAAAACAGAGGAGATTGGAGTTCTTAGAAATCTTGACCATGCCAGGCTTTTGAAAGAGTTAAAACCCCAGGTTCAGAAGGTTTTATTCTTAGGGGGAGGCCTTGTCTCTCTTCAAACTCTCCAAGCCCTCTATCGAAAAGGAGGCCAGTATACGATTGTGGTTAAATCCAACCATCTCCTTTCCCAAATTCTTGATCAGGAGGCTTCGGAGTTTGTAGAACGGCATTTGGAGAAAATAGGCATCCGGCTTTTAAAAAGCAGGGATGTGGTCCAGCTCAGGAGAAAGAGGGGGACAAAAATAGCGATCCTCGACGATGGACAAGAGATGGAAGTGGATTTTATCTTTGCCGGCAAAGGAGTCGAACCGAATATTCAATTCTTAAAAAGGAGCAAAATTCAAACCAAACGAGGGATTCTGGTTAACCATTTTCTTGAAACCAATCTTGAAGGAGTCTATGCGGCTGGAGATGTGGCAGAAACACCCGATTTTTTTACGCAAGAGAAGGTCATCTACGGACTGTGGACTTCTGCTATTGAGCAGGGGGAAATCGTTGGAAAGAATATGGCAGGTGAAAGAGGGGCCTATCCAGGGAACCTCAGAATGAATGTGACACGAATTTTTGGCCTTCCCATAGCCTCTATCGGAGATTTTCGTTCAAGCCGGGTTGGGGAGGTTCTCATTAAAAAGGATGAGAAGAGAGGCCACTACCGTAAACTCTGTCTCGATCAGAATGGGATTCTGATCGGAGCTCTCTTAATCAACCAGGTAGAGGATCTGGGTGTGCTTCAGGGACTCATCCGAGAAAGAAAGAGTGGACAGATTTTAAAATCGAAAGCTCTCTGGAGGTCCCCCATCCATTATGGATTCCTTTTTAAGACCATCCTTCAGGGGAGGATGTAGTGCAGGAGAAAGATAGGAATTTAAATAACAATAAACAAAGGAGGAAAAGATGAGAATCAAGGACGTTATGACAAAGAACCCTATTACTATCAGCCCGGATGATTTGGTTCTCCAGGCCATAAAGGTCATGCAAGAAAAAAAGATCCGAAGGCTTCCTGTTATAGAAAAAGGGAAGTTAGTTGGTATTGTTACCAAACATGATCTCACGGAAGCCCTTCCCCTTAAAGGTCCCTCGTCGAGTATTTTTGATCTAAATTATGAACTTTCCAAAATGAAAGTGAAAGATGTGATGAAGAAAAATCCTATTACTTTAAGTCCATATACTCCTGTCGAAGATGCCTTAAGGATTGGTCAGGAGGAAAAAATAGGTTCATTTTCCGTAGTAGAGAATAGTAAATTAGTAGGGATTGTTACCGAATCAGATATAGTTAGATTTCTTATCCGAACCCTTGGTATCGGGGAGGAAGGGTCGAGAATTACCATTACCGATTTAGGGGATAAATTTGGAGAATTAAAAAGAATCCTCTCCATCGTTAAACGACATGGCGCTACCCTTTTGAGCATGATTCTTTTCCCTCAATCAAGAAAGGGAAATTGGGTGATGGCTCTCCGTATTGACGTCAAAAACCCAAAATTTATTATTCAAAATCTTAAAAAGGAAGGTTTTAATGTATCATGGGGAGTAGCTTCGGTTAAAGCAGAATGGTAATTTAAGAGCTACGGGGTGAAAGGAGAGAGGAGGACGAAGATGGAATTGATGGAAGTGATTCAGGGCAGAAGGAGTATTCGAAAATATCGATCCGACCCTGTGCCCGATGAAATCCTCCAAAAGGTGATCGAGGCGGTGCGATGGTCTCCCTCATGGGCCAATACCCAATGCTGGGAGATCATTGTGGTCAGAGACCCACAAAAAAAATCGGAACTTTCCAACACCCTTCCCACCACCAATCCAGCTCGTGCGGCGATGACAGAGGCGCCCCTCCTCATCGTTCTCTGCGCGAAGAAGGGAATCTCTGGCTTTTATAAAGGTCAGGCAGCGACCATCAAAGGGGATTGGTTGATGTTCGATACAGGAATTGCCATGCAGAATCTCTGTTTAATGGCCCATTCATTGGGATTAGGGACCGTGATTATTGGACTGTTCGATCATAAAAAGGCCGGGGAAATCCTTGGGGTACCAGAAGGGAGGGAAGTGGTAGCCATAACCCCTTTAGGTTACCCAGCGACGCAGGGTATTGCCCCTAAACGAAAAGAGGTCTCTGAGTTTGTTTTCTATGAAAGGTATGGAGAAAAGATCGATTTAGCGAAGAAGGGATGAGGGAGAAAGATGATTCCAGAAGAGATTTTTCGTTCGCTTACGATCGAAAATACCTCCAAGTTGGTATTGGTGGTAATCGATGGTATAGGTGGACTGCCTGTTCGAGGAAAAACAGAATTAGAGGCGGCCAACACTCCCAACCTTGATCGATTGGTTCGAAGATCCACCTGTGGACTGATCGATCCGATCTCCTATGGAATTACTCCTGGAAGTGGTCCTTCCCACTTAGCCCTTTTTGGCTACGACCCATTTCGCTACGAGATCGGAAGAGGAGTCATGGAAGCTCTGGGAATCGGTTTAACATTAACCAAAGAGGATTTGGCGGCAAGGGGAAATTTTGCGACGATCAATGAGGAAGGATTGATCATTGACCGAAGAGCAGGAAGAATATCGACAGAAAAGAACCAAAAACTGTGTGACCTTCTCCAAAAGGAAATCCGCGACATCAATGGGGTTCAGGTCTTTATCTATCCCGGGAAAGAGCATCGATTCGTCATCGTTTTTAAGGGAGAAGGATTGAGAGGTGAACTCACCGATGCGGATCCTCAAAAAGAAGGCCTTAAAGCCAAGGGAACCGAAGCCCTTACTTCAGAAGCCCAAAAGACCGCAGAGATCGTCAATCAATATATAAAAAAGGCTACAGAGCTGCTTCAACCCTTTAAGCCTGCCAATACGATTCTTCTTCGGGGTTTCTCAAAGATTCCTGAGATCCCATCGATGAGAGAAAGATTCAAGGTCAGAGCCGCAGCGATTGCGACCTATCCCATGTATCGGGGATTGGCGAGATTGGTTGGGATGGAGGTCCTATCTTCTGGAGAAACCCCAAAGGAAGAGGTAACGGCCCTACGAGAACATTATGATCGTTTTGATTTTTTCTATATCCATTTTAAAAAACCGGACATGGCTGGTGAAGATGGAGACTACAAAAAGAAGGTCAAAGCCATCGAAGAAGTGGATCGTCTCATCCCATCCCTTCTTAAATTGAATCCAGATGTTCTGGTCATCACCGGGGACCATTCTACTCCTACGATCTTAAAATCTCATAGTTGGCACCCCAATCCCATTCTTCTCTATTCAAAGTTTATAAGACCCGACGGCGTTAAGCGATTTACGGAAAAGGATTGCCAAAAGGGGGAATTAGGAAGATTTCCAGCCACCGAAATTCTTCCCTTAATGTTGGCTAACGGATTGCGATTAAAAAAATTTGGGGCATAGAGCAGAGAGATGGGAGGGTATCGTTACCTTTACGGGCCTGTTCCTTCAAGACGACTGGGCCGTTCACTGGGAATTGACCTCGTTCCTCATAAAGTTTGTTCCTATGATTGTATCTATTGTCAGATTGGAAAAACCACTAAAAAAACAACGGAAAGAAAGGAGTATGTCCCCGCCCAGGAGGTGCTTAAAGAAATCGAGCGATTTTTAAGTGAGGAAACTTTTCCTCCCAATTATCTCTCCCTCTCAGGTTCAGGAGAACCAACCCTTCACTCAAAAATTGGAAGGGTTATCCAGTCCATAAAAAAGCTAACCTCCATTCCGGTTGCTGTTCTCACCAATGGAAGTCTCCTATTCATGGAAGAGGTGAGACAGGATCTCCGGAATGCAGATGTGGTTCTTCCCTCTCTGGATGCGGTCACCGCAGAAGTCTTTCTCAAGGTGAATCGACCTCTTTGTCTTCTTTCTATTGAGAAGGTCATCGAGGGTTTGATTCAATTTCGAAAGACTTACGAAGGGCAGATCTGGTTGGAGATTCTCTTCTGCAAAGGCATCAACGATTCAGAGGAAGAGATTCTAAGAATGAAGGAGGTCATTGAGCAAATTGGGCCTGACCAAATCCATCTCAATACAGTGGTCCGACCCCCTTCCGAGAGATGGGCCTCCCCTTTGAGTCAGGAGGAGATGGAAAAGATAAGAGACCTCTTTGGAGAGAGGACCACTATTATTTCTGAATTTGATCGCCATCCGGTTTTTTTAGACAAGGAGGATTCCAAGGAGAAGATCCTTAAAATTTTGAGGCGTAGACCCCTTTCCCTCACCGACCTCTCCAGAGGGATGAAGATTCCAAAGGAGGAATTGGAGAGAACGCTTCAAACCTTAATCGGTGAGAAGAAGATTAAAAAAAGATGCTTTGAAAGTGAGATCTATTATGAGATTTCAGAGGGCCCTTAGGGGCTAAAATTCTAAAAGCCTATTTTTAATCTTTTCCTTAAGGGTTTCACTAATCAGACCTTTTCTCCATTCCTGGCTCGCCTCGATTTCCTCTCGACCCAATTCCACCTCTATTTGTTTGTCCTTTTTGGATAGAATAAAGATGTAAGAAAAATCCATCTTCCTGATCCGGTCAATGGTCACCTCTGAGTCGATCTCTTGGATGACCCTTTCGACCAGACGTTTGACCTCACCCTTATCATCAAAGATGCTGACCCTGCCGTACTGAAAAAAAGAGGCTACCACCTGAGGTCTCTTCCTTCTGCGTTTCGTTCCAAAATAAATTCAGGCCCTTGTAATTTCGAACGAGAGTTGCCCATCCTCATACTTTAAAGGCTTCACGGTCACTTCCATTCCTACCTTCAGTTCTTCTGGTTTGATTTCTTTGGCCAATCGAGCAAAGAGTTTCAATCCTCCCCCAAAATCGACCACCCCCATGGAGTAGGGAGGATCGCTTTCGAATCCGAGAGGGGCGTAATAGGCGGTTGTAAAAGTTTCAAGTTTTCCTTTCTTGGGCATTTCAAACCAATCCAGGTTTTTAGAGAGACATTTCGAACAATCCGCTCTGGGTGGAAAATATTTCTCTCCACAATCCTTACAGACCGTTCCTTCGATCTTTCCTTCTGCCAGAAAGTCGACAAACTTTGAGGTCTTTGTGACCGAGGTAAAACTTTTTCTCCCGAATTTTTCAAACCCCATATCTCCCTCCCAAATTAGAGATTTTAATTGGATTAGCGAAATCCAAATTCGAAACAACCCTGAGATGAAGCAGGAAATTCAGTCTCGAGCTAAGATGGTGATGTTCCCGTAAAGCCCCACCCCACCGATATTGTGGACCAATCCAATGTCTGGTTCTCCAGGAACCTGCATGGGTCCTGCTTCCCCACGAAGCTGAAGGACAATGGTTCGGATCTGGGACCCTCCCGTAGCTCCGATGGGGTGGCCTTTGGAAAGCAATCCCCCATCGACATTGACGGGAATTCTTCCTTCCTTGTAAGTGGCCTTCTCGCGAATGAGTTGTTTTCCTTCGCCCGTGGGAGCGAAGCCAAGTCCTTCATAGGCCATGATCTCGGCGATGGTGAAACAGTCGTGAACTTCTGCCACCTTCACATCGTTTGGAGTGATTCCAGCCATCCGATAGGCTTGTTGAGCCGCATGATAGGTCACACTTAAACCCCTGGTAAAATCTGGCCTTGCAGCCATATTCACAGCCTCTGATGCAGCACCGATTCCTAAAATCCAGACCGGTTTTTTGGACAGGGCTTTTGCCTTTTCCGCGTTTGCAAGGATGATACAGGAACTCCCATCCGCATTGGCACAGCAGTCTCCAACCCGAAGGGGCCAAGCGACCGGAGCCGCCATCTTTGCTTCAGGATCTCCTGCTCTAAAGTCCTCCGGTCTCACCGGTTTTCGATAAACCGCCCTATCGTTAATGACCCCATAGGTTGAGGCTTTAATCCTTACATTCATCAAGTCTTCATGGGTCAGCCCGTGTTTTGCCATGTAGGCTTGGGCATAGAGGGCATAGTAGGCAGGCATCATGGTCCCAAATGGAGCCTCCCACTGGATATCCGCTCCTCGTCCCATCCGTTCCTGTGATTCCGCGGAGGTGAGTTCGGACATCTTCTGAAAACCGAGAACCAGAACGATATCGTGAAGACCTGCTTTGATCATACTATAGGCCACCCTTACCCCCGAGCTACTCGAGGAACAGACGGTTTCTACGTAAAGGGTAGGCTGTGGAATGAGACCTAAATATTCAGCCAGGACCCCTGCTGGAGAGCGCTGTTTGTCATATTCAGGAGCCGAGCAGAAGATCGAGGCATCGATTTCTTTCTGAGTAATGCCTGCGTCCTGCATGGCTTCGCGAAAGGCTTCAAAGGCCAGTTCACGAATCGACCCCTCATACCCCCTGACAAAGGCACTCTGACCCACTCCAATGATGGCCACCTCTTTTTTCATACGAATCCTCCTCTAATTGAATGACATCATAAATACCTTAGAACTCCTATTTTTGCAAGATAGATCTCTTCGCCTGATTTTTTTGATATTTCCAAACAGCCCTTTGGTGATCCTCAAGATCTGAAGAGAAATGGTGAGAGCCGTCGTTCTTCGAAACAAAATAGAGGTAGGGAACCGTGGCGGGATAGAGAGCAGCCATCAGGGAGTCCTTCCCAGGATTACAGATGGGAGTAGGGGGAAGTCCAGGGTGAAGGTAAGTATTGTAAGGGGTAGGAGTCTCGAGATGGATCTTTTTCAGGTTTCCATCAAAGTCTTTGATTCCATAAATGACGGTTGGATCACTTTGAAGAGGCATCCCTCTCTTGAGTCGGTTATGTAAGACCGCTGAGACGAGTGGTCTCTCTTCTACCAAGGAGGTTTCTTTCTCAATGATAGAGGCTAAGATCACAATTTCTCTCTGGGTCATTCCCAATTGGACGGTTCGATCGATCATCTCTGGCCCATAGATTTTTTGGAAACGATGAACCATCATTCGAATCACTTCTTCAGGCTCCATCTCTTTAACAAAATGATAGGTATCTGGAAAGAGATAGCCCTCGAGGGAGGGCTTTTTTCTCATTTCTTTAGCCCATGGAAATCCTAAAGATTCGATGAACTCGAGGGAGGTCGCTTTCTTTAGGAAACTTTCCTTTTCAGTGATACTTAAACTTTCGAGAAGATCGGCAATCTGGAGAAGGGTGTAACCCTCTGGAATGGTCACCAGATTCTTTTTGACCTGACCCTCTGATAAGATAGTCAGAACCTTCCATGGGAAGAGAGAAGGTGGAAACTCATATTCTCCAGCCCTTATCTTTTTCTTCCCGAAGAGGGTCCACAGGAAGAGAAAAAAATTCTTACTTCGGATAATCCTTTCTTCTTGGAGGAGGGCAGCTACTTTTTGAAGGGGCATTCCTTTTTTAATCAGGATGGTTTTACTGGTAGAGAGGGAGGGAGGATGGACGAATGACAGCCAGAGGATGACAAGAATAACACATAGAAGGATGGAGAAACCGAGAAGTGGGGATTTATGGCGAAGGAGAATCCTCATCGTTTTGAGTCCTTTTTCGGTCAAGGTAGCCTTGCAAGATGATAGAAGCCGCCAGCTGATCAATTACCTTCTTTCTTTTGGCACGAGAGAGATCGGCCTGAAGAAGGGTCTTTGTAGCCTCTACTGTGGACAGTCTTTCATCCCATACCACCACAGGAATAGGGATTCTTTTTCTTAATTCTTCTATCCAGAGGAAAACCATCTCCGCCTGTTTTCCTAAAGTCCCATCCATATTCTTCGGCAGCCCAACCACAATCTTTTCGATTTGATAGCGGGAAATAAGATTACGAATTTCTAAAAACTCTTCTTCGATTTCCTTTCGGATAATGGTTTTTAGGCCCTGAGCGGTGAGTCCCAATTCATCACTGATTGCCACCCCAATCGTCTTTCTCCCGATATCAAGACCCATGATTCGCATCAATTTCTTATCGCCCATTTCATTTGTCTTGTCAAGCCTCGAATCGTTCTTCATTTTCAAAATTTATTGTAAAAACAATAAATTAAAAAATATTTGAAGCCGTCTAAAAATTTCTTGACATTAATATTTGAGTTTGTTATAAATTGCACAATCTAATTTGGAGGGAGGTAATTTTATGGATTTTTTATTATCAGAAGAGCAAAAGGCAATGCAGGAGATGGCAAAAAATTTTGCAGAAAAGAAGATTGCCCCCACCATGGAGGAAGACGAGAAACATCACCATTTCAGACGTGAAATCGTTAAAGAAATGGCGAATTTGGGTTTCTTCAGTTGTCTGGCGCCCGAGAAATATGGTGGAACCGAGACCGGATATTTAACGGCGACAGTGATGACCGAGGAGATTGCAAGGGTTTCTCCATCCTATGGTCTTCCTTTTAATCTCCAGATGAATTCGATCCAACCTGTTTTGCTCAACTTCGGAACCGAAGAGCAGAGGGAGCGATGGATTCCAAAATTAATCAATGCCGACCTCCTGGGATGTTTTGCGATTACCGAACCGAATTCAGGATCCGATGTGGCTTCGATGAAGAGTGTGGCGGAAGAAAAGGAGGATGGTTTCATCCTCAACGGGACAAAAATGTGGATTTCAGGAGTTCCGGTTGCAGAAATCGGGATTGTCTATGCCTATACGGATCGGTCATTGAAACACAGAGGGATCTCCGCTTTTATCGTGGATATGAAGGCACCAGGAGTAACCCAAAAGGCCATTGAAACGAAGCTGGGACTCTTCTGCGCTCCCACCGGAGAGATCGTCTTCGACAATGTGAAACTCCCTAAAGATAGCTTGGTCGGTCAAAAAGGAGATGGATTCAAGATCTGCATGTTCATGCTGGATAACACCCGGCTCTCGTGTGCGGCAAGGGCTGTAGGAGTGGCCCGGGCATGCAAAGAACATTCTATTCGTTATGCCAATGAGAGGGAGCAGTTCGGTCAACCTATTGCCAATTTCCAGATGATCCAGGAGCAGATCGCCGAGATGTATGTCGAAGAAGAAGCGGCTCGACTCTTAGTTTATCGGGCTGCATGGAACAGGGACCGGGGTCAGCGAAATACCCTCGAGATCTCCTGTGCCAAGTATTTTGCGGCTGAGGTAGCGGTTCGAGCAGCAAACACCGCGGTCAAAATCTTTGGATCCTATGGATTTTCAAGTGAGTATCCTGTTGAAAGATTCTATCGAGATGCGAAGTCATACCAGATCGTAGAAGGGACTTCCAATATCCAGAAGATGATCATTGCCAGAAATGTATTGGGACTGAAGTAAGAGGTTTTTTCGATAAAAATTAATCGAGAAGGAGGAAGGAATCATGGCAACACCTGTAACCGTACCTATGGTAGGAAAGATCATCTCTGTTTCAGTGAAGGTAGGAGACAAGGTCAAAGAGGACGACCAGGTGGCCGTGCTCGAAGCGATGAAGATGGAGATGCCTATTGTGGCTCCTGTAAGTGGAACGATCAAAGAGGTCTGCGTCTCCCCAGGGCAAGAAGTAGAGGCAGAGGCAGTCATTGCCGTCATCGAATAGGACAACCCTATGGAAGAATCATTTCTGTCAAGGATTCAAATTCGACCCATGCGGATGGATGATTTCGAGGCGATTGTCGAGATCGATCGGAAGATCTTTGGAAAGACACGCCCCGATTACTGGAAGAGGATCGTCGTTCCTAATCAGCAATATCCTTTTTCATCCTTGGTGGCTGAACTGGAAGGGAAGGTGATTGGTTTTATTGTGGGAGAGGTCAGTGGCGGGAAATTCGGTGTGCCGGATACGGTGGGGTGGTTGACCACGATTGGAGTGGATCCGGATTATCAACATCGAGGCGTGGCCCGAAAATTAAGCGAAACCTTTATCCAGAATCTTAAATCCATAGGTGTGAGCATGGTATATACCTTAGTGAACTGGAGTGACTGGGACCTCCTCAAATTTTTCCGAAACATGGGATTTACACGGGGAGGAGAAATGATTAACCTTCAACTCAAGATCGGTGATTAAAACTAAACGGGGTTAAAAATGGGAAGATTGGAAGGAAAGGCTGCCGTCGTAACAGGTGGGGGGAGGGGAATTGGAAGGGCCATCTGTCTTGCCTTTGCAAGAGAGGGAGCCGATGTCATTGTCAACTATGCCACCAGGGAACAGCCCGCCATGGAAGTGGTGAAGTTCATTGAAGAGATGGGAAGGCGGGCAGTGGCCATCCAGGGAAATGTGGCAATTAAGTCCGATGCTGAAAAAATCATCAAGGCCTGTGTGGATCATTTTGGAAAGATCGATATTCTTGTTAACAATGCCGGTGTCTCTAAACCCAATATGCTTTATAAAATGACCGAGGAACAGTGGAATGAGGTGATTGACATCCAACTCAAAGGGCCCTTCTTGTGTATTCAAGCTGCATCCAAGTATATGATGGAAAGAAAGTATGGAAAGATCATCAATATCACCTCATCTGCCGGACTGTGGGGGACGAAAGGACAGATCAATTATAGTGCCGCCAAAGGTGGAATTGTCGCGCTCACCAAGTCTGCAGCAAGGGAGCTGGCTCCCTATGGAATCACGGTCAATGTGGTTCAGCCAGGATACGTGAGCACCGAGATGACCGAAAAGATTCGAACCGATCCGAAACTCAGGGAGATCTATTTGGGTCGAATTCTGCTTGGTCGATTCGCAGAGCCCGAGGAGGTGGCTCCTACCTTTGTCTTTTTGGCTTCTGACGAAGCCAACTACATAACCGGACAACTCATCTGTGTGGATGGAGGACTTGGAATGACCTAAAATAAATTCAAATCCAAGGAGGGGGTGAATAACTATGACAGCCATACCAGATAAAATTCAAACATGGCAGATGGTTCAACCAACAATCAAGGATAAGGAGACAGGGGAGGTCAAGCCCGGAAGATTGGAGAGAACCTCCATCCCTGTTCCCCCATTAGGGCCAGAGGAAGTGCTGGTAAAAGTGGCAGGGTGCGGTGTTTGTCATACCGATTTGGGATATTTCTACGATGGCGTTCCAACGGTTCAGAAACCACCGCTCACCTTGGGCCATGAAATTAGTGGCACGGTCGTAGCAGGGGATGAGAGATGGATTGGAAAGGAGGTGATTATTCCGGCGGTAATGCCTTGCCGAAAATGCCTTCTCTGTAAGACAGGGAGGGGGAACCGGTGTTTAGCCCAGAAGATGCCTGGAAATAGTTTGGGGATCTATGGTGGATACTCAAGCCACATTCCTGTTCCTTCGATTGATTTATGTGAGGTTAGGAATCGTGGGGATATTCCCCTTGAGCATCTCGCTGTGGTAGCGGATGCGGTTACGACTCCTTTTCAGGCAGCCAAGAGGGCAAATCTACAGCCCGGGGATAACGTGATTGTCATTGGTGTCACAGGGGGAGTCGGGGTCTATATGGCCCAGACAGCAAAGGCCCTTGGGGCAAAGACCGTTATCGGCATTGCAAGAAATCCTGAAAAGCTTCAGAGGGCACTCAAATACGGAGCCGATTTTGTTATCAGTTCTCAGGACAAACAAATCAAAGATATTCGAAATGAGTTTCGTGAGATCTGCAAGAAGAATGGTCTCGAAGCTGGCTTTGGATGGAAGATTTTTGAGGTCACAGGAACAAAAGCAGGGCAAGACCTTGCACTGGAACTCCTCTCCTTTACAGGGAAGCTGATCGTCATTGGTTTTGGGATGGCAAGGAATGAGTATAGCATCTCGAGACTGATGGCCTTCGATGCAGAGATTATTGGAACCTGGGGATGCTTACCCGAGTATTATCCTATCGTTCTCGATATGGTTCTTACAAAGAAGATCGAGATCGAGCCTTTTGTCGAGACCCGGCCGATGAGCCAGATTGCCTCTGTCTTTGAAGAGGTTCATAAGGCAGGTTCTCCAGCCAGAAGAATCGTTCTAACGCCTGATTTTTAATCAAAAAATAGTCCCCTTTCCTTGCCCTTCTCTTCTCAGAGGAGAGGGAGGAAAGGGTAAAGAAAGGAGGTAATTTTTATTATGTCACTGGAGTGGATGCCAAGAGAGCATGAGATGAAGGATCATAATCGATATGGAACGGAGCACTGGGGAACAGAGCCCCCATGCACCGTTTATGAAAAGAGACCTCTAAAGGATCCCAAAGGGAATGTGGTTCCAGGGCTTTATGTTTCATGGATAAGGCTCAATAACCCAGCCCAATACAATTCCTATACGACCGAGATGGTAAAGGGAGTTATTGCTGGGATGGAGAACGCCTCGACCGATAGGTCTGTTGTAGCCGTTGTATTTACGGGTACAGGCCCCTTTGCCTTCTGCACAGGCGGAAATACAAAGGAATATTCAGAATATTATAGCAAGCGGCCTGAGGAGTATGGGGCCTATATGGAACTTTTTAATAACATGGTGGACTCCATCCTTATGTGTAAAAAACCTGTGATCAACCGGGTCAACGGAATGAGGGTTGCAGGAGGACAGGAGATAGGGACAGCCTGTGATCTCACCATAGCCTCCGATCTCGCCATCTTTGGTCAGGCAGGACCTCGACATGGCTCAGCCCCTGTGGGTGGGGCTTCTGACTTTCTCCCCTGGTTTCTCTCGATTGAGGATGCAATGTGGAGTTGCATTAGCTGTGAAATGTGGTCTGCCTATAAGATGTGGCGAAAGGGCCTTATCACAAAATGTGTCCCTGTTTTAAAGGATGAGAAAGGAAATTGGGTAAGAAATCCTCAAGTCATCACCGAAACCTATGTGAAAGATGGTGAGATTGTCTATGGGGAATTTAAGAGTGGAGACGAGTTTAAAAAGGCACGAGAATGGGTAAATAGTAAACTTAAGAATAATGAGTATGACTTTTCCCTTCTCGATGCAGAAGTAGATAAGATTATCTGGACCTTTGCGAATCTCTTTCCAGGTTGTCTGATGATGGCCATTGACGGAGTTCGAAACAAGAAGAAGTTCTTCTGGGATCAGATGAAGAACCCCAATAGGCATTGGCTTGCCGCTAATATGATGGGCGAGGCCTTCCTTGGATTTGGAGCTTTCAATACCAAAAAGATTACAGGAGTCGATACCATTGATTTTATCAAGTATCGACAGAATATTGCTGAAGGAAAACTTGTGGATGAGAAATTCTTTGAAGAAGTCCTGGGAAAACCCCAAAGCAAATAAAATATGAGATTTACCCCAAGCCTCGATGACCCTCTCCCTCAGGAGACTGTGTCGTAACGGGGAAATAGTAAAAAATGTCATGCTGAACTTGTTTCAGCATCTAATAAAATCAACGGTTTAGAGACCCTGAAATGAATTCAGGGTGACAAAACAGTAATTACGACACAGTCTCCAGTGGGAGAGGGTAGGGGTGAGGGGTAAAATGGAGGGAGGCCTAATGACTTACAAATACATACAAACGGAGTTTAAAGAAGGAGTAGCCTATCTGACCCTTAATCGACCCCCTTTAAATATTCTTAATATCGAGATGATGGGAGAGATTAACAGTTATTTTGAGAGTCTAAAAAACGAACCCTCTCTTAAGCTTCTTGTTATTCAGGCAGTGGGAAAGGCTTTCTCTGCGGGAGTCGATGTGGGAGAGCACATGGGGGATCTTGCCCCTAAGATGATTGAGACGTTTCATCGGATGTTTCGACTGATGGATGCCTTAAAAGTCACTTCGATGGCTATCGTCAATGGCTCTGCCCTTGGAGGAGGCTGTGAGCTGGCTCTTTATTGTGATATGGTGATTGCCACAGAAAAATCGAAGTTTGGACAACCCGAAATTCAGGTCGGGGTTTTCCCTCCGATTGCCGCCCTCATCTTCCCGCGAATGATTGGACGAAAGAAAGCGATGGAACTCATTCTATTGGGGGAGACCATCAGCGCTCAGGAGGCATTGACCTTGGGATTGATTAATAAGGTGGTCCCGGAGGTCTCGTTGCAGGAAGAGGTCAATGGATGGATTGAAAAGTTTAAGAAGCTCAGCGGCATTGTTCTTAAACTGACGAAAGAGGCAACCTTTGCGGGCCTCAATGACGATTTGGATAAGGGATTGAAGGCGATCGAGGAGGTGTATCTGAATCGGTTGATGAAGACTCATGATGCCATGGAGGGACTTCAGGCCTTTTTAGATAAACGAAAACCCACCTGGAAAGACCAATAAATTAAATTATGAGGCAATAGGAAGGGATTTGAAAAAGAGCATAATCTCTTTTTCAAGAGTTGAAAGAATCTTTGGAAGATGGACTAAAAGCCTTTTTATTTTTGCCCATTCAAGTTCAAAACCATATCGTTTACGAAAAAGGTGTCGAAAGGCAAGATATTCACGAAGTTTTTTTTCTGTAGATATTGTTATTACAGGGGGTCTCAATCCAGGAATATTTAGGGTCATTTGATGAAGAAGTTCACTGTACCAACTTTCACCTATAGGGACTCTCCGATCCACTTCTTTGGAAATGTCTTGGAAAATTTTTTCTATTCCAGTATAAAAATCATGAAGGATCGAACCTCCTGCCCTAAGGGTGTAATTGGAGGGTTTTAGTTTAAGGAGTCCATCTTTCTCTTTTACAAGTTTTTTTAATGTTTCTAACTCATCTTTAACTGTTTCTTCTAATACTTTAAAATTATTCAAGATGTAATCCCTCCTTGATGACACGCCTTTTGATTGAAGGATTAGCTTTTTCGTAAGGAATCAAGTCAATATGAAAGGGGTGAGCCAAGGGATAGATTTCGGAAAGGGTTTTAAAGTATTTTTCAGGATTGAGACCCTTCACCATGAGATCGATATCGGTGCCCTCCCAAGTAAAGTCAGGCCTCCAAACCACTGAACCAAAAAGAATCGTCTCTTTAACATGATAGTTATTTTTTAGGAAACGAGCGATAAGCTTTGCCTTTTTTATTGCCAGTTCTCTCTTCTTTTTTCTTTCTTCTTCTCTTGCCTTCCAAATGCTTCGATATTCAACTTTTTTCATTGGAGATTTCCAATTTTTTTAGAGACCTTTAATATCTAAAGGCATATGGTTTCTTCATTTTAAAATATTCTTATTTTACCGACTCTTGATATCGGAGAGCATATGCATAATCTGGTCTAATCGGGTATGAATTTGATCAATTCTGGCATTGAGAGCCTTGAAGTCTTCTTTATATTCTGTCCTCATTTGTTTAAACTCGTTCATATATTCCGCTCTCATTTCATCAGTTTTTTTGTTAAGAGATTTTATTTCTTCTTTAATTTCTTTCGTTCTTTCTTCCACCACATCATAAATCAACTCAAGAGTGACCTTTTTAACGATATGCTTAACGGTAGCTTTCATAATTCCTCCATTTTTTTCTTTAATTTTATGCCTTTTCTTCCCCCTTCACCCTACCCTAAAGAGAGAGGGGGCTTGGTTTGAATAATGATTCATTTCCTCTCCAAAGTCAAGACAAAAAAAGGGCGGCCCGAAGGCCGCCCTTTGGTTTTAAGCTTAAACCTAAATTAGAAAGTATAAGTTAGGTTTCCAATAACCGCCCATGGGGTCTTGGGTTTGTCGTTTCCAGTTCCATCCCAGTACTTTAAGGCATCCCCAGGCAACAATACACCAGCACCGATCTTATAGCTTAGCTGTTTATAAATCTGGAATTCATTGATCAAGTCGAATTCCCAACCGATGGTCTTGTCGTCTCTATATGTAACTCCATCAGCCTTTCTTGCAGTTCCCACGGTATTTCCGTTCTTTGTAGTGTCACCGATATAGAGGCCCTGGAGAGTGACTTTATACCATGGGGTTGCCTTGAAGCTACCATAGAGTTTTGCCATCCAGGTTCCACCAAGGGTACCTCTTGAGACTCTCGTATAGTTTCCAGCGACTCCAATTCCAGAGGAGGTCTGGTTGAATGGAGTTCCGTAGAAGACGATACTTTCTGTAAAGATGGCAAAGGCCTCTGAAGCAGGAGGTAGGACATAGGCTTTGACCTTCTGTTTCGTTGCTGCTGGTAATCCAGTGTCATTTGTTTTATTAGCATCCGCTCCTGAAGCATACATTCCAACCAGTCCAAAATTGAAAGCCTCCCACGGATAGTCAATTTTAAGTCTCGTTGCCCAGCCTCTGTATTTTACATCCGCATTACCAACTTTAGATTCTACTTTCCCATGATCATAGATGGCGTCAAAATTGAGGTTGACAGGCCCAATTTTCCCATCTGCATAGAGACCGATCCAGTGAAAGTCTGCCTGGTTACTTACGGCTCCATCCGCCAAGGGGTAAGTGTTCATATTGTAATAGAGCCAGTAGGCACCAGCAGTGATGGATTCGATCTTGGCATTGGCATGGACTCCATAGACATCGACATCATCTGAATTGTAATCGGCATTCTCCAACGCCTTTGCCCAGATAAGCTGAATATTTGCTGGATCGACTTTAATGTTTGCAGTGACACCAGTTCCATCAGTATATAGGAAAAAGTTTGTTCTTAATGCCAGAGGCTGAAGTCCTACTCTCATTGAAACCGGAACAGGAATAAATGGGAGGCCGAAATCAATGTAGCAATTCTTGATCTCGAGTGCCGCTCGGTCACCTGACCAGTAACCCATCTTGTTCCTACCATCTCCCGTTTCACCCCATCTTGTAGCATCCATTTCAAAGAAGATGGTTCCACTTACTTCCTTACCATATTTGGCATCGAACTTGAGCCTCGCACGAGTGGCCATCCATGCAACAGTATCATCATAACCGGCGCCACCAGGTAAGTAAACTGAAGAAACTGTACGATACAATCCTGCCGCTGGATTTCCGGTTGTAATGTTACGACCCCAGGTGCTCTGAGCATCAATAAACCCAGAGGCAATAAACTCAAGTTTTGGTTCTTCTTTCTTTTGGGCATAAGCGATTCCACAGGCTAAAATCAAAAGCCCAATCAAGCTAAGAACACCTAACTTTTTCATCTCTTTTCCTCCTCTTTTTTAGATTGGTGAATCTTGAGTTGTGACTTAAATTTAAACAAGATATTCACACTACCCAATTACCAACCTCCTTATTGGTGCTGGCTATCTCTGATTGGTGATAGTGTTTCTTTCGTAATTTATTGCCAACACCGCCCTATCACCAATCTTCGAAACTCACCTCCTTTCCCCCCAAGATTTTGTGAAAAAATGTTACAAGAAGATTAAATTTTTTTAATTCTATAGCATTCTCAAAAAGGCTTGTCAAGAGTTTTTTTAAAAAATTTTTTCGGGGTCGGAGACGAT
>Ga0209102_1000719_pt1 | contig 20585 bp, 19 predicted proteins | sample ConPoolayeHmetaG_FD_185483 | JGI IMG/M metagenome (GOLD analysis project Ga0209102, IMG submission 185483) | Hot spring microbial mat communities from California, USA to study Microbial Dark Matter (Phase II) - Cone Pool mat layer H metaG... ...
GCTGAAGCAACGAAGACCATATGCCGCCCGGCGCGGTCAGGCCTCGGCGCTCGGCTGCCGACCTCGATCCCGCCATCGCCGAAACCTTGAAAGCTTGTTGCTGGATGCTGAAGGCTGAATGCCGAAGGCACCATCGTTGCCGATCCTGTTCCTTTCCGCAGCCCATGCCCGAAACGGGCAAGGTATCACCGGCAAAAGTCTAAGCGATAATAATTTGTTGACATTGGAATTTTATTTGCTTTAGCATGGAAACGTGTTTGTGCTCCCTGAACCGCCGGTACTTCGGGTGACGGCCGCCAGAGCTCAGCTTGGCGGCTTTTTCATTGGAAGGCTGCGGCAAGGAAGAGGACAGGCAGCAAGGGTATCGACAGAAACAAGGCAAGGAGCAGTGTTCCCATGGAAAAGGAAATTGGGAAGGTGAAGTGGTTCAATAACGCGAAGGGATACGGATTCATCGAGAGATCGACCGGCGATGATGTGTTCGTGCATCACACCGCCATCCAGATGAACGGGTTTCGCACATTATCGGAGGGAGAAAAGGTGGCCTTCACCGTCACCCGCGGCCCCAAGGGGCTCCAGGCGGAAAATGTGACGCGGGTCGAATAAGGAACTGCTCGATGCCCCTCCCGCCCGCCGGGCGGGAGGGGCATTTCGTTTTGTGCGGCACGTCGCTCCTGCACGCATCCCGCCCCGAACGAACTTCCGATTCCATCCAATGCCACGCCCCCACGTCGCCCGAGATTTTTCGAGGGGTGCGAGGTTTCCCGTGCGCCGGATCGCCGTGGAGAGAAGATGATGCTCATCGCCGTCACGCGATCCGTCAGCCGGTCCATCGCCCGCTGCGAGTTGACTCATCTGAAGCGTGTTCCCATCGACCTGGAGCGGGCGTGCCGCCAGCATCGCGCCTACGAAGAAACGCTGCGTTCCCTGGGGGTGCGCGTGCTGCCTCTGCCCGAGGAGCCGGATCTGCCCGACTCGGTCTTCGTGGAGGACACAGCCGTCGTGCTGGACGAATGCGCCGTGCTGACCCGGCCCGGCGCCGATTCGCGCAGGCCGGAAGTGGAATCCGTCGCCCGGGCGCTTGCTCCGTACCGGAAGCTTTGCCGGATCGAAGCTCCCGGTACGTTGGACGGCGGCGATGTTCTGGCCGTCGGCAGAAACGTCTGGGTGGGATTGACGACGCGCTCGAACCCATCCGCCGTCGCACAGCTGGAGGCCTTGCTGCGGCCTTTCGGCATCACCGTGCGAGCGGTGCCGGTCGCCGGTTGCCTGCATCTCAAGTCGGCCGTGACGCCGGCGGCGGAAAACACTCTGCTCATCAATCCGGACTGGGTGCGCAAGTCGGATTTCCCCGGGATGGACTTCATCGAGGTCGACCCGCGCGAGCCTTACGCCGCCAATATCCTGCTCGTCGGGGAGCATGCCGTGTATCAGCCTGCTTATCCGAGGACGCTGGAGCGCCTGGAGGCGGCAGGGATTCATCCCCGGCTGACCGATGTCTCGGAGCTTGGAAAAGCCGAAGGCGCCCTTACCTGCTGCTCGCTCGTTTTCCAAGGCTAGCGGGCCGCGTGCCGGAGGCGCAGCAGTCGGCGCTTCCCGGCGGGCGGAGAACGGCGGGCGGCCGGAACCCGGGACTCCTCGAGTGCTTTCCCCTGCAGTCGCATGTGCCGCGTTCGTGCTTTCATTTGTGCGGCGTGCGCATCGTGGGGTAGCGGATCGGCAGCCCGCTGAGGTTGGGCTGGTGGTAGTAACCCTGGCGGTAGTTCAGCTTGCTGAACGGCTGGAGGTAATCCAGTTCGATCCGGTGGTAGGAGTTGCGCGTCTTTTGCCGGTTGGAGATGTAGGTCAGGAAGTACTTGCTCTTGAGATCGTGAGCGACGTCGGCGTAGGCTTCCGGGATGCGATCATATCCGGAGGGAAAGAAGCAGCGGCCGCCGGTGCTCTCGGCAAGGTCGCTCATCTGTTTTTCGATCTTCCTGAAGAACTCGTCGATGTAGTTTGTCTCGCCGAACATGCGCCGGTAAATCTCGTTGAGCCACATCACCCTCCGTTGCTTGCCCGCCTCCTGGCGCACGAAGGCCGTCTTGGAAACGACATAGAGGGCGGCCTGCGAGTGCACGATCGCGAGGCTCGCCTCGTGGAAGCCGACGCTGCTCTGGTTGTTCAGGCCGTCGGTCAGCAGGATGATCGCCTTGCGGCCGTCGACATCCTTCAATTGTCGCGTGGCCGCTATGAACATCGCATCGTACAGGGCGGTTCTCAGCCCGGAGTCCAGCCTGCGCAACGACTTGCGAACCTGCTTCTTGTCGCTGGTCCAGTCCAGGATCAGCTTCACTTCGTCGTCGAAGGAGATGATCGAGATCCTGTCCTCGGCGGCAAGGGCGGCGGCGAAGTCTTCCGCGGCCTGCTTGATCGCCTTCAGCTCCTTTTCCACGGTGGCGCTCGTGTCCAGGACGAGGACGGCCGAAACGGGATTCCGGTCGAGGCCGATGCTGCGGATTTCCTGGCGCACTCCGTCTTCGAATATGCGGAAGTCCTCCGGCCGCAGGTCGTGTATCAGGGCGCCGTTGGGATCGAAGACCGACAGGGGGATCTTGATAAGGTCGACGGAGACCGAGATGGTGGCCTCCTGGCCTGCAGGCGGGGGAGCCGCCGCTTGGAGGCCGATCGAGACGCCGAGCGCCAAGGAAGTCCAGAGCATTGCCCTCTCCGCCGGCTTCACTTGGTTATGGTACCAGGATGGCGATTCGGGTGCAAACCCCGGCCCGGCGGGGCTTGCACCCGGTTGCCGCCTACGGGCTGCCGGTCGCCGGCCGGCGCGGCGGGACGCGCAGCGAAATGCTCGTTGACGTAGGCGCGCGACCCGAGAAGCCCGCTCTCCTCCCCGCCCCAGAGCGCGATGCGTACGGTTCGGCGCGGCTTCAGGCCGGCGGCCTGCAGGATGCGCACGGCCTCCATGGCGACGGCGCAGCCGGCGCTGTTGTCGGTGGCACCGGTGCCCGAGCGCCACGTGTCGAAGTGGCCGCCGAGCATGACGATCTCGCCCTTCTTGTCGGTCCCCGGGATCTCGCCGATCAGATTGTGGTCGAAGAGGTCGACCTGGGATCGGTTCAATCCTTCGTCTTTGATCTTGTAGATCGCGGCAAGATCCGCCTTGTCCTGCGCGGTCGCAAGCGAAAGGACGGCCACCAGGCAGACGAGCGCACCGGCCACTGTTCTCCTTTTCATAGATTTTCCATATAGGGGCGCGATTCCCGCGGTCGAAAGCCCGGACGCGGCGGCGCACCGTGCACCGACGCTCAATTCTTCGTGCCCCGAGCGTGCCTCGAGCGGAAATCGCATGGCGTTCGCCGAGTATCTTAGACTCCCGGGCTGCCGAGGCCAACCGAAAAGCGCTTCCGGGCTTGCCGCAGGAGCGGAATGCCCGAGTGCGCGCAAAAACCCTGTTTGTGCCGGGGCGCGGAAGGGCTATCATTGAAGGTGAACTTTTCCTGCAGCGCCCTCGTATGAACAGGCGAAGGGAGCCGGAGGGCCCCTTTGGTGAGAAGTATCAGTCCGATTCACGAACGCGGGAGCATCCCATGAATCGTCGAAAATTCGTCGTCGTCTCAACGGTCTCGATGCTGGCGATGGCCGCCCTGGTTGCCGGCCTGAGCTGGTACTCCAGTTTTTCGGCCAAGGCTGCGATCGGGGATCTGCCCCCGGCGGTCCGGTACTTTCCCGCCGACACCCAGGCCGTCATCGGCGTCAATGTGCGTGCCTTTGTCTCATCGCCCTTCTATGCCAGGGCGGAAGCCGGGCACAGCCGGGAGATCGGCAGCGGTCTGGCCGAGTTCGTCGAAAAAACCGGCGTGGATCCGCGCACCGACCTGGATTATCTCGTGATGGGGGGCCGCAGCGGCGGCGCGGGCAAGGGCGGCGGCGCCGCGATCGCGATCGGGCGCTTCAACGAGCAGTCCATCATGGCCTTCATCCGCAGCCAGTGCGTGCCGATCGAGGTCCGCGTGGATGACGCCGTCGTGTACATGATTCCGGAGAACTCCGGGACGCAGCTGGAGAAGGGGATTGCGTTCCTGGGTTCCTCCGAGGTCGTGTTCGGGGACCTGGAATCCCTCAAGGCCGTCCTGGATGTGCGCGCGCGCAAGCCGGGCAAGCAGGGCATCGAAAGCAACGCCGCTCTGGCCCTCATGCTGCGCGAGCTCGACCCGAGCCTGATGTTCTGGTTCGCCGGCGATGCCGCCGATATCCTCGCGCATTCGCCGGTGAGCACGCCGATCGGAGAGAAAGTCTCCTCCATCCAGAGCGTCTTCGGCGGGTTGAACCTGACCGACGCGGTTTCGGGGCGGGTGACGGCGACGGCGCGCGACGAGGAATCCGCGGCGAAGCTCGTGGACGTGGTCAAGGGCTTCGTGGCGCTCGGACAGCTGGCGAGCGAGAGCAGGCCGGAGCTTTCGGCCCTGGGCGACGTGCTCAAGGGCATGCAGATCAGCCAGGAAAAGAACCGGATCCATCTCTCCTTGAACTTCCCCGCCGATCTGCTGGACAAGCTCGAGAGGGCGGGAACCCGGGCCGGAAAGATAATGTAGGCACGCCCGCAGAGCCGCGGCGCGGGCGGGAAATCGGAATGCGGGCAGGGCCGGCGACCTCTTTGGGGCCGCCGGCCCTTTGCTTTGCCGGCCGCCTCAGAGCTTGGTTTCTTCCGTGGTCTTGCGCACCGAGGCGATCGTTTTCTGGAGCATGGCCTTTTCGTCGTCGGTGAGCTGGATCTCGAAGATCTTTTCCAGACCCTTGGCGCCGATCAGGCAGGGGACGCCGATGAAGAGGCCCTGGACGCCGTACTCGCCCTCGCACAGGGCGGCGCAGGCGATGATGCGCCGCTTGTCGCGCAGGAACGATTCCGCCATGACGATGGCGCTCCAGGCGGGGCTGAAGAAGGCCGAGCCTTTGCCGAAGAGCTTCACGATCTCGGTGCCGGCCTCGCGCGTGCGCGTGACCAGCCGGTCGATCTGCTCCTTGGTGGCGATTTCCGCCAGCGGCACGCCTCCCACGGTGGTCAGCCTCGGCAGCGGCACCATGTCGGGTCCGTGGCCGCCCAGCACGGTACCGGCCACATCGACCACCGAAACGCCCAGCTCCATGGCGATGAAGGCACGCCACCGGGCCGTGTCCAGAGCCCCGGCCATTCCCGCGACCTGGTTTTTCGGGAAGCCCGTGAGCTTGTAAAAAGAATAGACCATGGCATCCAGCGGATTCGTCAGGACGATGCAAAAGGCCTTGGGGGCGTACTGCTTCACACCGGCGGCCACGTCGGTGATGATCTGGAGGTTGACCGCCAGCAGGTCTTCCCGGGTCATCCCCGCCTCGCGCGGCTTGCCCGCGGTGACGATCACCACATCGGCGCCGGCGATGTCGGCGTATTCGGTGGTGGCGGTGATGTTGGCGTCGTAGTTGCCGTGCGGCGCCATCTCCATCAGGTCCAGGGCTTTGCCCTTGACCACGTTGACGTAGGCGGGGACGTCCAGGATCACGATGTCCCCGAGCTCCTTCTGGGAGGCGAGCATGGCCACGATCTGTCCGATCTGCCCGCCGCCGATGACAGCTATCTTCTTGCGCATGGGTACTCCTTTCAGCAAAGGGTCCCCGGCGTGCTCGCCGGGGAGCCCGGGTTTTTCTTCGAGGCCGCGCCAGAGGCTTCAGCCTTTGACGTAGCCCTCCCAGGTCGAAGCCAGCTTCGGGTTGTTCAGCCAGTCCAGCACGTAATCCGTGAAAGCCTTGCCCGTGGCGCCGTCGGCCCGTCCGGTGATTGTCATCTTCTTTTCGTACTGGCCGCAGATATCCAGCGCCATCTCGAGATTCCTGGCCTTTTCGGGGAATCCGATATGGCCGAGAAGCATGGACGCGGCGCGCATCATGGAGGCGGGATCGGCGTACTGTGCCCGGCCTTCCTTCACCATGCGCGGAGCGGATCCGTGGATGGCTTCGAACATGGCGTACACCTTGCCGATGTTGGCGCTGCCGGCGGTGCCCACCCCGCCCTGGAACTCGGCCGCTTCGTCCGTGAGGATGTCGCCGTACAGGTTGGGAAGGACGATCACCTGGAAGTCCCGGCGGCGCTTCTCGTCCACCAGCTTCGCGGTCATGATGTCGATATACCAGTCATCCACCTGGATTTCGGGGTATTCCTTGGCGATGCGGTAGAAGTTCTCGAGGAAGCGCCCGTCCGTGGTCTTGACCACGTTGGCTTTGGTCACGCAGGTGACGCGGGTGCGCCCGTTTTTGCGGGCATGCTCGAAGGCCAGGCGGCAGATGCGGTCGGCGCCCGGACGCGAAATCAGCCGGAAGTCGATGGCGATGTCGTCGTCGACCTCGATCCCGTACGGGCCGAGGGCGTACATGTCCTCGGTGTTTTCGCGGAAGAAGATCCAGTCGATCCCGAGCCGGGGGACCCGCACCGGCCGGACGTTGGCGAACAGGTCGAGTTCCTTGCGCATGGCCACGTTGCAGCTTTCGATATTCGGCCAGGGATCCCCCTTGCGCGGGGTGGTCGTGGGGCCCTTGAGCGTGACGTGGTATTTCTTGATTTCGGCCAGGACATCGTCGGGGATGGCCTTGCCGTGCGCGGCGCGGTTCTCGATGGTCAGCCCTTCAATATCCCGGATTTCCACCTTGCCGCTGCGGACCTGATCGCCGAGCATGTGCTCGAGGACGCGCCTGGACTCGGCCGCGATGTACGGGCCGATGCCGTCGCCCGCCAGAATGCCGATGCGGATCGGCCGGAGCGCACTGTAATCGATCCAGTCCGGGGCTGCCTTGACGCGCTCCATGCGCGTCATCTGATCCTGAAGTAGTCGGCCGAAGTGTTCCTTGGCCCGTTCGATAGCCGCTTGGTCCATGCTCTTTCCTCCATAAAGTTCGGTTTGCAAGATTGCGGGACGAGACTATTCATTTTCAGCGAGAAAATCAATGCGAAAGCGGCGGCCGGGGACCGGGCAAGATCCCGATTGACAGGCCCGGGCACGAGGATTATCTTGGGGCGCCGATGCCGGCGGGCTGCGCAGTGCGAGGCACCGCCGTTCGCATCAGGGCGCGGAGGACGGGTAACACGATGGCGGCATGGCGTCCGGGTTTCTCAACGCGACAGGCAGGGGGATGGGAAGCATGCAGCAGATAACTCATGACGTCTTGATCCTGGGAACCGGCCTGGCCGGTTTGCGCGCGGCCGTGGAGCTCTGCATCAAGACCGGCGGCAGGGCGGACATCGCGATCATTTCGAAAGTGCAGGTCATGCGCTCGCATTCCGTGTGTGCCGAGGGCGGCACCGGAGCGGTCATGCGGCCCGAGGAGGGGGACAGCTTCGAGCTGCATGCCTGGGACACGGTGAAGGGCTCCGATTTTCTCGCCGACCAGGACACCGTGGAGCGCTTCGTGCGGACTTCACCCGACGAGATCCGGCTGCTCGAGCATTGGGGTTGCCCGTGGTCGCGCCGCGAAGACGGGCGCATCATGCAGCGGCCCTTCGGCGGCCACTCCTTCCCGCGCGCCTGCATGGCCGCCGACAAGACGGGCTTCTTCGAGATGCAGACCCTGTACGACACCCTGCTCAAGTACGGCAACTTCAAGCGCTACGACGAGTGCTTCGTCACCTCGATGCTGCTCGACGGCGGCCGCTTTGCCGGGTTGACGCTGATCGACGCCCCGACGGGCGAGTTCTACGTGCTGCGCGGCAAGGCGCTGCTCATTGCCTCCGGCGGGCTGGGGAACCTCTACGGCTTCACGACCTACTCCCAGACGGTCACGGGCGACGGCCAGGCGATCGCCTATCGTGCCGGCCTGCCCCTGGAGGATCCGGAGTTTTTGCAATTCCACCCGACCGGCCTGGTGCCGTCGGGAATCCTGATGACCGAGGGGTGCCGCGGCGAAGGCGGCTACTTGCGCAACAACAAGGGCGAACGCTTCATGGAGAAGTACGCGCCCAAGATGATGGAGCTGGCGCCGCGCGACATCGTTTCGCGCTCCGAGATGACCGAGATCCTCGAGGGCCGCGGGTTCCCGGGACCGGACGGGATCGATTACATCCAGCTCGACCTGACGCACCTGGGCGCGGAGCGCATCAACAAGCGGCTGCCCCTGATCCGCGAAGTCTGCATGAAGTTCCTCGGGATCGATCCCATCACCACGCCCATCCCCATACGCCCCGTGGCCCATTACTCCATGGGCGGCATCGAGGCCGACATCGACGGCCGCACGCGCATCGAGAACGTCTGGGCGGCGGGCGAGGTCGCCTGCCACTCCATGCACGGCGCCAACCGGCTGGGTTGCAACTCCACGGCCGAATGCCTCGTCTGGGGCGGCATCACGGGAGGGGAAATCGCCAAGTATCTCGCCCAAGGCCCCGCGCTGAGCGGCGTGCCCGAGGCCAAGGCGCGCGAGGAGGAGAAACGCATCTACCAGGACCTGCTGCAGAAATCGGGCACCGAAAACCCGTTCCAGATCCGGCGCGAGCTGCGCGCGCTCATGGACAAGCACGCCGGCGTCTACCGCACCGGCGAATCCATGAAGGAGGGCCTGGCCCGGATCGCCGAGCTCAAGCAGCGCTTCCAGCGGATCGCGGTGCAGGACAAGAGCCGGGTGTACAACACCAACCTGATTCAGGTTCTGGAAACGGAAAACATGCTCGAGCTTGCCGAAGTCCTGCTCTTTGCCGGGGTGGCCCGCGAGGAATCGCGCGGGGCCCACGCGCGCACGGACTTCCCCAAACGCGACGACGAGAGATTCCTGGCGCATTCGATGGTGTTCTTCACCGGCGGCGTCCCCAGGCTGGAATACAAACCGGTCACCATCACGACCTGGAAGCCGGTGGAGCGCAAATACTGACGGGCGGCACGGCCGCGCAGGAAGCGGAGTGCCGGAACGTTCCAAGTTGCCAAGGAGACCGTCATGGCCGAAATCAAGAGGTACGACAATCGGATCGGGCTGTGGGGCTGGCTCGGCGGGGGGCGCTGGGGCGTGGAACGCTACGCCTACATCCTGCACCGGCTCACCGGCCTGGGCATTCTGCTCTATTTCCTGATGCACATCGTGGTGACGAGCCTGCGCGCCGCGGGCATTTACCTGTGGGTGGAAAACGGCTTACTCGACCGGCCGATCTTCAAGTTCGGCGAGTTCCTGGTGTTTGCGGCCTTCGCCTACCACGCCTTCAACGGCATCCGCCTGGTGCTCGTCGAGCTCGGCTTCGCCGTCGGCAAGCCCATCGAGCCCGTCTATCCCTACAAGACCTCGCTGGGCGTGCAACGGCCCTTGCTCGTCGTCATGATGGTGCTGGCGGCCGTGCTGCTGCTGGCGGGAGGCTACGAATTCCTGGGATTGACCGAGTAGGAGGCAAGATGCGCGAGACGAAATACTGGACCTGGCACATGGCCGCAGGAGTCGTGATCCTCTTCCTGCTCGGCCTGCACATGCTCATCATGCACACCGGCGGCATCACCCACCTGTTCGCTCCCGCCGGCGGCGCGAGCGTCTCCAAGGAGAACAGCCTCTACCGGGACGGCAGGCTGTTTTTCACCGTGACCTATATCGTCCTTCTCGGAGTGGCCTTGTACCACGGCCTCTACGGACTGCGAACCATCTTGTTCGAGCTGACGCTGAAGCCCGCGGTCGAGAAAGCCCTGAGCGTCATCCTGCTCATTCTGGGGCTCGGGCTGTTCGGCCTGGGGACATGGGCCGCCATCGCGGCGCACGCCATCGCCGTTGCCGGGACAAGGGGGTAGACATGGCGCAGAAGAAAGAAGCGGTGCGTACGGTGCGCTTTCACATCACGCGCTACAATCCGGAAAAGGACCGCGCGCCTTACGTCAAGGTCTACGACGTTCCGGTGCGCGAGGGGATGACCGTGCTCGACGGCCTGCACTATATCCGGGAGAACCTGGATGCGTCGCTGGCCTGGCGTTACTCGTGCCGCATGGGGGTGTGCGGCTCGTGCGGCATGCTGCTCAACGGCAGCCCCACGCTCGCGTGCAATACCCAGATCCTGCATGTCGCGAGCACCGATCTCACGGTCGGCCCGCTGCCCAATTTCCACGTGGTGCGCGATCTGGTCCCCGATCTGGCGAGCATGTTCGACAAACACCGCGCCATCCGGCCCTTCATCGTGCGCGCCGATGCCGCCGAGATCGACGATCCCGAGGGGGAGTTCTACCAGACTCCCGAGGAGCTCGAGGCCTATCTGCAGTTCACCTACTGCATCAAGTGCGGCTGCTGCATGGCCGCCTGCCCCACGCTGGCCACCGACATGCGCTATCTCGGACCGATGCCGCTGGCCGCCGCCCAGCGCTACAACACGGATACGCGCGACGAAGGCCGCCGCGAACGCAATCAGGTGACCGGCAGCGCGCACGGGGCTTTCCGCTGCCATTACGCCGGCGAGTGCTCGCGCGTCTGTCCCAAGGGCGTGGATCCGGCCAAGGCCATCCAGCACCTCAAGCGCCAGCTGGTGCTCGATTACCTGCGCCTGGCGCGCCGCCGCAAGCCCTGCGCCAAGCTGCACGGGCCGGGTCAAGGGAAGAGGCTCGAGAACATACCGGCCGCACCGGCAAAAACGGTGTGAATACGGCCTCTGCCGGGTCCGCGCGCACTCACTCCCGGGCGCGGACCCGATCGAGCCAGGCGAGCCACTCGCCGAGCTCGAGCGAATCGGGTGTGCCCGCCGCTTCTCCTTGCGGCGGGAACAGCCGGTAAAGGCGCCGGCGCGCCTGCGGATCCGGGACGGCCTTTCGCACCGCCTGGCGGAAACGGCCGGCCGCGGCCGCCCAGGCCCCCATTCCCGAGCATTGCCCCGCCAGCCGGTCGCGGAGCGCCGCTGCCAGAAATGGTGCGGTGCCGCCCGTGCTGACCGCGAGCACGAGCGGTCCCTCGCGCCACGCGGCGGGGAAAATCGCCGTGCACAGCTCCGGGTCATCGACGACGTTCACCGGGATCCCGAGACTGCGGGCCTCTTCGAACACCGCCCGGTTGACCTCCCTGCGCTCGGTCGCGGCGACGACCAGCCCGTAGCCGCGGCAGTCTCCCTGGCGGTATTCGCGCCCGATGAAGTCGGCGGCGCCGCTTTCGACCAGCGCCCTCACCGCCGGGCACAGGTCGGGCGCTTCGACGGTGATGCGGCAACCGGCCCGCGCCAGCATCTCGAGCTTGCGTGCCGCCACCTGGCCGCCGCCGATCAGCAGGCAACGCAGACCCTCGGTCTTGAGCAGAAGCGGAAGGAACATCGCTCAGTCCGGGGCCTCCGTGGCTTCATCGACCAGGTAGACGAGCGAGCGGTAGGGAATGCCGCCGTGCAGCGAGAGCCCGATCTCGCACGTGCGGCTCGTCGAATACCCGCTGCGGCATTCCGCGGGCAGCCGGCTTTTCAGTTCCGCGAGCGCCGCAGCGTTCAACTCCGGCACGGTGAAACCGCGATCCCCGGCAAAGCCGCAGCAGGCGATCTCCTCGGGCACGACCACCTTCTCGGCGCACAGCTCCGCAAGGGCGCGCATCCGGTCGGCCAGCCCCATCTTGCGCGCGCTGCAGGTGACATGGAGAGCGACCGTCTGCGGCAGGCGGCGGAACCTGAGGTGCCCGCGCAGGAACTCGTCGATGAACGTCGCCGGGTCGTAGACGCGCAGCCTCGACGCTTGCGAAACGGCCTCGCGCCAGCGCCAGAGGCACGGGCTGGTATCGAATAGGATCGGCAGCCGGCCGCCCTCCGACGCTTCCTCGAGCGCCGCCTCGAGCTCGCGCAGCTTGAGGTCTCCCTGCCGGGGGAATCCCTTGGTCGCGAAGGCCATGCCGCAGCACAGGGCATCGAGGCCCGCAGGGTAGACCGTCTCGTAACCCGCCTTGCGCAGCAGCTTTTCGGTCGTGTGGATCTGCGTCTCGCGACGGCCGCCGTCCGGCGGCGGCCCCAGCGACCGGCTCAGGCAACTCGGGAAATAGACGGCGCGCAGCGCACGGTCGGCACGGATGGGCCGGGCGCCGACCCGTTGCCCGCCGGGCGGCAAGGCGGCATTCCACATGGGCAGCAGGCCGAAGGAGATCCGGCGCGCGGCGTGCGCGGCGCAGCGCATCGCGCCCGTTCCCAGCAGGCGGTGCATGCGGTCGGCGGCATTCAGAGCCGCCCGCAGCCCCGCGGTGGCGGCCGCCATGCGGCGCGCCGCGAGGTCGGCGAGGCGATGGGCGAACCGGGAGCGGCCCTCGGCCCTCAGATGCTTGATCAGCTTGCCGGTGTCGATCTCCACCGGGCAGGCGAGCGCGCACAGCCCGTCGGTGGCGCAGGTGCGGTCGCCGGCATAGTCGAAGTCCCTGCGCAGGCGCCGCCGGCGGGCGCGCTCCTCGCCGCCGGCGGGCGGCCGCGATATCTCGCGCCAGACCACGATCCTCTGGCGCGGCGTGAGCGTCAGGTCGCGCGACGGGCAGGTGCTTTCGCAAAAGCCGCACTCGATGCACTTGTCGACCAGCGGATGGGCCGGCGGCAGCAGCTTGAGGTTCTTCAGGTGGATGCGGGGATCCTCGTTGAGGATGACGCCGGGGTTCAGGCAATTGTCCGGATCGAAGATGCGCTTGATCTCCTTCATGAGGCCGCGGGCCTCGGCTCCCCATTCCATCTCCACGTAAGGCGCAATGTTGCGGCCCGTGCCGTGCTCGGCCTTCAACGATCCGTCGTATGTGAAAACGACCGTGCGGCACAGGTCGTCCATGAACCTGGCGAAGCGCTCGACCTCGGACGCCGTGCCGAGATCCTGCGGGAAGACGAAATGGAGGTTGCCCTGGAGCGCATGGCCGAAGGTTATGGCGTTCTCGTAGCCGTGCTTGCGGAACAGCGCGCCGCACTCCAGGGCGGCGCGGTCCAGCACGCCGGTCGGGAACGCCACGTCTTCCATGATGACCGTGGTCCCGGCCGGGCGCATGGCGCCGGCCGAGGGAAGCAGCCCCTTGCGGATGTTCCACAACTGCGTGTACTCCGCGACATCGGTGGTGAAGCGCAGGGGCCGGACGGTGGGGAGATCCTGGAGCGCGTCGCAGACGGTCCGCATCTGCTGTGCGAGGAGGCTCGCGTCCGCTGCGCGAACCTCCACCAGGAGGGCCGCCGCTTCTTCTCCCAGCTCCCTGAGGTATTCGGGCATCCCCTGTCTGCCTTCCACCGAGCGCAGGCTCGCCCGGTCCATCAGTTCGGCGGCGGCCACGCCCGCTTCCCGCAGCGGGGCGATGGCGCGGCACGCGGTCGCGATGTCGGGGAAGAGCATCAGGGATGTCGCCTTGAGCGGCAACTCCGGTACCGTGCGGTAGGTGACCTCGGAGATGAAGCCCAGCGTGCCCTCGGAGCCCACCATGAGATGTTGCAGGATTTCGATCGGATCCTCGAAGTCCACGAGCGCATGCAGGCTGTAGCCGGTCGTGTTTTTTATCCGATATTTGCGCCGGATGCGCCCGGCCAGGGCGGCGTCGCTCCGTATGCGCCGCGCGAGCTCGAGCAGCCCGGCCAGCAGTGCCGCGTGCGAGGCCCGGAAGGCCTCGCGGCTCTCGGGATCGCGCGTGTCGAGAATCGTGCCGTCGGCAAGCATGATCCTCATGCCGGCAATGGTGTGGTAGCTGTCCTGCGCCGGGCTGCAGCACATCCCGCTCGAATTGTTGGCCACGATGCCGCCGATCATGGCGGCGTTGATCGATGCCGGATCGGGGCCGAGCTTGCGCCCGTAAGGCAAAAGCTTCTGGTTGGCATGGGCGCCGATCACCCCCGGCTGGAGCGTGATCGTCGAGCCGTCCGGGCCGGGCTCGATCTTCTTCCAGTTCCTTCCCAGGAGCACGAGCACCGAGTCGGTGATCGCCTGTCCGGCGAGGCTGGTGCCGGCGGCGCGGAAGGTGAGCGGGATCGCGCGGCGCCGGCAGGCGCGCAGAACGGCAGCGACCTCGCTTTCCGATTCGACCTTCACCACCAGCTCGGGAATCAGGCGGTAGAAGCTCGCATCCGTTCCGTAGGCGAGCGTGCGCAGCTCGTCGTGGATGAGCCGCTCGCGCGGCACCTGTCGTGCGAGTTCGTGATAAAGTTCGAGGTACCGGCCGCGCAGTTTCATCTCCTCACCCCGAAGCCTCAGGCCGCCGGCCTGGGGCGATGCACCCGGAGCGAAGGACAATCTTGGGCTCAATCAGCCCGGGATTCAAGGGCACCGGTGTGCGAAATTGCCCCGCAGGACATGCGGCTGACCGGGGCACGGCGAGCGTCCCTAGGGTGTCGGAACGATCACTCCCTTTCCCTGCTGCAGCTCGATGCGCGTGCCGTAAGGCTGCGAGAGCTTGGCCAGGCGGCCGATGATCGCCTGCGCGCTTTGCGGGTCGGCCAGCACCGGCCGGCCGCGCTGCGGCCGCGGCTTGCCCTGGCCCAGGATGATGGGCACGAGCTCGATCCTCTCCAGCTTTCCGGCCTTGAAGGCGGGCACGGCGACCACCGCCTGCCAGTTGAGCGCATCCACCGGGAATCCGCGGGTGTCGTTGCTGTAGCGCCGGTCGCTGAAATCCGCGGGAGTGGCATCGGGGCCCAGCCCGTAGGGAAGATAGTTTTCGGCCGGGAGAAATTCCACGGTTTCGTTCTGGAAGACGAAATTCCCCAGGCTGTAGAAGATGGGCTTGCCCTTGTACAGCTCGATGCCGCGCAGCACATGGGGGCCGTGACCCACCACCATGTCGGCTCCGGCGTCGATGGCCGCGCGCGCGAAGATCTCCAGGAACTGCGCCGGTCTTTCACGGTCGCCCGGGGCTCCCTCGTGAACGTGGGTCGAGACCAGCACCCAGTCGGCCTGCGCGCGCGCCGAGCGGATGGCGGCCGTGAGTTCCTTCAGATCCTGGGGATCGGGCGCCGTGACCGCGCCCGGCTTGTCGGCGAGCTCGAAGCGGTTGCGCTGGAAGACTATCGTCTTGGCACCCTCTTCGGCGGGCCGGCCGGACATCTTGGACTGCACGATGCGCAGCGCGTTCATCCCTTCCTCGTCGAGCAGGTATGTGGTCTGGTAGCGCAGCGGATTGAGGCCCGGTCGGCCGTGCACGTCGGGCCGGGCCGGCCCGGCCAGGCCGAAGGAAGGAAAAGTCGAGGCGCAGGCGATGAGGGCGACGCGGCCGATGCCGGAATCCATGTACCCGGGGCTGCGCGCCAGGGTCAGGTTCTTGCCCACGCCGGCATGAACCAGCCCGGATTTCTTGACCCAATCGAGGTTGATCAGCAGCCCCTCGATGCCGTAGTCGACGGCATGGTTGTTGGCGAGCGACACCAGATCGAAGCCCGCCCAGGTCACTTCCTGGAGGATCGAGGGGTGGGCGCGCATGTATGTGCCGCCGCTTTCGGCGGCCGGGTAAGGCTCGTAGTCGTGAAACAGCATCTCGAGATTGACGAAGGCGACGTCCGCGGAACGTACGATGTCGATCAGCTTGAGGAATTCCGGCTCGCCGTGCACGGACAGCTTCTGGGTGATCAGCATGTCGCCCGCGAGAGCGAACGTTTTCGGCCTCTCCTGGGCCGGGGCAGCCGGCGACCAGGAGCATGCCAGCAGGATCATGGAAAAGGCGGCTGACGGTTTCATCGGCAAAACCTCGCTTGCTATGGTTGACCTGACTCGGGCTACCTATCCATACTAGGGCGCCCGGGCTTGCGGGTCAACTTTGCACGAGAGGTGACGCAGTGAGCATTCCTTGGCGAAAGACGCGCGACGAACGGTCGCAGACAGGTCCCGGGAACCTTGGGCGCCGCATGATTCGCATCATGGGGTGGTCTGCCGTAGGGTTGCTGGGCGCGGGCTCCTTCGGTGCCATCGCCCTGCACCGGCAGGAGCCGATCAACGCCATGTGGCTGATTCTGGCGGCGGTCTGCACCTATCTGGTGGCCTATCGTTTTTACAGCCGCTTCATTGCCGTGAAGGTCGTGGTTCTGGACGACCGCCGCGCCACCCCGGCCGAGAGGCTGGAAGACGGCCGCGATTTCGTACCCACCAATAAATGGGTCGTCATGGGGCATCACTTCGCCGCCATTGCCGGCCCCGGACCCCTCGTCGGCCCGACGCTCGCGGCGCAACTGGGTTACCTTCCGGGGACGCTGTGGATCATCATCGGCGCGGTGCTGGGAGGCTGCGTCCAGGACTTCGTCATTCTGTTCGCTTCCATGCGCCGCGACGGCAAATCCCTGGGGCAGATCGCCAAGGAAGAAGTCGGGCCGGTGGCCGGCTTCACGGCGCTGTTCGCCGTCATCTCCATATTGATCATCCTGCTGGCGGTCATCGCCCTGGTCGTCACCAACGCGCTGAAGGCCAGCCCGTGGGGGACCTTCACCCTGGCGATGACCATCCCGATCGCGATGCTGATGGGGATTCACCTGCGCTTCCTGCGCCCGGGCCGTGTGCTGGAGGCCTCGATCCTGGGATTCGTGCTATTGATGGCCGCGGTGGTGGGCGGACAGTACGTGGCGCGCACGCCGCTGCTGGCGGCGCTTTTCACCTTCGACGCGCGCGCGCTCGCTCTCATGATCATCGCCTACGGCTTTGCCGCCTCCGTGCTTCCCGTGTGGCTGCTCTTGGCGCCGCGCGACTACCTGAGCACCTTCGTCAAGCTCGGGACCGTCTTTCTGCTGGCCCTCGGCATCCTGGCCGTGCGACCTTCACTGTCCATGCCCGCGCTGACGCGCTTCGTCGACGGCACGGGGCCGGTGTTCGCCGGAAAGATATTTCCCTTCGCCTTTATCACGATCGCGTGCGGTGCCGTCTCCGGCTTCCATTCCCTGATCGCTTCCGGGACAACCCCCAAACTCATCAGCAAGGAAAGCCAGGCGCGCATGATCGGGTACGGCTCCATGGCGCTCGAATCGTTCGTCGCCATCATGGCGATGGTGGCCGCCTGTGTGCTGCAGCCGGGAATCTATTTTGCGGTCAACAGCCCGGCGGGCATCGTCGGCACCGACGCGGCCGCCGCCACGGCAACCATAACCTCCTGGGGCTATCCCGTGACCGAGGGCGAGATGCAGTCGCTGGCCGACATGGTCGGGGAAGAAACGCTGTTTGCGCGCACCGGCGGCGCACCGTCGCTGGCGATCGGCATCGCCCATATCTTTTCCAGCAGCCTCGGCGGCGAGCGCATGATGGCCATCTGGTATCACTTCGCCATCATGTTCGAGGCGCTCTTCATCCTGACGGTGCTCGATGCGGGTAGCCGCGTGGGGCGTTTCGTCCTTCAGGATCTGCTCGGTCACTTCTGGAAGCCGCTGGGGCGCACCGGCTGGTATCCGGGGGTGGTCCTGACGGCCTTTCTGATCGTGGCGGGCTGGGGGTATTTCCTCTATCAGGGCGTCACGGATCCGCTCGGAGGCATCAACAGCCTGTGGCCTCTGTTCGGCATCGCCAACCAGCTGCTGGCGGCCGTCGCTCTGTGCGTCGCCACGACGATTCTGATCAAGATGAACAAGGTGCGCTACCTGTGGGTGACTCTGGTTCCGATGCTGTGGCTGGTCGTCGTCACCCAGACGGCGGCCGCGCAGAAGATGTTCCATCCGGACCCGCGCATCGGCTTCCTCGCCGAGGCCGATCGGCTGAGCACCCTGCTGCAGGACGGCGGCATGGCGCCCGAGAAGGCTGCCGAGGCGCGGCGCCTGGTCTTCAATAACCGGCTGGATGCGGCCGTCACCGGTCTTTTTGCGCTTCTGGTTCTGGTGATCGTCGCCGATTCGATGCGCGAGTGGCTGGCGATCCTGCGCCGCCGGAAGGTCGCCGTGCTTCACGAGGCGGAGTATGTCGTCTCGGACCTGGAGGATGATTGAATGAAATGGCTGCGTGAACTGCGGCGCATCCTGGAGCTGGTCGGCGGCGCGGGCGACTACGCGCGCTATTGCGAGCACCTGCGCTCGAGGCACCCGGGGTGCCGGCTGCCGAGCGCCGGGGAGTTCTACCTGGACAGGCTGCGGGAGAGGTACAGCCGCCCGACCCGCTGCTGCTGAAAAAGGCGGCCCGGCCGGGACCCGAGGCACACCCGGATCGCGATCAGGTCCCGATGTGCAGCTCGATGCCGCGCATGTCCTGGAACGACTCGGTCATGTAGCGCTTCAGCTTCCCCACGAGCTTTTTTTCCGCGACGCGCACGGCCTCGCGTGTGATGCCGTAGCGGTCGGCGATCTGCTGCAGGGTTTCCGGCTCCTCGGCGATCAGGCGGTTGCGCAGGATGACCTTTTCGCGCTCGGACAAAGTTTCGGCGAACTCGGCGAATTTTTTCTCCAGCATCTCCCGGAACTCGCCCTGGGCGATCTTTTCGTCGACGCTCTGCTCCATCAACTGCAACGTGTCGGCGACGCGCACCTCGCCGTCCTCGCTGAGCGGCGCGTCGAGGGAGATGTCCGGGCCGGTCATGCTCTGCTCCACGTCGATGATCTCGCTTTCATCGACACCGAGATTGCGCGCCAGCAACTGCGCCGTCGGCGTGATCCCCCGGGCCTCGAGCTCGCGCTTCTCGCGATTGAGGTTCATGAGGATCTTGCGGCGCGTGTTGGTCGTTCCGACCTTCACCAGTCTGGCATTGTCCAGGAGGAACTTGATGATGTAGGCCTTGATCCACCAGGCGGCGTACGTTTGCAGGCGCGTGCCGCGGTAAGGGTCGAAACGCCGGACCGCCTGCAGCAGCCCGACGTTGCCCTCCTGGATCAGATCGAGCAGATTGCGGTAGACCTTGTGGTACATGAGGGCGATTTTCACCACCAGCCTGAGGTTGGCGGTCACCAGGCGGTAGGCGGCCTCGTGATCGCCCCCCCGGCGATAGCGTACCGCCAGGTCGTGCTCTTCCTCGCGGCTCAGCGGCTTGAACTTGCTGATTTCCCAGAGGTAGCGCCGCAGCGGATCGTAGCGCGCGAGCTTGTGCGCCTCGGGATCCAGTTCGACGCTCTCCTCGAGCAGCGCCCGCACCGCGCGCTCTTCGCGGAATACTTCGGCCGGCTGTTCCTCGAACGTGCTCTCCTCGTTCATGGCGTGGCCCTGATGCATTATACGGGACCATGGAAAGGCAGACAATCGGGCGTGCTCTTCATAACGCTTACATCGGGGCAGCCGCCTGATTTACAATCGGGTGCGCCGGCGCAAGCGGCAGCGCTTATCGAGGGGTGACCCGAGGGAGAGCCTATGGAATGGAAAGACCTGGAGAAGATGACGATCGTCAAGCTGCGCGAGGAGGCCCTGAAGTATCCCGACAGGATCACGAGCGTACGCGCCAAGGACAAGGATCAACTGATGACCGAGCTGGCCGCGGTACTGGGCATCGAGAAGCCGCACACCGCGTTTACCGCCGGCGTGGTGCAGACCAAGGAGCAGCTCAAGCACAGAATCCGCGAATTGAAAGGCCGGCGCGATCGTTTGCTCCAGGCGCAGGATCGCAAGGAGCTCAAGCTGGTGCGGCGCGAGATCCATCGCCTTAAGCGGCAGATCCGCAAGATCGAGGAGGAGGCGGCACGCAAGGTGCGGGCCTGAAGTGCGCGCAGGCTTGTCGCGGCCGTTCCCCGGCGGTATGCTTTCGCTCCCGGCCGGGGCGGGGCGCCGCAACCCCGCACGCAGCCGGTGCGACAGACGAGGACCTGCTTCCATGGCATGCAGAATCATGAGCTACGGCGCCACCGATATCGGCCTCAGCCGGCGCGTCAACCAGGACAGCTTCCTGGCCGACGATGCCATGGGGCTGTACGTGGTCGCCGACGGCATGGGAGGTCACAGCGGCGGCGAGGTGGCCTCGAAGATGGCCGTCGATGTCATCCGTTCCTTCGTTCAGCTGAACCGCCACGGCGACGGCGGATCGTGGCCCTACGGAATCCTGCCGGAACTCTCCTACGGCGGAAACGTGCTGCGGACGGCGATCATGCTAGCCAATGCCAGGGTGTACGAGGAGGCGGGCAAGCGCGCCGAGCTGGCGGGCATGGGCACGACCATCGTGGCGGCGGTCGTCGAAAGCGATCTGCTGACCGTCGGCAGCGCCGGCGACAGCCGTGTCTACCATATTCGCGGCGACCGCATCCGCCAGCTTACGACCGACGACTCCTGGGTGCAGAGCGCCCTGGAGAGGGGCGTGTTGCGCCGGGACGAGATGCGCGATCACGTCATGCGCAACGTGATCACCAAGGCTGTGGGAACGAATCCCGAGATCGAACCGCGCATACTCGAAGAACCGCTCGAGCCCGGCGATTATTGTCTGCTGTGCTCCGACGGATTGCACGGCCTGGTCGGCGATCCCGAAATTCTCGAAACCGTGCGCGCGGCCGGCGATGATCTCGCCAAGGCGGTGACCGGGCTGATCGCGGCGGCCAACGCCGCCGGCGGGAAGGACAACATCACGGCCGTGCTGCTCAGCTGCCGGCGCTAGCCTTCCGGCATCCGGTGCCTCGAGGCTGTCGCAAAGCCGGCGATCCTCTGCCGCCCCTCCGGGGCTTGCGGGATCGATACGCTCCTTTCCGGGGGTTCGCCTGCGGCTCACCCCCGGCTACCCGCTCAGGGCCCCTGCCGGGGCCGCGTCAGTGCCGGAGGCACGGCAGCTGGTAGCTCCGGGTGAGCCGAAGG
>Ga0209102_1000720_pt1 | contig 20552 bp, 18 predicted proteins | sample ConPoolayeHmetaG_FD_185483 | JGI IMG/M metagenome (GOLD analysis project Ga0209102, IMG submission 185483) | Hot spring microbial mat communities from California, USA to study Microbial Dark Matter (Phase II) - Cone Pool mat layer H metaG... ...
AAGATTTTCAACCACGCCCAAGGTGGCTCCTCCAACAGCCGCGCCCGGCAGACTGGTCATTCCCCCCAAGACTGCGGAAGCAAAAGCTTTCATTAAAGGATCCATCATCATCGGCGGGTCTAAAACCGTAAGGGCGGCAATGAACATACCGGCTACGGCACCAATAAAAGAACTAAGGGCCCAGGTAAAAGAAAATATGCGCTTGGTCCGAATCCCCATTAAGCGCGCTACTAAACGGTTTTGTTGCGTAGCGCGCATAGCTGTGCCCAGCCTTGTATACTGGAAAAAGAAGAAGAGTATACCCATCAAAAGAAGACAGATAATGATAGTCCAAAAATTAATCTTGCTGATTACCAATCCTCCAAAATTATAGGTTTCGAATCCAGAAATAGGAAAGGGCATAGAGCGTTGGTCTGGCCCGAATTTCCATCCAGCAATGCCCATGAGTATCATCTCAAACCCGAGAGTAATTATTATTAAACCGATAACCGTGGGATCTTTCGCCGGCCTGAGGAAAGCAAATTCCAAAAAGGCTCCCAAGGCAGCAGCAAATAATAATGTTAAAGTCAAAGCCACCGGAAAAGACAAATGATAACTTTCTAACAAAACAAAGGCTATAAATGAACTAATCATAGCCATTTCACCCTGGGCAAAATTAAGGACTTCCGATGTCTTATAGATTATAACCATAGCCAGAGCTAACAGGGCATAACAAAACCCCACCGCCAGACCACTGATAATTAATTGGGCAAGCATTTATCCTCCTTATTAATATCGTAAGGAGCGAGAGCGTGAGGCGTAAATTTATTTGTCTTTACCACCTTGCGCTCTCGCACCTTGCGCCTTACGTTTCTTAAAATGGATAAGTCTTCCAATACTTTTTAATGCGCAACCAGATGCCGAAAATGCCTAAGGGTTCGAAGATCACAATAAAAATCATTATCAATCCATAAACAATAATGGCTACATTAGAAATACCCCCCATAGACATATATTTTTCAGAAAAACTTACTAACCAAGCACCCAGGCCAGGTATATCCTGAATAGCTTGTAATTTGACATCAAGATAAGTCATCAAAGCGGCCCCGGCGATAGAACCCATTATTGATCCTACCCCACCGACCACGACCATGGCTAAAAAAGTGATTGACATAATAATATGAAAGCCCTCTGGGTTAATGAAGCCCAAAATAAAAGCATAAAGTCCGCCCGCTATTCCGGTATAAAAAGCCGAAACGGCGAATGAAAGGGTTTTGTAATAGCTAAGGTTAACGCCCATGGTCTGAGCAGCTACATCACTATCGCGGATAGCTATAAATGCTCTTCCTACCTTAGTCTTGAAAAGTTTGATCGCTGCTATGGTCAATAGGATGCCGATAAAAAGAATAAGATAATAGTAATGAAAATCCTTTAACGGCGTGTCCCAAAGATAAAGTTTGGGCGCTTGCATGCCCATCCGCCCCCCAAAAAGTTCCATGTGCTTGATAGTCGTAGTCGTAGCCATCCCAAAACCCATGGTGGCAATGGCTAAATAAGGTCCCTCCAATCTCAATGAGGGTAGACCAAGAAGAAAGCCAAATCCGGCGCAAATGAAAGCAGCCATGGGCAACGCCAAAACAAAAGGAATCCCTAATTTAGTAATAAACATAACAGTCGTGAAAGCGCCGATGGCAAAAAATCCGGCATGCCCCAAAGATATCTGTCCTGTATAACCTACCAGTATATTCAAGCCGATGGTCACTATACAATGAATGATGATCAAGTTGAGCAAGTAAATTGAAATTCCTAATAAATGGGTCTTAGCCACAATCCAGGGCAGAAAAATAAGGAAAGCTAAAAAAATTAAAGAACTGATCAAGACGGTTTTGCTTTTAAAAAGCTCAATATCTTCATAATATGATCTTTTAATGTCCACGGTAACCTCTTTCCGCGTAAAGAATAAAAGGAGAAGCGAATTGATTCTATCTTTTTTTGAAATAAATTTGCAACATTTTTTTGATTTGACTTTTAAATTAGCCCATGCTAATAAAATCGTCAAACAAAAAAGGGGGGAGGGTGTATGGGCTACAAAGAAGTTTACGAGGCCAGACCATGGTTGAAATTTTATCCGACCGGCGTTCCTGACCAAGTCCCTGTTCCGGAAAGATCATTGGCCGAAATTTTTGATGAGGTAACTGCTCGCTATGGGGGAAAAACAGCCCTTATCTTTTATGGACGAAAAATCAGCTTTCAAGAGCTCAGGGATCAGGTTGACCGTATGGCCGCTGCTTTACATGATCTAGGCATAAAAAAAGGAGAACGCGTAGCCCTTTATCTCCTCAACAGCCCCCAATATGTCATCTCTTATTTTGCCATTTTAAAGAATGGCGCGACCGTAACGCCCATCAGCCCTGTTTATACGAGTGTGGAAGTAAAATATCAGCTTGCGGATAGCGAAGCCAAATATATCATCTGCCAAGATATCCTTTATGAAAATGTGGAAAAGACTAATTTCCCCTTGCAAGAAATAATTGTCACTAATATCGGCGAATATCTCCCCCCCTTGAAGAAGCTTTTGGGTAAGAGTCTTTTTGGTCGAATATCGCGGGAAATGGAACTCCCTACTCCGGAAATTAAAGAACAACCAGGACTGCACCATTTCCAGAGTTTGTTGAAAAAATACTCTCCCCGAGCCCCAGAAGTTCAAATTAATCCCCGTCAAGATTTGGCTTGTCTTCCCTATACTGGAGGTACGACAGGTTCACCCAAAGGAGCAATGCTCAGTCATTACAATCTCATTGCCTGCGGTACGCAAACCCAGATTTTCTGGCCCATCTTTGAAGAAGGGAAAGAAACTGTTTTAGCTTTTCTTCCTTTCTACCACATTTACGGCCAGGTAGTGGTCATGCTTAATGGGTTAAGCTATGGTTCCACTTTGGTTCTTTTTACCACTCCGGACCTGGAGAAAATTTTGGAGGCCATAGAAAACTACAAAGCTTCAATATTTTATGGCGTGCCTACCATGTATGAATATCTAAAAGAATACGATAAAACTGACCGGGTTAACTGGAAGCGCTTAAAAATGATCACTTGTGGGGCGGATACTCTCCATGAATCAACAGTTAGGGATTGGGAAAGAAAGACGGGTACCCGAATTTTAGAGGGCTATGGCCTTACGGAATGCAGCGCCGTTTCCCATACCAATCCTTATGGTCGACCCAAGACAGGTTCATTTGGCGTTCCCTTACCAAATATAAAGGCGGCGATTATCGACCCAGAAAAAGATGAATTTCTGCCCGTGGGTGAGATTGGCGAACTCATCCTCCACGGCCCAAATGTCATGCAGGGTTATTGGAAAAAACCAGAAGAGACAAAGAACCAATTAATCGAGATTGAAGGAGAGACCTGGCTACGCACAGGGGATTTAGTTAAAATGGACGAGGAAGGGTACTTTCATTTTTATGATCGGAAGAAAGATTTAATTAAGTACAAAGGTTACTCCGTCTTTGCCAAGGATATCGAAGAAGTTCTTTATGCCCATCCGCAAATAAAAGCAGCAGGAGTAATTGGTGTTCCTGATCCGAAAGTTGGTCAACTTATAAAAGCTATGGTTGTTTTGCAGCCCGAGGCCAGAGGGAAAATTTCGGAAGAAGAAATCATTAAATATTGCGAAGAAAGATTAGCCCATTATAAGGTCCCCAAGATCGTGGAATTCCGCGGGGAGCTTCCCAAAACTGACGTTGGCAAAATATCGCGCCGGGAGCTTAGAGAAGAATCTTTGGAGAGTTAAATGAATCAACCTTTTTTAGAAGTCTATCAGCTCAGCAAACATTTTGGAGGTTTGGCCGCCGTAAATAACGTTAGCTTCCAAATGAGCCGGCACGAAATGGTGGGCCTAATCGGGCCAAATGGCGCAGGTAAGACTACCCTCCTCCGCCTGATTATGGGTATCCTAAGGCCAGATGCTGGGACTATTAAATTTAAGGGTAAAAATATTACCGGCTGGCCTACTTGGGAAATTGTCAACCAAGGAATCGCTGGTACTTTTCAAACTACCCGACCATTCCGCAGATTACCTATCATCGCCAATGTAATGGTACCCTGTCTTTCTCCTCGGGCTATGAAAAGGGGAGAGTGGGTTAAAAAAATTGAAGCTAAAGCTCTGGACGCTTTAGAGTTTGCCGGCATTTCTGACTTAGCACGCGAACGCGCTTCGTCTCTTTCCCATGGAGATTTGAAGCGTTTGGAAATTGCCCGCGCCATAGCTACTGATCCGGAATTGCTTCTCTTAGATGAACCTTTTGGCGGGCTGAATCCTGCGGAAACGGACTTGCTGGCCAAATCTATAAAACGTTTGCACAAAGGAGGAAGGTTTGGTCGTTTGCATAGCGAAGGCCCAGCCATGATTATAATCGAGCATAAACTGCAAGAGCTTATGAAGATTGTTGATCGTGTTATTGTGCTTCATTTTGGAGAAATTATCGCGGATGGTCCGCCCCAAGAAGTGGTCAAAAACCCCCGCGTCGTTGAGGCTTATATCGGGGAGGAGGTAATCTAAGTGCTCTTAGAAGTAAAAAATCTGCGGGTATGCTATGACACAGCTACCATCCTTAATGGGGTGAGTCTGGAAGTAAACCAAGGCGAATTGGTAAGTGTGGTTGGCCCCAACGGTGCGGGTAAGACCACCATGCTGCGGGCTATCACGGGGCTGGTGCGCTGGGAAAGAGAAACATTGCGTGGATCAAAATACGGAGATATAACTATCGAAGGAACCGTTGAATTTCAAGGGGAGCGCATTGACCACCTTCCGGCGCATGAAATATCTCGCCGCGGCTTAATTCTTTGCCCCGAAAGAAGGCGTCCATTTCGAGAAATGAGTGTCTTAGATAATTTAAAAGCTGGAGCTTATCTTTTAAAAGACGATGCGGAATTTAAAAAAAATTTAGAAAAAATTTACGCCGTTTTTCCGGTACTCAAGGAGAGAGAAAAACAGATATCCGGAACTCTTTCGGGTGGCGAGCAGCAGATGCTGGCCATTGGCCGGTCCTTAATGTATCGGCCGCAACTACTTTGTATCGATGAGCCTTCTACCGGGCTGGCCCCTTTGATCCGTAAAGAACTTTTCACGCGCATCAAAGAAATTCAAATCTCAGGAATACCAGTTCTCTTAGTTGAGCAGGATGTGAGTTCCGCCTTCCGTCTTTCCACCAGAAATTATGTTCTCTCCCAAGGAAAGGTTGTGGCCTCGGGGACGAGCGAGCTTCTTTTGCAGGATGAAGCCATAAGGAAGACATATTTAGGACTTTAATTTTTTCTCCCTTTTCCTTTACTCCAGTTCCGCAAAACAGACTCGGCAATTTTCTCGCCATCCAGCATTTTTAATCTTGCAGCGGGGACACTCTTTTTCCATTCGCTCGCGGATCCAGGTAGTTATTCCTTCAGGCATATAGAGCAGGATAAGCACGACGATTAGAGCAAATAAAAGAATCCTTATCTCGGGCAAGATGCGCAAAAATTCCATAAGGGGAAAGAGAATAAAAACGCCCACCATAGGACCATAAATTGTAGCTACCCCTCCGAAGATAGCCCAGATGATGGCCTGAAAAGAAAGGGCCACTTCTAAAGTAGAGGGGCCAGCTATTTTCATGAAATGCGTATAAATTCCTCCGGCCAGGCCTGCAAAAAGGCCGCTCAAAGAAAAGGCAATTAATTTATACCGCGTGGTATTGATCCCAGAAGCTCTAACGGCAATCTCATCTTCGCGAATGGCATGCAAAATAATACCCGTCTTAGAAGTAGCTATCTTCCACATAATTAATCCCAAACCGATCATAAGACCTACGCAGATATAATAAGTCATCACCCGGGAACGGGCTAAAGGAGCAATCCCTGAAACGCCCAATTCTCCACCAGTAATTTGGGGAATAGTAAAAACCACTCCCATAAGAATAATAGGAAAAGCCAGAGTAGCTAAGGCTAAATAGGGGCCGCGCAACCGCAGGCAGGGAATCCCCACGGCTAATCCGGCGACCACCGCCATAAGGGCCCCCAAAGGAACCGTGGCCCAGGGTGGTAAGCCTATATGCAAATTTAACAATGCGGAAGTGTAAGCAGCCACTCCAAAAAACAAAGCATGGCCAAAATTAACTTGTCCAGTAAATCCAGAAAGAAGGTCCCAGCTCGCGGCAAAAATAGCAAAAATAGAAGAAAATATTATTATCCGCAGAAGGTAAGGATCATCCATAATTAAAGGGAGAAGCAACAAAAAAATACAGAAGAAAAAAACAATGATGCGGCCAGGAAGAATAAAGATTTCTTTCTCCAAGAATTGCCAAATCCGCGGCAGGAAAAAAATTTTACCCATTTCTATCTCTCCTCTTCGAAAACGACGCCGAATAATCCCTCAGGACGAATTAATAGCACAATGATCATAACGGAAAGAGAAAGAGCCCCTTTGAGAAACGCACCTAAAGGTATTAAAAAGACCACTAAAGTTTCGGAAAATCCTAAGATGAAAGCTCCCAAGAAACTTCCTTTGACTGAACCTAATCCTCCCAACACTACCACTGCCAATATCATGACCAAGGGATGGAGCCACATATAGGGTTCGACTACGAAAAGGGGGGCTATCAAAGCTCCCGCAATAGCCGCCATAGCCACCGCAATGGCCATGGTGATCATAGCCACCTGATTTACATTCATGCCCATTAGATTAGCCACTTCTCTATCCTGGGCGGTCGCCCGAATAGCTATGCCCAATTTAGTCCGAAACAAAATCTCCCAAGTGATCATAAGTACAGCAAAAACAACGATTAAAGTCAGTAGGTGTTGAATACTTACGCGCACGCCGGCGAATTCCAAAAAGCCAGGAAACAAGCTAGGATTCCCGCGGAAATGACCGCCAAAGATGATCAGCATCAATTCTTGAAAAACCATGGCCACGGCGATGGTGACAATCATAACAGTTATTTCATGTTCTCTGATTGGCTCTATGGTTAATTTATAAGTCACCACGCCAATAATAGGAACCAAAATGACCGTGAGAAGAATGGAGACAAATGGGTGCAAGCCTAAGCGAGTCGAAAAAGTAAAAATGAAATAGGCGGCGAGCATGTAAAAAGCAGTATGCGCTATATTGACAATTCTCGCTACCCCGAAAATCAAGGAAAAACCAATGGCCAGCAGAGCGTAAACGCCCCCATTAATCAGACCATTTATCAGAATATTTTCCAACATTGATTTCTAACTCCTTCGTTCTCCCGCGAGAGATATTTTATTCTAAAATCTGCCCTTCCCTCTCTGAGAGTAGCTCACTATGGTAAGAAAGGGCCGTAGGCAGGCCTGAATCAAAAAGCAGCCGCCAGAGAAGAAGGTTTTCAAATCCCCCTAGCGCTTTTCTGCCACGGGCGGGCGGATTGCTAAAGCAAGCATGATGATTAAGCTTCTAAATCCGGCCACCCTTAGGGAAGATCCACTGCCTCATAATTCGGTATAAAGGCCTGCCTCTGCTCCCTTTACCAAAAGTTATTAATCGGAGCAATTAAATATTTACAGCTATCACTCTTATCTTACGCCGTGGTCTGGCTTTATGGAGTTTTCCAAATGAAATTTTGTCGTAATTACACATAAGAAATAAAAGCAAATGCGGCAAGGGACAAGCCCTTGCCCTACGTTTGAGATTTTTTTAATTTCTCGTAGGGCAAGCCCTTGGGGCTTGCCGAACCACGCCTTAAGATGTCGTTTATTTTATGCTCCCATTAATAGCTATTTAAGAAAAAAGGGGGAGCGATGTAAAGAAAGATCCAGATTTTACTTTTTCTTATATTTCTCAACCACCCAGGGCGGGATTATATATTTAACAGTCCCTTTATACATGACCCCTTCCCACCCATCGGGCCAAACACATTTTAATTCGCCATTTTGCCACTGAGTGCCTATGCCTGTGTAATTTTTAGGCCCAAAGGGCACATCATGGTCTTTGGTAAAAATTCCCCGACCCGAAGTTCCCACATATTCTGTCGTTTCCATTATGGAAACTAATTTGTCTGCATCTAAGCTTCCTGCCTTCTCCATAGCTTGAGCCAAAATATAAATAGCATCATAAGTCGCCGCCGTATAAGCGGGGAATTCTCCCGCCTTCTTTACAAAAGCATCATAGAACGCAATTGTGCGCGGAGTCATTTCTGCTCTGGCCCAAGTATTCATGGTCATCTCATAATTTCCTAATCCGGCCGTAGCTTCCCAAAAACCTTTTTTCTGAGCCTCTACATTGATGCCCACTGAGGCCGCAGGAATCTTCAGCTCCCCCCACTTTTTGGCATAAGGAATACCTACTGGCCCAGAGAAAGAAGTAAATATTATATTTGCTCCGGAAGCATTTATCGCTGATAATTCGGCAGTTACATCAGTAGCCACTGCCGAGGGACGCCATTCCCCTACAATCTCCATCCCCATCTTGGGTAAATTTTGTTTAGCTGAGGCCACAATGGGATCTGCCCAAACAGCTTTCTCAGCAATTACAGCCACTTTTGGTTTAAGGCCCAATTCTTGCCCCATAACCTTAGCCACCATAGCCAAAAGAAGGAAATCTACTTTCCCTAAATAAATTGAGTTAAGAGGAGATACACGGAACCAGTATTTATATTTGTTGTAATCTTTGGCCACTCTGGTGCAAAGTTCCGGATGGGCGGCTCCGCAACCCATAAAAATCTTCTTATAATCCATGGCTACGTCCTGCATGGCGAAAACTGCTTCAGTCCGGAATCCGCCCACTAGAAAATCAACTTTATCCCGGGTAATCGCTCTTTCTACAGCACTGGCCGCATCTGGAACGCTTAAAATTTCGTTAGTATCAACTTTTACTAGTCTTATGGGCCGTTTTGTATTCCCCACTAAAACACCGCCCTTAGCATTAATCTCATCCCTGGCTAACTCAGCTCCCCACCAATGATGCTGGCCCTGCACAAAGGCCATGGGCCCAGCCACCCCAATTTTAATCTCCTGGCCGCAGACCAGAGAAAAAGAAATAAATAAAATTAAAAAAACTAATGCTAATCCTCCTAATCCCTTTTGCCAACTTTTCATCATCCATGACCTCCTTCCTATAGTTTTTTGCCGTAAATTAACTCTTTCCTCTTTTATATATTCTTATCTGGATGAAAATTTTTTTCCAGATAAGTTTCCAAGTGGAACAGGTTAATTACATCTTCTCGATTATAATGCAGGAGGAGTTGGAGAGCTTCTTCGTCTTTATAAAACCGATAACGCTCCCAAAGGCGCATAGCTTCTATCCCGTCAATCCCCTTGGTCTCCCGGGCTATGCCTAACTGCTCCTCTACCCTTTTCAGTCCGCCAAATAAGTTTCTTTGCCAACAATCATACATTAAATCCCGACAGGCAAAATACTTGGCCAGATCTAATCTAAGCGCTTTTTTTATAACTGGCAAATCAAAGCGGCTGCCATTGTATGTGCGCAAAGAGGAGACACCAGTTAAAGCATTCCAAAGATTGGACCAATTTACTTCCTCCCCAATGAGCTGAATAAGCCGATGCGGTGGAATAAAAATGCCAATTACGGTAATTTCACCTTCAAATGAGGTCTCAATATCTAAGTAGGCTTTCATCCAGAACTAATCCTTTTATTTGCTTTAGCCGAAAATTTTTTCTATAATTTGTTTTGATTCTATTATTTTTCATAACCATGAAAAACAACTTTTCGGCTCATTTTCTTCTGCAGGAACTGGAAAATCTCGCCTGCCAACTGGGAATTGAGGTACATTACGAAAACCTAAGTGACGAGGAGCTCTCTTTACATAGCGGCGCTTGTAAACTTTTTGGCCGCTCTCTAATTATTATTGATGCGCGCTGCCCGATATTTGTAAAAGCTCAGCTTTTAGCTCGCGAATTAGGCAAATATGATTTAGAAAATTTTTATATCGTGCCTCGAGTTCGGGAATATATCGCTCTTCATTCATCTGGTTTGGAAAAAAATCTTCCCCAGATATAGAGGTAAATTCCTAAACCAAAGAACAACAACCAGATCAATTGCCAGGTTAGAGAAATATCTTTGTTTTTTACTATCATAAGCAGCACACTGCCGCATAAGATAATAACTCCCGAAAAGACTCTTTGGCGGTTAATATTTGCCCGATTTTTGGACATTTTAGAAATGATTATATCTGGCTCTTTAAAATTTAAACTGATTTTTACCAAAATTTGAGAATATGTCAATAGAAATAAAAGCGGGGCTGTAATCCAGAGCTGAAGGCTGAGTAACATGTAAGAATCTTTATTTCTTCCTGTTTCGGAGAGTAAGACTTTATGAATGGCCAAATTCGCCAAGGGCTGCCGCATAAATCTGATCTATTATCCATCTCGCAATTTGATAACTCCCCCTCTCCCCCCTCTTAAGTTAAGAGGTGGAAAAATGGTGTTATTATTACTCGGAGCAATTAATTATTTAAACTTATGCCCCTCACCCTCCCATCTCCCCATGCTTGGGGAGAGGGTTAGGGTGAGGGGTTGAAAACGGCGGATGTCATATATTTAATGCTCTCATTAATAATGGGAGCATAAAATAAACGACATCTTAAGGCGTGGTTCGGCAAGCCCCAAGGGCTTGCCCTACGAGAAATTAAAAAAATCTTAAACGTAGGGCAAGGGCTTGTCCCTTGCCGCATTTGCTTTTATTTCTTATGTGTAATTACGGCACAATTTCATTGGGGAAACTCGATAAAGCCAGACCACGGAGTAAGATAAGAGTGATAACTGTAAATATTTAATTGCTCCGATTAATAAGTTATGAGGAGTAGGAGGGATTAATCTGCCCTTGAGACTGGTTCGTAATGGGGAGAGGGAGGAAGGTCATTAAAAACTATGGATAGGCAGTTAATAGGAAGAATACCTTTTTTCTCCTTTCTGTGTTATAAAGATAAATAACTCTTGCAGAAAGGAAAGGTAAAAGATGATCGATCTACGCAGTGATACAGTAACTAAACCAACTCCAGCCATGCGCCAGGCCATGATGGCTGCGGAGGTGGGTGATGATGTTTTCGGAGAAGATCCTACGGTCAATGCTTTGCAAGAAAAAGCGGCTCAGCTTCTTGGTAAAGAGGCGGCCATTTTTGTAGCCTCGGGCACTATGGCCAACCAGCTCTCGATCAAGGCTCATACGCAGCCAGGGGATGAGGTAATAATTGAGGCCGGGTCCCATGCCATGAACTTTGAAGGCGGGGCTGGCGCAGTCTTATCAGGAGTACAGTTCTTCGGTATCCCCGGCAATAGAGGAATAATTGATGTGGCCCAGGTGGAAGCAGCTATTCGCCCTGATGATGCCCATTTTCCAGTCAGCCGGTTAATAATTATTGAAAATACCCACAATCGAGGTGGGGGAACGGTTTTCCCTTTATCTAAGATTTTGGAGATTCGCGAATTGGCGAATAGACGAGGCCTACGGATGCATATGGACGGAGCCCGCCTCTGGAATGCCTGTGTAGCTGCGGGCATCTCTCCTGCCCAGTATGCTGCTCCTTTTGACTCGATCTCGGTATGCCTTTCTAAAGGCCTAGGCTGCCCAGCAGGTTCATTGGTCGTTGGTTCAAAAGATTTTATTAAGAGAGTGCATCGTCTGCGCAAGATGGTCGGGGGCGGAATGAGACAAATAGGCTTCCTGGCGGCCGCGGGGATATACGCTCTTGATCATCATATTGAGCGTCTGGAAGAAGACCATCGCAAGGCGAAAAGGCTAGCCCATGGATTGGCTGAAATAAAAAACATAAAGATCAACCCAACAGAAGTGGAAACTAATATTTTATACTTCGATGTCTCCCCCGCGGAAAAAACCGCCCAGGAAGTAGTTTTAGCTTGTCGCCAAAAAGGTGTCCTCCTGCACGCCACGGGAAAAACCCGGATACGCTGCGTAACTCATCTGGACGTCTCTTTTGCCGATATTGATCACGCTCTCCAAGTATTTGACCAAGTAATGCGGGGGTAATCTTTGTTAAAATACATTCTTTTTGACTTAGATAACACTCTTTATCCCAAATCTTTGGGCATCTTTGACTTAGTGATTGAAAGGATCCGCAATTACATGGAAGTGCGTATGGGCTTTGAAAAAAACTTAGCTCAGCGTCTGCGGGAGGAGTATATCCGTCAATACGGGTCGACGTTACGCGGCTTGATGATCCATTATCATATTGATCCCCAGGATTATTTGGAATATGTCCACGATGTGGGCGTAGAAAAAAAACTTTCTCCCCACCCGGCTTTGGCTCAACTATTAGAATCAATTCCTTTGGCTAAGGGCATCTTTACGAGTGGCCACCTTCCTCATGCCCAAAAAGTTCTGCGCTGCTTGGGTGTAGAAGAATTCTTTTCCCAAATCTTTGATATAATTTTTACTAATTACATCCCCAAACCTAACCCAGAACCTTATCGGCAAATCTTGAACTTCCTCAACCTGCCAGGAGAGGAATGCATGCTCATAGAGGATTTGGTGCCTAACCTTGTTCCAGCTAAAGAAATGGGCATGACTACTGTTCTGGTCGGCCACTCTGGTAATCTGGCCAATGGAATAGTAGATTACGAAATTAACGACATTTTAGAATTGCCGCAAGTGTTAATCAATTTCCTTTAACCATCAGGCCACGCGCTCAATTAAACATTCTTCCAAAATACCTAATCCCTTGGCCAATTGGTCGTCAGTAACCACTAGCGGGACAAGGAGACGAATTATATTGCTATAAGCGCCCGCCGTGATGAGAATCAAACCCTTTTCATAACAACGCTGCACAATAGCTTTGGTTAAATCACCGTTGGGTTGGGGATTCTTTTTATCCACCACGATCTCTATGGCGTTCATCGCTCCCAAACCCCTAACATCTCCAATATAGGGAATTTTTTCTTTAAAAGAGCAAAGCTTATCCATGATCTTCGGGCCAATTTCCGCGGCCCGGGCGACTAAGTTCTTTTCTCTAAAAATTTTCAAAACAGCTAAACCAGCTTGACAACAAACTGGGTTGCCCCCAAAAGTCCCCCCTAAACCGCCACTTTCCACCGCATCCATTATCTCGGCCTTACCAGTAACTCCAGCCAAAGGCATGCCCGCTGCCAAAGATTTAGCCGTGATCACTATATCCGGTTCCACTCCCCAATGCTCAAAGGCAAACATCTTCCCGGTCCGTCCAAAACCGGTTTGAATTTCATCCACGACAAATACTATGCCCCTCTCCTGACAAATCTGCTGCAACCTATTTAGATATCCCGGAGGAGGAACAATAAAACCGCCTTCTCCCTGAACTGGCTCTACTATTAACGCTGCTATAGATTCAGGAGCTGCGTATAGGTCAAAAAACTTCTTACCGATAAATTCTGCACAATAAAGGTCACATGCCGGATAATTTAAGTTATAAGCGCAGCGATAACAATAAGCATAGGGGACCCGATAAACTTCGGGCACAAATGGCCAAAACCCATATTTTAAATATTTTACCTTACTCGATAAACTCATAGTCAAGGCTGTGCGCCCATGAAAGGCATTCTCGAAACAAATCACCCCCGGCCTTTTCGTATAATATTTGGCTATCTTAATGGCGTTTTCTACCGCTTCGGCCCCACTGTTTAAAAACATAGTCTTCATGGGGGTTCCCTTGGAAATCAGCCCATTCAGCTCTTTGGCTAAAGCAACATAAGGCTCATACATCTGCACCATAAAACAGGTGTGGATATATTTATCAGCCTGGGCGCATATAGCCGCTACTACTTCTTCTGGACAATGACCTACGTTCAGCACGCCGATGCCCGAGGTAAAATCCAAATATTCTTTTCCTTCCACATCGCGGGCCACCGTGCCTTTAGCTTCCGCTACCACAGCGGGCAGTAACTGATTTAATCCTCGCGGCACATTTTCTTGCCGTAATTTAATAAGCTCCTCTTTTTTCACTGATCTTCTCCTTTCAATATTTCAACCTCTTTCCCCTTTGATAATAGGGAAGGCAATATTATTTTTCTTTAGCCCTTGGCGACCAGGGCGGAATAATCCAAGGAAAAGCCTGCCCTTTATTGTATGCTCGCAAAGGCCCTTTATAAGGGAAAAGAGCTGCTGTTCCTCCTGTATGTGAAAAAACTAGGCCATCATCTTTCTGAAAATAGCCTTGCCGACAAAGACTAATTAAACAAGCCATAGCCGAAGCCGTGTATACCGGATCAAGATAAATCCCTTCCGTTTCGGCTAATATTTTAATGGCCTCAGCCTTAGCCTCATTCATAAAGCCATAACCTTCCCCGGCATATTGATCATAGACGATAATATCTTCCTTGCTGATCTTGAGGTCTAATTTCAAAAAATTTAGAGTATCGGAGATAATGCGGCTGACGTTCTCCGTGGCCTCATCCTTTGATCGTGAACCAGTAGTTGAGCCAATTATTTTAATGCCCGTACTAAAGGTCTTAGCTCCTATAATTAGGCCAGCCTGAGTTCCCCCAGAACCCGTAGCATGGACCAAATAATCAATTTTCCATCCTTTCTCCACTATTTGGTTATATAACTCCAACATATAATTTACGTGCCCCACGACTCCCAAAGGGGTGGATCCAGTGTTCAGCAGCCGTACCGGCTTATGACCAGCCTTCTTTAAATCAGCCATTATTTTTTCTTCTAAATCTGCCGTTTTTTCTCCCTTAACTACTTTAATCTCCGCTCCGCATAAAAACTGGAGAAGATGATTACCATCGTAGTCTTCTGGATCATAGTTATCTTTAGGACCGGTTTTAACCAAAACCACTGGCAATCCCAACTTCCGGGCAGCCGCTGCTGTTTGGGTACACCAATTAGAGTGATATCCTGCTCCAGTAACTATATAATCCGCTCCTTTACTGAGGGCATCTCCCATTAAAAATTCTAATTTGCGGGTCTTATTCCCTCCAAAGGCCAACCCCGTAAGATCATCTCTTTTTATATAGATCTTGGGGCCGCTCAAAAATTCAGTTAATCTGGGTAATTCATGTAAAGGAGTGGGTAGGTGAGCTAATCTTACCCGGGGTAAATTAATAAAATTCATTCTTTACTCCTCCTCATTTTATTTTAGGTCTTCTCCCAACAAAACTCTCCCCCCACCATAGTAGCTATTATAGGCAGATCTTTGATCAGATGGGGAGGAATCTTAATTGGGTCATCTTCTAAAATAACTAAATCAGCCAACTTGCCCTTTTCTAAAGAACCCTTTATTTTTTCCTCAAAAGTAGCGTAGGCTCCCCTAATTGTATAACATCGTATTGCTTCCGCAACAGAAATTTTTTCTTCAGAATTATAATCCTGGCCACTTCTGGTCTTTTGATTTACCGCCGCATGAATGCCCAAAAGGGGAGCTCCATTTACTACCGGCCGATCCGAACTAAAAGCAAAGTTTACCCCTTTTTTCAACAAGGTATAAAAAAGCTTACATCTTATAGCCCGTTCTCGCCCTAATTGATGAAACCAATTGTCAGCTAATTCCCAAATAAAAGCAGGCTGCATGACGGCAATTACTCCTAATTTTTTCATTCGCTCCATGGCTGGCCATGTTAACATGGTGGCGTGTTCTATACGAGGCCGAGAATTTTCTCTGGGATGAGCTTGGAGAGCTACCTCAATGGCTTCTAAACAAACATCAATAGCCCGATCCCCAATGCCATGCAAGGCTAATTGCCATCCCCATTCATGAACCTGGCTGACTAATATCTGCAATTTTTCTGGCTCGATCACTAAAACGCCGCAACCTTTTTCCTCCGGAATTGCCCCGTATGGTTCATAAGTGGCGGCGGTAACTGTACTGAAAGCTCCGTCTACGATAATCTTAAAGGGACCAAGGCGCAATTGCTCATTCCCCAATCCCGTCCTTAGGCCTAATTGAAAAAATTTCCCCCGAGCTTCCTGGAGACTTTCTTTTAAGTACGTGTAGTCCACTAAGGCTTCGCTCCAAATGGCCAAATTATGTCGGACTTTCAAGACACCTAATTCTACGGCTTCTTGGTAAGCGGCAATTTGATAAGGGATATCATTGCTGCCCACGCCGGCATCAAGGGCACTGGTAATCCCTTCAGAAAGAAACTGTTGGTTGGCTAAGCCTAAGGCTTTAACCATTTCCTGCCTATTTGGTTTAGGCATAATATTTTCTATCAACTTCATTGCTGGGGGTTCAAAAAGCAAACCGTTTGGTTCCCCTGATTCATCCCGCCCAATCTTTCCCCCAGGAGGGTCAGCACTTTCTCGAGTGATACCCGCTTTGACCAAAGCTAAACTATTCACAGCTAACCCATGGGCAGATGTGTGCCGCAGACAAACTAAATGCCGGGGGGCTACTTTATCCAAGTCATGTTTAGTAGGATGTCGCTTTTCACGCAATTCATTTTGGTTATAACCCACACCTTTTATCCAAGTCCCCTCTTCTTGCCGTTCAGCTTTTTCTTTAACCAAGGCCAATATTTCGGCGAGAGATTGAGCTCGCGTCAAATTAATAGCCTGCAAATCCAAGCCAAACATCAAGGTATGGTTGTGGCTTTCGATAAAACCAGGGAGGACTGTCCTTCCTTTTAGATTTTTAACCACAGTTTTGGGGCCAATAACTTGTTTCACTTCTTCATCAGTACCTACCCAGAGAATCTTTCCATCTTTCACTGCCAAGGCTTGGGCGCGTGGTCGTCCTTCATCCATTGTAATTATATTGCCATGCAATAAAACTAAATCAGCATCAATTAATAAAGCCACTTAAATTCTCCTTTCTTCTCTAAATCCTGGCCAATTTTACATCATCTGTTTTTTAAGTCAAAATATAATTTCCTCTCATATCTTCCCTCTTACTTTAACTCCCCCTTTTTCCTCCTCTTAATTTAAGAGGGGGGGAAGGGGGAATTTACAAAATTCTGAGATGGGCAATAGATCAGATTTGGAGGGCCAGGGCTTGACCCTGGCCGAATTTGGCCAGACATAAAGGCTGCCCCTACGAAATAAGAGGAAATAATTTTTCTTACTATGTCACCCCCCATTCAGTGATGCCTTACAGAGTAAGGAAATTTTTGCTTGACTCTTCAGGTATATTAAACGGTAGTATTAAATAATGGACCTTAAACTTCTTTTGCTTCTCGCGGCCGGACACTTTACTACGGACATAAATACGGGGGCCCTTCCTGCCTTTCTCCCTTTCATCAAAGAAGCATTAAGTCTTTCTTATACTATGACTGCTTCGATTATTTTAGTCTTTAATGTAACCTCTTCCGTGATCCAACCTTTCTTCGGCTATTTTTCTGACCGCTGGTCAATGAAATGGCTTCTTCCTGCTGGGCCATTTATTGCTTCTTTAGGTCTGGCTCTTTTAGGATTTGGTCCTTCTTATTCTTGGATTGTCTTTTTTGCAGCTCTTAGTGGCCTGGGGCAAGCCAGTTACCATCCTGAAGGTTTTAAAACCGTAAATTTTATAAGCGGAGCAAAAAAGGCTACCGCCATTTCTTTATTTCATTTTGGAGGAAATTTAGGCTTTGCTGTCGGTCCCCTAATGGCAACTCTATTCTTCGGACATTTTGGCCTCAAAGGCTCTCTCCTCTTTATTATCCCAGGTTTGCTTATGCTACTCATTTTTATTTTTCTACCTAAATGGCAAGCTAAATGCACGCCGCCCATAATTCCTAAAAAGGCGATGCAATTAAACATCAATGCGCGGCAGAATATCTATGCAATGGTTCTTTTGCTCATAACTGTGGTCTTTAGGTCAGCAGCTCGTCTTGGTCTTTTAACCTTTATTCCTTTTTATTTTCTTAAAGTTTTAAATCAAGACCCTTTAATAGTCGGGAAATACCTTTCTCTCTTTCTACTCGCCGGAACTGTGGGAGTCATCAGCGGAGGGCCCTTGGCTGATCGTTATGGTTACAAGAAGACCGTGCTCTTCAGTCTGGGGATGACGCCAGTCTTTCTCTATTTCTTTTTTATGAGCACTGGAATATTGTCTTTAATATTTTTCGCATTAGCGGGATTGCTGATTATCTCATCTAACTCAGTTACCATGGCTATGGGGCAAAGTTTCCTGCCTCAAAACGTGGGCATGGCTTCTGGTTTAATCTTAGGCTTAGCTATGGGCATTGGGGGAATTGCTACTACTTTTTTAGGATGGATTGCTGATCATATGGGTATAACTTTTACTCTCCATTTAGCCTTCGTTTTACCCCTCTTGGCCTTTCTGAGCTTTTATTTTATTCCCTATCCACCGCCTCAAAAGGCGCCTCATCCCCCACTTCTTTAAAATATGAAATTATCTATCAGCCTGGTTCTTCCTATTCTAACGGCTAAGGAGACTAAGACTTTTTCTTTAATTATCTCTACTTCTTCTAAAGTTTCTAAATCGGCGATACTAATATAGTCGATTTGGGCCAAAGGTTCTTTTTTAATGAGCTCAGCCATCTTGGATTTAATGATGGCGGAGTTAATTTCACCTTGCTTATGCAGATCTTTAGCCAAAGTTAAAGCCCGAAATAATACAGTGGCTTGTTTTCTTTCCCCCGGGTTTAAATAAACATTCCGACTACTCATGGCTAGGCCATCATTTTCTCTTATGGTAGGCATGACTACAATTTCCAAATCCATATTTAAATCCCGGACCATTTTCTTGATTACTAGGGCTTGCTGAGCATCTTTTTGACCAAAGTAAGCTTTATGAGGAGATACTATATTAAATAATTTAATTACCACGGTAGTAACTCCTCTGAAATGGCCAGGGCGGCAGGCTCCTTCCAGACGATCGGTTAAACCTTGAACTTCCACCCAAGTGTTATATCCTGGGGGGTACATTTCTTTATCAGTAGGCATAAATAAAATGTCATTACCCACCTGGTTTATTTTTGTCAAGTAACTTTTATCCGTCGTAGTAGTAATGAGGGAGGGGGGTCTGGGGGGAGACTCATAACTTTTCCAAATTGTGGATAACTTTCATAACCCCTTATAACGCCTTCAGATTACTACGAACTTGTTAAATCAAATATGTTAAAATTATTCCATACTCATGATCTTAGGAGTAACACCTTGCCCAACCCTGGTATTTGAGGGTCTCCACGGAGCCCTAACCTTGCTTCATCGGGGCTAAGGTGCAAGCGGAGAGTTATAGAAGCTCTCCCTGAAGGTCAATCCAATCGCCTTAAATAGGGCAGATGATAATCTCTCCGCCTACACACCAAGATCTTAATCTATGCTGCCTCTTTGAAGTGATATGGTATTTCTAAATATTCTCTCACGAAAGTACTATGGTCACGCACCAGGGCAAAGATTACCCGCAGAAGTTTACGAGCAATGGCAATCAAAGCCTTATTTCGAGGCATCCCCCTTTGAACATACCTCTGATAAACTCCATACATCGCTCCGCCCTTCCTCACCGTATTGATAGAAGCAAAGAAGAGCATCTTTCTCAAAAGGGGACGCCCCCTCTTAGAGATACGCCGTTTCCCTTTCCGTTTTCCCGAACTGATCTCAAACAAATCCAATCCAGCAAGCTTGATGATCTCCGAAACAGTCCGAAATTCTCTAAAATCTCCCACCTCCCCGATCAGACCAGCTGCGGTCACCTTGCCAATCCCCTTAATCGACAGAATACATCGACTATAGGGAATCTCTTTCAAAGCCTCCGCCATCTCCTTCTCCACCCTCCTGATAAACCGCTCAGCAGCCTCTATCCATAAGAGACATTCTGTAATTTCAAGAACGATACCCTTCTGCCCCTCTTTTATCCCCACAGACCCCCAAGCAGCCTTATAGAGCGCTTCCGCACGACCCCGACCCAATTTCCCTCTGCTGACCTCCTTAAGCTCCTGAGCAAGAACTGCCACATCCCTTTCGATAATATCCTCAGGGGTTGGACAGGTTCTCAAAAGATATTGAGAAGTCTTACCTTTCACACCTTTCATCACTTCCAAAAACTCAGGAAAGATCATAAAGACCAAATCCTGCAATTGATTGAAAAGAGCGGTACGTCTTTCAATCGCTCTTTCCCGGGCATTAGTCAATCTCCTTAGCTCCGCCGCCGCCCCTTCCGGAATGATGACCGTAAGGGCATGGCCCAACTCTATAATGTCAGCGATAACCTTAGGATCCTTTTGGTCCGTCTTGTTGGGAGAATTCCCCTGAAGCTCCTTCAACCTCTTGGTATGCAAAGGATTGACCTGAACCAACCTTACCCCCCTCTTTCGCAAAAAATGCAAAAGCGGCTCAGCATAAGAACCAGTGGATTCAAAACCTACAACCACCTCCTCTATCCCATAACCCTCCTTCCCTTGACAAATGCTGTGCCAAAACCTCTGAATCCCCCTCCCATTATTGAAAAACTCAAAGGGTCTAATATCAGTCCCATCCGCCCGCCTCCAATAACCCGTATGCTTTATTTTACCGATATCTACCGCTCCAATAAGCATTCTGCCATTTACTCTTTTTAGTTTTTTTGTGCTATCATTTTTCATGGCTATACTCCTTTCCTTGATTTGGATTTTACCAACTTGCTAATTTACCAAATAAGGAAGAGTATAGCCAACCCCTATGCGCTATCTCTCTTCCCTCTAAAATATAG
>Ga0209102_1000721_pt1 | contig 20543 bp, 24 predicted proteins | sample ConPoolayeHmetaG_FD_185483 | JGI IMG/M metagenome (GOLD analysis project Ga0209102, IMG submission 185483) | Hot spring microbial mat communities from California, USA to study Microbial Dark Matter (Phase II) - Cone Pool mat layer H metaG... ...
ATTTAGTAGCGATTATATTCTTTATTATAACAGGAATAGGTGCCTATATGCTATCAGACCCAGAGAGACTATGGATTCTAACGACGGCCGTACTTGGGCTCCTCTTCATAGGCATCGGCTATTCGCAACGCCCACAAATGCGGAAGGCAACACCAACAATTGAGACGCCGCCACCACCGCCAGCCACGACCACGGCTTTGGTCACGACTGAAGTTGTAGAACAAGAACAGTCAACAGCGGCGATAGAGGTGGTACCACCTACCGTCGAGCTAACCAAGGTCAAGGGCATTGGGCTAAAACGAGCAGAACAACTACAAGGACTAGGCATAAACACTATTGAAGAACTGGCAAATGCCTCAGCTAAAGACTTGGCATCAAAATTGAAGATTTCGCCGAAGATCACCGAGCGATGGATTGAAACCGCAAAGAATCTGCGCAAATAAGCTAGCGAAGGCGAATATTAGGCTCTAGTTGACGATTCTCAAGATTCTTATTATATTTCTTCGTTCCAATCTCTTTATGGCGTCTAAAAACTCGTTACGTTTCTTGCCTGTTAATTGGAAGTTTTGAATCATGTCTTTTATTGGCATTTCAGGTTTTCCTATACCCGAGTTTCTTTTATGAAGATGTTTCACTATTGAGCGTTCTAGTTTTCCGCATCTCCATGTTGTGTTGCGGATGAGAACGACTATGGCCCTAATGAGTCTTTGTGTTTCGCTGTTTTTTCGTTTAGTCAAACTCTTCACATTTACCTTCTTTAGCCGTAAACGTTTTTAGAGTTTGCGTTCAAACTATATGGAAAGCTAGGCATTAAAGGGAGTTGAGCTGGTGTGTTAAAGGGTGAAGTTGGAGGAATATATTTCGCGCGCTTAGCGGAAGGCGAGGATTTGACAGAGGCCGTAAGGAAAAGAGCAGAAGAAAGTGGCATAAAGGCAGGTATTGTTCTTTTGATTGGAAGCCTGAAAAATGTGGTGCTAGGGTACTATAAGGATTGTGAATATAGAACGGTTAAGCTGGATGGACCGTTAGAAATTGTTTCATGTGTAGGCAACATCGCGCTTGATGAAAAGGGTGAAGTAATCTTGCACGCACATCTGGTTGTTTCCAACGATAAGGGTGAAGCCTTTGGCGGGCATCTGATGAAGGATTCGCGCGTTGGTGCATTGGCGGAATTGATGATAATTGAAGCACTAAATGTCAAGTTACAAAGGTACTTCGACGAGAAAACAAAGCTGAAACCACTGAGGTTAGATTAAATCTTTTCGTAAATATATCCCGTGTGCGTTTCCATAATATTTCTTCAGCACTGCGATTTTTTTGTAGCCGAGCTTCTGATAGAGCTTCAATGCGGCGATGTTGTCTTCTCTTACTTCAAGCTTACATGTTTTTACGCCTTTTTCTTTGAAGATCTGCTCTATTGTTTGTAGAAGTTTTTGTGCTATTCCATGTCTGCGATGGGCTGGTGAAACGTCAATTGTGAGTATATGACCCGTGAATGCGTTTCGTTCGATGTAGACCATGCCTATTATGAAGCCTACGATTTCGCCGTTTTCTTTGGCTATGAGACCTACTGAGTTGTAGTCAGCTAGTAGGTGGGCTAATTGCTGTTTTGTGAACGCTTCTTGGTCGAAACACTCACTTTCAATTTCATATAGTCTATCCAAATGTTGCAGTGTGGCATCTTCTATTTTCAGCATCATCTTGGTACATCAAGTTAAACGTGGATTTAGGGTTTTTCTGTTCAAGCATCGCCATCCAATGAGAATGTGCAGAAATTATAAAAGCAGCTGTGGTTTACATTTGAGGGTTGGGTGGTTCTATGATAACGCGAGAACAAGCTCTAGAGCTTGTTAAAAGGAATGTTTCGAAAAGAAACGTCATTTATCACATGCTTGCGGTGGAGGCTATAATGCGAGATGTGGCAAAGCATCTTGGGGAGGATGAGGATAATTGGGGGCTAATCGGGTTACTACACGACATTGATTACGAGAAGACAGAAGCCACGCCTGAAAAACACAGCCTCTTAGCTGAGGAAATCTTGAAGGGCGTCATGCCTGATGAATTGATAAAGGCTATAAAGACACATAATTTCAAACATACGGGCGTCATGCCAGAAGAACGCATGGAGAAGGCGTTGATTGCCTCTGACGCGATTTCTGGCTTGCTCGTAGCGTGTGCCTTGGTTATGCCTTCAAAGAAACTTGCTGATGTAAGGGTTGAAACTGTTGCTAAGAAGTTTAAGGATAAGGATTTTGCCCGAGGCGCAGAAAGAGAGCGTATACTTGTCTGTGAGGAGATTGGTATCCCGCGGGAGAAGTTTTTTGAGGTTGCACTTGATGGGCTGAAAAAGTCAGCTGCCGATATAGGACTTTAATGTTGCATGGTGCGTGGATATGTCTGAGATTGTGAAGATAGTTGAACTTAAGAAAATTCGCCCGAGCAGGCTTAATCCGCGGTTGGAGATTAATATTGAAAGGCTTAATGAGTTGGCTGCTAGCATACGAGAGGTTGGGTTGCTTGAGCCGATTATTGTTAGACCTGTGGATGGCGAGTATGAGGTTGTTGTAGGTGAAAGGCGTTATAGGGCTTCGCAGCAGGCTGGTCTTGACAAAGTGCCAGCTATTGTGAGGGCGTACAGTGATGATGAGGTTGTTCAGCTTAACCTTATCGAGAACGTGCAGAGAGAAGAGCTTAACGCCATTGAAAAAGGCAAAGTCTGCAAATATCTGCTTGAAAACTGTCCAGAGAAATATCCTTCACAGTCTGCAGTAGCCGAAAAAATCGGCGTCAGCAGCAATGCAGTATCACTTTGGTTGAGGACGGTTGAGGTTGTTCCACAAGAGGCACAGAAGTATGTTGCATCTTCAACCATTTCTGGAGAAGTCCCAGAAGGCAAGATTGACTATCAAACAGCGGTTAAAGTGGGGCGTTCTGTTGAAGAGCCAGAAAAGCGTGTCGAAATTATTAGGACGCTGGCGGAGAAGAGGCTTCCAACCAAGGAAAGAGCAGAAGTTATTAAGAAAATGGTTCGTGAACCAGAAAAGCCTATAGAGCAGGTTATCGAGGAAGTGGAAGAAGCACCGTGCGAGATGCATTTTGTAGCAGAAGACAAGAAAGCATTGCTAAGCGGAACAAAAACGCAAACTTCTATAACAAGCCTTCCAGACCCGAAAATTAAGGCTGGAGCCATAGTTCACGCAACTATTCATGAGCCGCATATTGCAGATTTGCGCATTAAATCGGTCGAGCGAAAGAAACTGCGATATTTTGATGAAGAGGATGCGAAACGTGAAGGCGGCTACACGCTGGAGGAGTTTAAGCGAAAATGGAAGAAAACTTGTGGCGAATGGGACGAAAACCAGCTTGTCTATGTAATCCACTTTGAAAAAGTAAAATAATTTGCTGCTGTTTGCCGTAATTCATAGGAATTAAAAATTTAGAGATGCGTATGTCGATGCAAGGTGCAAAGAAAAGCAAATTTGGCCAAGCACTTGAATGGCTGCTAACAGAAAATTGTAAAATCTTCCACTTACGTGGCAACTCAGCCATCTACAACCTCATATTCCTTTTCGTTTTTAGCGCCAATTCCTAGCTCAACAGCTCTATGTATCTGAGTGTAACTCCAAGGATTCTCCGTGAGACTTGAGCCTTCAAAACTTTCAATCACTTTTATCGCCTCAACATCCATAGCAACTCTATCGCCAGAAGCAAGAACAACATTAGGATATCGCAGTTCGCCACATGCCGGTCCACCGCTTATAAAACATTTCCGCCCATCCATAATAACCAAATCAGGATGCACAACCAAATTCAAATCAGCAATTTTCTCCTCCAAATGCCTCGCATGCAACATCATCCGCTCACGGGGCTTCATAAAACCAACAGCAAGTTTCAAACTAAACGTAAACTTTGCCCATCTATGAGCTTTCATACAACAAACATAAACCAGCTTCTTCGCGTCTAAGGCTTTTGCAGGCAAACCTATCCTTTTCAAATATTCGCCGCCAGTGCTGACCTCAACCCACTTGCCCTCATCAAAACAAACAATTTTCGCCCCTGCCTCTTCCGCCTTTTTAAGCATACCAGTTTCTTCCAAGACCTTACGTGTTGAAAGCGAAAACATTGAAGACTCGCCAAGAACTACCTTCGAGGCACCACGCTCATACAACAACTCGATGACAGCCTTAACAAAGTCAGGTTCACTCGAACCTGGTGGGGCGTCGCCTGTGTTGAAGTTTGGCTTTAACATAATCTCGTCGCCTTTCTCAACAAACTTCTCAAAACCGCCAATCAAATTGACAGAACGCAGAATTTCTTTCTTAACATTGCCTAACGCAGAGACTTTGCTAATCAATGCCTTGCCATTTTTAACAAAAACGTTATTCTCCCCTCTGCCAATTCCTAACTCAGCTGACACCACAGACCACCATAGAGAATGCTAATAATTGTAAACTCAAAAATTTTAGCCTTTGCCACCCATAACCACCATTTACACACAAGTTCTAACCACAAATTCAAAGTACATATAAGGGAGGTCTAGGCTGTTTTGAGGACTAGTTCTAGTATATATAAGGGAGGGGGTAGTCTGGCAGAGGCAGAGTCACAAACGCATTATACTATATATCTGTCTGTCTTCTCGAAATCCTTTACAATCTCCATAACACGCTTAGGCGCATTAATTGTCTCAAGAGGAATTCCCTTAAGCAAAGCCCACGGACTCTTCTTCGCAACCACGGTTGCAATATAATCCTCGCCAAAACAATGCTTTGCAACCCTGTAGACCAATCTTCGAACATCAAATTCAGAATACTCACCCAAAGCATGCAAATACTCGTGCAAAAGCAGATTATAAATTAAGGCATTAACAACTCGCCTAGACTCAACCGCAGCTTCCACAATCTGAACCAAACGTCTATTCAAAACAATATTATTCGTCCCCAATGGGTGATAAGCGCCAAGCTGAATAGGCAAATCATCCAAGAAAAGCATCATTCCGCCTCGACGCTTGTTCAAAGAAGCCTCTACGCTGTCTCTAACGATGTCCCAAACTTCACCATAGCTATTAGCGTTCTCCAACCGGCTGCGAAACTTGGCAACTGAAGAGCCGCTCTCGCCCATACTAATCACACATATACCCTTACCAAACCTTCGCTTATATGAAAATCGGAAACCGTAACCCTTCTGAACACACCAAAACAAATAAAGGACGCTGTCAAAGAAATGGTTAGAAGTTAGAGGCGAAAATGAAAATGGCAGGCATAGTTTTGGTTAGAGACGCAATGTCAAGAGACGTAAGAGTGGTCCGCCCAGACACAAGCATAAAAGAAGTAGTCGCAACAATGAACAAATTCGACATAGGCTCCATACTCATCGTCCAAGGAGACAGACCAGTCGGCATAATAACAGAACGGGACATACTACGAAGAATAGTAGAACCATGCCTCGCTCCAGAAACCCTAACCGCAAGACAAGTAATGACAAGCCCAGTACTAACAATCAGCGAAACAGCCAGCATAGACGAAGCAGCAAAACTAATGGCAAAGAAAAAAATCAAAAGGCTACCAGTCGTAAACGATCAAAAAATCGTTGGAATGATAAGCTTCACAGACATCGTCGCCAAAGTGCCAACAATGCTCTCTCTGCTAGAAGAACTCGTACGCCCCTTCCACCGCTCATACTAAAACCACTCAAACAATCCTCCAATTTTTACATACGCCATTATTGCGCTTTAGCCACCAAATTCAAACTCGTTAAAGGATTAAAAGACTGCAACGTAGCAAAACTGCCATAAAAGGCAACAGGCTCCCAACCAGCCTTACGAAGAAGCGCAGAAAGCTCACTGACGCTATACACATGAAGCTCAATATCCACCTTACCAATGAACTCCAAATCTTCTCCACGCTTATTATAATATGTCCAAGTAGTCTTCATCTGCGACGTTGTCTTATCGTATGTTCCCTTCTCCATTAGAACAATATTATCGATTTCATCGAACGATGTGGGCGTGAAATTTAGGGCAATATAATCGCTATGCATTGTCTCAGCAATAACGAGCAAAGCGCCTTTTTTTGAAAGCTCTCTGGCTTGTTTAAAGATTTTCAAATCATTATCTTGGGTAGAAAAGCCGATGGACGTCCAAGCAGTGACAACCACATCAAATGGGTGCGAAACCTTTCCAACGACCTTCTTCAGATTTCTAACATCACCTTCCAAAAAAGTAACTCTTTTCGAGACTTTGTGTTCTTTTGCCTTCTGTCTGGCATCTTCAAGAAAAGCCTTCGACATGTCCACTCCAACAGCCCTAAATCCCCTTTTAGCCATGTAAACTGAAATACGACCATTCCCACAACATAAATCAAGCAAATTACCAGAATTTACACCATAGCCGCCAAGCACTTTTATCATGCCATTCACAGTCTCTTCCGTCCTCGACCATCGCAGATTCATGAACTTCAAGAAGAAACTGGAATGATCAATAAACAATTTTTTAGTCCAGTCACTCATGTTCAAGACCTCACCATAACCAGAAGCATCTTAAAACGTCCACACGCCTTCACCTCATGAGGCTCATTGGCTGGCATAATTATTGCTTCGTCCTGTTTCAAGCGATAGATTTTGCCAGAGATTTTGATTTCAGCTTCGCCGCTAAGAAGATAGACCATCGCATCATAAGGCGCAGTATGCTTGCTCAATCTCTGGTCTTTGTCAAAAGCAAACAGCGTCACAGTTCCCGCCTTCTTGTCAACTAACGTTCTGCTAACAACAGAACCTTCTTGATAATCTATCAAATCAGCCAACCGGATAACACGTGCCAGCAACCCCTTGTCAGATTGCCCTTTATTCTGACTCATATGCTCTACCCTCGTTGAACTGTTAACGTTAAACCTAAATAATCTTTTTCAGAACGCAGGCTTAGACTTGTTCAGTTTTTTATCTAAACAAGCCCTAACAAAGCCATAGTATTCTGGGTCAGGTCTTCCAGGACGGCTTTTGAATTCGCCGTGAAATTGCGAGGCAAAAAAGAAGAACCTGTCCGGCAATTCCAAGATTTCCATTCTACGTCCGTCAGTGCTTCGCCCAGAGAATATTAATCCTTTCTTCTCAAGCGTTTCCAGATAATCCAAATTAACTTCAAAACGGTGGCGATGCCGCTCATAAACTTCCTCACTCTTATAGAGCGTATGTGCAATCGTGTTTGGCTTCACTATTATCTTATGAGCTCCCAGTCTCATGGTGGCGCCTTTAAGCTCTATTCCACGCTGTTCGGGCATTAGGTCAATTACTAAATGAGGAGAGTTTGGATTAATCTCGGTGCTGTTTGCCTCTTTTAAACCGCAGACATGACGCGCATACTCGATGACAGCAAGCTGAAACCCATAGCAGATGCCCAGAAATGGAACATTATTTTCTCTTGCAAACTTTATCGCCATTATCTTCCCCTCAGTACCTCTAGGACCAAAACCATAAGGAACAAACACGCCATCAAACTTCTTAAGAACATCCACATCCTTCGGGCTCTGCTCAAACTTCTCAGCCTCAATAAAGCTAATACACACTTTCGCTCTGCAAGCAGCACCAGCATGCCGCAACGCCTCATTCATACTCACATAACTATCAGTCAACCCAGCATACTTACCCACCAACGCTATGCTCAACTCATACTTAGGATTCAAAAGCGCATCCACAAACTTCTTCCACTCCATAAAATCAGGTTTACAATCCATAAAACACAATCTTTTAGAGATGAAATCGCCCATCCCTTGCTCGTCAAGAATCAGAGGCACCTGGTAAATTGATTCAACATTGTATGAACAGAACACAGCGTCTTCAGGAATCGTCCCAAACAAGGCAATTTTTCGCCGCGATTCCGAATCTATCATCTCTGAACATCTAGCGACAATAATGTCTGGCTGGATACCGATGCGTCTTAACTCGTTAACACTATGTTGCAAGGGTTTGGTTTTCATCTCTTTTGTAACGTCCAAAATGGGAACTAGAGCAATGTGCACATACAATGTGTTCTCGTAGCCGTCTTCTAAGCGCATCTGGCGAATAGCCTCTAAAAATGGTAAGCCTTCAATGTCGCCAACAGTGCCACCAACTTCCGTAAGAACCACATCAACATTTGCTTGCTTTGAAACCGCTATAATTCGATTCTTTATCTCATTAGTCACATGCGGCACAATCTGCACACATCTGCCTAAAAAGTCGCCTCGCCGCTCCTTCTCGATAACCGTCTTATACACCAAGCCCGTTGTGAGATTGTTGTCTTTCTGAAGGTTCAAATCGAGAAAACGCTCATACCAACCCAAGTCAAGGTCAGTCTCGCCTCCATCATCGGTTACGTAGACTTCGCCGTGCATGTAGGGATTCATGGTGCCAGCATCAACATTCACGTAAGGGTCAATTTTGATGACTGTGACTTTTATGCCCCTCGCCTGCAGCATCCTCCCAATAGAAGACGTGGTAATTCCCTTGCCAACCGAGCTTAAAACGCCTCCCGTAACAAAAATATACTTAACCATACCAATTTTCCCCCACAATAACAAAAGCATAAACCTAATTCAGCATTTAAATCCTTTCATCTCCCTCTCTACAGGACAAAAACAGCGTGATAAACAGATGCCGAAAACAAAAACCCAAAGTTTAGCCTACTGGCTTGGAAAAAACCTGTACCTAAACATAACTAACAAATGCTCAAACAATTGCTATTTCTGCATAAGAAATTTCAAGGACGACGTCGGCGGTTTTAAACTCAAACTAGACAAAGAACCTTCAGCGTCTGAAGTAATAAGCGAACTCCAGAAGGTCATAAATCTAAAAAACTGGGAGGAGATTGTCTTTTGTGGCTTCGGCGAGCCGCTTGAAAAATTAGATTGCCTCTTAGACGTTTGCAGGTGGATAAGAAAGTATTATGGAAAAACAGTGCATGTTAGGATAGATACCAACGGTCAAGGCATCCTATTTAACGAAGACAGAGGTGTCATTAAAGAGTTGAAGGAGGCAGGCGTAGATAAGATTAGCGTGAGCCTAAACGCTCATGACAAAGCGACTTACAATCAAATTTGCAAGCCAAAGTTTGAGAATGCATTTGAAAGCGTTTTAGAGTTTATTGAAAAGGCAAACGAAGCATTTGATGTGGAGATTACTGCTGTAACTGTTCCAGAAATTGACATTGCGAAAATTGCTGATACTGCCAAAAAGATGGGCGTAAGATTTAGGATAAGGCAGTACATACCTTGCTCATGGTAGATACTATGGGGTTATTGCGATTTTTATGTCAGTTTTTGACGTTGCAAGTATGTCAAAGGCTTCCTTAATTTTTTCCAGTTTCATCTTTCGTGTTATGAGCGGTCTTACGTCTATTGTTCGTGATGCGATTAGGTTTAGGGCTTTTCTGAAATGTAATGGGGTCGTGTGAAAAGTGCCCATAACCGTTACTTCGCCGTAGTGGAGCTGTTCAGCGTTAAGCCTTATTTCTGCTCCAGGCGGACATCCGCCAAACTCTAAAACTGTTCCACCTTTCCTAACAAGTTTGAGCGCTTGCTCCCAAGTGGAAGGCAAGCCAATAGCTTCAATGACGGCATCAGCGCCATAGCCATCAGTAACATTGTGAACAGTATCTACAACATCAACTTCTCCAGCATTAACAACCTCATCAGCGCCAAGTTTCTCAGCAAACCGCAACCTTTCCTCCACAAGGTCTATAATAACCGCTTTTTCAGCACCCATCCTCTTAACAGCCAAAAGATGCAACAACCCGATTGGTCCAGCACCTATAATCGCCACTGTGTCGCCAAGCTTCACCCCAGTCTCTTCAACACCATGCAAAACACACGCTAAAGGCTCAGTAATAGCGGCTTCCTCATAAGAAACGTGCTGCGGAATTTCCTGCATGTTCACAAGAACCATACGAGCGGGAACCTTAATGTACTCTGCATAGGCGCCCCAGAGCCAAATCATGTTCTCGCAAAGATTATACTTACCTCTTTGACACATGGCACAATGTAGACAAGGCGCACTGTTCCCGGCGCGGACACGCACGCCCTTTTTAGGCCAATATAACCCCGCAGCAGTTTCAGCGACTTCGCCAGCCCACTCATGCCCAAAAACTGTCGGAAGCTTAATCACCTTCTCAACGTAGCCTCTTTGAAAAATTTTCAAATCGGTGCCGCACGTCGTGGCAGTCTTAACCTTGACAAGAACCTCGCCTGCACCGACCTTTGGTATTGGAACGTCTTCGATTCTTAGGTCTTTCACGCCATAGAGCATCGCAGCTTTCATCAAGCATCACTCAGTAAGGACTATTACTTTTAGGCTTTCCTTGCTTTCTCTGGCTGTCTTAAACGCTTTTGCCGCATCCGCAAGCCTATATCGATGGGTAATTAAATCTTTCACCTTTATCCTTCTTGAGCTGATAAGTTCTAAGGCTTGTCTTGTTTCCAGATGTGAGGTTGAGTATGATGGGATTATTTGAATTTCTGAGAAAAATAGTTCTTTAGGGCTTATCTGTAAATGTTTGTTAGGCTTGATGGGTGCAAAGATGCAGAGTTTTCCGCCTTTACGACAGATGCTTAAGCCAGTCCTATAGGCTTCTAAGCTTGGCGCCGTAACCATCACAATATCCACGCCGATTCCTTCCGTCTCAGCCTTAACAACAGCAGCCAAGTCCTCCGTTTTAGAATTAACCGCAAAATCGGCTCCAAATCTCTTCGCTACGTTCAATCGCCAATCAATTAAGTCGTTTACAAATACCTTTGAGGCTCCTAATAGTCGTGCCAATGCTACGTGAATTGCTCCAGTGGCTCCAACGCCAATAACAGCTATTGAATCGTCAGCTTGCACATTACACTTTTTGAGTGCTCTCAAACAACAGCCTATTGGCTCGATAAGGGTAGCTTCCTCAAAAGATATCGCATTTGGGATTTTTAGCGTGTCAATCTGAAGGTTAGGCGCTGGAACTTTGAAGTATTCCGCTAATCCGCCGGGCTTGATGTTTGTTTTGTGAAATTGCTTGCAGAGTGTATAATCGCCGTGCAGACAGTAATGGCATGTCATGCAAGCAACATGATGGTGAACGAAAACCTTGTCGCCAACACTGAAATCTTTGACTTTATCGCCTTTCTTTGCTATTATTCCTGTAGGTTCATGCCCGAGAACTAGCGGTGCTCGTTTCTTCAGGTACCAGTCCATTAGGTCAGAGCCGCATATTCCGCATGCCTTCATCTCCACGAGAATTTCGTCTTCATTTATTTTTGGTTTGGGCATCTCTTCGATTCTTATGTCGTCTTTGCCGTAGTACATGGCGGCTTTCATTGTGGTTCAATCGTTTCTCTATGGTGGGACACTTAAGACTTTCCAAATGCAATCGCTTGTATAGAAGTAACTTCCATATGGGTTTTTATGATTCAGCGAGAATACAATTTTTTATGAAGTCCCAGAAACAAGCAGAAAGAATAGAAAAATACACTGGCTATGCGTTGCTTATAATAGGATTAATCTTGATAATCGTTCCAGCATTGACAGCCTTCATAATATTCTTAACTGGAGCGCAGATTCCACAGTTTGTTCCAATACCAGCAGAGGAAACAGAAGGTTTCGTCAGAGCAATCGTTGCTTTCAGCAATGTCTGCTTAATATTCTTCATCTTCATCATCATCGTATGGGCGGGCTCAATAATCTCTAGCCGCGGCGTGACACTGATAAAGGACGTAAAGTTGCGATTGGTTGGAAAAAGCCTTCAAGAAGCTGCGCATGTCGCTAAGAAAATAAGAGACACTGAATAAAAAGCGTCTTAGGCTTCGGAATCTGCAGTTTTTTCAATTTTCTCTTTAACCGTTAGCAGAAATTGTGCTGCTGGTGCTCCGTCGACAATTCTGTGGTCATAAGAGAGACTGAGCATTATCACTGGCTTAACTTCAATTTTACCCCCAGAAGCGATTGGTTTTTCAGTTATCTTTCCAACGCCGAGGATGGCAGCTTCAGGCGGGTTAATTATGGGTGTGAAAAACTCGACGTTGTACATGCCCAAGTTTGTGATGGTGAATGTTCCGCCTGTTACGTCCTCCTTTGACAGTTTGCCTTGTCTTGCCTTTTCCGTCAGCTCCTTTATGGACGCTTCTATTTGCTCAAGCGGCTTCTTGTCTGCATTGCGGATTACGGGAACTACTAAGCCATGCTCAGTTGCAACGGCAACGCCAACGTTCACATCGCCGAATACCTTTATTTCATCTTTATCCAGTGTCGAGTTGATCAGTGGATGCTCAACAAGTGCTTTCGCGGTTGCTCTAACGATGATAGTCGTGTATGATACGCCGAGTTTTTCGTGAATTTCCTTAGCTTTTGAAACGTCAACGTCCATAACTAGAGTGCTGTGTGGAGCTGTTCGGAAACTTGCTGAAACTCGCTCGGCAGAAGTCTTCTTGAAACCGCTTAAGGGTATAGTTTCCTTGACTTTTGGCAAGACTCCGCGTGTTTCTTCGATAAACCGTTTAATATCCTCTTCAGCAATTCGTCCTTCTGGTCCGCTGCCCTTAACAAGCGAAAGGTCGATTCCATACTCTTTAGCCAAACGTTTTGCGGCTGGCGAAGCCAAAACCCTCTTTTCAGCCTCTTCAACCTTTTTAGGCGTTTCAACAGCGATTTCGGCTTCTGAAATTTCTTCGTCTGGAGCTGTTATGATGGCGATGGTTGCGTCAACTGGTGCGTCAACTCCTTCGCTTATGAGGATTTTTTTAAGGATTCCTGAGGCGGGTGCTTCTAAATCGTATGTAGCTTTTTCTGAGATTATCTCTACTATTGGTTCGTTTTTCTCTACTATTTCGCCTTCTTTCTTGTACCATTTGCCAACCATGCCCTCTTTCATGGTTAGGCTAAGTTTTGGCATAACAACTTTCGTTACCATGTTAAATCACTTCCTTAACTGCCTTTATTATTGTCTTCTCGTCTGGAATCACATATTGCTCAAGGGTGGGGCTGAATGGTATGGGCGTGTCTGGTTCGGCTACTCGCTTGATTGGCGCATCTAAATAGTCCAATGCTTCTTCGGCGATTATTGCGGCGATTTCAGCGCTTACGCCCGCTGTTTTGCAATCTTCGCTTACGACAACTAGTCTTCCAGTCTTTTTAACAGATTTGACTAGCGCCTGCTTATCCAATGGAGTTAATGTTCGTGGGTCAACAACTTCCACGTTTATGCCATCTTTTTCAAGTTCTTTGGCAGCATTTAGCGCCTTGTGAACCATGTAAAGCGTAGCTACTATAGTCACGTCAGAGCCCTCTCTTTTCACATCTGCCACGCCAAATGGAACAGTATATTCTTCCTCTGGAACTTCGCCCTCAATTGGATACAAGAGCTTGTGTTCGCAGAAAAATACGGGATTGTTGCCTCTGATTGCTGTTTTGAGGAGTCCTTTGGCATCGTATGGTGTGGATGGCACAGCCACATATAATCCTGGAACGTGCATGAACCATGCTTCTAGGCTTTGGGAGTGATGTGAGGCAATGTTGACTCCTGCGCCAAAGGGTGTTCTGATTACAAGTGGGCATTTTGCTTGGCCGCCGAACATGTAGCGTATTTTTGCTGCTTGGTTGGCAATCTGGTCCATGGCTAGGGCTGTCAAGTCGCCGAACATTATTTCTGCTACGGGTCGCATTCCAGTGATTGCTGCGCCTACGCCTGTGCCGATTATGGCTGATTCTGAGATTGGTGTGTCTCTGACTCTTTCGTCTCCAAATTCCTCTGCTAAGCCTTCTGTGACTTTGAATGCTCCGCCCCAGTATTTGCCAATATCCTCGCCTAAGAGGAAGACTGTTGGGTCCCGTTGCATTTCTTCTCGGAGAGCCTCACGTAATGCGTCTCGGTAGGTTATTTTTCGCATGATTGGTTCTCCTTTTCTTCTTTGGGCAGACGAGAGAATACGAAACCTGCAAGGAACAGAATAATTCCTATTAAGAGCAGGATTCCGATTGTTCCAAGGTCTTTGTTTGGCATATTAAATAGAATAGCAACAATGACTAGGAATGGGAGTGCTAATGCTTCAAGTATTAGTCCGGTTATCTTTTGGTTGCTTGTCATTTTTTGTTTCTCCTCTTTTAGGCGTATGTGTCTTCTAAGGCTTCTTCGCCGTTTGGCATTGGGCTTTGTATGGCGTATTTGACTGCTCCTTCGATTTTGGTTTGTGCTTGTTTTTCTATTTTTTGGATTTCCATTTCTGTGAGCATTTTTGTTTGTAATAGTCTTTCCTTGAGGCGTTTGATTGGGTCTTTTTTGAGCCATTCTTCGACTTCTTGCTTGGGTCGGTATTTGGCGGGGTCTACGCGTGAGTGTCCTTTTAGGCGGTAGGTTTTGCATTCGATGAGTGTTGGTCCTTCGCCTTTTCTGGCTCTTTCAACGGCTTTTTGTGTGGCTTCATATACGGCTATGACATCGTTGCCGTCTACTGTTGTTCCTGGGATTCCGTAGGCTGCTGCTCTGTCGGCTATGTTTTCTATTGCCATTACGCGGCTTTGGCGGGTGCCCATGGCGTAGAGGTTGTTTTCGCAGACGAAGATTACTGGTAATTTCCATGTTGCTGCCATGTTTATGGATTCGTGGAATGTGCCTTGGTTTGATGCGCCTTCGCCGAAGAAGCAGACTACGACTTGAGACGTTTTTCTCAGTTTTGCAGATAGGGCTGCGCCAACGGCGATTGGTAACCCTGCGCCTACTACGGCGGTTGCGCCTAGCATGCCTATGTTGAAGTCTGCGATGTGCATGGAGCCGCCTTTGCCTTTGCAGTAGCCTGTTTTTTTGCCGAGGATTTCTGCCATTGTGCGGTTTAAGTCTGCGCCTTTGGCTATGCAATGTCCATGACCACGATGCGTACTCGTAATATAATCATCTTTGTTTAATGCTGTGCAGACGCCTACGGCTACGGCTTCCTCGCCAAGATAAAGATGAATAGTGCCAGGAACAAGGTTTTGAGCATAAAGCTCGAAAACTTTCTCTTCAAAAAGGCGAATTTCAAGCATTTTTCTCAACACTTCGGTTGATTTTTCTTTTGTTAGATGCGAAGCCAAGGTTCTCCTCTCTTGATTCGGCTGACCTTTTATAGGATTAGACTTTTATATTATTTTACAATTTTTGCAGTTTTTCTTACGTGAAAAATAACTGGTGGCAGCAGCATAAACCATATAGAAGCAAAACAGAATATTATCAACGGAGTTTATATGCAAAAATCGTATTCACGATTGATAGGAATCGTTGGGAAGCCCAACACTGGAAAATCAACATTCTTCAGTGCAGCCACTTTGGCTCCTGCGGAAATCGCGAATTATCCATTTACAACCATAAAACCAAACAGGGGAATTGGATATGTGCGGACGCCATGCGTTCATGAAGAATTTAATGTTAAAGACACGCCCATCAACTCCCTTTGTTTGGACGGCGTTAGGCTTATCCCAGTAGAATTCATCGACTGCGCAGGACTAGTGCCAGACGCTTGGCAAGGACGGGGATTAGGAAACCAGTTTCTGGACGAAATTAGAAAGGCAGACGCGCTAATTCACATTGTTGATGCTTCAGGATGCACAGACAGTGAGGGAAGGCTGTGCAGACCTGGAGAAAACGACCCTTTAAAAGACGTGAAATTTTTGGAACATGAACTAACCATGTGGATGGCAAGCATACTAAAACGCGATTGGCCGAAAACTGCTAGAACGGCGGAATCTGAATCAGGCGACATTTACGCGATGCTTGAGGAACGGTTGAGCGGTTTAGCGATAAGACGAGGACACATCATCGAAGCCGTACGTATAGCAAAATTGAACGTGGAAAAACCGACTGCGTGGAGCGAAGAGGATTTTCTGCGATTTGTCGATACTTTAAGGCAGATTGCCAAGCCTACGCTGACAGTCGCAAATAAAATAGACTTGCCGACTGCAGAAGAGAATTTGAAACGACTGCAGAAATTGAATTATCTTGTGGTTCCTTGTTGTGCAGAGGCTGAACTTGCCTTGAGAAGGGCTGCGGAAAAACAATTAATTGATTATAGACCTGGCGACTGCAACTTCAGGATAGATAACCCGGAGAAGCTTACAGAGAGCCAAAATAAGGCATTGGAAACCATTAGAGAGAAAATCTTGCTGAAATTTGGCTCGACAGGCGTTCAAGAGGCAATAAACATGGCGTACTTTAGGCTTCTAAGCATGATTACGGTTTATCCTGTTGAGGATGTGGAGCATCTGGCGGACCATAATGGGCGGGTTTTGCCAGACGCCTACCTCGTGCCTTACGGGACAACGGCAAGACAACTCGCTTACATAATACACACGGAGCTGGGTGAAAGTTTCATCTATGCAGTTGAGGCCAGAGAGAAAAAAAGAATCGGAGAAGACTACATCCTAAAAGACAGAGACGTAATCTCAATCATAAGCGCCAAGAAAAGAGCCTAACCGCCTATCATGCACCAAAACGCCGCTTACGATTCTCAAAAGTTCTAACAGCCCTCAAAAGGTCTATCAAACGAAAGTCAGGCCAATAAACATCCAAAAAGCAGAGTTCACTGTAAGCAGACTGCCACAACAGAAAACCGCTAAGCCGCTCCTCACCCGAAGTCCTAATTATCAAATCAGGATCTTGCTTAGGCATATGCGAAGTGTACAGATACTTTTCAAAAAGCTGCTCATCCACCTTGTCCGGTTGCAGCTCACCTTTCTGCACATTCTCCGCAATCTTTCTCGCAGCATCTACGATTTCAGCTCTTCCACCATAGGCAAAGGCAATGTTCAGAAAGCGCTCATTATAATTTTGCGTTGCCGCCTCAACATCCATTATCAACTTCTGCAAATCGTCAGGCAGCAATTTCACTCTGCCAATGAATTTAACTTGAACCTTGTTGTTATGTATACGCTCATCAGTCAAAATTTTACGAAATTCTGTTTCAGCAATCCGCATGATTTCTTTAATCTCATCCCTCTGACGGCTAAAATTCTCTGTCGAAAAAGCATACAAAGTTATTGATTTAACATCTAACTTCAAGCACCAATCTAAAAGTTGCTCAACCTTTTCCGCGCCCTTCTCATGCCCCAACCAAGGCGCAAGCTCTTTCTCAGAAGCCCATCTCCTATTCCCATCCAAAATAATCGCAATATGCTCAGGCTTATAACCATTCTTTACCTGATACCACAACCACTTCTCATACAACGTATATGCGCCAATAACGGAAAGAAACGTCTTAATCATCACTTTATCCTCGCATTTCTAAGCGCATCAGCACAAGAGCAGTTGCCTTCGCGCTGAGAAGGTAAAGCCTTGACCGCCTCAATTAAAGCTTGCTCCAATCTTGGCATAATCTTCTCAGAAACATCAGCCACTTCACCAGGCGTTAACTGCGCTTGCACGCCAGCAGCCATATTAGACACAAAACATAACGCCGCATAACACATTTCAAGCTCCATCGCAAGCACAGCCTCTGGAAGCCCCGTCATCCCCACCACATCGCAGCCTAACCGCCTAAACATCTCAATCTCAGCAGGAGTCTCAAAACGTGGCCCTTCAGTGCAAACAAGCACAGCCTTATCCCGCACAGGCAAATCAACACTTTTCGCATGTTCAACAATCAACTTGCGCAACTCGGGACAATAGGGCTGAGAAAAATCAACATGCGTCACAGGAAAATCATCATAAAAAGTTGCACGACGACTCCTTGTAAAATCAATAAAATCATGCGGAACAACAACATCGCCAGGCTTAAAATTCAAATTAATAGCACCGACAGCATTCACAGCAACAACCCTCTCCACACCAATCGAATATAAAGCGTAAACATTAGCCCTATAGTTTATCATATGCGGAGGAACAGAATGAGCAGGACCATGCCGCGGAAGAAAAACCACCTCCATATCACCCATCCTTCCCAACGACATTTGCGGAGCAATCCCATAAGGCGTTCCTATGCGCAGTTGCCTGTCGCCCTTAAACAAGTCTTTGAAGCCAGTTCCACCAATGACTGCGACCTTAGCCTTCCTCAAACTCCTCAACCTGTCCTTCAGTTTCCGCAAAAAATCCCTTAGCAGACCTATGAATAACAATCATTACAAGAATAGATGCTATGCCTATTAAGATGCCGACGATTATCGCGAAAATCAGCCTTTCGTATCCCACTCTTGGATTAATAAGAACGTCAGACGTCGCATCCAAAATTTGACGAGACCATCCAACTGAAACAATCAATGCAACATTGCGCAACAGTCTAGCGTCACGCTCAAAGTATCGACGTACGGCACTTCCAAACAGCATTATACCAATGCCAATGACCATAAGATCCACCGCATTCTTGATAAAATAGCCAGCAACCTGCGGTAAGATGCCAAACCAACCAGCCAGATCAGGCGGCGCAGGCAACTCCGCTACAGCAGACATCCCCAAATAGACGCTAACTGCAACACATAGCGCTCCGGCAATCAGGGCAAAATTTGAAATCTGCACTTTAAGAGGTGGCGGAGAATACTCCTTTATCCAGAAAATGAAATTTTTAGCCGACTTGTCAACTCCAAAGCCTTTTACGAGCATAAAGGCGCTTAGAACAAAAACGAACGCTATCCAGTAATAATAAAGAAGGTTAAAAATTGAAAATATCCCTAAAATCAAAAGTAGCAACCCAGGCAAACCCAAGGCGATGCGTGAGTAACGCGGATTTTCCATAATCATCCTTAAGTAGCGCGTGAAAATTGCGGCTGTCTCTTCTATCGACTCGCTGTGTTTTACAACAATCCTTCTAACAGACGAAACAGGCACTCTCGACTCTACTAGCGGCAGAACTGCCTCGTCAGAATAGCCATCAGTAACAAGGATAACCTCGTTTGCGGGAAAAGAACCCAAAATCTCGCCTAACTCGGCCACAATTTTTCTATCAGCGTCTACACTGCCAAGGTCAGAACCAGATATGGATGCTATTTCAAAAACCTCTTCTGGCTTACCTTCGCCCTGTAACCTGTCATATATGTGCACGGCTTCAAACATTGCGTTCGCGTCAGGCTCTTCAGCGTCTTGCAAAGCTAAGGCGACTGCAGCGTTAAGATTTTCATTTCTTCCGATGACGGGAGTTTTTACTCCTCCTTTCGTTCCTAAATCGCCGTCCCTATCGACACACAAAACTAGAATTCGTTTTTGACTTTTATCATCCGTTTCTTCCTTAGCCATAATTGCCCTATTCCTCAATACTTATTAACGATGCCTAATTTTAATTTTACGCGCTCATCCCTTTTTCAGCTAGGAGTTGAAATTCTTCCCAACTCAATCTTTCGCCCCGTTTCAACTTCTCTCTTGCCTGTCTTTCGAGCTTTCCCCGAAGCGCTTCTTCGCCTTTTTTCTTCTCTTCATCAGCTTCTTTTCGAATTTCCTCTCTCAACTGCCCAAGTTGCTCCGTGACTTTTGCAATCTCTTCTTGTACTGGTTTAACTTTTTCTTTCACCTGTAGAAAGAGCTTGTGCATTTGGTCAGCTTCTGTTTTAAGCCTTTTTGATTCTTCCCTTTTTTCTATCATCCTTCTATGAAGCTCTTGGCTCTTCTGTGCAGCGGCTGTTAGTTGCTGATGACACTGGTTATTGTTTGTCCTTAAGGTTTTGACCTCTCTCTGCAGTTCGAAAGTCTTCTGGTTCAATTGGCTGAGCTTCTTGTACACGCTTAATTGAGATTCAAGTTGTTTGACCTTTTCGATGAGCATTCTGTCTTCCTGCACACTTAAGGAAGTCGTTTGTATTTTCCATTCTATGCTCTCAATTTCCTTTTGAAGAACTGCAGAGCTTTTGGATGGCTTATTTCGCAAAAGATTCTTGATTTCTTCCCTAATCTCTTTTATTTGCTCGATTTTTTCGTGAATGCCTGCTTTTGTTTGTTCTCTTTGTTGTTTCAGCTCTTTGACTTTTTCGTTCATTTTGTCTCTTTCAGTTTTAAGTGAGAATATTTCAACACGTAGATTCCTGTGTTGGTCGTTGAGTTTGTTTCTTTTTTCGGCAATTTCTTCAGCCTCAACAATTAGCCTATTTCTCTGCTCTTTCAATTTTGTAGTCTTTTCGGTTAGCTCTTCGATTCTTTGTTTTCTCTGCTGCTCTGACAACTGCGCTCCTCTATATCTTCTCCTTTTTCAAACTCCTTTTGATTAGCTTTGCCCTAACTTTTGGAAGCAAAGGGATGACGAATGCCGCAAAGTCTCATGTAGGGGTCATTCCAAAACAATTCGGGCGTCTACGACCTTAGCCCCTTTCTTGTAAACCATTATAGGATTCAAGTCAAGCTCCTTAATCTCTTGGTGCTCCATGACAAGTTTTGAAGTGCTAAGCAGAATCTTCACAATCGCTTCGATGTCCGCTGGAGGCAAATTTCTATATCCCTTCAGCAGCGGATAGGCCTTAACTTCCGTAATCATCTCGTGAGCCTCATCCTTTTTTATGGGCGCAACCCTAAAAGTCACGTCTCTAAGTACTTCTACAAAAATTCCGCCGAGACCGAACATCAAGGTTGGACCAAACTGCGGGTCTTTAATCGCGCCTACTATCACTTC